>ERZ857827.1556-NODE-1556-length-22559-cov-5.533950_pt1 | contig 22559 bp, 18 predicted proteins | sample MGYA00519761_ERZ857827 | MGnify/ENA primary metagenome ERZ857827 (study PRJEB31778, sample SAMEA3449370) | human gut metagenome | biome: human gut; feature: human-associated habitat; material: faeces | place: United Kingdom | collected 2010/2012 ... | reverse complement strand
TACCGCCGCGCCCTCGCGCAGCGCGCGCCCCGTTTCATCCGCCACGGCGTAGGAGACGATCACCCGCTCCTTCGCCCCGGACAGCGCCTTCAGCTCGTCGAGCTGGCCGAGCGCGGCGCTCTCCTGCGGGGTCATGCCCAGATACGCGCCGCTGGCCTCCTGCGCCGCCAGCTGTTCGCCGACGGTGAGCAGGCCGTTGTCGCTGCTCCCCGGCATATCGTTCATCCCGATGGCGAAGAGCGTCCGAACCTGCGCCGTGCGCACGTTGCCGATTTCGCCGCAGATGATCGCGCCGTCCGCAGGCGGAAGCGCCGCCAGCTCGAGCGCGGAAAGACCGTTTTGAAGCAGCTCCAGCACGATTTTCGCCGGAACGGCCTGCCCGCCGAGCAGCGTGTGAAGCTGGTCGAGCGTCGTCATCATCGCGTTCCAGACCTGCGCGCAGTCCTGCGCCTCCGCCGCGAGATCGGCGGCGTTCAGCTCGTCGCGCATGTCTTCCAGCGTTTCATACGCATGGACGCTTTCCAGCAGCGTCAGGATGGTTTGGATGGTGTCGTCCGCCGTCTTTGCCGCCTGCAAGCCGCGTTGGAGCGTCAAAAGCGGCTCCATCACCTGCTTTCGGCTCTCTTCCAGCGCACCGAGCGCCTCCTCCGTCACGCCCTTGGGATAGCGAAACGGCTTGCGCATGGCCTCGCCGCGCACATCCGCCCCTTCGCAATACGCGCAGAAGCGATCCAGCGCCTCCTGCGTCAAGCCCAAGAAGCCGCTCTGCGCACATTCCAGAATATCCGACAGCCGCCATCCGGCGGAAATCGCCGCCAGCGCGCTGAGGATAAAGCGGCTCAGCGGATGCGCGCCCGCCTTGCGTTTTTCCGCCACATATGTCGCAAGGCCGTACATCGGCAGAATGTTTTGCAGCAGCGCACCGTACCCGCTCTGTTTGGGATAGACGACCGCCATTTGCGAAACGTCCTCCCCCATCGCCGCCAGACGGCGTATTCTCGCCGCCGCCAGATGCACCTCCTGCCGCTTTCCGCTCGCCGCGAGCAGCTCAATCGCCGTCGGCTCGTCCGCGCAGGGCGCCGTGCCCAGCGCGTACAGCCGTTTTTCCATGAGCCGGATATCCCACGGCGCGTCCAGCTCCGCATCCAGCGTCTCGCGCTCCACGGCGATTCCGCGTTCCTTCGCCAGCCTTTCCAGCCGCTGCAAGCTGAAATTGACCGGCGCAAAGAGCCGTCCGTCCGGCGCGGCGTTCGCGTCCGTCTCGATGGCCAGCGTCAGCGTTCGGCAGAGCGGCGCGATGCTCAGCAGCTCCGCCGCAAACGTCGGCGTAATCATGTCAAAGCCGTATACGAACACATTCTGCCCCTTGAACACGCCGGAGGCCTCGAACCGCGCGCACATCTCCCGCGATATATCCTCCGCGTCGGCCAATTCGCCCGCCATCCGCTGCTCGTAGGCCGCGTAGATCCGCGCAATATCGCCGAGCTTGGCCCGCGCGGGGCTTTCCGCGTCCATGCTTTCGGCGCTCCTCGCCACATCGGCCGCCGACAGGCCGCTGCGCTTGAGCGACGCGATCATGTTGGACATGCGCGCCGTGAAGCCGGATGATCCGTTCTGCGCCGCGCCGCGATACACACTCAGCTCGTCCTTCTGCGCCTCGATGATCGAGCTGAGCACCATGCATTTGCCGCGCTCGTCGAAAAGGGTCTGCTTCGGCATACCCGCCAGTTCGAAGACGCGCGATTGGAGCCGTTTCGGCGAAAGCACGTCGATCAGAAACGAACCGCTGACGTGCAGCCGCTCCATGATCTCAAGCTCCGCCTGCAAGGTGTATTGCGACGGCACCAGAAACATGCATCCTTCTCCCCGCGCCGTCGCCTCGCCCAGTCGATCCACGCACGCGGCGAGCAGCCTGTGCGGCCTTGCGGTCAAAATCTTCATCCCGCGACCCTCTCTTCGCCCCAAAATTGTTTCACGTGAAACATCCCGGCCGATACCGCGCCGTCCGCAGATCGCCGCGCCAAAATGTTTCACGTGAAACATTCGGCAGGATTTCTTCTTTCTCACCCAGAATTATATCATAGAAAAACCGGTTATTCCACTTTTTTATCAGGAGGACGCTATGGAAGCCATCGCGCTCATGGCCGATATTCACGCCAATCTGCCGGCCGCAGAGGCCGTCATCGCCGATATTCGCCGAAAGCACAAGCCCGACCGCATCGTGTCTCTGGGCGATCAGGTCAACCTCGGCCCCGCGCCGCGCGACACCCTGCGCCTGCTCCGCGCGGAGGGCGTAACCTGCCTGCACGGCAACCACGAGGGCTATATCCTCTCCGTCATGCGCAGCGAACCGGGGTATGCCGGGGCGAATTTCGCATCGCTCCGCTTCAACGCCGACCGCCTCACCCCGCAGGAAATCACCTTTGAAAAGGAGCTGACGCTCTCCGGCGTCACGCTCTGCCACGCAATGCCGGGGGACGACCGCTTTCCCGTCCACAACCCGACGCTCGCGCTTCCACGACTGAACGCCATGGCCTTCGAGCCGGGCACGCACATCGTCTGCGGCCACGGCCACAACCCCATGCACTACCGCCTGCCGAACCTGACGCTCGATGTGGTGGGCAGCGTCGGCTGCATGGATGACGGCGTACCGGGCATGGCGCTGTATGCCATGCTCTACCTCTCCCCCGGCCGCGTGACGCTCGAGCCCTGCGTCGCCCGGTATGACCCGTCGGCACTCAAGCCGCTTTTTATCCGCAGCGGTTTTGCGGAGGCATGCCCAATCATGGCGCACGTCACCTGTCTGCAGCAGCAGCGCAATTTCGATTTTCTCGTGCCCTTCGTCACCCTGGCGCGCAGGCTCTCCGCCGAGAAGCACGAGGCCGAGGTCTCCCGAGAAACGTGGGCACAGGCCGACGCGATGTTTGATTGGCCGGACGGCCTATCCACCGCCCAGTTTTGGCGCGCGCCCGCGGTTCACAGCCGCGCGTGAGATTTCCCCAAATTCATGCCCCTTTGAAGACAAGAAAATGGCCGTATCGCCGCCCTCCTGATTTTGGGCAAAACGATACGGCTCTTTTTTGCGCGTTACAGCAGCGTCTTTTCCTCAAATGCGACGCGGCGCTTCACGTCAGTCATCAGCGCGTCAAACTGCGCCGGGTCAAGCGACTGCGCGCCGTCACAGAGTGCGGCCTTGGGGTTGTTGTGCACCTCGATCATCAGGCCATCCGCGCCCGCCGCGATGGCCGTCCGCGCGAGCGGCTGCACCATCCACGCGATGCCCGCCGCGTGCGACGGGTCAATGATGACCGGGAGATGCGACTTCTGCTTAATGAGCGGCACGGCGGAGATATCCAGATTGTTGCGAATCATCTTTTCAAACGTGCGGATGCCCCGTTCGCAGAGGATGACGTTCGGGTTGCCGCCCGCCAGCACGTATTCCGCGCTCATCAGCCATTCCTCAATCGTCGCGGAAAGCCCGCGCTTGAGCAGAATCGGTTTGTTCGTCTGCCCCAGCGCCTTGAGCAGCCGGAAATTCTGCATGTTCCGCGCGCCAACCTGAATCACGTCCACATCCGCGAAATCGTCTATCTGCGTTTCGCTCATAATTTCGGTGACAATCGGCAGGCCGGTCTCCTTCTTGGCCTCCAGCAGCAGCTTGAGCCCTTCGTTTTCCAGCCCCTGAAAGGAATACGGCGAGGTGCGCGGCTTGAACGCGCCGCCCCGCAGACAGGTTGCGCCGCTCCGCTTAACGTCCTCCGCGATGGAAACGAGCTGTTCGCGGCTTTCCACCGAGCAGGGACCCGCGATCACCGTAAACGTCCCCTCGCCAACCGCGCGCCCGCAGACGTTCACATGTGTATCCTTGGGATGGAAGCGGCGGTTCGCCAGCTTATACGGTTCGGAAACGCGGCGCACATCCTCGACGATGTCGCTGGCGCGCAGCCAATCCTCGTCAACGTGCGTCGTGTCGCCGACAAGGCCGAGAATCGTTTCCGTCGCGCCTTGGCTGTAATGGATATCCACGCCCTGCTGTTTGATCTGGCTCATCAGGGCTTCAACGCGCGCTTTCTGTGCGCCGGGTCTTAAAATGACAATCATGGCGGCTTCTCCTTTTTTGCTTTGACAGTTTGTTGCTTTGTTTCGGATATAAAAGAAGCGGCCCTTTCACTTTTATGAAAGGGCCGCGCTGCAATCCGTGGACATCGCCTTATGCTTTGCATTGCAAACAGCCCGTATTCTCGCGATAATACAGGCTAAAATAGTACATGTTCGCAACAACAACATTCATAAGGGTTTTGCCTCCCACTTGCTTGATGCTGACTCTATCTTAAATCATGCAAGACGATTTGTCAACCCAATATTTCGTTTTTTTCAAATCGATCGTCTCTTGGTTCTCCGCCGCGTTGAGCGCCTTCTCATCTGGTCGATTCAAAGCTGAGTCGGGGCACGAGATATTGGGTCATCATAAAGCCGATCTCCCCGTCAATCAGCACATGGCACCATTCTCCCGCTATGCCCAACACCCGAACCTGCGTTCCGTTCGGATACAGCGCCACCGCGTTAACGCGGGTCGAAGCCTGCCTTCGCAGATTGGCGCCCTGCCCATTGGGATTTTGAATCGTCACCTTGGGCAGCAGTTCGGTTTGCTGGTCTTTGGGCGCGTTAAAATCGAGGAACTGATTTTTCATATATCCTTCAAGATTGCCGATTCGAACCCGGCTCCATCCGTCGTTCCCTTTTTGTACGATTGCAACCGTGCATCCATTGTAATATTTGCCGAGCGACGCGCTGTTCGCCGTTTTTTCCGCACGCAGATTCAGTCGATCCGTCGAAATCGGATTGTGAACCTGCGCCGTCGCATAGCCGTCGTAGTAATTGCCCGTCTGCTGATCCAGCGCCGAGCCGTCAGCCGATACAAACCCGGTATATTCCCGAATCTGAACGTGCCACCATTTCGACGTAAAGCCCAGAAGCGTCACCGTTTCGCCATAGCCATGCATTTCATACGCTCCGTTTACATCGCGGGTTTGATAAAGCTCCCACGCGCTGCTTGTGGAGGTATACGTCGGCATAGCGGCCGCAACCGCCTGCGTGTTGTCATATTGCAGATATGCCTTCATCATGTACCCTTCGGCAACTCCGCGATTGCCGATTCGAACGCGAACCCATCCGTTGTTCAGCTCTTCAAGAATTTGAACCCCAACGCCGTTGTAATACTTGCCCAGCGATTCCGCTTCCTTGTTCGGCGCAGCGCGCAGATTCAGCCGGTCTGCGGCGTCAGGATTATGCACGACCGCATAGGCGTTGCCGCCATCGGCCCAAGCCGTACAACAAGTGAACATCAGGCTCATCAAAAGCAGTCCGAGAATTCCGATGCGTTTCATAGATTCATCCGCCTTTCCTCACAAAATGTGCAATGTCGCACACCCGACACAGCATCATCGTCTATCATAAAAACGCATGTTCCTTCCATTTTCTTCCCCAAAAATCAAAAAAGCCCCCTCTTTCGAGGGAACTGCGGCTTGTTGACATAAAGATCCATTGACCAAAATCGCAAAATCAAGAAATTCAGCTATTCTTTCATTTGCGGAAAAGGCAATTCTCCCCCTTCGGGGGGAGAATCGCTTTATTCAGTCCAAAGTCCCTCTTTCGAGGGAACTGACGCGCTTTCGCGCGCGTATGAACGTCAGCGCTTCTTGGTCAGCGGGGTGAGGTGCCAGATCAGATCGTTGTATTCGCGGATCGTGCGGTCGGAGGAGAACACGCCGCTCTTGGCCACGTTGATGATCTCCTTGCGCGTCCACTTCTTCTGATCGAGGTAATCCGCACCCAGATGGCTCTGCGCCTGCTGGTAAGAACCGAAGTCCTTGAGCACCAGATACGGGTCGGCCATGCCGCCGTTGTCGCTGAACACCAGCGCGCGGTACAGCCCTTCGAACATCTTCGGGTTCTCCGGGGTCAGGGTGCCGTCGAACATCATGTTCAGCGCGCGGCGCAGCTCGGCGTTCGTCTCGTAGATATCCAGCGAACGATAGGTGCCGGCGGCGTAGAGCGCCTCCACCTCATTGGAACGCATGCCGAAGATGTAGCAGTTGTCACTTCCGACCAGATCGGCGATTTCCACGTTCGCGCCGTCCAGCGTGCCGATGGTCACCGCGCCGTTCATCATAAACTTCATGTTGCCGGTGCCGCTGGCCTCCTTGGAGGCGGTGGAGAGCTGCTCGCTGACCTCGCTGGCCGGCATCAGCATCTCGGCGGTAGAGACGTTGTAATTCTGGAGGAACACAATTCGGATCATCTTGCTGGCGCGCTCGTGGGAAGCAACCTTCGCGGCGAGCACGTTGATGAAGTGGATAATCTCCTTCGCGCGGCGGTAGCCCGGCGCGGCCTTCGCGCCGAAGATGAAGGTGCGCGGCGCCATCGTGTAATTCGGATCGTCGCAGATGCGGTTGTAGAGCACGAGGATGTGCAGCGCATTGAGGAGCTGGCGCTTGTACTCGTGCAGGCGCTTCACCTGCACGTCGAACATCATCGTCGGGTCGAGCTCAAGACCCTGATGGCGGTAAATCCAGCGGCTGAAGCGCTCCTTGTTCGCCTTCTTGACCGCGGCGAACTTCTCGACGAAGGCCGCATCGTCCGCGAACGGCAGCAGCTTTTCAAGCTCGTTGAGATCCTTACGCCAGCCCTGACCGATGGATTCATCCAGCAGGTCGGAGAGCGACGGGTTGGCCAGCATCAGCCAGCGGCGCGGCGTAATGCCGTTGGTGATCGCGTAGAACTTTTCCGGCATGATGGCGTAGTAATCCGCAAACGTCGTGTGCTTGAGGATGTCGCCGTGGAGCTGGGAAACGCCGTTGACCGCGTGGGAATACGCCACGCACATGTTCGCCATGTGCGCCTGATCGTAAGCCAGAATCGCCATGTGGCCGATGCGGTCCCACTGGCCGGGGAAAGCGTCGAACAGCTTCTGACACAGGCGGCGGTTCAGCTCCTGCATGATGGAGTAGATGCGCGGCAGCGTCTCGCGCATCATGTTCTCCGGCCACTTCTCCAGCGCCTCGGCCATGATGGTGTGGTTGGTGTAGGCCACGGTCGCCTGCGTGATGCGCTCGGCCTCCTCCCACGGCAGACGCTCCTCGTCCACGAGGATGCGCATCAGCTCGGGGATGACCATCGCCGGGTGCGTGTCGTTGATGTGGAAAGCGACCTTCTCCGGGAGCTGGCTCATGTCCGTGCCGTAGACGCGCTTGAAGTCCTTGATCGCGTATTGCAGCGTCGCGCTGACGAGGAAGTATTCCTGCATCAGGCGCAGCTTCTTGCCGTTATAGGTGTTGTCCTCCGGATAGAGCACCTTGGAAATCTGCGCCGCGATGGAGTTGCTGTCTTCCGTGGAGCCGTTGTAATCGCCCGCGGAGAACTTTTCAAGGTTGAAGTTCTGCGGCAGCACGGCGCTCCACGTGCGCAGGCGATCCACCACGTCGCTGTCATAGCCAACGATCGGCAGATCATACGGCACGGCGATGACGTTTTCCGTGTTCTTGAGGGTGACGTAATTCGTGCCGCCCACCCAGTTCTCGACCATCTGGCCGCCGAAGCAGACCTCCACCGCGTCGCGCTGGGTCGGAATCTCCCAGGCGTTGCCATAGGTCAGCCACTCGTCCGGCACCTCGACCTGCTGGCCGTCCACGATGCGCTGACGGAACAGGCCGTATTCATAGCGGATGGTGCAGCCCATCGCCGGCAGGTTCAGCGTCGCCAGCGAATCGAGGAAGCACGCGGCCAGACGGCCCAGACCGCCGTTGCCCAGCGCCGGTTCCGGCTCCTCGTGAAGCACGCCCCGCAGGGTCAGCCCCAGCTCCTCGAACGCCCGCTCGTATTCCTTGGTGGAGCAGAGGTTGAGCAGGTTGTTGTGCAGCCAGCGGCCGGTCAGAAACTCGATGGAGAGGTAATACAGGCGCTTGGCCTTCTCGCTGCGGCGGGCTTCCTTCTCAAAGCGCCACTTGAGCATGATCTGGTCGCGCACGGTGCTCGCCACGGCAGCGTAAATCTGCTTGGGCGTCGCATCCTCAATGGTGCAGCCGTAGTAGCGCAGCAGCTTGTTGAGGATGGATTCCTTGATGGTATCCTTGTTATACTCGGTTTGCAGAGGCATAAGTTCAAAACCCTCCCAAATATGATGGATGGCGGAATGGCCGCCGATTTCCCTCTTTTCGGCCTGTTTTTGTCAGGCACCAACGGGCATTATAGCATAAAACCCTTTATGTGGCAAGGAAAAGCACAGTTCCTGCGTCCGTCCCGCCCGCCTTAGTCCTTCCCCGCCCTTCTGTTTCCTATGCGCGCCGCCCGTCGTTCATCCGTCCCCTCCGGCCGGAATGTGGCGAAATTTATCGCGCGTTCTTTGTTCCTTTTCGCCGTTTCATCCGATATAACATGCAAAATTCCGTCTATTTCTGCTCAATTCCGCAAGTTTTGCGCTTTATTGGTCAGACGACTTGATTTGCGTCCCGCCATCGTGTATAATAACATCAGAAACTGAGATAGTGCGCGTTTTTTCTCCCTGCGCACACTCAAAATCAATAAGATTCAGGAGTGATTGACAATGGCTCGTATTGTTACTCTCGGTGAAATCATGCTTCGTCTGAAGAGCCCCGCGCTGGAGCGCTTCTTCCAGAGCCCGTCCCTCGAGGCCACCTTCGGCGGCGGCGAGGCGAACGTGGCCGTTTCTCTGGCCAACTATGGCATGGACGCGGCTTTCGTGACCGCCCTGCCGAACAATGCCATCGGCGAGGCCTGCCTGCGCGACGTGCGCAGCTTCGGCGTGGACGTCTCCAACATCAAGATGATGGATGGCCGCATGGGCATCTACTTCCTGGAGACCGGCTCCAACCAGCGTCCGTCCAAGGTCGTCTATGACCGCGCGGATTCCTGCATCGCCAAGGCGCCGGTCGATACCTTCGATTGGAAGAAGATCTTCGACGGCGCGACCTGGTTCCACATCACCGGCATCACCCCGGCCATCTCCCAGTCTGCCGCAGATCTCTCTCTGGCCGCCGTCAAGGCCGCCAAGGAGATGGGCGTGACCGTTTCCTGCGACCTCAACTACCGCAAGAACCTCTGGAAGTACGGCAAGGAAGCCAAGGAAGTGATGAGCGAGCTGACCAAGTATGTCGATGTCGCCATCGCCAACGAGGAAGACTTCCAGAAGTCTCTGGGCATCAGCGCCAAGAGCGATGTTGAGAGCGGCGAGCTGGATCGCGACGTCTACAAGCAGATCGCCCAGACCGCGATGGATCTCTACCCGAACCTCAAGAAGGTCGCCATCACCCTGCGCGAGTCCAAGAGCGCGGATACCAACTACTGGGCGGCCTGCATCTACGACGGCAAGGAGTTCTATGTCTCCCGTAAGTACGCCATCACCGATATCGTTGACCGCGTCGGCGGCGGCGACTCCTTCGGCGGCGGCCTGATCTACGGCCTGAACACCTATGCCACGCAGGCCGAGGCTCTCGAGTTCGCCGTGGCCGCTTCCTGCCTGAAGCACACCATCTCCGGCGACTTCAACCGCGTGACCGTCAAGGAAGTCGAAAGCCTGATGAAGGGCTCCGGCTCCGGCCGCGTCGAGCGCTAAGCAAACGGCTTACAGGCACACAGCGTTGCCTGACTCTGTACAAGCCGGTTTGAACCGCAATCGCATGACAAAAGGCGTTGAACGGATTTTTCCGCTCAACGCCTTTTGTTATTGCTTCGAACGCCTTTACTCCTTCAGTCAGCTTCGCTGACAGCTCCCTCGAAGAGGGAGCCATAAAGCATATATGCACTGCTTATTTATAAAGTCGTTTCTCATTTTTTATGACAGCAAAAAAACATCTTGCTTGCTCATGTCATTGCCTCCCTCTTCGAGGGACATCGAATCTGTTGCCGCCTGTGGCGGAAACAAACAGATAAAATGCCGAAGGTTGGCACGACGAAGTCGTGACGGAAGGAGTTCGTTTCAACGTCTTCAGATATTCTTTCTGTCCCGCCGTGATGCGGTAGCTTTCCCGTGCTTTCTGGATCGTCTTGTTATGCGTCCACGGCTCAAGCCGGTTCTGCTGCAAATAGACAACCGCCGCGTCCCACTGTTTAGCCAGCGCCGTGGCGAAAAACCACGCGACCATCATCTTCGCGTAGTAATCCTCCAGCTTCACGTCTGCGGCCAGCTCCAGATATTCCGGCTTAAAATCGTCGTCCAGAAAATGCGTCATCAGCATTTCCAGCCCGAAACGGCAGGTGTAGATGTGTTCTGATTTCGCCCATTCTCGGATATTTTCCAGCAGCTCCGGCTTGTGCCCGGCAAACGCCTTCGGCGACAGGCAGTCGCAGACTGCCCAGTTGTCGATATGCGGCAGAAACGCCTCGACCGCTTCCATACACGCACCGTAATCCTTCATCTGCGAAAGCAGTACGCTGTGCAGGATGTTTTCGTCGTAGTACGCATGCGGCAGTTCCGCCAGAAAGGCGCGCATCTCCTCTGCTCCGGCGATTTCCTTCGCCAGCTTCCGCGTCATCGGCATGCGCACGCCGATGACCGTTTCCTTCGGGATATTCGGAATCAGCGCGCTTTGAAACCGCGCATACCGCTCATCTCCGAGCGCAAAGAGCCGTTCCCGGATGTTCGCTCCCCCGCTCATCCCCGCTTGTGCGCCTCAATCGCCTTCATGTAGCAGGTCTCCACCTTCTCGGCAAAGCCCTGCGTGCTGAACGGCGCGGCATACTGCGCCGCCGTCTTCGCGATGCGCCTGCCCTCCTCGCCGAACGCGCGAATCAGCGCCGCGAGCAGCTCGTCGTCGCTGTCCCCGGAGAGAATACCGCTCACACCGTCCTCGATCACGCCGTCCAGGCAGGGGTCGTTCACCGCGCAGACGCACAGGCCGGAGGCCATCGCCTCCACATAGGTCAGCCCCTGCGTCTCCGAATGAGACGCGCTGCAAAATACGTCGCCCATCGCGTAATAGCGGTCGATTTTCTCCCACGGCTTCGGCCCGGTCAGCGTCACCGCGCGGGAAACGCCCAACTCCTCCGCCATGCGCCCCAACTCCCCGCGCATCGGCCCTTCGCCGACGACGGCGAAATGCACATCCGGGCAGGCGTTCAGCAGCCGCGGAAACACGCGCATCACCTGTTCGAGGTTCTTTTCCTTGGCGATGCGGCCGATGTTCAGCAGCAGCGGCGCGTGCTCCGGCAGGCCGCATTCCCGGCGGGTTTCCAGCCGCTCCTGCTCGCCGTGCCGCGCCGGATCGAAGCGGGCGATGTCCATGCCGCTGGGGATGATGTCAATCGGCGCTGCCACGCCGTATTTGCGCAGCAGGTCGAGCGTCTTGCCCGTCGGGGTAATCACGCGGTCAAAGCGGTTGCACCACCACTGGGAATATTTCCGGGCGATCCGCCGCGCGGCCTCGTCCGCCACGCCGTGCGTGATGTAGTAGGTATAATCCTCCCAGACGGTGTGATAGGTGTGCACCTGCGCGCAGCCGAGGCTGCCCGCGACGTGATGGCCGAACATCCCCATCACAAATTCGCTGTTGGTGTGCACCACGTCAAAATCGATCTTCTCCGCCTCCCACGATGTGAGCGGCGTGGGGAAGGCGAAGTTGCGATCCTTGAGCATCAGCAGCGGCGCGCTCGCCAGATAGTGCACGTTTTCCCGCTGGTTCTCCTCCCAGCCCTTGCATTTTGGGGCGTAAACGTGAACCTCGTGGCCGCGCCGGGTCAGTTCCCGCTGCAAATTCAGGCAGCTCGTCGCCACGCCGTTGATTTCCGGGTAAAACGTATCGGTAAACAGGCCGATTTTCATGTTCCTTCTCCTTTGTTCCCGGGCGTTCCCGGTAATCAAGCGTCATTCATCTGATTATAACACATTTTCCCATGATGAGCCATTCCTTTTTCACGCGCGCGCCGGAATGAAATTATGCCGCTTTCACTTGCAAAACCCCTCCGTTTGTGTTAGCATCATAGCGTAGAAATGGGCGACGGCGTCCGCATCGGGTGCAAGAGTGCGCGCCTGGCCGTTCCCATCGCAAATCGGGAAACAACGGGGGCTGCCGCGCATGGTTTGATTCATGCCGCAGCCCCTTTGAAAGGCTTGATATCGTTTCAAAAGGAGAGGGTCGTTTTGCTCAAGACATTGACGACGGTTGCCAGCGTCGCCCTGCCCATCGAGGAGCGATGGAGCATCAAGCGCTGCCGGTACGCCCCCGACGGATCTTCCGCCGGCCGCGTCTGCATCGCTACGGGCACGCACGGCGACGAAATGATGGGTCAGCTCATCATCTATCTGGTGCAGCAGCGCATCGGCGAACATCCGGACGCGCTTCGCGGCACGGTGGATTTTTACCCCATGCTCAACCCGCTCGGTCTGGACATCGGCGAGCGTCTGGTGCCCTCCGGTACGCGGCTGGATATGAACCGCGCTTTCCCCGGCTCGCCGAACGGCACGCCGCTTGAATACATGTGCCATCAGGTGATTCAGGATATGCGCGGCGCGGATCTCGTGCTGGATCTTCACGCCAGCGCGCGCAACAAGAGCGAATTGTACGAGGTGCGCGTCAGCGCGAAGGAAGCCGAGCGGCTTCTGCCCCGCGTCCGCGCGCTCTGCCCGCAGCTCATCTGGGTCTACCCGGACAAGGGCTCCTTCTCCGCCTCGCTGACCGGCGCGCTGGGCGCCGTGGGCACCGACGCGGTCATTTTGGAGGCCGACGAGCGCCGCCGCCTGCCGCAGGAAATCGCCTTCTCCGTTGTGGACGGCATCTTCTGCAAGCTGAAGGAGATGGGCATATGGGCGGGCGACGCCATCGCCGCGCCGGATGCGTCCGCCGACATCCCCACCGTGCGCACGAGCGAGGACGTCTGCCGCGTGGCCTGCGAGTTCCCCGGCGTGTTTGTGCCGGAGGACTGCCTCGGCATTCACGCTGAAGCGGGACAGGTGCTCGGCACGGTGATCGACGCGCTCGACGGCGTCGCCCGCGAGACCGTCAAGGCGCCGTGCGCGGGGCTCGTGTTCAGCCAGCGCAGCTATTCCTCCGTGTATCCCGGCACGCTGATCGCCAGGATCAGAAAGGAGCGGGCATGAAAAAGGATATTCTGTTCACCCTCCCGTCGTATTTCCGGGATGATATGAGCATCATGGCCTATCGCTTCGGCAAGGGCGAAAAGACCTGCGCCGTCGTCGGCGCGCTGCGCGGCGACGAGGTGCAGCAGCTCTATGTCTGCGCGCGGCTCGTCTCCTTCCTGCGCGAGGTGGAGAAGGAAGACGGCATTCAGCCGGGCAAGAGCGTTATGATCGTGCCCACCGCCATCGGCGCGTCGATGAACGAGGGCTCGCGCCTCTGGGAGCCGGAAAACATGGACATCAACCGCCGTTTCCCCGGCGATCCCACCGGCTCGACGACCGAGCGCATCACGGACGCGCTGCTCGAGCGCGTCAAGAATTATCGCTACGGCGTGCAGCTCACCAGCTTCTATCAGCCCGGTTCCTTCGTGCCGCATGTGCGCATGATGGACACCGGGCGGCAGAACCCCGATCTGGGCTGCGAATTCGGCCTGCCCTATGTCTACGTCCGCACCCCGCGCGATTACGACCAGACGACCCTCAACTACAACTGGCAGCTCTGCGGCACGCAGGCGTATTCCCTCTATGCGGGCAAGACGCGCGAAATCGACGAGGCCGCGGCGGATCAAAGCCTGCGCGCCATCGTCCGCTTCCTCAACAGCCGCGGGATCATCCGCAGCGAAACCGCGCCGGGTCACGCCTCCTCCATCATCACCAACGCGGATATGACCTCCGTTTCCGCAACGAGCGCGGGGCTTCTGCGCCGCGTCAAGTTCGCGGGCGCGCACGTCCGCCGCGGCGAGCAGCTCGCCTTTATCATCAACCCCTGCGACGGCTCGGTGCGTGAGGTGCTCAAAGCCCCGGTCACGGGCATGCTCTTCTTCATGCAGGACGGCCCGTTCATCACGGAGCACAGCCCGGTCTTTCAGGTGCTGGCGGGAGCGTAAGCCATGACAAAAACGCCTCCCGGTTTCACCCGCACGCTGCTTTCCATCGCCGTGCCGGTGACCCTGCAAAACCTGCTCGCCTCCTCCTTCACGCTGATCGATACCATGATGATCGGCCGCCTGGGCGATACGCCGCTGGCCGCCGTCGGCATGGCGGGCAAATGGACGTGGTTCTTAACGATCGTCTTTTTCGGCTTTTCCAGCGGCGCGTCCGTGTTCATCTCCCAGTTTTACGGCGCGGGCGACGACGCGGGCATGCGCCGCACCTACGGCCTGATGACCGTCGGCACGCAGGCGGCCTCCCTGCTGTTCATGCTCGCGGCGCTGCTCTTTCCGGAGGGCATCGTCCGCCTGTTCTCCCCGGATGAGCAGGTCGTCGCGCTGGGTTCTTCCTATCTGCGCATCATCGCCGTCAGCTATCCGTTTCTGGCGCTCACGCGCGGCGGCGGCACGCTGCTGCAAAGCACCGGCCGCGTTATGATTCCGTTTGTCGGTTCGCTGATCTCCGTCGCGGTCAACATCGTGCTGAACGCGCTGCTGATTTTCGGCCTGTGCGGCTTCCCCGCGCTGGGCGTTCAGGGCGCGGCCATCGCGTCGCTGGTCTCCGCCGTCGTCGGCGCGCTGGTGATTTACGGCGCGGGCATCGCGAAAAAAACGCTGCTCCGCACGGGGCGGAGCGGCCTTGTCGGCATCACGGGCGGCTTTATCCGCGATTTCGCGCGGGTCAGCATGCCCGCCATGCTCAACGAAAGCGCCTGGGCGCTGGGCAATCTGCTCTACAGCTCCGTCTACGGCCACATGGGCACGGGCGCGTATGCGTCGATCACCGTCGTCAAATCCATCGAGGATCTGACGAGCGTTGCAGTGATGGGGCTTTGCTCTTCCAGCGCGGTGATGATCGGCAGCGCCATCGGGCGCGGCGACGTGCCGCTCAGCAAGCTCTGCGCCAAGCGCCATGTGCAGCTCACGATCGGCCTCTCCGTGCTCATTGGCGCGGGGATGCTGGCGCTCCGCCAGCCGCTGCTCTCGCTCTTCGGCGTTTCGCAGGCCGTGCGCGACGACGCGCTGGCCGTGCTGGCGATCTGCGCGCTGGAGATGGTGCTGCACAACATCCCCGCCATCCTGGTGATGGGCGTGTTCCGCGCGGGCGGCGACACGCGCTTTGGCCTGATCGTCGATTGCATCACGCTGTACCTGATCGGCCTGCCGCTGACGATGCTGGCCGGGCTATATCTGCACTGGAGCGTGCCGATGACCTATCTGGTCATGTATCTCTCGGAGGATATCATCAAGTGCAGCGCGTATCTCCTGCATTTCCGCTCCTATAAATGGATCCGCCCCGTGATCTAAGCCCCTGCGCCCATCGGATCGCCGCGCCGTCGGCGATCCCGTTTCTTTGCACCATTTCGTCGTTTAAGAGGATAACATGATGAACAACACACGCGCCAATCAATCCCTTTCCGCCTTTGAAGAAAAGGCCGCGCCCAAGCGCGGCGCGCTCCGCGAGTTTGCCGCGTTCTACAAGCCGCATCTGGGCATGTTCCTGCTGGATATGTTCTGCGCGCTGGTGATCGCGCTGGTGGATATTCTGTTCCCGGTGGTCACGCGCAAGGTGCTTTACGACTACATTCCCAATCAGGCGATGCGCACCTTTCTGATTGTGATGGGCGCGATGCTCGCCGCGTTCCTCATCCGCACGGCGGCGCAGTGGATCGTCACCTATCTGGGGCACCTGATGGGCGTTCACATCGAAGCGGATATGCGCACGGCCATCTTCGCACACATGCAGAAGCTCGGCTTCAGCTTTTACGACAAAAACCGCACCGGCCTGCTGATGTCCCGCGTGACGACGGATCTGTTCGATATCACGGAACTGGCGCACCACGGCCCGGAGGATCTGTTCATCTCCATCGTGACGCTGACCGGCTCGTTCCTCGTCCTCTGGAACATCCAGAAGAAGCTGGCGCTCGTGCTGATGATCGCCGTACCGATGATCGTCCTGTTCGTCGCGATGCGCCGGCGCAACATGATGAAGGTCTCCCGCGACGTCAAGCGCCGCACGGCGGGCATCAACGCGGAAATCGAAAGCTCCATCTCCGGCGTGCGCGTCGCCAAGGCGTTCGGCAACGAGGATGAGGAGATCGACAAGTTCACCCGCTGCACGGATCAATACGTTTCTGCCAAGCAGGGCTATTACAAGGTGATGGCGGGGTTCTTCTCCGGCACGGAGCTGATGATGAACCTGATGAGCCTGTCCGTCATCTTCGTGGGCAGCTATCTGATTATGAAAAACCAGATGGATATCGCCACACTCGTCACCTTCAACATGTACGTTGCCAGCGTGCAGAGCCCGATTCGCAAGCTGACCCAGTTCACCGAGCAATTCACGCAGGGCATGGCGGGCTTCCAGCGCTTCCGCGCCATCATGCACGAAGACCCGGATATCGTCGATGCGCCCGATGCGGTCGCGCTGACCCATGTGGACGGCGACATCCGCTTCAACGACGTCTCCTTCTCCTATGACGAGGGCAAGGGCGACGTTCTCTCCCACATCAATCTGCACATCAAGCCCGGCGAAATGCTGGCGCTGGTCGGCCAGAGCGGCGGCGGCAAATCGACGCTCTGCCAGTTGATCCCGCGCTTCTACGAGATTTCCTCCGGCTCGATCACGCTCGACGGGCAGGATATCCGCCATATCAAGCTGGCTGATCTGCGCGGCAGCATCGGCATCGTCCAGCAGGATGTCTTCCTCTTCGCGGGCACGATTCTGGATAATATCCGCTACGGCCGCCCGAACGCGACGATGGACGAGGTGATCGAGGCCGCCAAGCTGGCCGAAATTCACGAGGACGTGATGGCCATGCCGGACGGATACAACACCATCGTCGGCGAGCGCGGCGTGATGCTCTCCGGCGGCCAGAAGCAGCGCGTCTCCATCGCCCGTATCTTCCTGAAAAACCCGCGCGTGCTCATTCTGGACGAAGCGACCAGCGCGCTGGATACCGCCACCGAGCGCAAGATTCAGGCCGCGTTTGATCGTCTCGCCAAGGGGCGCACGACGCTGGTGATCGCCCACCGCCTGTCCACCATCCGCAGCGCGGATGAAATCGTGGTCATCGGCGAACACGGCATTCTCGAGCGCGGCACCCACGCGCAGCTCGTCAAGCAGGGCGGCGTTTACGCCGAGCTGGCCGCAGGCGCGAGGCTGAGCGGGGAAGGCTGAAAAGCGAAAATTCAACGGAGTAGAACTTATCTTTTTCCTCTCCAACCGCAATAAAAGAAGGGAACCGCTTGCATCCAGCGAAGCGGTTCCCCTTTTCATGGTCTTTGGCAGGCGTCGCCTCTCCTGCATCTCTTTTAGCCCGAAGGCGCGTGGTAGCAACGAACTTTACCACCTCAAAGGCCATCTTTAGTGTACTTTTATTGTATCACATTTCTTTTTTTATGTAAACGATCCTTTTGTTTCTTTCGTAATTTTTTCTTCTTCCTTCGCTGATTATCCAAAACGATATGATCGAGTTTTTATGTTCCGGATGATCGCTTGAAACATGCAATCTCAAAACCAGTTGCGCGTTTTTTCCATCTTCTTCAACCTGTTTAATCAATATGGCCGTATTCGGGTTTTTATCTTCAAAAATTAAATCCGGCGCTCTTAATATGTCCGGAATATATACTCCGTATCGGTCGAACGCACGATCGTGAAGATTGCTATGTTCTATTCTTTCCTCGGTAATAATCACCTCATCCGTGGTGATATCGTTCGTGATTTTTTCATACATTACCGGATCAATTCTTCCTACTGTATGCATCTCTTCACCACCACAGATTTCTTTTGTTTATTATACCAGATTGATATCTGTGTGCAACACGAATTTGCTCATTTACCGTTTCATCCGCAGATTTTTTCGCCGTTCGCTTTACGAACGGCGGTTTTCGCTGTATACTTGTTTTTGCTTTTTTCATTCCATTTCTGCATATCGGAGGCACGCTTCATGTCGATCTCTTTCTCGGCCGAAGGAGCCCGCAGCCATACGCCCGCGCTCGTGCGCGGCATGCGCGACGGCGTTCCGATCGGGCTGGGCTATCTGGCCGTCGCGTTTTCATTGGGCATCGCGGCTCGCAACGCCGGGCTCAACGCCTTTCAGGGCTTTCTGGTCAGCCTGCTCAACAACGCTTCCGCGGGCGAATACGCGGGGTTCACCACCATTGCGGCCGATGCATCCTATCTGGAAATCGCGGTGGTGACGCTCATCGCCAACGCGCGCTATCTGCTGATGAGCTGCTCACTCAGCCAGAAATTCGCGCCCGGCACGCCGATGCGCCACCGCCTGCTCGTCGGTTACGACGTGACGGACGAGCTGTTCGGCCTCGCCATTTCCTGCGACGGCTGGCTCGATCCGTATTACATGTACGGCGCGATTCTCGTCGCCGCGCCGAGCTGGGCCGTCGGCACGGCGCTGGGCGTGGTTGTCGGCAACCTGCTTCCGGCGCGCGTGGTCAGCGCGCTGAGCGTCGCGCTTTACGGCATGTTCCTCGCCATCATCATCCCTCCGGCGCGCGAAAACAAGGTCGTCGCCGCGCTGGTGCTGCTCTCCTTCGCGCTCAGCTTTGCCTGCGGCCGCCTGCCGCTCGTCTCCTCGCTCTCCTCCGGCACGCGCACCATCCTTCTGACCGTCGCGCTCTCCGCCGGTGCGGCGCTCCTCTTCCCCGTGAAGGACGCGGAAAAGGAGGGGAACGCGCCGTGACGCACAGCATCTATCTCTACATCGCCATCATGGCGGGCGTGAGCTTTCTCATCCGCACCCTGCCGCTGACGCTCATCCGCAGGCCGATTACCAACCGCTTTCTGCGCTCGTTTCTGTTCTACGTGCCCTACGTCACGCTCGCGGTGATGACCTTCCCCGCCATCGTGCAAGCCACGCAGTCGCCCTTAGCGGGCGCGCTGGCGCTTGTGCTGGGCATTGCGCTTGCCTTCAACGGCGCAAGCCTGTTCACCGTCGCGGCCTCCTGCTGCGCCGTCGTGCTGATTGCGGAATGGCTTTTGCTTTAATCGTCCGCGTTTTTTGGGGCGCGGCTGACCTCACGCCCTTAAAACAGGCGGCTTTCGGATTGAACCCCCTGTTTCATCGTGCTATAATGGTTGCATCCGTCGGGCGGCGCTCGAAACGAGCCGCCCCGCAAATGAATGGAGGCTTCTTTATGCTGAAAGGTATTTCCCCGATCATCAGCCCCGAGCTGCTTAAAATCATCGCCGAAATGGGGCACGGCGACGAGCTCGTTCTGGCCGACGCGAACTTCCCCGGCACGTCCATCGGCCAAAAGTGTGTGCGCTGCGACGGCCACGGCTGCGCCGAGGTGATGCGGGCGCTGCTGACGCTCTTCCCGCTGGATGACTTTGTGGAAGCGCCGCTGGCCGTCATGCAGGTGCCGTCGGGCATGTTCCCCGGCGACAAAGCGCCGATCTGGGAAGCGTTCCGCGCGGCGGCGGATACCGATCTGCCCACCGCCAAATTCGATATGATGGCGCACGATGCGTTCATGGAGCGCGCGAAAAAGGCCTTCGCCGTCGTGCAGACGGGCGAAACCGCGCTTTATGGCAACATCATCATCCGCAAGGGCGTTGTGCGCGCGTAAGCGCCCTGTTTAGTGTACAAACAAAAAGGCTGTCAAGCTCAAACCGAACATTTCAAGAAACAAGCACCTAAGCATTTTGGGATATGGGGCTTTGCCCCATCATCCCACCAAAGGGCTTTCCGATCGCCCTTTGGAAACCTTCGGGCACAAATACTTGGTTTTATTCTTGAAATATCGACATTGTTAGCTTGACAGCCTGTTTTTTATCGTTCCATCCATTCCCAGAGCCTTTGCAGCTCCTCTTCGCTGGTGTATTGCAGCGTGATTTTGCCCTTTTCCTGCGTGCCCTCCAGCTTGACCTTCAGGCCGGTCGCGGAGCGCAGGCGCTCGGTCAGCTCCTCGTATTCAATCGGGAGCGGCTCTCTTTCAGGCTTCTCCTTTTTTTCGGTCTGGGCGTTCTTCGCGGCGGCTTCGAGCTGGCGCACCGACCAGCCGAATTGCAGGGTCTTCGCGAACAGCGCGCCTTGCAGCTCGCTGTCCGCAATACCGGCCAGCACGCGCGCGTGGCCTGCGGAAAGCGTGCCGTCGATCACGGCGGATTGAATCCGCGCGGGCAGGTTGAGCAGACGCAGCAGGTTGGCAATCGCGCTGCGGCTGCGCCCCAGCCGCTCGGCCACCGCCTCCTGCGTCAGGGCACATTCGTTCATCAGGCGGCTCACGCCCTGCGCTTCCTCGATGGCGTTGAGATCCTCGCGCTGGATGTTCTCCACCAGCGCGGCCTCCTGCCGCTTAATCTCGTCCCACTCGCGCACAATGGCGGGAATGGTTGAAAGGTTGGCCAGCCTCGCGGCGCGCCAGCGGCGCTCACCGGCGATGATGGTGTAGCGCCCGCCTTCCCGCGCGACGAGAATCGGGGAGAGCACGCCGTTGTGGCGGATGGAATCGGCCAGCGCCAGCAGCGCGTCGTCGTCAAACCGTTTGCGCGGCTGGTTTCGATTCGGGTCGATCTCCCCGACCGGGATTTCCGCCACGGCGTCGGCGGGCACGGGCGCCGCGCCCTCGCTCGCCTGATCGACGGATTCCACCACTTCTTCCACATCCGGCAGGATAGCGCTCAGGCCCCTGCCCAATCCCATTTTCTTCGCCATGACGGTTCTTGCCTTTCTTTATTCTCTCGCCAAAAACTCTTTGGCAAGCTGCTGATAGCTCTGCGCGCCAAGGGAGCGCGGGTCATAGAGGCTGATCGGCAGCCCGTGGCTCGGCGCTTCGCCGAGGCGCACGTTGCGCGGAATCACGGTCTGATAGACCTTGTTTTTGAAAACCTTGCGCACCTCCTGCGCAACCTGCACGCCCAGATTGGTGCGCGCGTCGAGCATCGTCAGCACGACGCCCTCGATGGCGAGATGGCGGTTCATCTTCTGCACCTTCTGAATCGTGCCCATCAGCGCGCTCACGCCCTCCAGCGCGAAATATTCGCACTGAATCGGGATCAGCACGCCGTCGGCCGCGCAGAGCGCGTTGAGCGTAATCATGCCCAGCGACGGCGGGCAGTCGATGAAGATATAGTCAAACTGTTCCCTCACGCCCTCCAGCATGTCGGCAATCACGCGCTCGCGGCGCTCCATGTTCGCCAGCTCGATTTCCGCACCCGCCAGCCGGATATCCGCCGGAAGCACCGTCAGCCCCTTGACGGCTGTTTTGCAAAGCGCCTGCCCGATCTCCGTTTCCCCGGCCATCACCTCATACACCGTGGGGGTCTTCTCCTTCACGCGCACGCCCAAGCCGCTTGACGTGTTGCCCTGCGGGTCCGCGTCCACCACCAGCACGCGCTTGCCCTCGGCGGCCACGCATGCGGACAGGTTGACGCTGGTGGTCGTCTTGCCGACGCCGCCTTTTTGGTTCGTGATTGCGATGATCTTAGCCATGATATCTCCCTCATCCCCCTCGCGCCCTGACGGCGGGGCGGGTCACTCCGTTTGCCCGTTTTCCCTGAGCATCTGTATAATCCACGCGCGCTCGTTTTCATCCATCGGGAAGCGCGAAACCAGTTCGCGCATCGCGGCGAACGAGCCCGCGCGGGAAAGGTCGTAAAGCGCGTCCGTCAGCGTCGGGCTGACGTCCATGCGGCGATAGGCCAGCGCCAGCAGCCGATCCGCCAGATCGCGCAGCATTTCGCCCGTCGCCAGAATGCTCCGCCCGTCGTCGAGCGTCACGCGCATCCTTCCGCCGGTCGCCTGAAACACCGTGTTGAACAGCGTGGAATCCAGCTGCCGCCAGAGCGCCGAAAGGCTGTCCGACGTGCGCAGAAACCGAAATAAAATCCCGGAAACCGAGTACACCAGCTCCGGGCAGGAGGCCAGCAGCGCGCTGCCCAGCCGCGCCTTCAGCATGCTTTCGATTTGATCCAGTCTGCCGGGCATACGGCTCCCTCCCCGCTTATCGGCGTCATTTGCATATCCATGCCATCATATCCTGTATACTATTCTACACGCAAAGCGAAACTCCCGCAAGGGGCTTGCGGGAATTTTCACCGGCGAATTGCTTTTATCCGCGCAAAGCGGCGGCGGGTCGGTTTACATTTTCCGTCCGATAGCGTATACTGGTGGATAGACATCAAGCGGCGCGGACGCCGCTTTTAAAGGAGGCCACCGATGGTATCGTCATCTGTCTGCGAGCGCGTGCTTTCCCGCGCGCTGTCGCGCGGCGGCACGTTCGCCGAAATTTTCATCGAGGATTCCCGCAATTTTTCCATGTCCCTGCGCGACGGGCGCATTGAAAACGCGGCGCTCTCCCGCCCTTACGGCGCAGGCGTTCGCGTCTACGACGGTCTGCGCTCCATTTACGTCTACACCTGCGACGTGAGCGAAACCGGCCTGCTGCGCGCGGCGGATCGCGCGGCGGCGGCCGTGACCGATACGCCCAAAGCCGCGGGCGACGTGCGTCTGGCC
>ERZ857827.1552-NODE-1552-length-22622-cov-5.247751_pt1 | contig 22622 bp, 19 predicted proteins | sample MGYA00519761_ERZ857827 | MGnify/ENA primary metagenome ERZ857827 (study PRJEB31778, sample SAMEA3449370) | human gut metagenome | biome: human gut; feature: human-associated habitat; material: faeces | place: United Kingdom | collected 2010/2012 ... | reverse complement strand
TTCATGTCAGGATTTTGCACCCGCTCATCTGTCCATTTTCTTGGGTACATTTTAAAATGCACGTGTCACCGGCTTTGACCTGGACCAGTTTCATGAAGATACCCCCGTTCTGACAGAACAGCAGCTCTGGCAAAACTACTGGCATTTTCTGAAAAGCCTGCTTCCATATGCGGAAAAGTATGGCGTCCGCCTCGCGCTTCATCCGGATGATCCACCTGTCAGCCTGCTTGGAAACACCGCGCGGATCATGACCTCCTACCAGAATATTCGAAAAGCGATCGATACGATTCCCTCCGACTTTCTCGGCGTCACGTTCTGTCAGGCCTGTTACTGGCTGATGGGTGAAGACCTGTTTCAAATCATTCCGGAGCTGAAAGAGAAAATCTTCTTCATTCATTTTCGGAATGTCAGGGGAACACGGCAGCATTTTCAGGAAACCTTCCATGACAACGGCTGCCTGCCCATGGCGCGGCTGATGGAATTGTATTACGACCTTGGCCTTTCCGTTCCGATACGTCCCGATCATGTACCCGTGTACCCGGGCGAATCGGAGGGAGTTGCCGGCTATACGGCGCTTGGAAAGCATTTTGCCTTGGGGTATTTGAAAGGATTGATGGAAGAAGCGGCGGTAAAGATCGAAAAAAGGGGGTAAAAACATGGAGCTATCTCATGCCAGAATCAACTTTTTGGGGGACAGTATCACCTATGGCTGCGGAGCAGACAGTCCGGAAAAGGGCTTTGTCTCCCTGATCGCTCAGGAAACAGGGGCGGATTGCCGGAATTATGGGGTCATTGGCACCAGAATCGCCCGTCAAAAGCAGCCGTCCGAATGCAGTGCCTTCGACGAGGACTTCTGCCAAAGAGCGGAAAAAATGGATGTGTGCGCAGATGCAATCGTCGTTTTTGGCGGCACTAATGACTTCGGCCATGGAGACGCGCCCCTTGGCAGCGATGCCGACAGAACTCCTGACACTTTTCAGGGAGCGCTCCACACCTTGTTTTCCTCGTTGATGAGCCTTTATCCGGGGAAACCGATCCTGATCATCACGCCCCTGCACCGCCTGAGCGAAAATAACCGACGGAAGGATAATGGATGCATTCTTCTGGATTATGTGCAGATGATCCGCAAAGCGGCAGAGGAGTATTCTCTTCCCATCCTCGACCTGTACGCTTCCGCCGGGCTTCAGCCACGGGTTCCCGCCATTCAGCAGACCCTGATGCCGGACGGCCTGCATCCTGGAAATCTGGGGCATCAGGTGATCGCCCATCGTATTATCAAGGCGCTGGAAAATTTATAAAATCAGTAAAGAAGGAAAAAAGCATGGTATTTGAAAAAAACGACCGCATTCTTTTTATGGGAGACTCTATTTCGGATTATAAGCGCACCCGCCCCATCGGCGAAGGACTGTTCGATGCGCTGGGGACCAGCTATGTAGCGAATGCCGCCGCTTTGCTGCATTGCACGTATCCGGAACTGAACCTGCGCGTTACCAATATGGGAAGCAGCGGTTCGCAGATCCGTTATCTTAAGGACCATTGGCAGGAAGAAGTTTTGGACCTGAAACCGGATTGGGTCAGTGTCCTGATCGGCATCAATGACGTGTGGCGTCAGTTTGACAGCCCGTCCATGCCTGAGCAGCACGTTCCGCTGGACGAATATGTTAAAACTTATGAGGAACTGATCCAGAAAACGCTTCCCACGGTAAAAGGGATGATCCTCATGACCCCCTATTTTATGGAGCCCAATCGAAACGACGCCATGCGCGCCCGAATGGACCAATATGGTCAGGCAGTTCGAGCGCTGGCAGAAAAATACGATCTCATTTTTGTGGATCTGCAGGAGGCGTGGGATCGGCTGTTTGCCTATATGCACCCCTGCAATATCGCATGGGATCGTATCCATCCGAACCAGACCGGCTGTATGTTCATCGCTCAGCAGTTCTTGAACGCCGTGGGCTTTGACTGGGGAAAAAGAATCTGACAGGGGGAAAACAAAATGTCGTTTGTGGATATGGATGAAGCAGAACTGCTGCGCTATACCGGTCAGAATGAAAAGCCGGATGATTTTGATGCTTTCTGGGAGGAAGGCATTCGGGAAATGGAAGCGCTGGGGACGGAGGCAGAGTTTCGTAAAGCCGACTTTCAGGTTCAAAATGCAGAATGCTTCGATCTGTATTTTCAGGGAGTAGGCGGGTCCACCATTCACGGCGTATATGTTCGGCCCGCTCATATAAAGGAGCCGCTTCCCGCAGTGCTGGAATTCCACGGCTACTCTGCCAGCTGCTGCGGGTTTCGCGGGCACTTGTGCTGGACGACCGCTGGTTTTTGTATCGCAGGGATGGATTGCCGCGGTCAGGGCGGCTTCTCGGACGACCTGACTCCGGTTCACGGCACGACCTTGCGCGGCCATATTATTCGCGGCCTCAGAGATGGAGATCCCAGAAAAATGTATTTTCGTAATGTTTTTCTGGATACAGCCCAATTTGCCAGAATTATTGCCGCGCTGCCGGAAGTAGATCAAACGCGGATTGGCGCGGAGGGCGGCTCTCAGGGAGGCGGTTTAGCATCGGTGTGCGCTGCGCTGACCCCATGGATTTCCCGCCTTGCCATACAATATCCGTTTTTAAGTGATTATCATCGGGCGTGGAGCATGCATATGAATTCCGGGCCTTATATGGAAATCAACGATTATTTCCGGACTTACGATCCCAGACATTTGCGCGAAAAAGAAATATTCACGAAACTTGGTTATATTGATATTCAGCATTTTGCTTCCCGAATTCAGGCCAAAGTACGCATGTACACTGGCCTGATGGATACTGTCGCTCCGCCTTCTACCCAATTCGCAATGTACAACAAAATCGTTGCACCGAAAGATTATCAGCTATATCCCGACTTTGGCCACGAATATCTTCCAGGGCAGCAGGAAGACGTCATGCAGTTTATGCAGGAGATGGTGAAATGAAGGAACAGAACGCATCCGCCAGAATTCAGGAGCTGCTGGGCCGGATGACCCTGCAGGAAAAGATCGGCCAGCTGAACCAGCAGAACATCTGCGCCTATGCGGACAACGTGGAAGAGATCAAGCAGGAGATCCGGGAAGGGAAGATCGGCTCTCTGCTTTTCTCCGGGAGCGCCATTCCGGAAAACGGCGGAACGGAAGCCTTTGATCTGGACTTTACCCGGGAACTGCAGGCGGCCGCCATGGAAAGCCGCCTGCAGATCCCGCTGCTGCTGGGGCGCGACGTCATTCATGGCTTTGAAACAGTCTTCCCGATCCCGCTGATGATGGCCGCTTCCTTTGACGACCGGCTGATCGAGGAATGCTATTCCGCGCTGGCGCAGGAAGCGGGAAACGCGGGCGTGCGCTGGGCCTTCGCGCCCATGCTGGATCTGAGCCGGGATCCCCGCTGGGGCAGGGTCATCGAAGGCCCCGGCGAAGACCCGCTGCTGGGAAGCCGCTACGCGGCCAGCGCGGTGCGGGGCTTTCAGGGCGACAGCCCCGCGCAGGAAGGACGGCTGCTGGCCTGCGCCAAGCATTTCATCGGTTATGGCGCCAGCGAGGGAGGCCGCGACTACCATCATACGGAGATCAGCAATTATGCGCTGCAAAACCAGTACCTGCCTGCTTTCCGCGCGGCGGTCCGAGCGGGCGTCGGTTCCGTGATGGCTTCCTTTAACGAGCTGTCCGGGCAGCCGGTAACAGGAAGCCGCCGCCTGCTGACGGAGGTGCTGCGGGATCAGCTGGGCTTCGACGGCTTTGTGGTCAGCGACTGGGGCGGCGTCGAGCAGCTGGAGGCTCAGGGCATAGCGGAAAACGGGGCCGATTGCGCCCGGCTCGCGCTGCAGGCCGGAGTGGACATGGATATGGCGGATCAGTGCTTTGCCCGGCATCTGGAAGCGGAGGTCAAAGCGGGCCGGGTCGCCATGGAAGAGCTAGACCGGGCGGTGGAGCGGGTTCTGCAGGCCAAGCTGCGGGCCGGGCTTTTCCGGCAGCCGGTCCGGGATGCGGTGAAAACGGATCGGGCAAAGCATCGGGCATTGGCCCGCCGGATCGCCGGGGAATCCATGGTGCTTCTGAAAAACGAGCAGAGTCTTCTTCCCCTGTCCAAGAAGGGCCGGGTGGCGTTGACAGGCTGCATGGCGCAAAACCGTGAATCCCTGATGGGCGCATGGACGCCGGACGGCGACGCGGACAGCGTCATCACCCTCGAAGAAGGCATTCGGGCCGTGGCCCCGGAGCTGGAGCTTTTCACCGAAAGCAGCCCGCTTTTCGGCGATATGACCGCCGTTATGGAGCAGGCGGATACCGTCATTCTGGCGCTGGGCGAATCTGCGCGAGCCTCGGGGGAATTCCATTGCCTGGCGGATATTTCCCTGCCCGAAGATCAGGCGGCGCTGGCGCTTCGGGCCCGCCGGCTGGGGAAAAAGGTGGTGGGCCTGCTGTGCTTCGGCCGCCCCATCGCCCTCGGAGATACCCTTTCCCTGTTTGACGCGATCCTCTATACCGGTCATGCGGGCTGTGAGGCCGGAAGGGCGGCGGCGGAGCTTCTGTTTGGGGATCGGAACCCCAGCGGCCATTTGGCCATGACGCTTCCCCGCAGCGTCGGCCAGCTGCCGCTGTATTATAACGCCGCGCCCAGCGGCAGGCCGGTAAACGGCTATTATACCGAATGCCGGAATTACATCGACGAAAGCGGCGCCCCGCTGTATCCCTTTGGCTACGGCCTTTCCTACACCTCCTTTCAGGTGGAGAAAGCGGAGCTGGAACAGGAGACGCTTTCCCTTTCCGAACTGGCGGCGGGAAAACAGGCCGTCGTTCATATCCGGGTCACCAACACGGGCGAGCGGGACGGCGATACGGTTCTTCAGCTCTACCTGCGGGATCCTGCCGCTTCCCTGACCCGGCCCTTGCGGGAACTGAAAGCCTATGAACGCCGGACGCTCCCGGCGGGAGAAACGGCGGACTTTGTTTTCCGGCTGGGCATGGAAGAACTCGGATATTATCTGCCGGACGGCACGCTAACCCTGGAAAAAGGAGAGATTCGCCTGTTTGCCGGGTTTGACGCATGGGCTGAAAAATGCGTCAGACTGCAGATCATATAAACAAGAGAGGCTATGCGGTTGTGGATTATATTATACGCACGGTGATGCCGCAGAGGCTGGTCGTGCGTATGTTGTTTACAAAAGAAGCGATTAGCTCGAAAGATGAGCGCCATTTTGCCAAAGTAGGTGAAATTTAGGCGCTCGTTTTTTTATTTCGATTCGTGCGCCGCCATTTCTTGCTTTCTCACATTTCCTAATTTAAAAAGAGAAAGCAGGGAAAATATGGCAAGGATCAATATGCGGGATTATTATCCCTTTTATGAACATGATGAATTTGTGGAGGTCTCTGATGAACTTGCGGCGGAAATGGCACAATGGAAACGTACCGAACGTACGCAAAGGCGTAAAGTGTATCGCTATCATGCGAATTATTCTCTGGATTGGGGAGATGAAATCGGCAGGCATGTGATTTTCCGTGCTGTTGCGCCGGATGAATATTATGAAAAGCGTGTTACCTCTGAACAGCTTTATGCTGCGATGAATGCTTTACCGGAAATGCAGCGTCATAGAATCTATGCCTATTATATTTTGAAAATCTCTCAGTCGGAAATTGCCAGAATAGACGGTGTGGATCACCGCACTGTCAATATTTCCATTCAAAGGGGGCTTCGCAATTTGGAACGTTATTTGAAAAATATTTTTTGAGCATGTCCCCAGTTGCTGCAAAATTTGTCACGAGTAGTGAAAGAGTCCTTTGACTTTTTCACGTAACTTGACAATCGCATATACGGCGTTACGGGTACAATCCCCCGTGGGGCGGAGCGGCGAACAGGACGGCGCGAGGACGGCATAGCCAGAGCGAGAAACCGTACCCTGTTGACCCTGCTATGGCAAGCTGGGCGCGACGATGCCCCACGGGGATAATGAGACTTCTTCTACGGCCTCCCACTGACTTGAGGGGGAGTTCCTGCGGTATGCGTTTGTCCGGGGGACGGCGGTACCGGCAGGACTATGATGCGTTGCCAGACGCAGCCTGTAACGCGCCCGGTGCCGGGGAAGCATGGCAAATACGGCACTTCAGCATACTTAAATATGATTGTCAGATAGAAAGAAGATGACCTCTGTTGAGCGGAAAGAAACAACAGCCCGTCTCTGCGCCAACAGATCAGGGCGCAAACCGTTTATCCAAAGAAACCACTTATCAGATAAATGGCAAATCATTTATCGTTACTCCCGTTTTTAAAACGGACTCCTCCGAAACGCTGGCTACTGTCTTGATGAAACTGATGATGGCAGAACGCAGCTATTGAAAATTACTTTCATCCGTGACAAAGACGTTCAAACCTGCTATAACAGAAATGGGAATACTGCTTGTTTGACCGTCGGAAAGGAGGATTTATGAGCAGGTCAGGCAGCAAAAAGAATCGGGAAAGCACGGCTTTCCTGTATGAACGCCTTTCACGGGACGATAATCTGGAAGGAGACAGCTACAGCGTCGCCAATCAGAAGAAGCTGCTTACCAAGGTGGCCAAAGAATTGGGTTACACCAATCTGGTTCATTTCTTCGATGACGGTATTTCCGGCGTAACCATGAACCGGCCGGGCTTCAAGGAAATGATCCAGGAGATTGAAAAGGGCCATGGTTCCGCCGTGTTTGTGAAAGATTTATCCCGTCTGGGACGAAACTACATTGAGGTCGGCAAACTGACGGAGGAATTCTTTCCGGAACACAACATTCGGCTGGTGGCGGTGTCAGACGGTATTGATACCAATGAAGGGGAAAATGAACTCGCGCCCATTCGCAATCTGTTTAACGAGTGGTACGCTCGGGACATCAGTAAAAAGCGCCGGCTAAGCAACAAAATTCGTGGAACCTCCGGCGAGCCGCTCAGCAAGCCTCCCTATGGCTATCAGCAGGATCCTCAAAATCCCAAGCACTGGATCGTCGATGAAGAAGCGGCCAGAATTGTCAGACGAATCTTTGCTATGTCGCTGGAGGGCTATGGTTCAGATCAAATTGCCACCGTGCTGGATAAAGAGCAAATTCTGGCTCCGATGGCTTATTGGCGAAGCAAGGGCATAAATCGTTCTGGCAGAGCTCAGGACCCAGACCATACGCACTGGGCTTCCGGAACAATTATCAAAATGCTGGCAATGCAGGAGTACTGCGGTGATTTAATTAACTTCAAGACGTACAGCAAGTCTTATAAAAACAAGAAGCGCCTGCCGAACGATCCTGAAAATATGGCCGTGTTCAAAAATGTCCATGAGCCGATTGTCGATCGGGCTACCTGGGAGAAGATTCAGGAAAAACGCGGCAAAACCCGGAAGCGCAAATGTCAGGATGGAGAAAAGAATATGTTCTCCGGATTGCTGGTTTGCGCTGATTGCGGAAGCAATCTGCATTTCCATTTCAACCAGGGCAACCACGAAATTCGTTACTTCAATTGCTCCAATTATAACAGTGCGCGTGGAACCTGCGCGTCTACCCATTACATCCGAGAGGATTTTCTGGAACAGGTGGTGCTGGGTGAAATCCGTCGATTGACCAAGTTTGCAAGCCGTTATGAAAACGACTTTGTCCAAGCGGTCATGGGGCATTCCCATCAGGCGGTTCTGGAAGAGCGGCAGTATCGGGAAAAGACTTTGAAACAGTTACTGGCGAGAGACAGGGAACTGGATCAGCTCTTTGAACGGCTCTATGAGGATAATGTATCCGGCAAAATTTCCGATGAACGTTTTTCCCGTATGAGCGGCCATTATGAGCAGGAGCAGGTCACTTTGGCACAAAGCATCAAGGAGGCCAGGGTACAGCTGGAGAAATGCAGCGATCAGTCCATGACCACTGATACCTTCATCGCCACGGTACGCAAGTACACCCGCGCCAAAAAGCTCACGCCACGAATGCTGAACGAGCTGATTCGGCGGATTGAAGTGCATCAGTCAGAAAAGGTCAATGGCGTTTATGTGCAGCGGCTTACGATCTGCTACAATTGCGTTGGTACGCTGGAATTTCCCAAGGAGCTTCCGTTGGACATGCCAAAAGTGCTGATGCAGACCCGCAAAGGCGTAAGGCTGGCATATGAACCGGATGCAGCGAAAAACGAGAGTGCAACCGGCTGAAATCCTGTAAGATTTTTCGACAAAAAAATCTCCATACAGGAAGCTTCGACTCCTGTATGGAGATTCGGTATGGTGGAGGTGAGGGGAATCGAACCCCCGTCCGAAAGCTTGCTGACATCGTTTTCTCCGAGCGCAGCCACGATTTTGGGATTCCCCTCACCGAACGCCTCGCGGCGGGCTTTCGGTTACGGTAGCTTCATGATTACGGACGACGCCTCAAAGCTTTGGCGCGCTCGTTCCCCACATTGCTGACGCCGGGAACCGGGCCTGTGGGCAGCCCGGGCCGACGCGCGGCATTAAGCCGCGAAAGACAATTCGGTATTGTCAGTTGTTTTTTGTCCCCGTTTTTACGCGGTACAGGGGCCGCAGCTCGCTAACCATGCCCTCAAACACTCCCGTCGAAACCAGAACACCCCCATGAAAGGAATCTTTATCCGCCCTGACGGCGGCTGAAAGCCCGCTCGATCTCCCGCCTGGCGTCCTTTTCAGCGGCAGCGTCCCGCTTGTCGTGCAGCTGCTTGCCGCGGCAGAGGCCCATTTCCAGCTTCATGCGCCCGTCCTTCAGGTAAACCTTGAGGGGAATGAGCGTGTAGCCTTGACGGCTCACCAGTCCGGCCAACTTGCGAATCTCCGCTTTGTGCAGAAGCAGCTTCTTGGGCCGCAGAGGATCAGGGTTGAAGAGATTGCCGTGGTCATAGGGACTGATGTGCATGCCTTCGGCGAAAACCTCGCCGTTGCGCAGGATGCAGAAACTTTCCTTCAGGTTGACCTTGCCCTGACGCATGCTTTTGACCTCTGTGCCCATCAGGCTCAGACCACACTCGTAGGTTTCTTCCACGAAATAATCGTGGTATGCCTTTTTATTTTGCGCGATGGGCTTTATGCCCTTCTGGTGCGGCATAGCGAAACCTCCAAACTTTCAGATTCCCAATGTCATTATAGCACATCCGGCGGGAAAGATGCAAGATAGGAGGGGCCGGGGCTAGGTGTAGAGCTACAATCCATATTGACCAGTGAAACCCAAAGAAAGAGACCGGAGGACTCCACGTGGTATAGCATCGCTGCCGCAACCCAACCGAAAGGAGCCTCAAGCCTCATGGACAGTATAACACAGGATATGAAATACCGCTACTCCCTGATGAAGTACGCAGAAAAAATACGGCGTGTCCCGAGTTAGCCGGAAGTATAACAAAAGCCGCAACAAAAGCGATTCTGTTTTGGGCTGGTTGGCAATCAATCAATTTTCCTATCGATTTCATTCTTTCGAGTGAAAACACGGAGGTTCTTGACCTGGAGCTTACCATCGGCCGCAAAGAAACCCCAGCGGCGATTTTTCAAAAGGTCATAAAGGCGCACGCTGAGCGCCGCCGTATGGTTAACGTAGCAGACGGCGATATCGTCCTCCACCAGCGTCTGAAGATGAATCTCCTGAGAAGTGCCAAAGATGACCGGTCGTTCCAGTTCCACCTGAAAAGGAATATCCCCGCCCAGATAATGCTGCTGCTGGCAGTCGTCGCTGAGGGGCGAGCGAGGCCAACGGTCAAAAACCAGGCGATTGTAGAAGGGCTCCAAACGGAAAAAATAACCGTCGTCCAAATCATCGCCCCAGTTCAATGCAAGGCCGAAATGCCGGATGCCCGGGTCGAAGCATAGATCTGCTTCGATCAGGCACTGTTCAGGGAGTTGGTCCATTACCAGTGAGAGATTTTTTTCTTCCGCTTTCAGTTCCCAGCCGTTTTCTATCACTGCAGTTCCACCGTATTCCGGCAGAAATACGGGAGAATGCTCCTGATTGAAGGAATGGGCAACGGATTCCGGCATCCGCACCAGCAAGGTTCCGTCCGACTGCTGCGTCAATTCGTGTACGCACAGGTTTCCTCCCCATTCATACCGTCCGGAGTCCCTCCGGCCCTTGCGGGTGGGAATCCAGCCGAAGGCATAACGGCGTTCGGAAGTACCGGCCGTTTTGGCGGCGTAATAGGCGCGGGCGTCCCAAGTATCCTGCGGTCTGGACAGCCAGGGGCCGTTGATGGAACGGCTCAGGCGGTAGTGGGTGGAAAAGCGCTCGGTAAAGGTGGAATAAACCAGGTACCACCAACCGCCCATAAAAAAGAGGTCGGGACATTCATGGGCAAAATAAGCTTCCGGATTGAACAGCGGTTCGTCTGCTTCCCAGCTCCACAAATCGTAGGAGCGACATTTGAGAACGCAGCCGCCGTGGCGGAAGCTTCCCTTCTGCCGCCGGGCGGCCAGCAGCATGTTGTAGCACTCTTCCTCAGGATTCCAGTACACAAAGGGGTCGCGCCAATCCAGTTTGGTATAAAGCCGTCCGTCGCTTCCAAAACGATCGGGGTGCTTCTGCCAGTGGAACAGATCGGTACTGGTGGCATGCATCACCGTCTGGATGGGATTGCCATTTTCATCCATAAAGACCGGATTGTCGTTATTATGCGCCGTGTAGAACAGATGATAGTCTCCGTCGGCTTTCTTATAGACGCAGCCGGTGTAGCAGCAGTTGTCCGCTTCTGTAACAGGGCTGTTGGGGAGTACGATTCCATGATCCTCATAATGGACAAAATCCCGGGTGGTTACCAGTCCCCAGGCCGTCTGATCGGCCGTGCGGTCTGTTTTGCGCCTATCGTTGAGAAAAAAGAGATAGTAAACTCCGTTTTCATAATAGGGAATCACATCTCCCACATAGCTTTGCCCCGGCCGGAAAAAGACCTTTTCCATCAGCACCCTCCTTCATCGGCTGTTTTTTCAAAAGGGACTGTGCGGCAAGAATGCAGGGGGAGCTTTGCCCTTAACGTTCTTGCCGCAGCAGTCCTCAGTTTTTTCCAGAATGGTTAGTCCGCGAAATAGTCGGCGTAATTTTCGTCGATGGAGGCATCCACCTGAGAGGCAAAGTCCTCGACGGTGATGTCGCCCAACGCCAGAGAAATCGCCAAGTTGCCGATCATCTCATTGGTCGTGGGGTCCAGCTCGGCGTCGTAGATGTTGATGGCGCCCACAGAGCCCTCCATGTCCTTAGCCAGGCGGTTAACCATGTCGGTATCGTAGGGCAGGGTGCCGCCTACAGCGCAGGAGAAGGAACTGGTGGTGAAACGGCTGATGTTATTGGCATAGTAGATAATGAAGCGTTCCATTTCCTTGTCAAAGTTGGCCGTACCGAAGCCGATCGGCATTTCGCTCATGGCGAAGAACTGGGCCTTGCCCACTTCAGTGTCGCCTTCATTGACGGTGGGCAGCAGGAAGTAGTCGATGTTGTCCTGCATGGCCTCGCTGAGCCGGTCGTTCTGGAAGTAGTTCAGATCCCAGGTGCCCATGTAATAGATGGCCGCGTTGCCGCCCACGAAGTATTCCAGCGCGCTGGTGTAATCGGCGTTGGCAAAACCCGCTTGGAAATACTGCCCCAACTCCGCCAGGAACTGAGCGCCGCGGACGCCCACTTCATCGCTGAAGCTGCCCTTATTGCGGGCCAGATCAAACAGCCACTGGTTGTCGCCGTATTTATAGGTTACCATATCCACATAGCGCAGCAGGGTCCATTGCTCTTTACCGGCCACGGAGATGGGGGTGAAGCCCGCTCCCTTCAGCTTGGCGCAGGCGGCCAGAAAATCATCGAAGGTTTTGGGAATTTCCACGCCCGCTTCAGCAAACATAGCCTTGTTGTACCAGAATACCTCCATAGAGTAGTTGATCGGAATGGCGATCTGAACGCCGGTACTGGAACGGCCCCAAGCCAGAGGCGCAGCGTAGAAAATTTCATCCAGCTTGTTTTCATTCACAAGGCCGGTCAGATCCTGCAGAAGGCCGTTTTCCAGAAGCACGTTGGCATAAGGATCCGCATCCACGTTGAACATATCCGGCAGTTCGCCGGAGGCCGCCAGAGTCTTTACCTTCTGCAGGTAAGAGGGCTTGTCGGCAATATACTGCATTTCCATGGTGAAGCCGGGGTTGACTTCTTCCTGATACGCCTTCACCAGCGCTTCGATCGTCTGGTAACCGGCCTGCTCGGGAGTGATTGTGGTCAGAAAGACCACATGCTTTTCCACCGGGGCTTCCGCCAGAGCCGCGCAGGAGGTGAACACCAGCAGCACAGCCAGGAGGAGGGAGAGAATCGTTGAAAACCGTTTCATGGGAATTGCCTCCTTTTGTTTGGTTGTTTTTGTGCTTTGAGTATAGAAAAAAGGCAGAGAAACGTAAATGGTAAATTCTTTGGGTTTCTTCTGATTTATTTGGCTTCCGGGTGGGTTTTTTTTGGCTGATTGCGATACTCCATAGCGGTCATTCCCGTCCTTTTTTTGAACACCTGGCAGAAATAGCGCTGATCCTCATAGCCGACCCGGCGGGCTACTTCGCCGATGAGCAGCGTATCGTTTTCCAACAGCTTCATCGCCTGCTCCATTTTTTGTTCGACAATAAAATCAAAAAGATTGGCCCCTGTTTCCTTTTTAAAAATATGGCTGATATAGGAGGCGTTCATATTGACGTAACCGGCCAGATCCGTCAGGGTGATGGGCTGATCCATATGGTTTTCCACATAGGTATAAATGCGCCGGATGACCGCAGATTTGACAGGCGGACCGTCGTTCGCCAATGCTCGGCGAATCTGCCGAAAGGTCTGCAAAAGGTCTTTTTTCAGTTCTTCGATGGTTTCAAACTGCATCACCCGGGATACACTCAGGGCATCCGAAAAGCTGTGCTTGAGAATATGAGCATAATTATGCCCGGCCAAATAGCGGCAGTTATAGACCAGATTGCAGCAGACGGAGTGCATGGCGTCCACACTGAGCTGTTCGTACAGCATTCGCTCAAAAAGCTGCTCCAGTTGCTCCTGCAGATGAAATTCTTCCTCGCCCCGGAACAGGCCCTGGGCGAGCTGGTCGATCATCTGGTCATAGCTGTCGCTGGCATCGGTCAGAAAGCGTGGTGCTTTGCCCGTCTGCTCCTGGGTAAAAACGGAGTACTGCAGACTTTCACAGGCCGTGCCGAAGGAGCTGGAAAGTTCCCGCTGCGTCTGGCAGATTTCTCCGATTCCCCAGAAAAATGCACGATCCATCACCAACTGATCATGCTGCAAAACGCTCAGCAGCTTGCGCACAAAATCATAGATTTCATGGTGACGTTCTGTGGCGCAGATCAGGCTCAGCATTCGTTTCTGGCGCACCTTGAAAAGGCAACGACCCGATTCTTCCAAGCGAACCAATTGTTCCTCCAATTCCCGCAGCGGCGCCTCCGGGTCTGCCGTCAGAGTCTGCAGACAGACAACCGCGAAGGCAGAAAAACCGTTCAGGCTTTCCAGTGACTCCATTTCGCCGTCCAGCAGCCGGTTTAGGCTGCGTTCCAGAAGAATATCCCGATTTTCGCGTACCAGTGTCCGGGCGTTGTTTTCCCGGACCCGCAGCTTAGCCCGCTGAATAGCTTGTTCAATTTCCTCAATGTTCATGGGCTTCAGCAGATAATCCACGGTTTCCAGCCGCAGCGCTTCTTTGGCAAAATCGAACTCGTTATAACCGCTGAAAACCAGAAAAGCGGCGCTTAGCCCGGCCTCCTTCAACTCCCGGATTAACTCCAATCCGGTTTTCCCGGGCATTTTGATGTCCGTTATCGCAATATCCGGCTTCAGTTCCATCGCCAGCCGGAACGCTTCCTCGCCGGAGTCGCTGCAGGCCGCCACTTGACAGTCCAGCTGCTCCCAGTGAATCCTTTTCATCAGCCCTCGCAGGACGATCTGTTCGTCGTCTGCCAGCAAAACCCGATACATGGCGTTCTCCTTTCTGTCAGCGCGTCTCTCAGAGGAAAGAGGGGATTTCACGGCGGATGGCCACACGGACCACGGTGCCCACATTGGGCTCCGAGTGGATAACGACGCCGAACTGCGGGCCGTAATACAGCTTGATGCGCCGGTCCACATTGTGCAGAGCGTAACCGTTGCCCAAAGGATTTTCTTCATCCACCTGAAAGCCGATGCCGTTATCCTGGATGACGAAGGTTAGGTTGTCCCCCTCCTCCTCTGCGGTGATACGGATGCTGCCTTTTCCGGAGCGCTTTTCCAGTCCGTGCTGCACCGCGTTTTCTACAATGGGCTGAAGGATCAGCTTGATGATCTGCTTGTCCATCAGCGCCTCGTCCAAATGAATCTCCACCTGAAACCGATCATCAAAGCGCATATTCTGCACCAGCAAATAGTTGTTGACCAACTGAAGCTCGTCGGAAATTTTCCAGAAGGCGCTGCCGCGGTTGAGACTCATTCGGAAAACGTTGGACAAGGCCACAGTCATCCTGGCAATATTGTCCGCTCCGTATTCCTGTGCGGACCAGAAGATGGAATCCAGCGTGTTATAAAGAAAGTGAGGATTGATTTGGGATTGAAGGGCGATCAGTTCAGACTCCTTTTCCCGATAACGCGCCTCGTAGAGCTTGGCGATCAGTCGTTCGTTTTCACCGACCACATGAATAAACTCCGCGCCGATCTGCCCTACCTCATCCTTGCGTTCAAAGACGAAGCCATCGCAGCTGCCTGTGGAACGGAAGGCTTCCACAAAACGGTGCAGCTGGTGCAGCGTGCCGGTGATGCTCCGCTTGGTAATAACGTAGCCCAGCAGCACCGCCGCCAGCACCAGGCCCGCCGTCAAAAACAGTACCAGCCGCATGATGTTCGCCTTTTCCTGCTGAAAATCCTGATAAGGAATAGCGCAGCTGATCCGCCAGCCAGAGGAAGCGTTTACCAGACTATGGACATAGCAACGCATACCCTTCAGGGAAACAAAGCCTTCCGCTGTACGGAGAGCGTCGTCCCCGGCGTCCAGCACACTGCCGGGCTGATGAAAGGCGTAGATCAGCTGATCATTTTCCCAGAAAAAGACATTCATATGATTGTTGGCCTCTACCGCCTCAAAGATGCCGTCCAGCGTGCTGGCGTCCAGCGCAATAAGCATGATTCCCAGTTCCTTAAGGGTATATAGGTTGAGAATTTCCCGGGCATAAACCAGCAGCTCGCCCTCAAAATCGACCATGGTTCTGCCATGGAACCAGGAGCCTTGTCCTTTGTCCGCCAGGATTTTCTGCATCCAGACAGGAGGGTTGTCATAGTCAAGCTGAGAAATCCGCAGGGAAAAATGGTCGCCCTTGCGACTGGTGAGGCGCAGATTGGGGTTGCCGATATACACGGAGGAAAGATAGGTTTTGTTATTGACCATGTTATTCATCAGATTGGTGGCTTCAATCAAACTTTTATTGTATTCCAGCACCTTCTGGTCATTGCCCGCATACAGCAGCACCTGTTGAATGCTGCTGGAAGTCAGCAGCAGGTTAGAAGTATCCTTCACATCAGCGATAATATAGTCCAGATCTTGGTTCGCCAGCGCCAGCAAATTTTCGGACAGCTGTACCACTTTGCGGTCCACCATCTGGGAAAAGCTGGTATAGGTGACCACACTGAGAAACGTCATGGAGAATATCAGCAGCAAAGCGATCAGAATGGTAAATTTACCGGTGATGGTTTGTTGACCAAGTTTAAGCATAAGTCCCTCCAGAAAAAACAGGAAAAGAGAATTGACCGGCAGCATGCCGGGCAATTCTCTAAATACGCCGCTTGGAGGTTTATTCCTTTATTGCACCCGCGGACATTCCGGCGATAATCCCCTTATTGAGAAGGAAATAGACGATGAGCAGTGGCAGCATAAACAGGCTGATGGCCGCGAAAGTGGCTCCCCAGTTTACTTGACCCCGAGACCCCACATAGTCATACAAGCCGACAGGGATGGTTTTGAGCAGAGTGTCGTTGATAAAGGTGTTGGCAAAAACAAATTCATTCCAGGTGGAGATCAGGTTCATGGTTACCACGGTTACAATGGTGTTTTTGGACATAGGAAGGATGATCCGGAAGAACGCCTGCCAGATGCTGGTGCCGTCGATCACAGCTGCCTCAAGCAACTCGTTGGGCACAAATTTGTAAAAGGCTGTAAACAGGTAAATGGACATGGCCAAGTTAAAGCCGATCATGGGCAGGATGAGCGAAAACCGGGTATTGATGATATGCAGGGATTTATAAATCTGGAACAGGGGAATCAGCGTAACATGAATGGGAATCGTAATGCCCATCAGAAAGAAGGCCATCGCCGCTTTGCTGAGACGGAAGCGCATCTTTTCAATGGCAAACCCCGCACAGGAGCTAAGCGCTACCAGACCGGCCAGCGCGCATCCCACCACAATGACGCTGTTCAGGTAGTACACCTGCAGGTTGGAGGTTTCCCACGCCTCTTTATAATTGGCGAAATTCAAGCTGGAGGGCAGGCTGAAAGGTTGATTGTTGGCGGCCTCCACCGGCGTTTTGAAGCTGGTGGTAAAAATCCAGAAAATGGGATAAAACTGAATCACCAGCACGAAAATGGCCAGAGCATAAAGAAAAAAAGAGATGATCCGATGCTTCAGCGTTTTTTTCATACGGCATTGCTCCTTCCGGACATGAATTTGCGCAGCAGGGCGACGCCCAGAATGCTTTCGACCGCCAAGAATACGGCAATGGCGCTGGCATAGCCGTATTTGGTGCTGGCAAAAGCAATCTTGTACATATAGGTTGCCACCAGCTCCGTCGTGCGACCGGGACCGCCGTACGTGGTGATGTAGGGAATATCAAACGCTTTCAGCAGGCCATTGACCGCCATGACCAGCGCCACCGTCAGCACATTGACCAAGTAGGGCAATTTGATATAGACAAACATTTTGATTCCCTGCGCCCCATCCATCTTGGCCGCTTCTATAATATTATCGGGAATGGAAATCAAGCCGGAATACAGGATGACCATGTACAGAGGCATACTTTTATAGCACTCGATAAGGATCACAGCCCCCATAGCGGTAGCAGAGTCTCCCAGCCATGCCCTTTTGGCGTCCCCAAAATGCAGAAGATCCAGTAGTGCGTTGAAAACACCCAGGGGTTCATAGCTGAAGAATTTTGTGAAGAACTGTGATAAGGCTACTGCCGAAAGAATGGTCGGCACAAAATAGAACGTTTTCAGCAGATTCCGGCCCTTGTCGATATGAGTTAGCATCAGGGCAAGCAGCAGGCCGGTGCCGACCTGCCCCAGCACGTTGGCAACCAGAAAGAGTATATTATTCAAGAAGGCGGTTTTAAAATTGTTGTCGGCAAACATACGGATATAATTGTCTATACCGATAAACTTCATTTTGGAAACGCCGTTCCAATTAAAAAAGCTGTAATAAACCGACCAGCCGATCGGTAAAATGACCGTTACGGTAAACAAAAGCAGCGCCGGAAACAGAAAGCTGCAGATAACGGCCTTGTTGCGCAGCATTTTTTCCATGCAATTCACCATCCTTCTTTGCCATTATAACAATTTGCCTCTGCGCCAACTATTCTAAAGTTTTTGGATGATGTAGATTATTTTTGGGAAAAAGAAGGATTATTGTCTCGCAAAAATCACCTCCAGCGATACTATAATCCTAATCATTATTTTTCTGATGGATTTATTAAATACCATCTCTATTTTCAACAATTCAAACACATGCCGTGTGATTCACAATCAAATTTAGCCCTGTTTTTCCATACCTCAAACGATCTTTATCTTTACAAGAAGCGCACCCCGTGCAACAGCTGGTAGAAATTTCTATATACAAACTGCATGACAGAGAAGCCCTCCCCTGCCCAAGGGCTTCCCTGTCAATTTCCGCTATGAATTCATCCGTTCAAAAATCTTTCCGCCAGCCCTGCTGTCCTTTCGCGGACTTCTTCGATTATCGCTTTGCACGTTTTAAGCGAAAGACCTGCTTTTTTGCCGACATTCGTCAGTTCCTTCACGCTCGGATCTGCGCCGTTGCCGTCGACGGTCGTCGTATGTTCTCCCCAATAGGTGGTGCTGCAGGTGAGGTCGTAGGCGGGTGAAACGTGCCAGTGATCCTCTCGTGCATCGTAAACAAAGGAAAAATTCTTAGCATGATCGTCGCGATTATGGGCGAACACATTAAAGCACGCACGCCGGAACATCTGCTGCATGTCCTCCGGATGTTCCATACACAGAATCTTCGTCAGCTTCATCAGCGTGTGATAATCCATGCTCGGCGTGCGCCAGTCCAACTCCAGCAGAGCTGCGGCGGAAAGCATAGGAACGCGCTTCAAGGTTCCATCCGCCATTCTTTCGCGGTCAAAGCGCCGCACAGCAAAATAGCCGCCGCCATTCCGCGAAGGCATGATTTTGCTTTCTGGAACAATGATTCCGCAATCCGCCGCGCAGTCCATGTAGGCTTTTTCCATCAAGCCGCTGTCCGGGCGATCGCCCTTCGCTGGAAACTTGACGATCCATTCGTCTGTCATCACTTTTGGCCGCGCGCCGCCGCTGCTTCCGCCCATCCGGAACAAGGTATCCAAATCGCTGACATCCTCGTGATTCAGGAGCCGTTGACAGGAAGCGGCCAGTTCATCTAAATCCTCCATGTTGCTTTCCTTTTCCATTTCCCACGCCGGGCGGTAGGTCAGCGCTCCCATGCCTGAGACGCCGACAATAGCGAGCCTTTCCAACTGGGAAACGGCTGCCGGATCGATTCCACGGCTCTTTAGCATACGATCCACCAGCAGCTGGCCCCATGCGTCTGGAAGGCTGTCTGCAAAAACGCCCCAAAGGCCGTGAAATGTGCGGCTCGTTGGAACAAATACCTGATCTTCCAGCGGCAGCGAAAACGGACTGATCGGATAGCCGCTTTTCAGCCATTGCTTGTCATACGCAAACGCATAACGGCGATCGGCAGTTTCCGCCATCGTTCCAACCAACTGACCGTCGATATGGACATTTAGGACTTTACTTTTGCTCACGGATAACCTCCTCGATGCTGTCATATGCCACGTTTGCAAACAAATTCCGGATCTCGTCCGCGCAATTCAGCGCAATCGCAAGCTTTGTCAACGAAAGCAGGGCGATCTGGCCGGTGGATTCAAAGCGTTTCAGGCTACCGTAGCTGACGCCGCTTCTTTCGCTGAGCTGCTGCTGCGAAAAGCCGCGCCGCTTCCGGATGTTTTTCATGCGCAGGGCAAGCGCCTGATTTATTTCCTCCGCCGTTTCCCACTTGAAGCTGGTCATCGTTCCCTCCTGAATCTATGTCAGCTTATATTTTATCCATTTCATGCCTATTTATAAATAATTGCTCATATTTTATCCGTTTTTAATTATAGCATCTTCATATGCAAATGACAATAAAGCGCTATGAAAATTCGTATTATCGAATGGTCGCTGCTATGAGACTCTAGAAAAAGAGTCATGGAGTACTCGAAAAAGCTGCCAAGCAAAGAAAGCGCCCGCAGGACGCGCAGCCGCCTTGGCGGTGCGTTATGGGGGATTGGGGTTCTCCCCAACAAGCAAAAATCGGGCAGTTTTCTCGCTGGAGAAAACCGCCCGATTTGCCGAAAGGGTACCAGAAGGCATCGCTTGCTGGTACAATGCTTATGTCAGCAGCGTACCGGTACAGCTGCTGACCATATACGGACGGGGTTGCGAAAAGGGAGCGCCTGCCTTAACATGGATATATCACGGGGACTGAAAGTGGCACAATTGACTTTGCTTAGCTGGTCTAAACTAATCCACACCTGTTGATTAGGCTTGTAATAAATACATTGCCCTCCTTCTTATCATCGTGATGAGAGATGCCATTGTGAATGCCAGTAGGCTTTTGGCAATGGCGTAATTACTTTCAGGAAATCGAGTAGTAGGGCAGGACCCAATGTCTTGGTCTACTACTCGGTTTCTTTCGCATACCGAAGAACTATAATTATTTCATAGTTGCCACGTATACTTTCTTTTTCACAAGGGTTCATAAGATAAAGCGCACGAACACTTCCTTAAAGATGCATCGCAATTTGTGACAGCGCATTAGCCTGTATTCTGCGCAATGAGGATATGCTTTTTATATTGCGCCGAGATTTCTGATAGTCATCAAATGTTTTGCTCCAAGAAGCCCCCTGAATGAGATGCCACTCCACAACAAACCTTTCATCATCAGAAAGTGTCTTTAGCAAACAGCCAATCCTATGCATGGTTTTGCAAGCGCGAGACTGGAGTTGAATCGTTGCCTGTATATCCATACTATTGCTACTGTATATTTGTCGTAACGCTGGTTGGATCAAATTCCAATGTTGAAGAGTTTGACATACTTCATATTCCTTTTTTGTCATGACGGCGCACTCCTTCTGTTGATAAAAAGTTTTGCGTCTCCCTCTATTTAGATGTTCTCAAACAACGCAAAGAATATGTTGGTGTGCATATCTGCGAAGCGCACGACCTTCTCAATGGCGTTCTCTCTTATCTGCCATACTGACCGCCCTGCTATTGCCAGTCCCTGCATCCATTTCGTCGCGGCAATGCGGTTTGAAGTCGCGGCATCGCAATCTCCCAACAAAACCTGACGGAATATCACTCGTTCTTCCGTGTCCAGCAACGCAAACCAGCTCTCGATGGCGCCGATCTGCATTTTGACCATCGCAAGTGCGTCCCGCATATCCGCATTTTCCCGTCTCTCTAAATGCCGCTCAAACATTGCTTCTTTTTCTCGGAGTAATGAATAGCTGTTGATTGCCTTTTGAACCCATTGTTCCATAACGCTGCCTCCTTATGTGCTGAGTTGGTTTTTGTGTTAGCTCATGATTATTGTACTTGTTTTATCGAAAATGCACATCGAAGTATCCTAGAAGATTCCTAGAAGATTTACACTGACCTGTTCATCGCTTTTCGCGCATCCTTGACGCAACAATCAGATTGTAACAAAATAAGGTAGTGCAACCCTTTCCGCCTTTCCGACCTACGCCATCGGCGCAATGGGGTGAAGATTCCTAGAAGAATCTCGGAAGAATCCTAGAAAAATTTTTTGGGGCATTGAAAAAACAACGGGAAATGTGTGTCTAATAGAGTAGAGGAGGTGAACGGCGAATGGAGGTTGTTATGGGCCCTGACAACATCCGGGAAGAAACGCTGTGTCAAATGATGACGCAGCACAAAAACGATCTGATGCGCTTGTGCGTCGCGTATCTCAAGGATACTGCTTTAGCTGAAGATGCCGTTCAGGAAACGTTTGTCAAAGCATACAAAGCAATGGACACGTTTCGAGGGGACAGCAGCGAAAAGACATGGCTGACGCGCATCGCCATCAACACATGCAGGAGCATACGGCGGGACAGATGGTTTCGCTTTGTAGACCGCCGCGTTGCGCCTGACGCATTGCCTCTGAAAACGGCCAGTGAGGAAGATCGTGCGCTGATGGAAGCGGTCATGAACCTTCCATGCAGGTATAAGGAGGTCGTGCTGCTCTATTACTATCAAGGACTGACCATGGAAGAAACAGCTGAAACCTTGGGTGTTGCCGCTTCAACCATATCCACAAGGTTAAAAAAGGCGCGGCAAAGACTGCGTCTAGATTTGGAAGGAGGGCATGAGTATGTTTGACCGAGCGCCGCAGGACAACGAGCTTCGCCGTGTGATGGATGCCTGCCTTCCCGGACTGGAGAACAGACCAGACTTTGATCGGGACGTTCTCAGCCAAGTGAGAGGAGAGGTAAAAGTGAAGAAAAAGCTATCCGTTGGCTTTGTGCTGGTGATCGTTTTGGTGCTGGCTGCGGTGACTGCGCTGGCGGCAGCCTTGCTATGGGAACAGCAGGTCGTGCCCATGAAAGAAATTGAACAGGCAGAAGGAGATTATGTTAACTGGTCGATCAGTCAGAAACAGGCATTAATCCGGGCGTTGATCGACTCTGGCAACATCGAAGAAACCGCCGAAACAGCACGACTGTTTGATGATTCTACGGGCGAGACAGAAAAGCAGGCCATTGCTAATCAACTCGTTCTGACGTTGACAGGTCAAACCGACGTGAAGGAGATCAACGTTGACATCATTACCTATGCAATCATGGGATCTACGGATACGTGGACGCTAGAGCAACGCGTGTGGTGGCAACAGGTTACGAATCAATTTCGTAATAGCGGCGACGATCCCGACATACTGGTAACGCCTAATGGGAAGGAACCTACCGAGACAGAGGCCATAGCCATTGCTAAGGCGGCGATCCTTTCAGCTTATGAACTGCCGTCGGATGCACTAGACAATGCTCAGGCTGTCGCGAATCTTTATGTCACCGATCAGCGTCCTGATTATCGAAGATGGGATGTTCAGTTTAAAGTATTTCGAGATGGCAGCGATTCATATACTGAACGTATTTACGTTGCCATTGTGGATGAGCAAGGTAAAATAATCGCGGACCCTGATGTATCTATGCCATCTGTGAACGACATGGCGGCTATTTATAAGAATATGAAAAGCAACGATGGAAACTCCGTTGCCGACATGTATATGCAGTATATGAAACAAGCTGGAAACAAGATTTTTCAACTGTGGTCTCTAGATACTGTCGACAATAGTCAAATCAACGTACTTACCCAGAGAACAATGCATCG
>ERZ857827.1538-NODE-1538-length-22869-cov-3.803892_pt1 | contig 22869 bp, 18 predicted proteins | sample MGYA00519761_ERZ857827 | MGnify/ENA primary metagenome ERZ857827 (study PRJEB31778, sample SAMEA3449370) | human gut metagenome | biome: human gut; feature: human-associated habitat; material: faeces | place: United Kingdom | collected 2010/2012 ... | reverse complement strand
CTTTTCTTTCGCCACCGAAAGAAAAGTGTGAGCGCCCCATAGGGCTGCAAGCCCTGCCCTCGCGCCGGAGTCGGCGCGTCAAGCCCCGCCAATGGGAATTTCTTGCGGCAAAGTTATTGCCCATGATGCAAGCAGGGGGGCTTTCCTCGGGGCAAACAATCGGCGCGGCCCGCACTGCCGTGCGCTCCGCTTGTTGTTTGCCTGAACTCCGGGGCGCTAACCGCCTTCGGCGGTTGTGCCCACTGGGCACCCGCTTCCCTACGTTCCCCCCTGCACCCCTTCGGGAAGTCGGCGTATCAAGGGGGCATGGGTATGTACCTTCAAATACACCAAAGGGCTTTCCCCCGGGGCAAATAATCAGTACATCACCCCTCTCTCCCCCTTTCCCCCACGCCAAAAAGCCGCCCCTGAAATTCCTTTCAGAAGCGGCTTGTGAGACTCCTCCCTTACCCCTGCGTCACATCCGCAAAGGTGTACGGAATCATCTTTTCCAAATTTTCCGGAGAAACCTCCACCTGATAGCAAATCTTTCCGGCGCTGAAAATGATGGCATCCCATAGCTGGGCCGTTTCGTCCACCACCGTGGGAAACGGCTTCTTCATGCCAATGGGCGAACAGCCGCCGTGAATGTAGCCGGTCAGGGGCAGAAGCTCCCGGCTCTTGATCATTTCGATTTTCTTCTCGTGAACGGCGGAAGCCGCCTTCTTCAGGTTCAGCTCCTCCGCCACGGGAATCACAAATACATAATACTTGCCCGAAGATGCCTGCGTCACCAGCGTCTTGAAAACCCGTTCTTCTTCCAGCCCCAGCTGCCGGGCCACCTCCACGCCGCTGAGCGCGCCGTCGGGCGCGGCGTATTCGTAGGAACCGTAGGGAATCTTCGCAGCGTCCAGAAGACGCATTACATTGGTTTTTTCCATGCTTTGTTCCGTGTCCTTCCGTGTTATTCGCCGGACGCATCCTCAGGGGGAAGGGTTGAAGTGGGCGCGCCGCATACCAGACAGGGAGTCAGCGAACCGTTGTAGGAGCCAAGCTCGCCGTAAGTGAACGAATCCGTCAGGGGACGATATTGCTCGTTGATGCTGCTGCAGTTGGGGTCCATGTGATAATAGTGGCCGCCGTTCGCGTTGTAGTACAGAAGCGTGCTGGCGGGCGGCGCGGGACTGACCGTCGTGCGGGGCGCTTCCGTCTGGGTGACGTTGTCCTTGGAGTTGACCACCACGTCCTCGGTCTGCTGCTCGTCGTTGCTGGCCAGCGTTTTGGGATCCACATACCACTGGTTGCCTTCCTTGACCATTAGCACGTTGAAGCGATAGGTCTTGGGATCCTTCCCGTTGTGCTTGTCAATGGTGGCCGTCATGATGACGCTGCGGCTGGTGTCCTCATCCGTGCCGCCCACTTCTTCAATGTTGTAGCTCAGCGGCGTGCGGTTGTTCAGCACCGTCTGGAACAGCTGCGCTGCGGCGTTTTCCTGCTGAGAAGCCCAGCTGGGCTGCACCAGACTGGCCATGGCTTCGGTCTGATTGCCCGCCCAGTTGTTCATGAACAGCTCCAGCCGTTCCTGCACTTCCGATTTTGCCGCCGGAGTGGGTTCGGGACTGGGCGACGGGGTGAACTCGGCGGCTGCGGGCACTGCGCTCTGCTCCGGGGAAAGGGTGCTTTGGACGCTGGCGGGTACTGCACTGCCGCCGGCGGCGGTCCGCAGATCCTGCCCGCCCTGCATGGACAGGGACAGGGCGATAATGCTCAGCGCCACATATGACACAGACAGCACGACCCGGGCCGTAGAGGAATACATCTGCCGGTACCAGATCACGCCCAGCCCGGCCACACTCAGGCCGATGAACAGATAACGAAGAACATTCAAACCGGACGAAACAAAAATGCAGGGCACAAACAGAAGCGGCAGTAAACCAAAGAAGAAAATGCCAAACAGCAGGTTAAAATCCAGCGGCTTCCGCTGCTTCGGGGCATAGCCGCCCTGCTGGGCGCTGCCGGGCAAGGGAACGCCTCCCTGCATGGGGATGTTCTGCGGCGTTCCCGGCATGGAACCGGCCTGAGCCGCCGCGCCCGACGGCATCATGGCAGCATTGAGCGGGGCGTAGTTCATCGTTCCCTGATTCAGGAAGGGTACGCCCGCCTGCATGTAGCCCACGTTGGGCATGGGATTCATGGGAGTCACAGGCGCTTGAGGGGCATAACCCATTGCGCCCGGCGCGGACGCGGGCTGCACATGGGGGGCGGAAGCCGCCTGCGGCGGTACAAAACCCTGCGCACGAGCGTCGAAGCCGCTGTTCTGCAAAGGCGGCACCGTATTGCCCAGCGGCTGAAAGCCGCTGGTTTGCTGCGGCATCGCCGGAGGAACCGGCATCCACGGATTCGCCGCCGGAATGGCGCCGGGAACCGTTCCGCCCATGGGATAACCGCCTGCGAAGGGCTGCTGATACGGCGCGGAGCCATAAAAAACGCCCAGCTGTACGGGATTGGGCGTCTGCGCCGCCGGATCCGGCTGCTGCACCGGCATGGTAAAAAGGCTGGCGGCCGGGGCGGCGGTGGACTGCTGGGTCGCCCTGGCAAAATCCGGGCCCATGACGCTCTTCTGCTGGAAAAGGGGCTTCTTCCCCAGCGGAGAACGCTTCTGCATCCCGTAAGTGGGCGTGGAAGAATATTTCATACGATTTCCGTTCATATTCCATCTCCTGATGACAGCGATGAGTTTCTTTCAGCAATAGGATAACCCATAAAGCGAAAAGCGAGTCGCGCCGGAAAAAAGTTCAGACGAACTCAAGCCTATTATAACACATATTGCATTCTTGTAAACAAAAAGACGCACTTTTGCCTTATTTGGAAGGCATATCCAAAGAAACAGGCGAAAAAAGGCGAACAGAGCGCCGCGGCCGCTGTTCGCCTTCTGCTATTCGAATTCAGTCCACTGCTCAGTCCACTACAATGGACTTGCGTTTCCCGTTTTTCCCTACGGGATATTCCCGAAGCCGAATGACAAAGTCCAGATTCACAAGGCTTTCTTTTCCGTCTTTTTCAAGGATGATCGCGTTATCGGCCACTTCCTTCAGGATGCCGTCCACCGTTCCGGAAGAGATCGTGTTGGCGATCACATCCTTGCCGAGAAACCTTTTGGCGAGTTCCTGCATTTCCCTGTCTCCCTTTCTTCTTTTGATCCTTGCCTCCAGATAGCTGAGTGATTCCTTTCGGTTCAGGAAAAAAATCAAAAAGATCAGGAGGATCGGAAAATAGCTGATCCACCAGTTCTGCATACCGTTCCTCTTTCCCGGAAAAATCCGTTAGCCCTCCGCCAGAAAGGCCGTGATCCGTTCGCAGGCTTCCTCCACCGGCTGACCGTCCATCCGGAGCCAGTGAATGGCCCCGTCCCGGCGGAACCAGGTCATCTGCCGCTTGGCAAACTGCTTGATGGCGATGGCCAGCAGGCGGTTCAGTTCCTCCTCGCTGGGAATCGCGCCGGTCAGATATTGAGTGATGAGCTTGTATTCCAGCCCCAGCTTCAGCAGAAATTCCTCGCTGACGCCGCCTTCCATCAGGCCGCGCACTTCCTGAATCATGCCCTCCTGAAAGCGGCGGGTCATGCGCTCGTCGATCCGGCGGCCCAGCACGTCCCGGGGCCAGGTCACGCCCAGCCGGAGGCAGTCATACCGGGGCTGTTTGGTGGAGGGGCCATCGTCCCCGTCATGGAGCTTTTCCAGCACCCGCATGACCCGATTGCGGTTGTTGGGCTCCACGTCGCTGGCGGGGAGCTTTTGCATCAGCAGGGCGTAAAGCTCCGCCGTGGTCAGCTTTTCCAGCTCCCGGCGATAGCTCAGGTCAGGCATTGTGCCGGAAAGCTGATACCCGTCCGCCACTGCGTTGACGTACAGCCCGGTTCCGCCCACCAGAAAGGGGACTTTTCCCCGGGCCAGAATATCGTCGATGGCCTCATAGGCCAGCCGCTGGAAATCCGCCATGGAGAAAAATTCGCCCGGCTCTACTACATCGATCAGGTGATGGGTCACGCCCTGCATTTCCTCCGGGGTGATCTTGCCGCTGCCCAGATCCATCCCGCGGTAGACCTGCCGGGAATCGGCGGAAACGATCTCGCCGCCGAAGCGCTTGGCCACTTCCACGCCCAGCGCGCTCTTGCCCGAGGCGTTGGTGCCCGCAATGACGATCAGCTTGCCCTTTGTTTCCGGGGGCCGCTGATAGGCGATGCGCTCCGTCCCGTCCTGCATCCATACGATGCCGCAGCGGCGGAATCCGTTGCGCTCAAAAGCCCGCTGCATGGGCAGATTGTCCGCGTGAGTGTCGCCCCGAAGGTTCGGGCAGCGCTTCAGCGCCCACTGAACGATGAAATCCACCATGCCCTTCCGCTCGCCGGAAGAAGCCACCCGGTGCAGGGTCTGATAGGGCAGGTCGTTCAGCCACGCGCCGTCAATGCGGCGGTAGTTGGGGTCTTCCTCCTCCAGCAGCATGAAGGCGGCGTACAGATGGCCGTTTTCCTCGCACACATAGCCCCGGCACAGGGCAATGTCCTCCCGGACGATTTCCGGGGTGGGATAAGAATCGCGCCACTGCGTAGGATTGCCGTGAGCGGCCATGAAGGCCTGCGCCCCATGGTAGATTTCCATCACCCGCTCCAGATCGGCTTCCGTGGTCAGACGTACTTGCATGAAAGGGAAAGCTCCTTTTCGTTTTTCAGATAGGTCTTACGGCGCGACGCCGTACAGGCGGCAGGCGTTTTCTGTGGCCGTCTGCGCAATCCCTTCGGGAGATTCGTTCCGCAGCTGGGCCAGCTTTTCGGCCACATACCGCACGTAGGTGGGCTCGTTCTGTCGGCCCCGCATGGGCACGGGAGCCAGATAGGGGCTGTCGGTTTCGATCAGAAACCGGTCGGCGGGCACAAACCGGGCCACCTCCTGCAGCCGGGCGGCGTTTTTGAACGTGACCGGCCCGGCGAAGGAAAGGTAAAAGCCCATGTTCATATATTCCCGGGCCGTTTCCACGCTGCCGGAGAAGCAGTGCAGCACCCCGGCGGGCAGCTCGCTTCGATGGGCCCGAAGCAGGTCCAGCATGTCGCCGTGCGCGTCCCGGATATGGAAAGCCACCGGCACGTTCTGCTGTTTGGCAAAGGCCATCTGCCGCAGAAGCACTTCCTTCTGCTTTTCCCGGGGCGAGTTTTCATAGTAGTAATCCAGCCCGATTTCGCCCACGCCGACGATCTGGGGGTCTTGCAGCCACCGGGCGAAATCGTCCAGCTGCTCCTCCCGAAAGCCGTCGGCCTCCTGCGGATGCACGCCCACCATGCCGTAGATGGGGGCGTGTTCGCCGGTCAGCTTCACGATGCGGCTGCTGGAATCCAGATCGCTTCCCGCACAGATGCAGCGGTTCACGCCCGCCGCTGCCATGCGGGAAAGCACCTGTTCCACCTCGCCCTGAAAACGTTCGTCCTCCAGATGACAATGGGAATCAAACAAATTCATCATATCGTTCGGCGGCTCAGCGGATATACGCGCCGTCCTCCATGCCGGGCTCCACGGTGCAGAGCTTGAGCGCCTTGTCCTCCGCATCGGAGGCGCACAGGATCATGCCCTCGCTCTTGATGCCCTTGAGCTTGGCGGGCTTCAGGTTGCTGACCAGCACCACCTGACGGCCCTCGATGGCTTCGGGGGTGTAGAACCTGGCAATGCCGCTGACCACCGTGCGCAGGGGTTCACCCTCGCCCAGCTTGACGCTCAGCTTCAGCAGCTTGTCGCTGCCCTCCACCTTTTCAGCGGTCAGGATACGGGCCACCCGGAGCTGCACCTTGGCGAAATCATCGATGGAGATGATGCCCTCGGGCAGTTTTTCCTCTTTCTTTTCTTCTTTTTTGGCGGTCTTGGCAGGCTTCTTTTCCTCAGCCTTGGGCGCTTCCGCCCTGGGGGTGGGAACGATGTCCGCCAGTTCCTTCTTCACGTCAATGCGGGGGAACAGCGCCTCGCCCTTCTGCACCTTGGTGCCTGCGGGCAGCAGGCCGAAGCGGGACGCGGACTCCCAGCCGGTCAGCTCGCCCTCGGCAATGCCCAGCTGCTCGTAGATGCGGGCAGGAGTACGGGGCATGGTGGGCGCGATCAGGATCGCCACGATGCGAATGCACTCGCACAGCACATACATGACGGTCTTCAGCCGTTCCTTGCCCTCGTCGGTCTTCGCCAGCACCCAGGGCGCGTTTACGTCGATATAGCGGTTGCACTCGCCCACCAGCTGCCAGATGTCCTGCAGCGCCAGCGAGAACTGCAGCTCGTCCATATGCTGCCGGGCTCTGTCGGGGGTGCCTTCCGCCAGCGCGATCAGCACGTTATCCACATCGTTCCATTCGCCGTGCTGGGGAATTTCGCCGTCAAAGTACTTTTCCACCATGGCCACGGTGCGGCTGACCAGATTGCCCAGGTCGTTGGCCAGATCGGCGTTGATGCGGTTCAGCAGGGCTTCGTAGCTGAACTGGCCGTCGCTGCCGAAGGGCATCTCCCGCATGAGGAAGTAGCGGATAGCGTCGCTGCCGTAGCGGTTGCACAGCACCACAGGGTCCACCACATTGCCCAGCGACTTGGACATCTTCTGGCCGTCCAGCACCAGCCAGCCGTGGCCGAATACCTGCTTGGGCAGAGGCAGTCCCAGCGCATGCAGGATGATGGGCCAGATGATGGTATGGAAACGGATGATCTCCTTGCCCACCAGATGCAGGTCAGCGGGCCAGAACTTCCGGTACAGCTCGTCATGATCAGTGGTGTAGCCCAGCGCGGTGATGTAGTTGGTCAGCGCGTCCAGCCACACATACACGGTGTGCTTGGGGTCGAAGTCCACCGGAATGCCCCACTTGATGGAGGTACGGCTGACGCACAGATCCTGCAGGCCGGGCTTGAGGAAGTTGTTGATCATTTCGTTCTTGCGGGACGCGGGCTGGATGAAATCGGGGTGCTCCTCGATATACTGGATCAGCCAGTCCTGATACTTGCTCAGCTTGAAGAAATAGGCTTCCTCGCAGGTCTTTTCCACGGGGCGGCCGCAATCGGGGCAGTTGCCGTCCTTCAGCTGCAACTCGGTGAAGAAGCTCTCGCAGGGGGTGCAGTACCAGCCCTCGTAGCTGCCCTTGTAGATGTCGCCCTGCTCGTAAAGCTGGCGGAAGATCTTCTGCACGGCCTTTACATGGCGCTCATCGGAGGTGCGGATGAAGTCGTTGTAATCTACATCCATCAACTTCCACAGATCCTTGATGCCCGCCACAATTTCGTCCACATAGGCCTGCGGGGTCACGCCCTTGGCCTCGGCCTTGCGCTCGATCTTCTGGCCGTGCTCGTCCGTGCCGGTGAGGAAGTAGGTGTCATAGCCTTCCAGCTTCTTGAAGCGGGCGGCGGTGTCGGCGGCGACGCTGCAATAGGCGTGGCCGATGTGCAGGTTGTCGCTGGGGTAGTAAATAGGCGTGGTGATGTAGTACTTTTTCTGGTTTTCCATGAGGCTCTCTCTCCTTCTGGCCGTTCTTCCTTCGGCATTTTTTCCAAACAGACCGGCGATGTTTTTGAAAGTTTCCGGCAATGAAAAAGCCCGTCCCTCTGCGTTTTCACTGCAAAAGGGGCGAGCGGAATTCTCGCGGTACCACCCTGATTTGTCACTTACGGCTTTTGGCCTTCGGCGGATAACGGCGCCTGCCGTCCCGCCCTACCTGTCGAACGGGATCGCTCGCGGGCCATGTTCGGTCAGCCCTTCGCGCCGCATTTCACCAGCCGCGGCTCTCTTGTGGCGAAGAGGAAAGACGTACTCTCCCGGTCATTGCGAGGAATATTCATTATTATAGCGTTTTTTGCCGGGCTGTCAATGGGAAAACGCGAGTTTTCAGGGCTTTCAGCCGCCGGAGACCAGCCTTCCCGCCAGCCAGACCCCGGCCAGCATCCCCGTAAGGGAGCAGAGGGCCGCATAGCCCGCCCGTTTGTCCTTCACGCCGCTGAAATACACGCACAGGGTATAAAAGATCGTCTCGCTGGAGCCCATGACGATGCAGGCCGTCATGCCCACGGCGCTGTCCGGGCCGAAGCGCTCCAGCAGGGTTTCCAGCATGCCCAGAGAGGCCGAACCGCTGAGCGGCCGCACCAGCACCAGCGGCGCGACCTCGGCAGGCAGGCCCAGCCGCGTCAGGACCGGCGCGCAAATATGGCATAGCAGCCCCAGCAGGCCCGATTCCCGCATCAGGGCAATGGCGCAGAGCATCCCCGCCAGATTGGGCAGCACCCGCACCGCTACCTCCATGCCCTGACGGGCTCCTCGCGCAAAGCCTTCCAGCACGTCCAGCCGTTTCCAGCCGGCGGCCAGCAGCAGGCCAAAGATCAGCACCGGCAGCAGCAGATCGGAAAGCGTCTTCATTTCCGTCCCTCCCGGCGCCCGCTCAGGCGATAACACAAAAGCCCCAGTCCCGCACCCACCAGCGTGGAAAAGGCCGTGCAGGCCAGCGTGGGCAGCAGGATGGCGTTGGGGTCGGCGGAACCTGCCGCCACCCGAAGGGTCAGCACCGTGGTGGGAAACATCTGCAGCCCCGTGGCGTTCAGGATCAGCAGCATATACAGCGCGTGACGCACCCTCGGATTGTGTTCCTGCTCCCCGTCCATCTGCCGAACAGCTTCGATCCCGGTAGGCGTGGCGGCGTTGCCCAGCCCCAGCAGATTGGCCGTCAGATTCAGCGTTACCGCCTGACGGGCTTCTTCGCCTTTCAGGGTGGGCATCACAAGCCGCAGAAAGGGCCGCAGCAGCCGGGCCATTTTCTCCGGCAGGCGCAGCTCCTTCATGATCTCCATCAGCCCGCAGAAAAACAGGTAGCCCGCCATCAGCCGCAGGCTCAGGCTCACGGCGGAGGAAGCCCCGTCCAGCGCGGCGGGCAAAAGCGCCCCCGCCCGCCCCGTCAGGCAGCCGTACAAAAGCGACGCGGCCATCATTCCCAGCCAGATCCACGACAGCAGCAAAGCCAATCCCCCTTCCGCAGCCTGTACAGCCTATGCGGAAGGGGGAATGGCTATGTTGCAGGGAAATGGGTTTTCTTAGGAGGGGTGCAGGGGAGGGGCTTCTTTTGCAAAAGAAGTCCCTCCCCTGCAAAATCATCTTTTACTCTCCGATCATTTCCCGGAAGCGGGCCTCGTCGATGACGGGAATGCCCAGTGCTTCGGCCTTGGCCAGCTTGCTGCCGGCCTTTTCCCCGGCCAGAACACAGGCCGTCTTTTTGCTGACGCTGCCGGAGGGCTTTCCGCCGTGAGCGGCGATCAGGGCTTCGGCCTCGTCCCGGCTCAGGGTGGGCAAGGCGCCCGTTACGACGATGGTCATGCCGTCCAGCGCGTGGGACTGCACCGTGCTTTCGTAAACCGGAGAAACGCCCGCGTCCAGCAGCCGCTGAATCATCTGATTGTTCTCCGGAAAACTGAAATATTCCGTGATGCTGGCGGCAACGATCTCCCCCACGTCGGGAATGGCCGTCAGTTCCTCTTGCGAGGCGGCTTTCAGCGCGTCCAGCGAGCGGAAGCGATCCGCCAGATCCTTGGCGGTCTTGCGGCCCACGTTGGGAATGCCCAGTGCGAACAGGAACGCATCCAGTGCGCAATGGCGGCTCTTCTCGATGGCGGCAATCAGGTTCTCCGCCCGCTTCTGCTTGAAGCCGTCCAGCACCAGCAGATCGTTGGCGGTCAGGCTGTACAGGTCGGCGCAGTCCCGCAGGCCCAGACGGTCGTAGAGCAGCTCGGCTGTTTTATCGGAAAAGGTGTCGATGTCCATGGCGTTGCGGCTGGCGAAGTGGCTGAGGCGCGCCACGGCCTGGGGCTTGCAGGTCTTTCGGTTCATGCAGAACAGGTGCGCGCCACGGCGTTCCAGCGGCTGACCGCAGGCGGGGCAGACGGTGGGCGGCTCGATGGGCCGCTCGTCCGGCCCGGGCTCTCCCACCCGGCCCATGATCTCCGGGATCACATCGTTGGAGCGGCGAATCCAGACCTCGCAGCCAACGGCTACTTTCTTGCGCAGAATATCGTCGTAGTTGTTGAGCGTGGCGTTCTGCACCGTCACGCCGCCGATGTCCACCGGGGTCAGGTGAGCCACGGGGGTCAGCTTGCCGGTGCGGCCCAGCTCCCAGGTAACGTCCAGCAGGGTGGAGGTGTTCTCCTCCGCCGCAAACTTGTAGGCGATGGCCCAGCGGGGGAATTTGTCCGTATAGCCCATGGCCTGACGGGTGGCCACGTCCCGCACCTTCACCACCGCGCCGTCGATCAGGAAATCCAGGCTTTCCCGCCGGGCTTCGATCTGGTCGATCAAGGCGGAAATTTCATCGTAATTGGCTGCATTGCGATCAAAATCGGCGGTGGGAAATCCATTTTCCCGAATGAAGGCCATCATGCCCTCCATATCGGTATAGGGAGGATCTTCGATGGTGCCGATCTGATAGAAAAACGCGTCCAGCCTCCGTTCGGCGGTGACGGCGGGATCCAGATTCCGCAGTGCGCCGGCGGCGGCGTTTCGGGCGTTTTTCAGCGGCTCGTCATGGGTCTTGTTGTACGCTTCCAGCACGCTCAGGCGCATGATGCACTCGCCCTGAATTTCCAGAAGGCCCTGCCACGGAATGGACAGGGGCACGCAGCGGATGGTTCGGGCCTGCGGCAGAATGGCCTCGCCCACCACGCCGTTGCCCCGGGTGGCGGCCTGAATCAGCTGGCCATGGTCGTATGTCAGATTGATGGTCAGCCCATCCAGCTTGTACTCCACCGCGTATTGAAGGGGCGGCAGAGGCTCCTCCCGGCCGTCGGACAGCTGGGCGTGAAGCTTTTCCGTGCGGGTGATCCAGTCCCGAAGCTCCTCCTTGCTCTGCACCTTGCCCATACTCCACAGGCGGTTCAGGTGCTTATGCTGCTCGAAGGTTTTCAGCGGCTCCGCGCCCACCCGATGCGAAGGAGAGTCGGGCAATACCATACCCGACTCTTTCTCCATCTGAAGCAGCTGATTGTATTTTTGATCCCACTCCGCGTCGCTCATGGGGCTGTCGCCGCGGGTGTAATAGAGAACGGACGCCTGATTGAGTTCGTCCACCAAAGCGCGCATATCCTGCTGCGTCATGTCAGTCGACCACCTTCACAATGGGGGCGATGGACAGGGCAAATTCCTTGCTGCCGTAGGCGGTAAAGCTGATAACGATCCGTGCGTCGCTGCCGCTGCCGCGAATTTCCAGCACATTGCCCTCGCCGAATTTCCGGTGCATGACCCGGTCGCCCACCTCAAAAATCGCCGGAACCGCGTCCTTGGGCACACTGGCCGCCGCCGAGGGGGTGAAACCCTTCTGCACGCCGGGAACGCCCAGCGCGCTGCGGCCCGCGCCCAATCCCGAACCCATGGTATGGCTCATGGCGTGGCGGGGAGCCCGCTTGGGCGCGGGATGCGAATAGGAATCCATCACGCCGGGGAAGCTCTTTTCCCGCTGGCTGATCCACTGATCGTCCAGAAGCCGTTCGGGGATCTCCTTCAGGAAGCGGCTTGGCGCGTTGTAATTGACCTGATTATACAGCATCCGCTGGGCCGCGTAGCTGATGAACAGCATCTCCCGGGCACGGGTGATGGCCACGTAACACAGGCGGCGTTCTTCTTCCAGACGGGTGTCGTCGTGCAGGCTGCGGCCGTTGGGGAAAATGCCCTCTTCCAGCCCCACCATGAACACGATGGGAAATTCCAGTCCCTTGGCGCTGTGGATGGTCATCAGCGTCACGTTGGAGGATTTCAGGTCGGCGTTGTCCAGATCGGTGACCAGCGCGATATTTTCCAGATAGTCCTCCAAAGAGGGATTGTCCGCGGCCTTTTCGTATTCCGCTACCGCGCCCAAAAATTCCTGCACGTTTTCCAGCCGCGCCTTGCCCTCGTCAGACAGGTCGCGCTCGTACATATCCTTCAGGCCGGTGCGCTCCAGCACATGCTCCACAAATTCGCTGACGCCCATGTCCTCCCGGGTCAGCACCAGCTCGTTCATCAGCTCTCCAAAATCGCTGACGCACTTGCGGGGACGGGCGGACAGGCTTTCGGGAATATCCACCAGCGCGCTGTACAGGGGCATGTCCTTCTCGGCAGCGTAGCGGCTCAGCTCTGCCACGGTGCTGTCGCCGATGGAGCGCTTGGGCTGATTGATGATGCGCTTCAGGCTGGCGTCGTCGGAAGGATTGACGATGGCCCGCAGATAGGCCACGATGTCCTTGACCTCCTTGCGGTCATAGAAGCGCAGGCCGCCATAGATGCGGTAGGGAATGCCCGCCCGCACCAGCATTTCTTCCAGCACGCGGCTCTGGGCGTTAGAGCGGTACAGGACGGCCATGTCGCTGTATTCCCGGTGGCGGCGGTGCTGCTGGGCGATGCGGTCGCAGACCCACGCGGCCTCTTCCCGCTCGTCTCCGGCGGCAAAGAGCTTGATGGGTTCGCCTGCGGGCAGCTCCGTCCACAGGGCCTTTTCCATGCGGCCCGCGTTGTGGGCGATGACCTGATTGGCCGCATCCAGAATATTGGCGGTGCTGCGGTAGTTCTGTTCCAGCTTGATGACCTTCGCGTCCGGGAAATCCTTCTGGAAATCCAGAATATTGCGGATGTCCGCGCCGCGCCAGCCGTAGATGCTCTGATCGTCGTCGCCCACCACGCACAGGTTCCGGCTGTTTTTGGTAATCAGCTTCACCAGCGTGTACTGGGCGAAGTTGGTATCCTGATACTCGTCCACATGGACGTACTGAAAGCGCTGGCGGTAGCTTTCCAGCACAGGCGGATGGTCGGCGAACAGCTCCAGCGTGCGCACCAGCAGGTCGTCAAAATCCAGCGCGTTGGAGCCCTTGAGCCGCTTTTCGTAGCCGTCGTAAATATCGTGAATCTGCTGGCAGCGAAAATCCTTCTCGCTCTGAAGGAACCATTCGTCCGGGCCCAGCAGCTTGTTCTTTGCGTCGCTGATCTTGCCCTTCAGTTCCCGGATGGTCAGCATTTTATCGTCGATATTGAAGTGCTTGAGCAACTCCTTCAAAACGACGGACTGGTCGTCCTCGTCATAGATGGTGAAGGAGCGGGTGTAGCCCAGCTTGTCAATATCACGGCGGAGGATGCGGGCGCACATGGAGTGAAAGGTGCTGACCCAAACCTCTTCGCCTTTTTCGCCGGTCAGGGCGGAGACGCGCTCCTTCATTTCCTTGGCCGCTTTATTGGTAAAGGTGATGGCCAGAATATGCCAGGGCGCTACGCCGTGGTCAATCAGATTGGCGACCCGGTACGTCAGCGCCCGGGTTTTGCCACTGCCTGCGCCCGCCAGAATCAATACCGGGCCTTCCAGCGTTTCCGCCGCCAGCCGCTGTTCCTTGTTCAATCCGTCCAAATTCATTTTTCGCTGTCCTCAACTTGTTTCATCGGTGTGTCTGACTGAGCCTGCAAACGATCCAGCACCAGCCGGTAGCCGTCCGCCCCGTACTGCAGGGCCCGGTTTACCCGGCTGATGGTGGCGGTAGACGCGCCCGTCTGGTGGGCGATTTCCTGATAAGTCACCTTCTGCCGGAGAAGCACGGCCACTTCCAGCCGCTGGGTTATGCTCCTGAGCTCCTGCACCGTGAGCACATCCTCCAGAAAGCGCTGGGCTTCCTCCGTGGTTTCAAGGGCGAGCAGCGCCCGCATCAGCAGGTCGGTCTGCTCGCTTTGGTATCGGGGTATAAACACGGTTTCATCCTCCGCTCATGATAGCAAAAATGCTCCTGATAATAGTATATCACATTTTGGGGAAGAAGAAAAGACGGGAAAAGACGGCAGGCCGGGGAGACAGGGTGAAAAAAGCTTCCGTTCCCTCTTTGCCCGCGTGAATCGCCGACAATCCTCTTCTGGGCTTCACGCTCCTGAACGATATAAACGATATAGGAAAACACAGGGCTTTTTTCTTCAAGCCCTGTGTTTCCGTTTCCCGGCCCTTCACCGGTCTTTGCGTCTTCCCCCGAAAAACCCGCCCGTCATTTCGCTCAGTGAGTCCTTCCATTTGCCCAGACCGCCCCTGCCGCCGGTGGAAAGGAACGCGAACAGGCCCACGCCCAGCAGCAGCGCCAGAATGATCCATACCGCCGCGCCGGAGCCTTTGTTGGACTGGTCGGCTGGAACGTTTTCGGCGCTTTTGCTGCCGCTGACGTCGCTGGCGCCCGCCGAGCCGGTCACGCCGCCGAAGAGGGCCTTGTAGCACACCTCGGCCATGGGGCCGGTGGAGCGGAGCACCCGTTCCTTGGAAAGGGTGTGGGTGCCGAACTCCAGCAGCACCGAGCGGGGCGCAAGATCCTGATTATACGTCCCCTTGCCCATATAAATATCCTTGATAAGCTTGGGGTACAACTTGTCCCCCACGGCCTTGATCTGCTTGGCAAAGCTGAGGTTGGCCTCCCGGTTCTGGTTGCTCTTGCCCACCAGCAGGCGCACCTTGCTCATTTTTTCCCCGCCGATGGTGACGGCGTACTCCTCCGGGTCGGGGATGCCGTCCCGGTGCAGATCGAAGATCGCGCTGGGCTGCCCCTTCAGCAGCTTGACCGCCGTCTGACGGCTGCGGCGGTAAGCGCCCGCATCGTGAGGATGATGGGTCTCCTCGCTGCGCTCCACGGTCGCGCCCAGCGCTTCCAGCCGCGCGCCGAATTTCTCCGCCACGTCGTAGATGCCGCCCCGCTTTTCGCTGCTTTGCGTACCGTCGCCCTCGAGATAGCTTTCGTCGCTGTGGGTACAATAAAGGGCGATCTTCCGGGCGACGGCGCTGACGGGCGTCGCGTCCGCCACCTGATCCAGCCAGCCCACATCGGGCATTTCCGCGCTGCCGATCAGCTCCGTCCGGGCGGTATGGTCAGCTTCGTCCACCTGCGTGACCCGATAGTGCTGGTTATCGCCGGAAATATATTCGTCGCCCTTTTCGCACTGGCCCTGATAGCGGGTCAGCACCTTGCCCTTGGGCGAAAGCAGCGTGTAGATTTCCGGCTCCTCCGCCCGGCTCAGAGCCGGCAGGCAGCAGCACAGCGCCGCCAGTAAAATAACCGCAATCGCTTTCTTCATGGTTCATTTCTCCTTGTCTCGCACGGGATTGCGCACGGCTGAATGCACGGGCTTTTCACTGCCCCGGACGATCCGCTCGGCAATCTCGCCGATCAGCTCCGCCAGAATCACGCCGATCAGGCCGCTGATGACCGCCGCGTCAAACACGCCAGCGCCGCCCAGCACCAGCGTTTGGGAAACGCCCCTTGCGCTGTTGACGATCGCCACGATGCAATCGGCAGTCAGCACGCCCATCACGCCGCAGATGAACGCGCCCCGGCGGGAGCGGCCCAGCACGTAGGCGATCAGTCCGGCGATGATGCCGTTCAGGTACATGGGGTCGATCACCATGGCTTCCGGCTCGTCCGGCAGCAGATAGGCCGAAATGGCAAAGACGGCCCCGCCGGTGACGAGCGCGCCCACGATGGCCCGAAGCCGCTCTTTCCACGTGCCCGCCCGGATCAGCAGGTAGACGCATACGCCCGCCGGGATCAGCGCCCCGCCGATGCTCAGCTCCACTGTGCCCAGCTTCAGGCTGGGAATCAGCGTGCCGAAAAACATCAGCGCGATCAACAGAAGCGCTGCCCGGTCGCTCAGGTACATCTTATCCAGCACCCGCTGGGCCACGCCGAAGAACACCAGAATGGCGGCGGCGGTCAGCAGAACCATTCCTACGGACATAAAAACCCCATCCTTTCGAAAAATGTTTCGTAAAGATGGGGTTACTTTGCCCGAAGCCGGGCGGTATCATACATTTTTGCCCATGGGAGAGCTGTTTACGCCCCGGCGTTCTCCTCAACCAGCGCCATTTCCGGCACTGACACGGTGAAACGCGCGCCGCCCACGTCAAATGTCAGCCTTTCGGGCGTAACGCCGTCGTTCAGCCGTCGCTGACCCGCCAGAACGCAGCGGAACGTGCCGTCCGGGTTTTCCTGCTTCTCGTACCACGTGGAGTCCTCTCCGCAGGGCGTATCATTGCCGTCAGGGTAAATTTTCAGATACTGCCACACCTGTTCCCACAGGTCGTTTTCCGTTTCGCCTTCCTCCATAGGCAGGGACAGACGGAAGCTGACGGTTTGGAAGCTGACGCTCAGTTCTTCCAGCGTCAGGGGGCCTTTTTCCGTGGGGACGGTCAAATTCAGGCCGGTTTGGCTCACAGCGTTTTCCGGTGCCTGTGTGGTGAAGGAAATTTTCACCACGTCCATCAGGTCATATGCCCCGGAAATGGTCAGGCTTTCGAAGGGTTCCATGCCGTACCATTCTTCCTCCGTCATGCCGTCCGGGATGGGGATCTGGCTGTCCCACTCCGCCAGCGAGGTATCGTTGGTCACGAGGATCTTGTGTTCCCGGAAGGCCTGTGCAAAGACGTCCATCTTTTGCTGCATTTCTTCCTCGGATTCCGTGCCGTCAAAGACCACATCGGCGTATTCCACCTCAAAGTTGGGCTTGAACACCTTCATGGTCAGCGTCCAGCGGACCTCGCCCGCAGGGCGGATCAGATTGCAGTCGTCGTCCAGCAGCACCGCATCCAGCCCGAAGCCGTAGCCCTGCGCCGCCAGATCGTGGCCGGGCAGGAAGGGGTACACGAAGCCGCTCATGAAGTCGCCCGCGCCGAAGCTTTCCACATCCGCCACATAGGTCTGGCCGTCCACCTCCGCCGTCAGCCGTGGATACAGATACAGGTGCATATCCGGGTCCTTGGTGGTAAAGTTGAAGGCCATGGTGACGGTCTCGCCGTCGTAGAGCACGTCGTTGGCGGTCATGGTCATGTAGGCGTTTTCGTAGGTCTCGTCAATATCGACGATGCTGTTCTGCAGTTCCTCCGTCATTTGCCCCGCGCCGCTGTAGTCGGCCACGGAGTAGCGGCTCACCACCGCATAGGCCACTGCGCCCAGCGCCAGCAGGACAAGCGTCAGCACCAGCGCCAGAGAGACTTTTCGTTTCATAGGCTGTTTCCTTTCTTGGATCCGGGAGAGAACGGCCCGCTGCTGCGTTTCCGGCAGAGAGTCCGGCAGACAGTTCCGCAAGGCTTCCCGAAGCTGCTTTTCCGTCATGGAACATCCTCTCCTTCCAGAGTCAGTCGAAGGTTCTTTTTGGCTTTGTCCATTTTCCGGTAGACCGCCGAGCGGCTCAGGCCGAGGCATTCGGCGATTTCTTCGCCGCTCAGGTTCTGCCAGAATCGAAGGAGGACGATCTGCCGCTGCTCCCGGGGCAGGGCGTTCACGGCCTCCATCACTTCCCTTTGGGAAGTCTCCGGGGCTGCCAGCCCGGACAAGTCGTCCAGGGTCTGTTTCCGCGTCACGTGACGGAACCAGCCGCCCCGCTGCATATCCCGACAGGTATTGACCGCGATGCGGGCCAGCCAGGCGCGCCGGTTCTGAAGATTCGGCCAGTTGGCCCGATGGCTCCATGCCTTGACGAAGGTCTCCTGAGCCGCGTCCTGTGCCAGATGACCGTCTTGCAGGGTGACGGCGCACAGGCCCAGCACCAGCCCGCCCCATTCGTCCATCATGCGGGTCAGTTCTGCTTCTTCCTCGTCCCTGCCAGGTACCATGGCATGGAACATCCGTATCCCCTCCTTCTTTCGTGGGGTTCGCTTTGTACACTCGTAAGACGGAAGTCGAGTCTGTTTTTTCCCGTTTTTCGAAAAATTTTCTTCGTTTCCGTCCCTGCGGTTGAAAAAGCCGCGTTCCTGTGGTATTCTGACGGCAGTTTTCCCCATTCATCCGCCATGGGAGGTTTTTTAAGATGAGACATCATATTTTAGTCAAATGGAAGGAAGGCTGCAAGCCCGGTCTGGAGCCCATCCGGGAGCTGTTTCAGGAAACGCTGGCCATTCCGGGCGTTCAGAGCGTGGAGCTGCATCCCAACGTGATCGACCGGCCCAACCGCTACGACCTGCTGATCCTTCTGTGCATGGAAAAAGGCGCGCTGGAAGCCTACGACGGCAGCGAGGCGCACCACCGCTGGAAGGAAGTTTATGGCGGGATGATCGAGAAAAAGGCGATTTTCGACTGCGAGTAAAAGTTTGGTTCATGGCACGTGAACGGGAGCCGATGCACTCAAGCATCGGCTCCCGTTTTCTATTCTAGGCCGTTTCTTCCATGCAGCGCCGGACTTCTTCCCCATCCAGCGCTTCCTTTTCCAGCAGTGCTTCCGTCAGCCGCCGCCATGCCGCTTCCCGCTGGCGCAGCAAGGACGCCGCCAGCTGCCGGGCCATCGCCAGCCACTGCTGCTGAGCCGCCTCCCGCTGCCCCTGGGAAAACAGATAGGGTTCGTCTCCGGCGGGCAGCATCCCCCATTCGCAGACCATGCGCTGGCAAAGCAGCGCCGCCTTTTCAATGTCGTTGGACGCGCCATTGGAGATTTCCTCATAGCCGCCCAGATACAGGGCCTCGGCCTCCCGGCCCGCCAGTGCCACCGCCATGTGATGCAGCAGCTCCCGCCTGCGATGAAAGAGCTTTTCCGGGGGGATGGCCATGCTGTAGCCCACCGCGCCCTTGCCGGTCGGAATGATGGAAACCCGGCGGAGCTGGCTTTCCGGCAGAAGCAGGGCCGTCAGAAGCGCATGCCCCGCTTCGTGGGCGGCGGTCAGCTCCCGTTCCGCACGCCACTCTCCTTCCAGCGGGCGCTCCCTGCCGAAAAACATCTGATTCAGAGCTTCGTCTACGTCCTGCCGGGCGATCTGCTCTGCGTCCCGCTTGGCAGCGCGAATGGCCGCTTCGTTCAGCAGACTTTCCAGCTTTGCCCCGGAGAAAAGAGCGGTCTCCGCCGCAAGGGAAGCCAGCGAAACATCCGAAGCCAGCGGCTTTTTCCGGGCGTGAACCTCCAGAATTTTCTGTCGTTCCCGCAGGGTAGGCAGCGGCACCTCGATCTGCCGGTCGAAGCGGCCTGCCCGCAGCAGGGCTTCATCCAGCGTATCGGCCCGGTTGGTGGCCGCCAGCACCACAACGCCGTCGCTTTCCCGGAAGCCGCTCATTTCCGACAGAAGGGCGTTGAGGGTCTGTTCCCGCTCGTCGCTGCGGTTATCCCGTTTTTTGCCCACCGCGTCGATCTCGTCAAAGAAGATCACCGCTTTTCCGGCTTTGCGGGCCTTCTGAAACAGCGCCCGCACCCGGCTGGCGCCCACGCCCACGTACATTTCCACAAAATCCGCGCCGTTGACCGCGAAGAACGGAACGCCCGCCTCTCCGGCCAGCGCCCGGGCCAGCAGCGTTTTTCCCGTGCCGGGCGCGCCGTACAGCAGCACGCCCCGGGGAATCCGTGCGCCGAAACGGCTGTATTTTTCTGGTGAAGAAAGAAAGCTGACCAGATCGCGCAGGCTTTCCAGTGCTTCTTCGTTGGCAGCCACATCGGAAAAGCGCACGTCGGGTACTGACCCATCGCCGGTGCTTGGAATCCCGGCAACGCCGCTTTTCGCCCTCTCCCGCCGACGCAGCAGCAGAAGGACCGGCGGCAGCAGCCACAGAAGCGTCAGCCCGAATCGAAGGCCTTCCCCGCCCCGGATCAGCAGCGAAACGATCATCGTCAGCAGCATCCCGCCCAGAAGCATCGTCTGTATCGCCTTTTGTTGTGAAACGCGCATACCATCACCTCAGGTTCCCAAACGGGCATGTTTCGCCATAGCGCCGCCGTTTGAGAAAAATCGTGTCGGGTGAAAGTATACAGGAATTCCATACGGCAAGTAAATGGTACTTATTGTCCGCGTTTCCAGCGTATCAGACGGGACAGAAAGCGCAAAGTATCAGCGGATATTTTTGAATGGTTTGCAAACGGAGGGATGCGGCGTGAAAAAGAAAAAGCAGAAAGCCAGACCGGCCGCGGAGGTGCGGGAAAAATTACCGGCTGCAGAAGAAACAACTCCCCCCTCCGAGGAAGCGGAGCAGCCGTCCGCGGCCCAGCGCCAGCCCTTCCCGGAAGAGAAAAAAATCGTCGACGAAGCCGAAACGGCGCAGCCAAACGGCGAACCGGCGCAGGAGGCTGTGCCTGCCGAAGAAAAAGAGCCGGAAACGGTTCAAACCGAATGGACGGTCACGGCACGGGAACGCCGGACGGCGCGGCGGGAAGAGAAGGCCCGGCAGAAGGAGGCGCATCGGGCGAAGAAGCAGGCGGCAGACGAGCTGCTTCATCGGGAGCACGACATCAGCCGCCGGGCGGCGAAGCGGCTTTCCCGGCAGCGGAAGCAGGCGGCCCGGCAGTTGGGCACTCCCGGCCGCTATCAGACCGGCCTGCCGGTGCGGCGGCATCCCCTGCGGACGGTGCTGCTGGTGCTGCTCTTTCTGGGCGTGGCCGGAGGAACGGCGGGGTTCTTTGTGCTGGACGTGCCCAACTGGCAGCCGCTGGATGTGCGTCGCATCACCGCCGCGCCCCAGACCGGTCGCATGTACGACGGCGACGGCCAGCTTATCATGACCATCAAGGGCAGTCAGAACCGGGTGGTCATCCCCCTCGACGACATTCCCCAGCAGACGCGGAACGTATTTCTGGCGGCGGAGGATCTGCGCTTTTACCGCCATCACGGCGTGGACATGGTGCGGCTCTTCGGCGCGCTGGCGGCCAACATCCGGGAGGGCGGCTATTCGCAGGGAGCCAGCACCATCACCATGCAACTGATCCGTCAAAGCCATCTGAGCACGAAGAAGACCCTTTCCCGGAAAGCCGAAGAGATCTGGCTGGCATGGCAGCTGGAGCGCCGCATGAGCAAGGACGACATTCTGGCCATGTACCTGAACTACATTTATTTCGGCAACGGAGCCTACGGCATTCAGGCGGCGGCTCAGACCTATTTCGGCGTGGACGCGCGGGATCTGACCCTGACGCAGGCCTGCGCGCTGGCGGCCAGCATCAAGGCGCCCAGCTACTACGCGCCCCATGTGAGCGCCCAGCACAACCGTTCCCGGCGGAACTACATTCTCAGCACCATGCTGGAGGAAGGGATGATCGACCAGCAGACCCGGGACGAAGCGGCGGCGGAAACGCTGGTATTGGCGGAGGTCCCCCCGGAGGAGGTGCCCTACGGCTGGTATGCCGACGCGGTGCTGGACGAAGCCGAGAGCCTGCTGGGCATGACCAGCGAGGAAGTTCTTTCCGGCGGTCTGTCCATCGACACGGCGCTGAGCCGCACCCATCAGGAGCTTCTGGACAAGCAGTTCACCGCCGACGTTTTCCCTGCGAGCGCCAGCGATGGCACGCAGGTGCAGGGCGCGGCAGCCTGCGTAGACACCCGCACCGGCGAAGTGCTGGCCATCGTCGGCGGCCGGAGCTACGACGTGCGCCGGGGCTTCAACCGGGCCACCCGGCTTCGCCGTCAGCCCGGTTCCGCCCTGAAGCCGCTGGCCGTCTACGCGCCCGCCATCGACCGCTACGGCTACATGACCTGCAGCGTCCTCAAGGACGAGCCTACCAATTTCAACGGCTACAAGCCCCGCAATTCCAGCTACACCTATTACGGAAACGTCAGCATCCGCACGGCGCTGAAAAACAGCCTGAACGTCTCCACCGTGGCTTTGCTCAACGACATCGGCGTAACCGCCGGGCGGGACTACATGGCCAGCGTGGGCATTCCGCTGGACGACCGGGATGCGAATCTGGCGCTGGGGCTGGGCGCCATGACCTACGGCGTTTCGCCGGTACAGCTGGCGGCGGCCTACGCGCCCTTCGGCAACGGCGGCACCTACAACGCGCCCCATCTGATCCGCCGCATCCGCGACGCATCAGGCCGGGTGCTGTACCAGAACCGGGACAGCGGCTCCCGGGTGCTGAAGGCCACCTCGGCCTATCTGATGACCAGTCTTCTGCAAACCGTCACTGCTTCCGGCACGGGTGCGAAGCTGTCCGCCGCCGGAACGCCCGTGGCGGGCAAAACCGGCACGGTCAACATGACCGGCGGAGGCAACCGGGACATCTGGATGGCCTGCTACAACAGCGAAATTTCCTGCGCCTTCTGGATGGGCTTTGACGAGCCCGATCAGAAACACAAATTGCAGGGCTGGGTCAGCGGCGGCGACAACACCGCCGCCATGGCGCGGAATTATTTCAAGGCGCTGTACCAGAACCGGGACAAGCCACAATTTAACCGTCCGAAGGGGATCATTTCGCTGGAGATTGACCAGCAGGCCATCAAATGGCGGGGCGAGCCCATGCTGGCCAACGAACTGACCCCCAAAAAATACCGTTACACGGAGTATTTCACCGAGGACAATCATCCCACCAAGAAGAGCGACGTATGGACGCCGCCCCGGGCGCTGAACAGCTTCACCGTCTCCCACAGCGAGGCGGGGTATCCCGTGCTGATCCTTCAGCCTGCGGACACGGCGCTTTACCGGGTCCAGCGGGACGCGGTCGGCGAGAGCTTCATTCTGACGGAGCTATACGGCTCTGCCGGGGAAACGCTCTACTTTACCGACACGCAAGCCCGGGCGGGCGTTGTCTACACCTACCGGGTGATTCCGGTTCATGCGGAGCTATTAAACAACGGGGTTCTGCTGGAAGGGGTTCAATCGGTACAGGTGGCGCAGGCGAATCTTTCCACCGGCTTCTGGGACGATGTGAAGCGTTTTTTCACCGGCGGCGAGCGGAAGGACGACGGCGCGGTGGAGAGCTTGGCGGAGAACGAGCGGTCGATTTTCTGGGGGAATTAAAACCGTCACGGGCGGTTCGCGCCCGGTCGTTCAGGCGAGCCGCGCCGATTGTTTGTCCCGAGGAAAGCCCCCAGTGCGCCCGCAGGCGCATACCCCACGCCCCGGTGGGGATTGACGCGCCGACTCCGGCGCGGGGAGAAGGGCTTGCAGCCCTATGGGGCGCTCTATT
>ERZ857827.1537-NODE-1537-length-22876-cov-4.401166_pt1 | contig 22876 bp, 19 predicted proteins | sample MGYA00519761_ERZ857827 | MGnify/ENA primary metagenome ERZ857827 (study PRJEB31778, sample SAMEA3449370) | human gut metagenome | biome: human gut; feature: human-associated habitat; material: faeces | place: United Kingdom | collected 2010/2012 ... | reverse complement strand
CGATTGAGTGGCAGCAGTGCCTCCTGCACCTCCACTTTTTTGACACTCTGAAGCCAGCGTGGTTATCACGCTGGCTTTTTCCAAACCGAAAGGCCGTCTTCTCCCCCATTCCCGTTTTCCATACAAAGATGGGGACAGGCTCTCATTCCTGCCTTTCCAGAACATACTGATCGTAGCCAAGCGCCTCATAGCCCAGACGGCGGTAGAGGCGGGCCGCGCCCTCATTTTCCGGCTCTACTTCCAGCCGGAAACGGCAGCAGTCGGGATAATAGGCGTTCAGCAGTTCAAAGACTCTGCTGCCCATGCCCTTGCCCTGATAGGCAGGCAAAACGTACAGTTCCTCCACCCAGACGCATTGTCCGCCGCACTCCTGCGAAAAGCTTTTCGCCGTCAAAGCATAGCCCATGCAGGTTCCGTCCTCTTCTTCCAAAAGAAAGCCGTCCGCATAAACGTCGGAGCGCATCATCTCGTCAAAGGTGCGTTCAAAATAGCTGTCCGGCACGGGATGCAGCACGGCCGGAGAATGATAGAACTCCTTCGCCAGCCGGAGATAAAGCTCCCGATCCCGTTCCTCGCAGCGCCGAATGTGCATGAAGGTTCCTCCTTATCGAATCAGCGGTTTCCGTACATGGTCTGATAATAATGCTGATACTCGCCCGCCAGAATATGCTCCCACCATGTGCGATTGTCCAGATACCAGCGAACGGTCTGACGGATGCCGTCGTCAAACGATGTGCGGGGCAGCCAGCCCAGCTCGGCGTGGATCTTGCTGGGATCGATGGCGTAGCGACGGTCGTGGCCGGGGCGGTCCGTCACAAAGGTAATCAGGCTTTCCGGCTTGCCCAGCTCCCGCAGCACCGTTTTGACCACTTCCAGATTGGTGCGTTCGTTGTGGCCGCCCACGTTGTAGACCTCGCCCTCCCGGCCCTTGCGCATCACCAGATCGATGGCGGCGCAATGGTCTTCCACGTACAGCCAGTCGCGGATATTTTCGCCCTTGCCGTAAACCGGCAGGCTCTGGTCGTTCAGCGCCCGGGTGATCATCAGGGGGATCAGCTTTTCCGGGAAATGATAGGGGCCGTAGTTATTGGAGCAGCGGGTAATGCTCACCGGCAGATGGAAAGTGCGGTAATAGGCCAGCACCAGCAGATCCGCCGAAGCCTTGCTGGCGGAGTAGGGCGAAGACGTATGGATGGGCGTATCCTCGGTGAAAAAGAGATCCGGCCGATCCAGCGGCAGATCGCCGTAGACCTCGTCGGTGGACACCTGATGATAGCGGCCCACGCCAACCTTCCGGCAGGCGTCCATCAGCACCTGCGTACCCAGAATATTGGTGCGCAGGAACAGCTCAGGCTGGGTGATGGAGCGGTCTACATGGCTTTCCGCAGCGAAATTCACCACGATGTCCGGTTTTTCTTCTTCAAACAGGGCATTGACCGTCTCCCGGTCGGCAATATCGCCCTTCACAAAACGGAACCGGGGATTTTGCAGGGCTTCGGTCAGGTTTTCCAGATTGCCGGCATAGGTCAGCGCGTCCAGGCAGACCACCCGTTCCTCCGGGTGCTCTTTCAGCTGATAGTGAACGAAATTCGCGCCGATAAAGCCCGCGCCGCCGGTCACAAGAATGGTCATATTTTTCCTCCTTTGCGCTCTTCGTCAGTTTTCCATGCTTCTGTCGTAGAGGATCTTTCCTTCCGCCACCCGCTTCAGATGTTCGCCATAGGGCGATTTGCCGTAGCGTTCTGCCGATTCCAGCAGTTTTTCCTTGCTGATCCACCCTTTATGATAGGCGATTTCTTCCAGCGCGGCAATTTTGATGCTCTGCCGCCGTTCGATCATCTGCACAAAGCTGCCCGCTTCGATCAGGGTATCCATCGTGCCCGTATCCAGCCACGCAAAGCCCCGGCCCATGATCTTGGCCCGCAGGGAGCCGTCCTGCAGGTACATATCATTGAGCGTGGTGATCTCCAGCTCTCCGCGGGCGCTGGGCTTCACCTGCTTGGCCATTTCGCACACCCGCTTATCATAGAAATACAGGCCGGTGATGCAGTAGTTGCTCTTGGGCTTCTTCGGCTTTTCCTCCACGGAAAGCACCTTCCCGTTGGGGTCAAACTCCACGATGCCGAAGCGCTCCGGGTCGTTGACAAAATAGCCGAAAATGGTTGCCAGCCCATTTTCCGCGTTGGCAACGGCTTCCCGCAGCATGGCGGAAAAGCCGTTCCCGTAAAAGATATTATCGCCCAGCACCATGGCGCAGGGCTCGCCGCCGATGAATTCCTCGCCGATCAGAAAAGCCTGCGCCAGTCCGTCCGGGGAGGGCTGCACCGCATATTGGAGCGAAATGCCGAACTGGCTTCCGTCGCCCAGCAGCTGCTGGAAACGCGGCGTATCCGTCGGCGTGGAAATCACCAGAATATCCCGAATTCCCGCCAGCATCAGCGTGGACAGCGGGTAATAAATCATGGGCTTATCGTATACCGGCAAAAGCTGCTTGGAAGTTACCATGGTCAGCGGATACAGTCTGGTTCCCGCGCCGCCCGCCAGAATGATTCCCTTCATCGTCTGTGTATCTCCTTTCCGTCAGTGCTTCTATTATACACAAAAGCGGCGGAGAAGTAAACTGGGAGGGCGGTGGAGAAGGAACTGAGCGTGAGCAAGCAGGAACAAACGTGTTTTTCTTTTCGGTGGATGACCGGCTTTAGCAGAGACGATTGCCACCGTCAAGAACTGCTTTTCTCATTCCAAACCATCTTTGGGGAGCAGACCGCGTCGGCGCGCTCATTGGTTTGCATACGCGGAATCCGAATGCAAACTGTGGTTTCCGTATTCGGAATGCTTTCAATCGTCATACAGCCCTTATCCTCATAAATCAGTTTCAGTCTGTGGTAGATATTATTCAAGCCAATATGTTTTTTATCATTCATCAATGGACTTTCCATTCTGGCCAGAAGTTCATTCAGCTGCTCTTCGCTGAAACCTATCCCGTTGTCGGTCACGGAAACGACCACATCTTCCTCCTGTTTTTGAATACTGACGGTGATTTTGCCGTTTTTTCTGGTTTTCAGCCCATGGCTGATCGCATTTTCCAGCAAGGGCTGCAGGCTTAAACAAAGGGTATCGCAATGCAATAATTGCTCATCAACATTCCATTCAACGCTGAAATCCCGATCCATCCGCATTTTCTGAATATGCAAGTATAGCTTCGCATGTTCTATTTCTTCCTGTATGCTGGTAATCGGCGACGAACGCTGCAGGCTTAAGCGAAGGAGCTGAGAAAGCTGCTGAATACACGCAGAAACCTTATTATCTTCCGGCAGCAGTTCATAGGCCATCCAGTTAATGTTATCCAGCGTATTAAATAAAAAATGAGGATTTATTTGAGCTTGCAGCATGGCATTCTGAGCTTCACGCAGCATTCGCTCTTTTTCTGATAATTCTCCCTTAACGGCCAGATATTGATAATTTTTCTGATGAATGAGGGTAAAAATCATGCCCAGCTTGTCTATTGTCCGGTAACGCTGGTTATATTCAAAATTCGTAAGCAATTCCGGCTTTTTCAACAACTCCAGTATCACTTCATAGGGTCTGTACAGCGCTTGGGTCGATTTATAAAGAAGGATTACAAAGCAAAGGAAAACAACGGCAGACAGAAGGACCGTATAAAAAAACGTGTCAGACCACGTTTGGGGGAACAGGCTGTCATCTACGCATAAAATATAGTAGTTGTCAATGCTGCATCGAGAACGAACCATTCCCGCATTCTTCGGATTGTTAAAATCCACCCCTTTTTCAGGATAAATTTCCGATAAGCGGCGATAGACGGCCGTCATTTTCGAATCGGCAAAGATCCGATTGGTTTGATCGACAATAAAAATTCTTGCATTATCGATCAATATTTTCTGATTAAGCGATTGCGAAAGACTGGAACCGTTAATGTAAAAAAGAATCGACCCGCATACTTCTTTTCGAAATTGTATTTTATAACAATAAAGCCATTGTCCTCCTTCGGCATACCATCCGTTTTGAACATCCTGCTTTTCAAAAACATCAATGTTGTTTTCAGCCATATGGGTTTGAGCCTCTTTACGGCGGTAGGATTTTTCAGGAAAAACAAAATAATCTGTATTGGTGAAATGAATCACAATATTACTGACAAATGGAAATTGACATACGCATGATTTTAATTGCTGCTGGATACTATGAAGCAGTAATAGATTTTTCTCGGTGAGCGGCAATTCTTTTTTTTGCAGAAAAGACTGAATATCCTTGGTATATGACAATAATTCGCCTGAAGTTTCTATTCCTTCAATTTCCGCATTAAACAGCAAGGTGGCCCGTTCTGCCATTCTTTCCAGCCGTTGGGTTTCCTGACTTCGGATTTCCTCCAGTCTGACGCTTAAAAAAACCAGGATCAAAGCAATGCAGGAAACGGCAATGAGCAGTATGTATTTGAGATTATGCAGAAAAAGATTGCGCAAGGCGATATGAGGTTTTGATGTGCATTCTTTCATAAACGCTTCCCCCGTCGGCTCAAAAATCTATTGTCTTTGCTCTTGGTTCAAAATGCTTCTCCGGTAGGCGGAAGGAGTCGCCCGCTCTTTTTGCTTAAATACGTAGCTAAAATAATGTGCGTTTTCAAATCCGGTCGCCGCAGCAATGGCAGAGATAGACCGCTCGGTTTCCTTCAAAAGTTTTTTGGCCGTTTCAATCCGCATATCCATCATATAAGCGGTAAAGCTGCATCCAGTCAGCAATTTGAACTTTCTGCTGAAATGGCATGGGGAATAATGCATATATTCAGCCGCGTCATTGAGCGTCAGCTTTTCAGAAAGGTGTGTCTGAATGTAACGGTCAATTTCGCGCTTCATCTCCGGAACAGCCGTTTCATTCTGTGAACGGCCTTCGCTTAAAAAGGCAAGAAGCTTTTGTTTCTGAGCAAATGTATACACTTCCATATCTGAAGGATCTGCTCTCTGAAGAAGATAGGTACTGGCCGTTTCCTCCAGGTCGCCGATTTGCTTTTCCGAACAGGGATATAGGAAGAGCGTATATTCGTTTTTTTGACGAACGATTCCGGAGTAATCAAAATTGATTCTCTCCGAATGCAGAACCGGCGCCGTTCGGGCTGAGCGGTTTTCAGGCACTTGCAGCACCACGCAGCGCAGGGACAAGCTGCTCCACAATTTATCGCTCAGATCATTTCCCTGAAGGATTTGCCGAATGCACTCCATATGAAGAACGTTTTGTGCAGAAAGCCGTTGGCGCTCTTCGCAGAATTCCTGATGCAGCTGAACAAATAGGCTTTTCATCTGCGGCACGCAAACCGGTTTATTGATCAGATGCTTTACGCAGGAATAGGATACAGCCCTCTGCGCCGCCTGATAATCGGTATAGCCGGTAATCAAAATGATTTTGACAGAAGGCGCGTTTTTCTCGACCCATTCGGCCACGTCCAGCCCTGTGCCGTTTTCCATGGAAATGTCCGTAAGGATCACATCCGCAGGATTATCCGTCAGAAAACGGATCAAATCCTTCCCGCACGGAAAGATTCCCGTAACCTGGAAGCCGATTTCTTCCCATTTGATAACGTTTTTCAGCCCGCCGCGAATAATAGGCTCATCGTCTGCTATCAGCAGTCTGCATAAATCCATCTTCTCATCGTTCCTCACATCAATCATGCCGCCGCGCAGGCAGCGGACTTTTCCGCCGTTTCAGCCATTCTTCCGGCAATAACCGGCGTGCTCCTCTGCACTGATACATTTTATCATACAGCATCCCTTCGAAGTTGTACAGTCCCCTGCAGGGATACTTCCAAACTGAAAAATGTCAAAAATATCCTGCCCTTCGGAAGGCCTCAGGGGTTACGACCCCTGAAACCTTTCGAAAGGCTGTCCGATTTTTTCGTTTTATCGCGTACAGGGCCGGCGGCAGAAAATATGCCGACCCTGCACGAATGATACCCTGCGAAACTGCGCTATCGGAATAAAATCAGATTTTTCTCAGATAATCCTCTTTCTCAAAAACATCAAATCTCATTTCGTTGTCCGCCAGCATCGTTCCGTTAATCTCCACGGAATCCCTGGAAATATTATACAGGATGCGCAGAATTCGTTTCCCGTCCTCACTGTAGTATTCGGTGCGCTTTATACAGTCCGGAACCGGAGTGGAATCCAGAACGGTAAAGGTTCCTCGCAGCATAAAATCAGCATATTGATTCAGCTTTTCCGTATACTTTCCAACTTCGGCCGCATACTTTGGATCCCGGTCAATCGCGCAGCGGCACACATACAGCTCCGCGTCCAGTCTCAAGCCCATGGTCAACGACCAGCGCAGCTGTCTGTCAAAGTCGTTTTCGGAGTGGCGAATTCCGCGATCCGTCGTAATCACCTCGGGGAACGTATAGCGGAACATTTGCGGATAGGCATCGCTTCCCGGTTCAAAGCTGACGTTGATCAGTCCGTGAACAAATTGATTGTAGGAAGCGGCAATATCCGTTACCACTTCTGTGGCAAGGACCTTTCCCTTCTCCCTGCAATATTGTTCTGCGGCTGCAAACAGCTTTCTATGACCGACCCATTCCTCGTCCACCCGATTTCCATGCTCGTGTTTACTGTTAAAGCATGGCTGATAGGGAGCCTGCCCATAGCAATCCATAAACAGGCAGTCCGGATCCATCTCATTCATCAATTCCATTTGGGACATGACCTGATCGCGCCAAGGCTGCGTACAGGAGCAGGCCAGCGGAAAAACCTTTGCTCCATAAGTAACACGGAATTCTCCGCGCCCGGGGTATACAAATCCGCCCAGCGTAAAGCTTGGCCGAATGTCATCCCCGTTGATATTGATGATCTTCAGCTCGTCGCCATGTTCACGGAAGTAGTCGTTGGCCGGATCCAAGAAATGGCAGTTGCACTCAAGGATGACCCTTCCCCCCATATCGCGTACTTTCTGAATATTCTCTTTCAGTTTCTGAAAGGCTCCGGGATAGGGTTCGAGATAATACGGATAGTTCCGATCCATCCCATCTTTCCACCAAGCGAAGAGAAACAGCGTATGAAGCCCGTATTTTGCGCCGGTTCTATATAGATCCGGCAGATCCTCCGCTAGATAATAATCTTCGCCATACTGGCTGCGCATAATGATTCTCTGCCACCCAGTAAGATTTTGCACCCAGTCTGCTTTTTCCTGAACCCGATAGAAGCTGCGCTCTGCCCACGCTCTGTATTCCTTCGCGCCCGAACGCCAGTCTCCCTCCAATACGCCCAGCACAACCGGCGGCATCTCCACACGCTCTCCGGGCCTGGCCATCGGGAAATGATCGACGGTCAGCATGATATTGGCGGGATCGGAATGGATTCTCTGTCTGGCGCTTAAGAAGCAGCAGCGCATTTTTTCGTCATAACGGGCCATATACAGAAAATGTCCGGCTGATTCGATTCCCATCCAGCTCATGCTGGCGCTGGGATAATGGACATGCCAAAAAACTTCTCTTTCGTCATGGATATAATACTGATAGGTTTTATCCTGCAGTACCTTCCACGGATTCGCGACACGGGTGCCCAGCCCGATGGGAATCAGCATATGGTCTTCTTCCTTTGGGCCGTACAGCCGTGTGAAATCGGCTGTCGGGCAGAAGCATTCATTGACGCGCACGGTGGGGTCGTGATTTTCAATCGTACTTGCAAAATGCAAAAGACTGCCGTCGGTCTCCACCTTCACTTCCAGACGGATCGGATATTCATCGCCGTACTCCGACACCAGATGATCGTACTCAACGATCAGGCCATTGCCGCAGGAACGAACCGTTCCCTTCTGCTGGGTGGAATAAACCGGAATTTCTGTTTTCATTCCGTCATCCAAAATCAGACGCCAGAAGCCGGAATCCATGGCAGCGGTTTCGGGGCTTTCCTTCAAAACAAAACCGGCGCGGTTTCCCTGTTCATTGATTTCAAAATCCAAAAAAGTAGTAGAAAGACGCATCGTACCGTTCCTTTCCTCACCAGGGAATTGATCTTGCTGCCGTAATGCACCGATACTCGTTCCCGTATATCTTCTTTTCCTCGTCGCGGGCCGGTCTTACGGAACAATAATAATGATAAAGAATCCCCTCATGCCAAATAATGCCCGGCTTATGGGCGTGCGTTTCATCCAAAGAGCCGACCGGTCCGTTGGGAATGATCGGTTCTCTTTTTTTCTCCCAATGAACCATATCGCTGCTTACGGCGACTCCCTCCTGAGCATGAACGCCGTCATAGCCGCAATAAAACATAACCCAGCGCTTCTTTTTACTGTCATATAAAACGTGCTGCCCGCATGAGAAACAGCAATCCCATCCGTTTGGGCTTACAGGCAGGACAGGATTATGTTCATAGCGTTTCCAATGAAGCATATCATCCGAAAACGCCAATCCAACCTGTTCGTGCCACGGCCAATTCAAATTTTCTTTCCCGTTATAAAACATGCAGTAATGACCGTCTATCGGAAAGACCCAATTTCCATACAATCCCCCGGAATCCCACTGGTTTCCCTGGCTCTTGGTAAAAATCGGCTGGCTGCCAATATGCCAATGCATCAGGCTTTCGTCATCCGTCCAGGCAATACCGTGCGCAGCAGCCCCAACCTCATAGCCTTCCCCCGGATAAGAATGAAAGAAGAGCCAGTATTTTCCATCTATTTTTTTTAATTTCCGCTGCCCATATAGATCCGTATCGGCAATGATGCAGGTTCCGGCACGTCCTACCTGATCCCATTCTCCCGGCTTTCCCTTCGGCAGAATCACGCCGAGCGGTTTCCAGTGAATCATATCCTCCGTAACGGCCAATGCGGTTTGGTATCCGCGTCCGTCGTACCCAATATACATCATGTATATTTTTCCGTGGTGACGGAACAAACGCGGAGCGTCCACCAGAAGGGCGTCAAATTCCCCGGAAATGCCGGAGGGTTCTAAAACGGGCGTTTTCAGCTTGTATGGCGTTTCATAACTTTCAAACATAACGTTCTCCTTAAAGGGGACACTGCATACACAGTGTCCCCGAGAAGCTACCGCCGTTTTTCAGGCAGCCATGCTCATTGAATCAGGTTATAGAGCCGGAAATAGTGTTCAGCATCGGCAAACATTTCGTCGCCGCAGGCGGCCTTCCACTCTTCTACAAAGGAATCGTAGTCGTCGGCGGTCTTATTTCCAAGAATGAACGCAATTTCGAACTCGGCAATCATATTGGAAGAGGTTTCCGCAGTCGTTGCGTCATGAACGATCAGCTGGTACGCGCCGTCAAAAGCGGGATAGGATTCCACCTGCGCATACTTTTCAGCGCGATACGTATCAGCAGCGTTCAAAGAAGATTCGACGGACTGGATGTAGCGAAGGCCTTCTGCCTGCACCATCTGGCCCCAGCCAAACATGATGCTGCCCTGCTCCCGGACGGTCACATTATCCTTAGAGGACTTGCCGAGGAAATAAATACCATTGGCGATTTCCTCCAGAATATCATAGCCGTCAACCTTATAGCCGCCGCGAAGAATAAAGAAGTCTTCGTTCGGGAAAGCGCCCTGGTCAAGATAGCGGCAGATAATATCCATCTTGGCGGGATCCTTGGCCGTTTCGGCAGACACCGTGCGGATAGCGCCCAGAATGCTGCGGGACTTGATCTTTCCGCCGAAGGGCTCGATCGGTACAACATCCCATTCGTTTACGACCGTGCCGTCAAAATTGCGGGCAGTATCCGTCTTGTACAGAATGTGATGGATCGAATTAAAGACAACGCCGATCTTTCCGTTGTAGATATCCACATACTGGTCTTCGTCTCCCTGCGTGTACCAGTCGGGATAGAAATAGCCTTCCGACACCATCTTGTGCATCAGCTCAAGATACTGCAGGTACGTACCGTCCACGATCGGGTGATTGACCTTTCCCTCGTCGTCAATGTAGAAATTAACGCCGTCTCTGTCAAACAGGGTCATAAACAGGTAACTGTCGCCGGTTCCCTTGCCGGCGCCGTCCGTCGTGAAACCCCAGGTATCGTCAATCCCATTTCCATCCGGATCGTCATAGGTAAAGGCGCGCATCACGTTCAGAAGTTCATCGATATTGGTAGGCATCGACAGTCCCAGATTGTCCAGCCAATCCTTGCGAATCATCAGGCTCTGAACAAATCCGCCCGGAAGGGAGGGACACGCAATCAGCTTGCCGTCGCGGGTAAAATAGGCTTTCTGAATATCGGTGAGCTCTGAAGCAATCGTCGGCATTTTCTCCAGGAAGGGAGTCCAGTCATCCAGAACGATTTCCTGCTCAATAAAGCGATCCAGCTGAGTCGTATTGCACATAATCATATCGGGCATATCGTCGGCAGCGGCTCTCATCAACAGCTGGGTCTCAAAATCGGTGGCCGGGGTAAGAACGAAATCACACCCGTACTTTTCTTCGGCATAGGCTTCATAGGGATCGACTCCGGCGTAGGGAGAAGAAGCCCAAGGGGAATAGAAGAACTCGATCGTTTCTCTTTCCGCCTCAGCCATACCCGCGAGGGGCACGGCGCTCAGAAGCAATGCTACAGCGAGGAACGTGGCCAGAATTTTTTTCATTGTTTTTTCTCCTTTCGATCATTGAGTTCATTGTTCTGACGTTTTGACGACGGTTCATGACTCCGGCGTCAAGCTATCACCACTCCGAAAGTTCTGTGCACCGTTCTTTCGGAGCAACAACCCTGTGTTCTTATCCTTTGACTGCCCCTGTATAAACGCCTTTTACAAAGTATTTCTGCAAAAAAGGATAAACGCAGAGAATCGGCACAGTGCCGATCACCGTTAGCGCCATACGCAGAGAGCGGGAGGACGAACGCTCCAGCGAGTCCGTCAAGGCGGCCATATCGTTCGTGTTTGCGGCGATATTGGCGTCCTTATGCATTTGGTACAGAACCAGCTGCAGCGGCTGACGCGAGGCTGTTTTGATATACAGCATCGCATCAAACCACGAATTCCAGTGGTTCACCGCGGTAAACAGTCCCAAAGACGCAACCACCGGCAGGCTCATGGGCAAAATGATACGAACCAGCATGCCGAGTTTAGATACGCCGTCAATTTCCGCCGCCTCCTCCACCTCATGCGGAAGGCTTTCAAAAAACTGTCTGAATACCAGCGCATTCCATCCGCTGACCAATCCCGGAATAATTAAGGACCAAAAGCTGTCATACAGCCCCAAGTCTTTCACCACCACAAAGGTTGGTATCATGCCGCCGCTAAACAGAATGGTAACCAAAACCAAAAACATCAGCTGTTTGCTGCCGGGCATGTCTCTGCGGGATGCGCCGTAGCCTACCAGAAGCGTAAAAGATAAACCAAGCGCGGTTCCAATCAGAGTGCGCTGAACGCTGACCAGCAATGAATTCAGCAGGTTGGCATTGGTTGTGAATATTTTTGTATAAGCGGCTATCGTGGGCTGAAACGGAATCACCATCAGCTTTCCTCTGGCATAGTACTCAGCCTCGCTGGTCAGGGACACGCCCAATACATAAATCAAAGGGAACACACTGATCAGCAAAAGAAGACCGACAAGCGCATAGATCACTATTTGATAAAGAAGCTCCGAGCCACGCAGTTTCATAGTCAATCTCCTCCTTTCCTTACCAGATTCCGACATGAGCCACGCGATTGGCAGCCTTGTTACAGATCAAAACAAGAAGCAGTCCTACAACGGACTGAAACATTTCGACCGCCGCGCCAAGACTGTACTCCAGCTTTCCAAGGCCCTGACGGTAAACCCATGTGCCGATCACATCCGATACGGAATAGTTTGCCGGGCCGTAGAAAAGCAAAATCTGTTCCGTGTTTGCCGCCGAAAAAAGCCTTCCAAGAGACATGGTAAGGGTAAACACCATGACCGGCAGAATGCCCGGCAGCGTGATATACCTGATTCGCTGCAAAGGGCCTGCGCCGTCTATTTTTGCTACTTCAAACAGTTCTGTATCAATCCCGGTCAAAGCCGCCAGATAAAGAATCGTTCCCCAACCCAGACCTTTCCACAGGCTGGAACCGATAAGGATCGGCAAAAAATAATTCACATCAATCATATAACTGACGGCTTTCAGCCCAATTGCTTCGCGAATCAGATTGAGGTATCCGGCGTTCGAGAAAATAACATTCACCAGATTATACACAACAACCCAGGAGAAGAAATGGGGTATATATAAAACACTCTGAGCCAGTTTGCGAAAACGGCCGGACGTCATATCAAACAAAAAGATAGCCAGGAGAACCGGCGGCGCAAAACCGACAATGATCTGCAGTACGCTGATTCTCAGCGTGTTCACCATCAATTTGCCGAACTCGGGCGATTGAAAAAATTTCTGGTAATTCAGCAATCCGACCCATTTGCTGTTCCATAGTCCGCCTTTGAGCGTATATTTCTTAAAAGAAAGAAGGAGCTGCGTCAGAATGGGATAATAACGGAAAATCAGGATATATAAAACCGGGAGAATCAGCAAAAGGTAGATAAACCTATATTCTTTTATCTTTCCCCTTCTTTTTTGATTCTTTTTCTGAGCAATAGAAACTTCCATCCATCCTGCCTCCCTTTGTACACAAATCAAAAATATCAGTATCAACGTCTCTTGACCCTGATATTGTACAAATATCGAGCACAGGCATCAATAAAAAATGAAACGGATATCTCGTTCGAATTTTTGCGTTTGGGCATTATTTTGCTATAATGTCAAAATTCAATCATAAAAGTGACATTTTCGATTTTGTTCAAAGTGTTTTTCACATACAAAAGAAGCCATCGCTACCACTGCAATGCGGCAGCGCGGCTTCTCTGACAGGCTATGACGATTATGAAATCGTCGGTTCATCCGTAATCATTCGTTTTGGCATCAGCTCATATTCCCTCAAAACACACGGAAAAGCGCGATTGCTGATTTTATCATAGCCATAGCCAACAGCGTAAACGCCTCCGTTATATTGCACAAAATCAACGGTCGGCACATCCACTGTGAAACAGGTCGTTACTTTTCCCTCTTGGGAGAAGGATAGACAAAAGCCTTTTTCATCGTTTAGGCGGCCGTAAAGGTCATAGCCGTTTTCTTGATTTGGAAGCAGCAAATGCATGCGTATGCTTTCATTGGGCCACGTTAAGGGCGTTTCCCAGTTTTTTTCTCCGTTGGTTATTTCCATCAGGCAAAAAGATGTACTTGGGTTGGGAAGACCCATTTGGTATGCAATCACGATACTATCATTGCCTGACGGACACCACGCCTGTACCGAAACGTCGTTTGCGTTTCCCAAATCGATTTCCCATACTTCTTGTCCAAGTTCATCGATACAAAGCAAAAAATTCTCATGGTCAGCGATTGCTGAAACATAGGTGCGATTTCCGAACGTTTCTGCCTTTTCAAAACGATCAAAGCTTTTTTGCGATTCCGGCGATACGATGGTTCCGTCCCAGAACCGCTTTTGGATGCGCTTTTCTTCTGCGGCCAGATAAACAACGCCGTCGGAAAGAAGATACGGCGTATCGATTTTTTCTGAAAATGTATATTCGTCCAGAAGCTCGCCGTTTTGGGAAAGAGTCAGCAGAGCGTACAATTCTTCATTCTTTTTCCCAATATAGGCAAATTGTCCATCGTTTGCTTGAATCAAGCCGGAAAAGGCAGAATAGGCAAAGGTCGGAATATTGCATTCCCATACTTGCTTTCCGGCAGGGTCAACGCAAAGAATCTGGCTGACCGTTCGATAAGCATCCGGCGTGCTGCTGTCGCCGTCGTATTGGGAATAAAGGATATTCCCGTTTTCAAGATAGAAAATGCTTTGTACCTTTGAAAAATCCGCTGCAAGCGGATGCGCTTCCGAAAAAGCTGCATTCATGATCAAAAGATTCATGAGTAAAATAAGGAAAAACGAAAATCGCTTCATGTTCTTTCTCCTTCCGGTTTCCTTTGTTCGTCTATTCGAGTATACAGCATGTCCATTTCAAAATCTACGGAAGAAATGTAACATTTTCCTATCGTTGCCCGGCAGAGCCGACGGATCACGTGCCCGGCCCTTTTTCTTTCACCCCAATTTCTTCCATGCCAGATATTGTCCATATAAAAGAAGCCGCTCCCCTCTACGGAAAGCAGCTCCCTGTTTGAGTTGGTTTATCAGTCCTTCAGCGCGTCACGGTCGACCTTCGCGTTGGCGGCTTCCACCCATGCATCTACAGCGGCGTTGTAGGTTTCGTCCTGCTTGGTGCTGAGCAGAGAGCTCTCGATGGTGTCCTTCACCTCGTCAAAGGCCACGGGGCCTTCCACGGCGTCGCTCATATACTTAATGATGTGGATGCCGTAGGTGCTGCGGACAGGCTCGGAAATGTCGCCCACCTTGGCCAGCGCCATGGCGGCGGTGCGGAATTCTTCCACCCAGTTGGTGCTCTGCTCGCACACAGGGTAGCCGTTCGTCTTGGCGGGTTCTTTCTGCATGCCGGTATCCTCGCCGTATTCTTCCATCAGCGCGTCAAAGTCCGCGCCTTCCTCGGCCAGCTTGCCCTGAATCTCTTCGATGGTGGGCTGCAGGGCGGCGTAGGCGGCCTCGCGGGCGGCGTCCAGCTGCTTGTTCAGGTCTTCGATCTCCGCGTTCAGCGTGGTCTGCGTGTCGGTCAGTTCCTGACGGTTCTTGGCGATCTCCTCGGATTCATCTTCTGTCGCTTCTCCCAGATCGCTCAGAGAGCTTTCCACATTGCTCAGCTGGGTCTGCTTGTCGGTGATCTGGCTCTGAATATCGCTGATCTTCTGGCTGTCCTCATCGGAGAACTTGCGCAGGATGTTCTTCACATAGCGGTATCCGGCGGGCGTGTAATAAACGGTGGTGCCGTTGGTCACGCTGGTGCCGTAGGCGCCGGGATTGCTTTCATAGGTGGTCTTGGCGTTTTCCACGCGGCTGTCGTATTCCGTCTGGACTTCTTCGTCCGTCACGGTCACGTCCTTGACGATCTCAACCTTCAGCTTTTCGCTGCGCTTGGTTTCCTTGCTGTTTTCCACGATTTCGTCCAACGTGGGATAGCCGTACTGCGCCATGGTTTCCGTCAGAGCGGCTTCCAGCTCGTCGCCGGTCAGCTCGGTGTCGGCATAGGCGGCGTTCATCACGGTGTCCTTATAGCCCTGATAGGTGGTTTCGGCTTCGCTCTGAATGGTCGCCAGTTCTTCGTCAGTCAGCTCGATGCCCAGCTCGTCCATCTTCGCATCGGTGACGGCCTGCTCAATCAAACCGGTGATGACGCTTTCCTGCGCGGAGGAAATAGCGCTTTCGGAGGTCGGGTCAAAGTTCATGCCGTACATGGAATACAGATATGCCTGATAATCCAGCGTATTCTGCACCAGGGTGTTCACTTCACCCTTGGTGAAGGTTTTGCCTGCCACCTCGATAATAGGCGTCTGCTTGTCCACCTCTGCGTCCTTGACGATGAGGGAACAACTGCTGGTTACTACCATGGCCGCTACGAGCAGCAGGGCCAGAACAACACGCTTGCGCATAAAGAGTCTCTCCTATCCTAGTGAATATAATGAAGTTGCTCGCATTATTATACTCGATTCTCTGAAAGAGGGCAAGTTCTTTTTATGATGTTCACGAGTTCTTCACGTTTTTTCGTTTTTTAAGCGGCGCTCAGAAAAGGCGGAAGGTTTTCAGCACTTCCCCGCTTTCCAGCGCTTTGATCGTGAAAACGCCGTTTTCATAAATCATATAGCTTTTTTCCTGATTTTCCTTGGGCAGAGCAGCAGAACCGGGATTGACGTAGAACATATCCCCCGCGGGCTCGGCGGCGTATACGTGAAAGTGCCCGTTGACCAGCACGTCGCCGGGGCGGTGCGGCGGCAGCTGCTCCCGATGGAACAGGTGGCCGTGGGTCAGGAAGGCGCAGCTTCCGTTTTCCAGCGGCAGCAGAGCGTAATCCGCCATGATGGGAAAATGCAGCACCATCTGGTCGATTTCCGCGTCGCAGTTTCCCCGCACGCAAAGGGGCGTCAGCGGGCTTTCATTCAAAAGGCGGATGACCTCCTTGGGCGCGTAACGGTCGGGCAGATCGTTGCGGGGGCCGTGATACAAAAGGTCTCCCATCAGGATCAGCCGGTCCGCTTTTTCCGTATGCACCCGCTCCAGCACCTTTTCGCAGGCGCTGGCCGAGCCGTGAATATCCGACGCAAACAGAATTTTCATGCTTCTTCCTCCATTCCCTTCAGTTCCAGAATCACCGGGCAATGATCGCTGCCCGGAATCTGATCGTCGATCTCCGCCGCCACGATATTTTCCGCGATGCGGCTGCTTACCAGAAAGTAGTCGATGCGCCACCCGATGTTCCGCTCCCGGCTTTTCATCATGTAGCTCCACCAGCTGTAGCGGTCCCGTTCGTCCGGGTGCAGGAAGCGGAAGCTGTCCACAAAGCCCCGTTCCAGCAGGGCGGACATTTTGTCCCGCTCCTCCTGCGTGAAGCCCGCGTTATGCACGTTGGTCTTGGGATTTTTCAGGTCGATCTCCTTGTGGGCCACATTCATATCGCCGCAGACCACTACTGGCTTCTGCTCGTCCAGCCGGCACAGATAATCCGCGAATGCATCCTCCCACGTCATCCGGTAGGCCAGTCTCGTCAGCTCCCGCTGGCTGTTGGGGGTATACACCGTCACCAGATAAAATTTGGGAAATTCCAGCGTAATGACCCGGCCCTCGTGGTCATGCTCGTCCACGCCGATCCCGTAGGTCACGTTCAGCGGGTGCATCCGGGTGAAGACCGCCGTACCCGAATACCCCTTCTTTTCCGCGCTGTTCCAGTACTGCTCATATCCGTCAGGCGCAAATTCCGCCTGCCCCTGCATCATCTTGGTTTCCTGAATGCAGAAGGCATCCGCGCCGGTTTGATCGAAATACGCCTGAAAGCCCTTGCCGAGGCAGGCTCTCAGTCCGTTTACATTCCATGAGATCAGCTTCATGCCGCCCGCTCCTTTCCGAAAAAATGCCTTTTCGAATGCCTTTTCGATTGTAGCATAGCCCATCCCGATTCGCAAGTTGACAGCCGCTTTTCACACTGCTATACTAAGCGGCGATACGCTGCAGATGTTTGATCCCTGCGCGTCCCCCATTCGTTTGCCAAGGGAGGAAAAGAACGATGATTGAAACCCGCTGCGGCATGAAATGCAGCGAATGCAAATACCGGGACATCATGAAATGCCCCGGCTGCCTGAAGATGAAAAAGCCCTACTGGGGCAAGCGCTGCCCCATCAAGGATTGCTGCGAAGGCAAGGGGCTGGAAAACTGCGGCTTCTGCCCCAAATTTCCCTGCAAGGAGCTGCACGAGTTCGCCTACGACCCGCTGACGGACAGCGAAGGCGACCGCATCGACCAGTGCCGGGATTGGGCGGCTGAAAAGCAGTAACTTTTCTGCCGTGCCCAAGCTATGCCGCACGAAGCGGCTTTCCGCGATGGCGCTATATTCCAACAGACGCAAAAAACAAAGAGAATCTGCATGGCTTTCGCTTTGCAGATTCTCTTTGTGTATTTCACTCATCCCGCCCCTTTCGGGGCGGGAATGGTGTTACTTACTGAAGGGTGCAGCCCTTGTCAAATTCGACGGTGCCCTTGTAGTTCTTCAGGATGCCGGTGACGGTGATTTCGTCGCCTTCCTTCAGATCTTTCGCGCCCTCGCCGGTCAGGCGGTAGCACTGAATCACATAGTCTTCCAGACCGGCCGCCACCATGTTCACGGTGATGTTCTGATACTCGTCGCTCCACGCCGTGGGGATGGCGACGATCACGCCGGTGATGGTGGATTCGGAGGTCATGGCAGCGTCTTCCGCCAGCGCATAGCCCGCGATGACCGCCTTGACGCTGGCCACGCTGTCCACAGAAACCAGCACGCAGCCCTTGTCAAACTCGATGGTGCCCTTGTAATTCTTGATGGTGCCGAACACAGCGATTTCATCGCCCACGGCCAGCTCCTTCGCGCCCTCGCCGGTCAGACGGTAGCACTGAATGGGCTGCTCGTCCTTGCCGTCGCACACGATGGTCACGGTGATGTTCTGGTATTCATCGCTCCACGCGGTATCGATGCTGGAAATAACGCCCTTCAGAACGCTGGGCTTGGTCAGCGCGGCGCCGTCCTCCAGCGCGTAAGCGGCATCCAGCGTAGCGGCCTGGCTGATGATCTCGCCAAAGCCCACCAGCACGCAGCCCTTGTCAAATTCGACGGTGCCCTGATAGTTCTTCAGGATGCCCTCGACGGTGATTTCGTCGCCTTCCTTCAGATCCTTCGCGCCTTCGCCGGTCAGGCGGAAGCACTGGATGGGCTGGTCGGCCAGTTCGCCCACCTGAATGGTCACGGTGATGTTCTGATACTCATCGCTCCACGCGGTGTCAATGGAGATCACCTTGCCGAACAGGCGCTGGGCCTTGGTCATGGCAGCATCGGTGTCCAGCGCATAAGCGGCGGCCACGATGTCCGCATAGCTCATATCCAGAACCGCAGCGGGAACCATGCGCTCATAGGGCACATCCAGCGTGCTGCCGTCGGGCGCGGTCACGGTAGCAGTCAGGGTATAAACCAGATCCTTGGGGTTGGCTTCGTCGATGTCCACCAGATACTTGCCGTCCTCGGCGGGGGTGATCTGGATAGCGTCGGTATCCACGGACCAAGTCAGGGGATAGGCCACGCCGTCGATCATCAGCTGCGCGGGAACCTCGTAATCCTCAGCCGTCTGGGTCAGCTTGTCGCGGCTCTTGTTCTTGTACCAGAAATCCAGAAGTCCCTTGGCGGAAGCCAGATTTTCATCCTCGGCCAGAGCCGCGCCCGTAAACAGGGCTGCGCACAGCACCAGCGCGGTCAGCAGCGCAAAAAACTTTTTCATTTTCTTTCTCCTTGTCGTATTCAGGGGTGAAGAAGAATGCCCTCCGGCTGGAATACCAGCAGAGAAACCCCTTCTTCGCCGCATTTTACCATTCCTTGAACGTCGATCTGATGGTGAAGATATTGTTCGGCGGGCAGAAGCGCTTCCATTGAGCCCATCAGCGGAAGCGTCTGAATCCACACGGTTTCTTCCTCCTGACGGCATTCGAGCCGCAGGGAAATCTTGCCGTCTTCCTTCGTTACGGTTTCGGCGCTTTCCACCGTCAGGCCCTGAAGCGCCGCAGAGGCGGCCGTCAGAAGCGGCCCCTCCTGCTTCAGTTCAGCAGCCGTCAGCCGCTGATAGGCAGGCTTTTTCCCCTCGCCCAGCTTGCGCAGGTTGTCCGGGTCGTCCGGCTTCATCATGCGGTATTTTACGTCGGATACCTGCCAGATGCCTCCGGCCTCGTAATACTGAAACGTGCCCACGATGCGGGTCTCATTGCCCACATGCAGCGCGTTCAGACCGCCGCCGCTGAGGTTGTAGCCATAATAGACGGACATCCCGTAATACCGCCCCGTTTCCGGGTCGAAGGCCTCGGCGTAGACGCTTCCGCTGTCATTGAGAATCAGGGATCCGGTAAACGCCACTTTTTTCCCGGCGTATTCCTCCGGATGCTCCCGCAGTTCCCGAATGGTCAGTTCGATGGCGTCTCCATAGTAGAAATCCGGGTCCGGCTGGCCGGAGTACAGGTTCCGCTTTTCCTCTTTCGCCTGTTCAAGCGCCTTCGCGCAGGTCTGGCCGTACCGGTTCCGGGCAACGCCGCTTCCAGCCGCAAGACCGTTCTGCAAAAGCTCGATGTTCAGGTTCCGGTACGGTTCCTCTTCCGAGGGCCTGTACCAGACCCAGACCAGCGTCCGCTGGCCGGTGGAGTCCAGCTCCCACTCCGCCGTATCCGATTCCAGCAGGATCGAAACGGCGGATGAGAGCTTTTCCCGGGTAAAGTCGGAGGCCGCCTGCCCGAAGGGTTCCACCTTTCCGGTGCATTCCGGCGTATTGATCGCCAGATAGCGTCCCTTCAGCACCCCGCCGGGGAATTCGTCCTCCGGCACGGAAAAGTGCGTGGTATCTCCGTCCACGAAGGTAAGCACCGACGCTTCCATGACCCGCGTGCCGGTGCTTTCCCCCGGCTGGCGGGAGACGGCGTAATCCGTCCCGTCCGCCAGTGCCGGAAGGACCAGCAGTGCCAGCAGCACAAAGACTGGCAGCGCCCGGAGCCAAAGACGATCAGTTGGCGTATTCACACTCTTCGATGGCTTCTTCGAAAGCCGCTTCGATCTGCGCGTCCACGTCGTCGCCGGTCAGGGTCAGGCACTTGGACAGCAGAGCAGCCACCTGATCGCGGGCCGTGGAGGAACCCACGAACGCGGGAGAGGTGTAGTACGCATCCGCCTGCTCCAGGCAGACCTTGGTGCTCAGCGCGGCCACGTAGTCGCCGCCGTCAGCCTGCGCCAGGAAGTCGGCGTACACCGCATTGTCGGTGACGGACTTGATGACGGGCACATAGCCGGAAGCCATGGAGAATTCCGCCTGGAAGTCCACGCTGGTGGTCAGGAACTTGACGAACAGCCAGGACGCGATGACTTCCTGAGGATTATTCTTCTTAAAGATACACACGCTGGGGCCCTGAGAGATGACCTTGCGGTTGTCGCTGCTCACCTGAGGAATGGTCGCAATGCCCACTTCGAAGGGATAGGAACCGTCCGCATTGGCGGCGGGGCGCTGATACTTGGAACCGGCGGAAGAGCCGATGGACATGTAGGAGCGCACGCCGGTGGTGGCGGTGAACAGGCCGGAGGTGTAAGCGCCGTAGAGCTTCTGAGTGGTCAGATAGCCCTTGTTGTACCATTCGTTAAACATCTTGACGAAGGCGCGGTTCTGCTCGTTGTTGAACAGATAGTGCTCGCCGGTGGCGCTGGTGTAGGGAGAATTGTACTGTTCGCACATGGTGATGAACCAGTTGGCCTCGCTGTCATAGCCCAGCGGGATGGATTCGGGATCGATCTCCTTGATCTTGGCGCAGACCTGCTCCATCTCTTCCCAGGTGGTGGGCACGGCAATGCCGTTGGCTTCGAAGAAGGTCTTGTCGTAGTACAGCACTTCGGTGGACTTGGAGAAGGGCATGGTGTACATCAGTCCGTCGCCGTACTGACGGCCTTCCTCGTAGTAGCCCTCGATGAAGTCGGCCTTCTGCTCGTCGGTCAGGCCCAGGATCTCGGTGGTGCCGTCGGCGCGGGTCACTTCCACCTTGCTGTCGATCAGCTCATCCAGCGTCTGCACGGCCTTGGCCAGATTGTACAGCGCCACGTGATCGGGATAGCAGTACGCCACATTGGGCTGCGCGCCTACGCTGATATCCGTGACGATCTGGTCGCGCACGTCGTCGTAGCTGCCCTGGGTGGTATGCTCAACGTGAATGTTGGGATAGAGCTTGTTGAATTCCGCGATGTAGTTGGCGGTTACTTCCTGCAGAGCGGTGCCCTGCTGGGTGCAGAAGGTGATGGTCACTTCGCTGCCGTCATAGCCTTCCGCAGGCACTTCGAAGCCAGCGGCGAAAGCCGTGCTGCACAGCATCATCAGTACCAGAAGAATGGGGAGTAGTTTTTTCATCTTGTTTTCCCTTCCTTTTCTTTTCGTGATGTTCCTGTTTATGTAACGGGCCTTGCGGCCAGTGTACCGGAAGAATGGGATTTTATCCCTTGATACCGCTGCGGCTGACGCCGGTCATGATGTACTTGCGCAGGAAGACGAACACCAGAAACAGCGGGGCCGAGACCAGCGCCACAGCCGCCATCTGCACGGGATAGTTCACATCGCCCGTTGTGTCGGTAAAGGCGCTTCGAAGGCCGTTGGTAATCAGCCGGTGCGCATCGTCGTTAGCCACCAGCCGGGGCCAGATGTAGGAGTTCCACGCGCCCATCATCTTCAGGATGGTAATGGAAATCAGCGTGGGCAGGGACAGGGGGACCATGACCTTCCACAGATACTTCCAGTCCTTGGTGCCGTCTACCTTGGCGGCCAGATACAGCTCATTGGGGATCTGCAGGAAGCTCTGCCGCAGCAGGTAAATGTAGAAGACGCTCACCAGAAAAGGCACAATCAGAACCGTGTAGGTGTTCTTCCAGCCGAAAGCCGTTACCGTGCCGTAGTTGGTGATGGTAAACAGCTCGCCGGGGATCATCATCGTGGCCAGCAGCGCCGCGAAGAGCAGCTCCTTGCCCTTGAACTCCAGCCGGGCAAAGGCGAAAGCCGTCAGGATGGTGATGAACAGGGACAGTATCGTGGACACCAGACCGACGATCATGGTGTTCATAAACAGCCTTCCCAGCTTGGCGGTGGTAAAGGCCGTCAGGTAGTTTTCCAGCATCAGCACCCGGGGCCAGAAGGTGGGGACGCTCAGGCGGTATTCTTCCAGCGTTTTCACCGAGGAGATCAGCATCCAGTAAAAGGGAAACAGCACCACCAGCGCCATCAGAATCAGGAAAAAGTATACCCCGAACAGGGAAAGGGCTTTTCCCCCCTTTTGCCGGAGGAACTGGGCACGGTACTTTCGTGCGCTCATGACAACCTGCTTTTCCATACCCGCACCTCTCAGTAATGGACACGCTTCTTGCTGACCCAGAGGTTAATGAGGGTCACTACAAGAATGATGCCGAAAAGAATCAGCGCCGCGGCGCTGGCGCGCCCCTGGCTGTTGTTGCTCAGCGAGTCGTAAATGAAGCCCACCATGGTATTCAGCCGTCCGCCGTCATTGGGCGGGCCCATGGTCTCGCCGAAGATACCCACGATGCTGGTGTATTCCTTGAAGCCGCCGATGAAGCCCGTGATAATCACATAGGCCAGCATGGGCGAAACCAACGGCACGGTGATGCGGGTAAAGACCCGCCAGCGGGGCGTGCTGTCCACCCGGGCCGCTTCGTAATACTGCTTGTTGATGGCCTGCAGGCCGCCCAGCAGAATCAGAATCTTGAAGGGCAGGG
>ERZ857827.1528-NODE-1528-length-23046-cov-4.771998_pt1 | contig 23046 bp, 18 predicted proteins | sample MGYA00519761_ERZ857827 | MGnify/ENA primary metagenome ERZ857827 (study PRJEB31778, sample SAMEA3449370) | human gut metagenome | biome: human gut; feature: human-associated habitat; material: faeces | place: United Kingdom | collected 2010/2012 ... | reverse complement strand
AGACTCAAACTTGAATCCCGTATTTTCCATTTACACAAAATATTTTATAGTGCCCGTATAAACGTACTTTAATCTTTCTTTTTGGATGTTTCAGACGTCGGCCTTGTATAGGTCATTTCGAAATTATCTCCTTGTACGGTGATAGGTGGTTGTATTTCACCTTGAGGCGTACCATAGTCTTTATGGAGAAGTTCATACATGTCAACAGCCTCTTTATATAGATAATCATATGCTTCTTCTTCGGAAGAAAATAATTTCGGCACTGTGCAATTCCCTCTTTCGTCAATATAAAAAACTTCCCATACAGCATAATTTTTATAAAGGACTACACGATCTGGCCCAACCGATCCATCTAAAGAGTATAAGTCAAGATAACCTAATTGTTTAAGTTTTTTTCCAACTCTTCTCTTGTCATATTTACCTTAAACTTTTATTCAAAATATCCGTTCTTACAAGGCTTCGTCGTATTGAATTCCCCTACCAGGTTGGCCAAAAGCAAGTACTGCGAAACCTGATTGTACTTAAAATTTCATAAGTCAGGGCAAATCATTACGCCTTGACTTCGATTCATGGTCGTTTAGGCTTTGGAAATCATCCGATCATCATTTTATTCCATATTTTTCACTTGTTTGATGAAAACTTAAAGCGTCCTGACAAATAAAATCGTAAGCTTCTTCTGCGGAATGAAAAAATCTTATATTACTACGCGAGTTTCTCGCCCGTAGCACTGTAAATGTAGGGAACTTCCTCGTCTCCTGCAAATACCCGTTGGAGAAGGTAAAACCAACTCCAGTACCTGTTTTTCAGATCAATACAAATTTCGCTCTCGCAGTTCGGAACGGCGCTCAAGAAACTGACGCCCAAGTACCGCATCAAGCAATACGGCTGCAAAACGCTCGGAGAGCTGTACGAGAGGCTCGATCGGTACGAGCTCGTCAAGACGAAGAAAGGGGTGGCGGGGATGGTGAGAAGGAAAAAGAATTAGAAAGATTGTAAGGATGCAATATCTAAAAAAGACAGGCGGAAATTATTCCGCCTGTCTTTCATAACCTTATTTATAAAACCTTTTTGTCCATTTTATTACTTCCCCATCCGGTCCAATTTTACAATGTGTCCATAAATAACGCTGATACATTGGTATTGCAATCTCACTCTCAATTTTCTTCTTAAATTCATTCTTATCCCAAGTGTCCAAATAGGTTTGAGCATCAGATACTTGCTCGGTTGTCCAATCCATTACAAGCCATTGATTGTTCTCGGTTTTTATCCAAATCAATGATTGAGGGAAGATACCATAACCAAAACAAAATTGCGGTTTCAGGCTCCAGATCAATTCTGCTTTTCGTTTTAATTCAGGCGTTATCGGTATTGGGTACGGACGGACAGGAACAGGTACATCGCAAACCATCCAACGATCCACATAACTACTGAAATAACGACCTTCTTTGAACAATAGAATATCATCAAAAGGGAATAATTCGTTTTGAAATTCCAGAGAAGCCAAAAATTGATCCAAACGGGTATAATCGCGCTCGACAGAGTCTTCTTTTTTGATGTCCATGCTCGGAATGAACAGAAAATCCGCATCGCGTACCAATTCTCTCGTTTGGGAAGGCGAGTATTTCCATATCGATTTCCATAAATCCTCAATCAGAATGGTCATACTGTCGATATAATGCTCCCTACGATTTTGCATGTCGGTCATCAACTCGGAAAGAGTCATGACTCTTTGAGTGAATCCCGAACAGGGTATCAGCAGGAAAAGGCAGAAGACCAGTTTCCCGATTTTTCCATTCATCGCTTTCCGGTGTATTCGTTCGTCATGCGGACGGGAAGGCTTCGCTCGTGCGCGAAGTCTTCCCGTCGCATCGTTCCGTTCTATTTTCCGACGAGGAAGCGGTACGAACCCGATCCGGCCTCGAAAGTCACGAAGCCGTCCGACGCGCGGACGTCGGTCAGGGCCGGATTCTCGGCAAGAGGTTTGCCGTCGGCTTCGACTTGCGAAACGTCGGATGCCGGAACGCGGAGCGTGGCCGTCGTATTGGCCGGTATCTCGACCGACCACGACAGACCGCCGCCGGTCCGTTTCCAATGGCTGCCGATCGTGCCGTACATCGACTCATAGGACGCATCGACCCACTCGAGCCCCTGCGGGAAGTCGGGCTTCATCAGAATGTGTTTGAAGCCCGGAGCCGCCGGGTCGGCCTGGATACCGGCCAGGTTTTCCCAGTCCCATGCGATCAGGTCGCCCAACTGCATCAGGTGATTGCCCGAGTTCATCGCCGGATCGGCCGTATCGCCGTTCCATAGCTCCCAGATCGTCGTCGCGCCGCGGTCGATCATATAACCCCAGCTCGGATAGGTACGGTTCGTCGCGAGCGTCAGCGCCAGATCGGGCCGTCCGTAGCGGCTCAGGCCCCGCATCATGAACTGCATGCCGATCATGCCCGTGCTGACGTGGCTGTCGAAATCGACCTCGGTCCGGCGGACCAGTTCGTCGAACACTTTCTGCTTCAGCGTGTCGGGCACCAGTCCCTGCACGAGCGAGAGCAGGCCGGCCGATACGGTATTGTTGGCGTACTGTCCCGTCTCGGGATTCAGGAACATTCTATTATAGGCATCCTTAACCCTCGCAGCCTGCTCCAGATAGGCCGGAATGTCCTCCTCATGGCCGGCTACCGCGGCAAAGCGCGCCATCATGTTCAGCAAACGATAGAAAAAGCTCGTCCCGACGAGCCGTCCGTCCGTCACGCGGGCAGGGTCCTGCGAGTGGATCAATTCGGGACTCTCGGGCGGCATGCACCAGTCGCCGTAAACGTCCTTGACGACGATGTCGTTTTCGACCAGACGCTCGTTGGCATAGTCGATCCACTTCTTCATCGCCGGATAGTGCTCGCGGACCGCCTTTTCGTCGCCGTACTGGTTGTACAGCATATCGACGACGCACAGGTAGGCCGCCGGATACGTAACGTTCTCGCTGTAGAACGGCCAGTAAGTCGGCGACAGGTCGGGAATCATTCCGTCGGGAAGCTGCGAGTCGCGAATGTCGCGAGCCCATTTCTCGTAAAGCAGCGCCTGACGGAACATGAAGCTCTCGCCGATGCACTCCATCGCGCGGTCGCCGAGCCAGCCCATGCGCTCGTCGCGCTGCGGACAGTCGGTCGGCATGCTGCGGTAGTTGCCTCTCAGGCCCCAGTAGGCGTTCCGGTACACCTGATTGATCGTCGAGTCGGACGTCTCGAAACGTCCCGTCGTGGGCATCGCGTCGTAGATGACTTCTCCTTTCAGCTTCTCCAAGTCGGGCTTCGCGGCGGCTCCGGCAATCTCGACGTAACGGAAACCGTGATAAGTGAAACGCGGCGTCCACGAGAAAGTTCCGTCCTCGGCGGGCGTGTACAGATCGGTCGCCTTCGCCCCGCGCAGGTTGTCGACATAGAGGTTCCCGTCGTCCTGCAGCGTCTCTGCGAAGCGCAGCCGCACGGGTCGGTCCTTCCTCCCCTCGAGCTCGACGGCGAGCCAGCCGACCATGTTCTGTCCCATGTCGACGATCCATGTCGAGTCGTTCAGCGCGGCGATTGAAATCGGCTCGACCGTATCCATAACCCGGATATTCGGATTCGCCTGAGCAGTCAGCCGGCCTTCGGGAGCCGCGACGCTTCGGGCATCGCGCCACGACGAGTCGTCGTAGCCGTTGCGGCTCCAGCCCGGCATTTCGAGACGTGCGTCGTACGTCTCGCCGTCATACTCGTTGTTGGCAACGATCGGGCCGTCGGTCGTGAGCTTCCAGTTTTCGTCGCTCGCGACGACCGTCCGGTTACCTTCGCTGTCCGTAATTTCGAGCTGGGCCAGCAGCTTCGGATAGCCGTAGTTGCGGACTCCGGGAATCGTGACCTGCGTGAACGGAATCGTATAAGTGACCGTACGCATCGAGAAAAAGCGGCCGTTGCCCAGAATCACGCCGATCGTATTGACTCCTTCGTCGAGCAGGTCGGTCACGTCATACACATTGTAACAAACGGTTTTCGTATAGTCGGTAGCCGTCGGCGCCAGCACGTCCTCGCCTACGCGGCAACCGTTCAGATAGCATTCGTAGAGGCCGAGCCCGCTGATGTAGAGCCGCGCCTGCGCGATATCGCGCCCCGCATCGAACTCCTTGCGCAGATAGCGCGCGGCCAGGCGAGAAAATACGCCGAGCGTGTCGGTCCGGTTCAGGCAGCTGTCGTACCCGATCCACCGGGCCTGCCAGTCCGAGTCGTCGAGCAGCGCCATCGACCAGCGGGACGGCTCGCTCCACAACGTGTCGCCGTGATTGGTCGCCACGCGCACTTTCCAGTAATAGTCGCGTCGGGATTCGAGCTCGGGCCCTTCGTAGGGCACCAGCACGGAGCGGTCGGACGGAACGTCGCCCGAATCCCAGATCAGGTTCTCTCCGGTTTCCAGATCCCCGGGATCGGTCGAGACAAGAATCCGGTAGCCGGTCTGCACCGTAGCCGGCAGGGCGGATTCGATCCGCCACGACAGGCGGGGATGCTCGGCCGCGACGCCCAGCGGGCAGTCGAGCATCTCGACGGTCAGGCCGTTCACGGCAGAACGCTCGTGACATCCGACCAGCAGCGCAGCCGGCACGAGCAGCGAAAACAAAGTAGTTTTTTTCATCATGATAATAGGCTTTCGGTTTGGATTATCGATCGGTCCGTTGCCGTCCGGTCCGGACGACAGCAGAACGGAGGGCCGAGGTCCGCTATTTCAGCAACGAGCGCAGGAAACGCGACGTCTCGACCGCGTCGTTCAACCCGATCAGGCGTTCGATTTCGTCGTAGCGCTCGTCGACGATCGTCTCGTATTTCTTGATCCAGTGCAGACTTTCGGAAATAGCGCCGATCGCATCCTCGCGGTAGGGATACTGGTCCATCGACAGCCAGCCGTCGTAACCGGTCTTGCGAAGCCAGAACATCATTTCGATATAGGTGGTCATATGCACGCTGCTGACGATCATGTCGTCGTCCCAGCAGCCGTGATTGTCGTTGAAGTGCATATGGAACAGCCTGTCGCCCGCCCGTTTGGCCAGCACGATGGATTCGGCCACGTTCTCGCCGCCGACGAAGCCGTGCCCCGTGTCGATCGTCACGCCCACGTTCCGGCAGCCGGTTTCCTGAGCAGCCAGAATCGTATCGGCCATGCGCGCATGGTACGAGAAGTTGCGCGGTTCCTTGGGCTTGTACTCCAACGCGATCTTCAGCGACGGGAACTCGGAAGCCAGCGCCCGGATCGCCTCGGTCATCCACTCCCGCTCGCGGTCGTAATCGGCCGTCAGCAGATAGTCGTAGCCGTCCTGAGCCATCCACAGATTGACGATCCGGCAGTCGACCTGCAACGCCACTTCGCACATGCTTCTCAGATAGTCGAGCGCCTTGCGCCGCACGGCCGGATCGGTGCTCGAGACGGAGCCTTTGCCGTAATCGCTGTCGCCGAACGTATCGGGGATGATCGACGCGCACTCCAGACCGTAGCCGTCGAGGCGCTTTTTCATCTCCTTCGCATTGTCGGGACGGATGTCCCACGTACCGACGAGCTCGACGCCGCCGATATAGGGCATGTTCTCGGCAGCCAGTTCGAGCATCCGCTCGGACGAAGGATTCGTCTTGTAGCTTTTGCAGAAACGGTCGCAGGTGTTGCCCAGATTGCCCAGAATGATCGAATACTTGTTTTCCATAACGATTCGGTTTTAGGTTGGCAGATGGTTTCGGGTCGTTAACCCGGTGACAAACAGTCGCTAACAAATATAATAAAATATCCTGTATATTCCGAGACCGGAAAAACCGTTTTCGCTCCGGAACGGACCGCCGCCGGAATATTTTTTGATAATATTCCGTAACTTGATTATCTTAGTCGCCAAACCAAACGCCATACATGGAAGTTTTCATCATCATCGGGCTGATTCTGCTCAACGGAATCCTGTCGATGTCGGAAATCGCGATGGTCTCGGCTCGCAAGCCGAGGCTCGAAGCCGACGCCAAGCGCGGAAGCCGGGCCGCCAAGACCGCGCTGAAACTCTCGGGCAATCCGGACGTTTTTCTCTCCACGATTCAGATCGGAATCACGCTGATCGGTATCCTGACGGGTATCTACTCGGGCGACATGCTGGCCCAGAGCTTCGGGAAAGTGCTCGCGCGAATTCCAGCGCTCGAGGCGCATTCGGTGGCGATCGCTCAGGTAATCATCGTAGTCACGGTCACTTATCTGACGCTGATTCTGGGCGAGCTGGTTCCCAAGCGAATCGGCATGAGCTCCTCGGAACGCGTAGCCAAGATCGTGGCGCGGCCGATGAGCCTGCTGTCGAAGATCGCACTGCCGTTCGTCTGGCTGCTGTCGAAAAGCACGGCCGGCATGCTTCGCATACTGGGTATCAATACGGTCGACGGAAACAGGGTAACCGAGGAAGAGATCAAGGCGATCATTCAGGAAGGCGCCGCCGAAGGCGAGATCGAAGAGGTCGAGCAGGACATCGTCGAGCGCGTGTTCAACCTGAGCGATCGCAACGTCGGATCGATCATGACCCACCGCAGCGACATGGTATGGCTCGACACGAACGCCACCTGCGACCAGGTCGAGGACATCGTCAAGAACAACCTGTTCAACACCTACCCCGTAGCCGACGGCAACCTCGACTCGATCGTCGGAGTAGTCCACCTCAAGGACCTGTTCGGCCGGCTCGACGAACCCGGATTCACGCTGTCGCAGGTGATGCGCCCCGCGCAGTACATACCCGAGAACCTGAGCGTGTACAACGCGCTCGACCTGATGCGCCGCACTGGCGGCCGGTACGGCCTGGTGACCGACGAGTTCGGCAGCATCGAAGGCATCGTCACGCTCAAGGACATCATCAAGGCGCTGCTCGGCTCGATGCCCGAAGCGGGCGAGGAACAGGAAATCGTCACGCGCGAGGACGGCAGCCTGCTGATCGACGGCCAACTGTCGTTCTACGATTTTCTGGCCCATTTCGACATGGAGGACCTCTACAACGACTACAACTACAACACGCTCAGCGGTCTGATCCTCGAAAAGCTGGAACATATCCCCCATACGGGAGAGAAACTGTCGTGGCGCAACTTCGACTTCGAGATCGTCGACATGGACGGAGCGCGGATCGACAAAGTGCTCGTCACGCTGAAACGGCTCGAGGAGGCCGACGTTTAAACGGCCCCCTCGACATTTCTCGAGCGGAGATCGCAACGATTGCCGCCCCGTACCGTAGAACCGTTCCCGCCGGTCATCGTCACGCGCGCTCGTACCCGCGCCCACGACCGAAAACGAGGAAGACAAGCCCCCGGAAACATGCGGTCTTCCGGGCCTGTCGTCTGTCGGCTACTGGATCGCTGCGAACAATCCCATAATCAACGAGAAGAAGCACACATAAAGCACGATAACGATCGCGATCCAGATCAGCGACGCTTTGCAATAGTTGGCTTTCGTCGGATTCGTGCCTCCTCCGAACGCCCAGACGAACAGCATGATGATGTTCACCAGCGGCAGAGCCAGAATCAACAGCGTCAGCATCCATTCCCCGACCGACATGACCGGAGCGACGGGCTGCTGCCGAGAACCGCGGACGGCGGCGTCCGCGGCGGATCGATTGTCCAAAACTTCCATAACTCGATATTTTTTAAGGTTAGACGAGTCAAGATAACGACAATTTTCCGGCCAACCAAGCGCACGCGCATTTTCCGACGGGCCCGGCCCGATCCGCGACAAACCGCGCCCGCCGAAACGACCCTCGAATCACGGTCCGGCACACGCAACCGCATCTTATCGCCCTGCCCTGCCCGGAAGGCTCCATGCGCGCAGCGCATCGTCGAAAGGCGGCCGGGCGATGCCGCGCTCGGTCACTATGGCAGTAATCAGATCGCAAGGCGTCACGTCGAAAGCCGGATTGTATACTTTGACGTTACGGGGCGCCATGCGTTGCGCATAATGGGCCTCGGTCACTTCGGCCGGATCGCGCTGCTCGATCGGGATGGAGGCGCCGGTCGGACAGTCCGCATCGATCGTCGATGTCGGCCCGAGCACATAGAACGGGATGCCGTAATGGCGGGCCAGCACGGCGACGCCCGACGTGCCGATCTTGTTGGCCGCGTCGCCGTTCGCTGCGATACGGTCGCAGCCGACCAGCACGGCCTGCACCCGGCCCTCGCTCATCACGAGCGAAGCCATGTTGTCGCAGATCAGCGTCACGTCGATCCCGGCCCTCATCAGCTCGTAGGACGTCAGCCGGGCTCCTTGCAGCAGAGGACGCGTCTCATCGGCATAGACCCGAAAGCCGTAGCCCCGCTCCTGCCCCAAATAGAGGGGAGCCAGCGCGGTCCCGTACTCCGACGTCGCCAGATGTCCGGCGTTGCAATGCGTCAGAATCCCCGCTCCGGGCTCGAGCAGCGACAGGCCGTACTCGCCGATCTGCCGACAAGCGGCGGCATCCTCTCGCCGAATCGCCTCGGCCTCGTCGCGCAAGCGGTCCCATATTCCGGCCGCCGGTTCGTCGCGGTGCGCCAACAGGCAATTTCTCATGCGCTCCAGCGCGGCCGACAGGTTGACTGCCGTCGGCCGCGAAGAGGCAAGATAGGCGGCTGTCCGGTCGAATGTCTCGCAAAGGTCGTCGAAACAAGAACCGCCGGCCCGCCGACAACACACGTAAATACCGTAGGCGGCCGTCACGCCGATAGCCGGCGCGCCCCGCACCTTCAGCTCGTGGATGGCTTCCCATATTTGCTCCGGAGTCCGCAGCTCCACATAAGTCTCCTCCCCGGGCAGCCGGGTCTGGTCCAGAATAACGACGGCTCCGCCCGGCTCGTCGAGCCGCACCGTTCGCAGATCGGGGAAAAATTCGTTCGTCATCGCATATACCGAAAATTTAAAGGCACGGTAGTCTCCGAAACCGGACCGCCGTGCCTTCTTCTTCAGAGGAGAGCGGAACACCGCTCGCCGCCCTCTTTACTCGACTAATTCATTCCGGACTTGGCGCGGACATATTCGTCGATCGCACGGGCTGCCCGGCGTCCGGCTCCCATGGCGAGAATCACCGTGGCCGCACCGGTCACCGCGTCTCCTCCGGCGAAGATACCCTCGCGGGAGGTCTGCCCGTGCACCTCGTCGGCCACCAGACAGCCCCGGCGGTTGGTCTCCAGACCGCGCGTCGTCGAGGCGATCAGCGGATTGGGCGACGTGCCGAGCGCCATGATCACGACGTCGCACCCAATCTCGAACTCCGACCCCTCGACCGCGACGGGCGAGCGGCGTCCCGACGCATCGGGCTCGCCGAGCTCCATACGTACGCAGCGCAGGCCCCGGACCCAACCTTTCTCGTCGCCGAGCACCTCGACCGGATTGGTCAGCATCCGGAACTCGATGCCTTCCTGTTTGGCGTGGTGCACCTCCTCGGCCCGAGCCGGGAGCTCGGCCTCGCTGCGGCGGTAGACGATATGCGCTTCGGCACCCAGACGGGCGGCCGTCCGCACGGCATCCATCGCCACATTGCCGCCGCCGACCACGACAACGCGACGACCGACATAAATCGGCGTATCGTAGGTGTCGTCGTAAGCCTTCATCAGATTGGCGCGGGTCAGGAACTCATTGGCCGACACCACGCCGTTCAGATTCTCGCCCGGAATGCCCATGAACCGAGGCAGTCCGGCTCCCGAGCCGATGAACACGGCCGAGTAGCCCTCTTCGTCGAGCAGCGAGTCGACCGTCACGGTATGGCCGACGATCACGTCGGTCTCGATCCGCACGCCGAGCCTCAGCACGTTCTCGATCTCCCGGGCGACGACCTTGTCCTTCGGAAGGCGGAACTCCGGAATACCGTACTGAAGCACGCCGCCGGCCTTATGCAGCGCCTCGAAAATCTTCACCTCGTAACCCATTTTGGCCAGATCGGCCGCGCAGGCCAGACCGGCCGGACCGCTGCCGACAACGGCTACCTTGCGCCCGTTGGACGGGGCCGGGGCGGTCGCCTCCGCGCCATGCTCGATGCTCCAGTCGCCCACGAAGCGCTCGAGCTTGCCGATCGCGACGCTCTCGCCCTTGACGCCGAGAATGCACGATCCTTCGCATTGGGTCTCCTGCGGGCAGACCCGTCCGCAGACCGACGGCAGCGAACTGTCCTGCGCGATGATCCGGGCTGCTTCGGCGAGGTTTCCGTCGCGCAACTGCGCGATGAACTGAGGAATCTGCAGCGACACGGGACAATGCTCGACGCAGCGCGGCTTCTTGCAGCCCAAACAACGGCTCGCCTCGAGCCGGGCCTCGTCGAGGTCGTACCCGTAGCAGACCTCCTCGAAATTGGTGACCCTTACCTTCGGGTCCTGTTCCCTGACGGGAACGCGGGGTATCTTGTTTGCCATCTTCTTTACTTTGTTTCGGGTAAGCGAAAGCCGGCCCGCAGCGACGGGTCCGGCGCGGGTTTTACGTCATCGATCGAGTCCGATGCGGCAGGCGTGGCCCTCGGCCCGCTCCTGCGCCATACGGGCCTTGCGGCTCTCGATCGTCTTGTACATGCCCTGACGGCGCATGGCCTCGTCGAAATCGACCTCGTGACCGTCGAACTCGGGGCCCTCGACGCACGTAAAGCGCGTGCGGCCGCCGACCGTCACGCGGCAGGCTCCGCACATGCCCGTCCCGTCGACCATCAGCGTATTGAGGCTGACGATCGTCCGGATGCCGTACTCCTTCGTCGTCCGGGCGACGAACTTCATCATGATCATCGGGCCGATCGCGATCACTTCGTCGTAACGCTTGCCCTGCCGGTCGATCAGGTCGCGCATCAGGTCGGTCACCATACCGTGAAATCCGGCGCTGCCGTCGTCCGTAGCGATGAATACCTCGCCCGCCACGGCGCGCATCTTATCGGTAAGGATCAGCGTATCCTTGTTCTTCGCCCCGATGATGACGTCGGCCTTCACGCCGCGCTCCGACAGCCACTTGACCTGCGGATAGACCGGAGCGGTCCCGACGCCGCCGGCCACGAAAAGGATCCTGCGGCGGCGCAACGCCTCGGGCTCCTCGTGCACGAACTCGGAAGGGCAGCCCAGCGGACCGGCGAAATCGGCCAGCGAGTCGCCCTCGCTCATCGCGCACAGCTTCGAAGTGGAATAGCCGACCGTCTGCGTGACGATCGTCACCCACCCCTGCTCGGCATCGTAGTCGGAAATAGTCAGCGGAACGCGTTCTCCGTGCTCGTCCAGCCGGACGATGACGAACTGTCCCGGCCGGGCCGAGCGGGCCACGCGCGGAGCCTCGATGTTCATCAGGTAGATGTTGGGCGCCAGCAGTTCTTTCTTGACAATCTTGTACATGCTATCTGTTTGGTTTAGTCTTTTCCTGTTTTCCGGCTCCGTCGTCCCGGCGATCTCGCCCCGCCTTGTCCTAAGGCACGATCGTAGCCGCAAGCCGTATTTCGCGCAACGGACGGGACGGATCGTTCAGTATCAGCACGATATGATCCATCAACCGTCCGGCGGGCGCATTCTTGGTCGAGAGCATCGCGACGAACGACACCGTCTCGCCCGGAGCGATCGCTCGGTCCGGATCGAGCGTCGTCGACATCCGGTCCCCCAGCTTCATGTCACGGATACGCAGCGGCTCTTTCCCTTGGTTGGTTATCGTGAACTCCCGTTTCGGCTCGCCGCCGGCCTTCATCGTCCCGAAACCGTGATACTGCGACGAAAAGACCGCTTTCGGAGCCCGCTCCTTCTCATCGGGCGTCATCCCCGAAAAATCCTCGCAGGCAACGCCCGAGGCGCTGAACAGCACATCGACCGGAATGTCGTTCACGATCAGCGAAAAGCTGTCCTTGAGCATGCCCCACACGTCGTTGTCGCGCAGATCGTAGCTCAGCGTCATCACGCCCTTTTCGCCCGGAGCGAGCCGCTGTTTCGACAGAGCGATATCGAAATAAGGCTTCCGGTCGCGGTACACGGGCGAGAGCGTCAGCGGCTGCCGCGTCGGGTTGTAATACTCGATCGCCGTCGATTTGACGCCCCCCCGGGGCACATACCCCAAATTCACGTTCCGCCACGCAAGCATCAGGTCGCCCGCGCGTACCGGATACATCTCGCCGAAGCTTTTCTCGGCGGGCAAAACCTCGCCGGTAATCGTCAGCACGGTCTTGCCCGTCGCGCCCCCGCTCTGCACGACGATATCGCGGCGGAATGCCCCGGGCCGCCCCTCGGGATCGTAGCTGATCACGAGCGTCCCTTTCTCCGAAGGCTTGACCGGCGCGCGGCTGTATTCGGGCTTCGTGCAACCGCACGACACGGTCACCTGCTCGATCACGGCCGGAGCGGACGACGCGTTGACGAACTCGAAGGCATGGGAGACCTTCCCCCCGTCTTCCTTGATCCGACCGAAATCCCACGACTGCTGCGCGAATTTCAGCGGAGAGTTCTGAGCGCTCGCTTCCGAACAAAGCATGCCGCACAGAATCATTCCGATCGTCCATATCCTTCCCATATACTCCGACCCATTTTCCGTTGCAAAATTATACATTCGCCGTCGATTCAGGCGTGCGAGACGTTTTTTTAACGAATCATATGCCGAACCCCCACTTTTTGAACATCGCCTTGTCCGTATCGATATCCGATCCGGAAGTCGTCAGCAGGTCGCCGACGATCGAGGCGCTGACGCCGCAGCGGAACAGCTCGGGCTCCAGATGCTTGATCCGGCTCCGGCCTCCGGCCAGCCGGACCGAGGCGTCCGGATTGACGATCTGCATCAGCGCGGCGGCACGCAGCACGTCGCGGTCCGACAGCGGCAATGCCTTTTCAAGCCTCGTGCCGGGAATCGGATTGAGCACGTTCATCGGCACGGACACGGCTCCCGTGTCGCGGATCGCCAACGCGAACTCGATGCGCTGCCGCTCGCTCTCGCCCATGCCGATGATACCCCCGCAGCAGATTTCCAGCCCCGCCTCGCGGGCCCATGCGATCGTCTGCAGTTTCTGCTGCTGCGTATGCGTCGTGCAAAGCTCTCCGAAATACGAAGGGGCCGTCTCCAAATTGCAATGATAGCGCCTGACGCCGCTCTGCCGCAGCCGGACGAGCTGCTCTTTCGACAACAGCCCGAGCGAAGCGCACAGCGAAATGTCCACCTCGGAGCCGATCCGGCGGTAAATGCCGCAGACGCGGTCGGTCTCTCCGTCGCTCAGGGCCCTACCGCTGGTCACCAGCGAGAAGCGCCTCACTCCTTTGGAAGCATTGTGAGCCGCCTCGCGCACGGCTTCCTGCTCGCCCACCAGCGGATAGACCTCGATATCGGTCTTGTGGAATTTCGACTGCGCGCACCACTTGCAGTCCTCGCTGCAACGGCCGCTGCGGGCGTTCATGATCGAGCACATGTCGATCCGGCGTCCGTCCCGGCGCATCCTGATCCGGCGCGCCAACTCGTACAGCCGTTCGTCCCCGAGCGTCTCCATCCACTCCGACACCTGCTCGTAGCCCGGCTTCAGGCCGTTCGCCATATCGCTTTCGATCCGGTCGATCCTATCCATGTCCGCGTATATTTGCATCCTACCGGCAAAGGTACTATTTTTGGACCGAATAACGTTCGCCGGGAAATATGAAAAGAGCCTATTTCGTCACAGGGATCGACACGGACGCAGGTAAAAGCATCGTCACAGGCGTGCTGGCCCGAGCCCTGAGTGCGCGCGGAGAACGCGTGATCACGCAGAAATTCATCCAGACGGGCTGCGACGGCCTGTCGGAGGATATCGAAACCCACCGCCGGATCATGGGTATCGGCCTGCTCCCGGAGGACGAGGACGGCACGACCTGCCCGATCGTGTTCACCTATCCGGCCTCGCCGCATCTGGCAGCGGCGATCGACGGACGCGACATCGACCTGACGCTGATCGGCCGGAGCACGGAAAAGCTGTTGCAAAAATACGACACGGTACTGATCGAAGGCGCCGGCGGGTTGTACGTTCCGCTGTCGGAAGCATACCAGACGATCGATTACGTCGCCGAGCACGGCCTGCCGGTCGTTCTGGTCACCTCGCCCCGGCTGGGCAGCATCAACCACACGCTGCTGAGCCTCGAAGCCTGCCGCAACCGGAACATCGAAGTGGCGGCGGTCGCGTACAACCTGTACCCGCCCGCTCCCGAACCGATCGTCCGCGACACCCGGACCTACCTGAAAGCCTATCTCGCCGACCGCTTCCCTGTCGCGCGATGGCTCGAGGTCAACGACCGCTACGAGCTGATCGGCCCCGACCGTCCCTGAGCGGGAAAGAAGCGTCTTAAACAGGACGGGCATTTTCATACGGGCCGCGGGTCGGATATTTTCTCGAACAGGCGACGAGCAGGGGCTCGGTTCATTGCTGCTTTCCGGACGACTGTCGCAAAAAAGAAACAAAACACTTCTATCGCTTCGAAATCAAATCTTTCTAGTTGGCTTTATTTCTGTATTTTCTCCATTTGCAACACATTCCTTGATCCCAACGTGTAAAATCCCTAAAATATGGGTCATGTACGCGTTGTGCATATTTATCCAAATATTCTTGTGGCTGATAAAAATGATTATCTTTCCTGTTATAAACTAATAACGAATTATCCGGCAATAACAGCCACCATGCATTGAACCATTCAATAGCAAAAATCAATTTGTATTTGATTTTCCGAATTGCCCGGAATGCTATTTCATTTCCGGTCCGACCGGCCCACCGGATATGAGCCAAAGAATCGAATGCATTGGTGGCACGGATATAAATTCCTTCGAAGTTCCCTAAACACAAGGTATCCTTATACCACATAATTTCATCGTATACACAACCGGGGAGACGCTTTTTTTTGGAAAATAGCAAAGAAGAAAACAAGGAATCCATTACCGTGAAATCCCTCTCCGGATATTGGTAAATATTGATGTGGAGCGTAGGGATACACAATACATCGATCGTATCCAAAATGGATTCACTATAACGCTTACTGTAATCATAATAAACCTTCCATGCCCGAACGATTTCCTTGCGGGCGAATTCCTGCAGAAAAGACCGCTCTTGCTGCAACTGGTCAAAACAAGGATACGAGACGGATTGGGCATGCGTCTCATGAAGAAGACACAAGAACAAAACGATCCACAAGTTTCTTTTCATGATAATAAATTATTTTAGAATACGCAATACACTAGGTTGGAAATCAGTGACAATATTGTATGACTTATGTACAATACTCCCTACATCCGGATCCATGACTTTGAATCTTTGTCGAGTCTTCCCACTGGGCAATGTTTTCTGTTGAAACTCTTGGATACCGACCGTATGTCCTCTTCCCTGTACAGTGTAAGAAACGGCAATGGGACGATCTTGCTTTAACGTAGCCTCAATTTCATCTACTTTTATGTTGTCGGTTTGTAAACCATTTTTATTTGCGAGTTGGTTATAATCGGCACCGTCTGCTTCTATTTGAAAATCAGCTGGTAATTCCTTTCCCGAATACTCAGCATTTGATTTTAATACAGCGTATGTACATCCTCCCATATCTCCATTTTCCATTGCTTTACCCGAATAGACGGGCAATTCGCCTTTAAGTGCGGCTACTGTTTCCCATGCTGCGTGAGCATGATTCAGTGCTGTAATCGTTAAACCTCTGGCCATTCCTTCCCAAAAGTTTCCACCGGAGACTGCGGAACCTATCCCTCCCGATATGCCGCCGAAAATATACATTCCTGCTATGGTATTTCCGACACCTTTCCATTCTTGGAAACCCGAAACGCCCCAAGAACTGAGGGCGCCGGCAGTAAAGCCACTCAAAAAATTTCCTCCGTCTATAGCCGATAATCCACCTTGAGCTATACCATGTGCCAGACCTCGACCTGCTTCATTCCAAAAACCACCGGTAGGGCCAAATATTTCTCCTATTCCGGCAGTAGCTATTCCAGACACGGCACTTAGGGCCATAGACTTTATGAATTTACCAAAGTTCCAATTACGAAAACCGCCGTCACTGAAAGCAACATCCAGAGTATAGGAAACCGCACCGATAGCTGCTCCCATAGCAATAGCCGGTATGATCGCGAAGACCCGACCGTCTTTATCGACGTATACCGCCGGACTGTTACCGCAAAATAGATAAGGATTGGCTACCTGAGAGGCCGGATCGACATTGAACCAACGTCCGAGAACCGGGTTGTAATAACGGGCTCCGAAATCGTATAACCCGAGCAGCCCCGAAGTGCCGATATCATCGTCTTGCAATTCCTTGCCCGAGAATAAATACTTATTCTTATTCAGGTTGTTATATTCCCATGCAAGCCCGAACGGATAATAATCCGTCGTCTGTTGCTGCTGCAAGGATCCGTTTACTGCGCTGAGTAATACACGGGTACTGCCTGTATGGTCTGTTTTGAAATAATTGTAGGTGTATCCGTCGGAAGTCATGCTTACCGTGCCTTCGGGATGTTGCATATACAGCAACGTAGTATTGCTGGGATACACCATGACTCCACGATAATATGTGAAAGAACTTCCCGCCTACTTGACGAGTTTTTCGCCCGTAGCACTGTAAATGTAGGAAACTTCCTCGTCTCCAGCAAATATCCGCCGGGGAAGACAAAAATAAACTAAACAACTGTTTTTCAAAGTAATGCGAGTTTTGTCTATGCAGATCAGGCCGATACTTAAGAAATGTATGCCCAAGTACCGCATCAAGCGTTACGGCTGCAAAACGCTCGGAGAACTGTACGAGAGGCTCGACCGGTATGAGCTCATCAAGACGAAGAAAGGAGTGGCGGGGATGGTGAGAAGGAAAAACGACCCCTAAGCTACCTTTTGCGTCTGAATTATAGAAAAGCAGGCCTCCAAACGTGCTTCTTGCCATAACTCTAAAACTTTTAGTAATAATACGTTAGTCAGAGTTATTTGTCGTCGTGAAAACCTATGTAATAAATTGAAAATCAACACATTAAAAACAAAGTCCAGAAAAAGTCGCGGTAACGATTTGGTAACGCAACTCCTTCCGAACTATGCCTTTTCGTGCGGTCAAACCGCTCGCTTACCTCCGGCGCAATATCGCTAAAACATTATCGGCGTGCGTTTTATACTCTATTGCTCCTGTCCTGTTTTTTAAGGGCTCTCCGAAGCGGAGGCCTGCTTTTTAAAGAGAAGAAGTCACTTTTCCGGAGCCAATGTAAATACGAGGACTACAGAAAATCGAAATATCATGTAAGTATTGCAGCAATATAGGTCGATCTCTATCGCCCGAACTGAAATCATCGGATATTTTCACCCGTATTCGCCGTCCGATCAAACGTTCTTACTACCGGAAACCCGACAGGCAGGCAGTCGTCTGTCGAAGTATAAGATTTTGCCCTAACCCGGATGCGAATAATCCGAATCTTAATATCTTTGCGGCCGGATCGGTTTCGGGAACATTTCTCCGTCGTCCGGATGAAAAGGGCATCGGCGGAGGAAGTCCCGGAAAGTCCCGCCGCCGCGAAGTTCCGTTCAATGTCTCGAGATCAATCGGATTGCCGCCGGCCCCGAGACAGGGAAGGCTTCGAGAAAAGAGTCCGGCCGGAAAACCTGCCGATTCACCGAAAGGCCGTTCTCGCCCGAAGGCATAGGAGGGGAACGGCATGCGACCGTTTTTTAGTTCGATAAAAAACGGGAAGTCCGCGAAAGGAACAGACCGCGGAGAGGTTCGCCGCCGCACGACGCCGCTTTCCGAGGCATGGCCTCTCGCCGACGGCCGACCGTCACGGACCGACATACGTTTTTTGCTCACTCTCAATGGAAACAACGACTATGGAGAAGACGCAACACTCGGAAAAACTTCTGTTACGGAAGCTCGATCTGCTGCTGCGCACGGGTAAATTGCTGATGGAAAGCGCAGCGGACACGAGCCGCATCATGCGCAATATGAAACGCACGGCCGCCTACCTGGGGCTGCCGGACGAGCATCTGCACATTTATATCAACTACAACATGCTCATGGTCAACCTGAGCGACAGCGAGCACTCGTTCTCCAAGTTCCAGCGCTGCGAGAAACACGGGATCAACATGACGGCCATTTCGGCCGTCAGCAAACTTTCATGGCGGGCGATCCGGGAAGACTATTCGCTGGAAAGATACGAGGAAGAGCTGGAAAACATCCGGAGCAGGAAACGCAATTACGCCTCTTGGCAAGTAGCGGTCGGTGCCGGGTTTGCCTGCGGCGGATTCTGCATCCAGTTCGGTTGCGACTGGCCGGCATTCCTCTATGCTTCCATTGCAGCCATTCTCGGATTCCGCCTGCGGGCCGTACTCAACGAACTGGGTTCCAATCATTATATGAACATCGCCGTCGCCGCATTCGTTTCCACTTTGCTGGCATGGGCTTCCGCTTTCGTCTCGACGCTCGATCTGCCCGCCCCTCTTCATACGCTGCTCCACTCCGACACGCCGTGGCATCCGTTGATGGCCTGCGCCCTTTTCATCGTGCCGGGAGTCCCGCTGATCAACTTCGTCAGCGACATGCTCGACAGCTATGTACAGATAGGCATTACGAGAGCCGTCAATACGCTGCTGATCGTCGTCGCCATGGCGTTCGGCATCGCCTTGGCCGTCCATGTCTGCGGCATCGACAATTTCGTGAAGGACCTGAGCATGACGCCCCATCACACCTATCTCGAGTTCGCCGTCGCCGCGGCCATATCGGCCGTCGGATTCTCCATGATTTTCAACATTCCGCGCCGCCTGCTCTGGGTCGTAGCCGTCGGAGGCATCATCGCCGTCTGTACCCGGAACTTCGTCAATCTCGGGCCCAGCAATCATAACATCGGTCTGGACTGGGGGCCGGTAATCGGGTCTCTGGTCGGGTCCGCCCTGATCAGCATAATCGTTACGAGGGCCGTTCACTGGTTTCATACCCCCCATCACTGTCTCTCGATTCCGAGCGTCATTCCGATGATTCCGGGCGTACTGGTGTATCGGGCGCTCTTCGCCTTCATCGACATGAGCGGCGTCGTAGGCGAAGTGACCATCGCGATGAACAATGCCATTCAGGCTTCTCTCATTATTCTCTGCATCGCTGTCGGGGTCGCCATTCCGAATATTTTCGCGCGCCGCTGGATCGCTCCGAAACGTCAGAAACAATTGAAACGACTGATCGAGGAGCGCAGGCAGCGCGGCAAATTCGTCGATCTGACCTATATCGACTGACCTTATCCCGCATTCCCGTTGATCGGCGAGCTTCCGCCCCCATATCGTCCGCCGAACGAGCCCGCTTGCGACCGGGACCGGCCCTCGCGCCGATCCGGATACGATCCCCAGCCCGTATTTTCGAATGCCTCGGCTAGATCGCTTCGTTTCGGAGAGGCCACGACAAAAAACAAGTTGCGCTTACACGGCCGGTATTCATTCTTGTGAAAAACGGCGGCGGTCCAAAAATACTTTGGCAACCATTCAGAACATACAGGCCCAATCCTAACGGGAACAAGAACAGGACATAGAGGAGATATCGGAATAAATACCCCGTTCACCTTATAGGAGAAAAACACCTCTCGGACGGTCATTCCTATTGTGTGAGACCGTCATACTCCTTCGGGTCGGGACAAGGATTTTCCTACGGAAAATTTGAAACGGACAAAACATATCCGCCTAATATTCAGCACAGGATATATAAAAGCCATTTTCGCGACATTTCGCGTTTTGAAAAGGTCGTCGGAAACGATTGCCGTTCTCAGATTTGTCTATTAAGAAATCAACAAGGTCCAACGAGTATAATCCAGACCAGTGCGAGTCACGAAATCGCAACCATATTCCGGCAAAGATTATCAAACCGACACGGACAGCATATAATTTTACGAAATATCGCATCAAATCGACCGCTCCCGCACGGACGACGAGCACGAGGCCGAGTTCACGGCGGACTGCCGTCCTTACCGTCTCAACCCGCGCCAACGGGATACCGACGCGGGAAAACCCGCAAGCATCACAATGTTTCACCCGCGTCCCGCGCATGGATCTCGTCGTGCCGAAACCTGCCGCACGGGTCCGCGAAGCTGCGGCGATACCCAAGTTCGTCTACGAGCGGACAGAAGAATAATCCGCCCCGGTCTCAGGGAAAGCCGGCGGAGACCGGTATGCCGACTTCCGTCGGGTTCGCGTCCCGCCCCTGCAGTCCGCCTCGGGATTCGGCCCCAGCCACCTCTCCGCGCCTGTCATCGCCCGGCGAGCGCTTATAAGGGATAAATTTCAGATAGTCCGCAGCGAAACGTCCCCGTTCGCAGAGACCGGGATTGCGTTCGACCAGTTTCCGGGTGAAATTTCTGCAGTTGAGATGGCGCATGTAGCCGAGGTAGGAGTTGAGCGTAGAGGTCATTTGCCGCACGGGCTGACACACCGCGCAACGCACCTGAAGGTTGACGCGGCGTTTGGTCTTGTCGAGCAAATAGCGGCGGTAGGGCTTGACCACCGCGCCCAGAAAGTTGATTCCCTTGACGGCCTCCTGCAAGTGCATCTTGTCGGGATGCAGCGAAAGTCCCAGTTCGTTCTTGAGAAAGTCCCGGATGACGGGTATCAGTCGCAGCAGGCGAAGCCTGTCGTTGCCGACTATGAAGAAATCGTCCACATAGCGGCCGTAGTGTCTTTCGCCCAGCGAGCGCTTGACGAAATCGTCCAGCTTGGAAAGGTAGACGTTGCTGAACAGCTGCGAAGTCAGGTTGCCGATCGGCAGCCCGCACCCTTCCGGCGTGTGAAACAGGCTTTTCGAGGGAGGCAGCCCTTCCCACTGGCTGCGTCGACCCCGGACGTAACAGTTGTACGTCGGATCGTTGAAAACGATTTCGCGCGTCAGGTAGCGGATCAGACCGTAGTCGAGCAACTGCTCCCACGTCTTGCCGTCCCGGGCCGGTCTTCGCGCGAAGCGCGCGAACGTGTCCACAAGCATCCCGTAGAGCTTCCGCCTGTCGATATTCATGAAATAGCCCCGAATGTCGAGCTTGAGCACGTAGCACTCCCTGCGAAAGTTGTCCGAGCACGAGCGGATGTGCCTCTCCAGCCGCCGGATGCCGTAAAGGGTCCCCATGCCCTTGCGGCAGGAGTAGCTGTCGGCGATAAAGGTGCGCTCGAGCATCGGCGCTATATAGTTGAACAGCAGGTGATGCACTACCCGGTCGCGGAAGTCGGCGGCGAAAATCTCGCGCTTGACCGGGATGTCGGTAATGAAGCACATGCTGCGCCCCACCCGATAGCGTCTCTCGTCGATCTCGCGGTAGAGCTCGACGAGATTCTCCTCGAGGTTCATTTCGAAGCGGAGCTGGCTATAAGTGTTCCGCTTGTTGCGCCGGGCATCGTAATAGGCGGAGAAAACGTCCGCCAGCAGTTTTTCGTCGGGCATGTCGGGTAAAATAGGTGAACGCAAGGACGGTCTTGCAGATGCTTGGACGCAACGCACGCTGAAGCCGTTGGCGCGATTGTTGTTGTTCAGCGGGTTGACGTTGCCCGAGTTGAAGTTGAGGTTGCCCGCGTTGTTGTTGCCTCCGTAGTTCGGCGACGAGGACCAATAGTAGCCGTTGGAGCTCGTGTTGGCCAACTCGCCGCTATTGTTGTTGCGCAGGCCCGCAGCAGGGAAACCTCAGCAATCGCTGGGATGAATGGCCCGGAGGGGGGCAACGACCCGACCCCGGGACAGACTGGAATGGATAACTGACGGCACCGCACGCCGGTAATATTCCTGGTGCGTCCTTACGCCGCCAGCGGATTGCTGGATCTACGAACCGCTCTGCCGGGAGCCTTGACCCGCCGGCACTCCGGGTCCATCGGAACCGTCCTCGACGTTCACCATAATCATTCTGTCCATATTCATTTTATCAGAGAGACTTCGGCAGGCTTTTCCCGCCGGCCCCCCGCGCTCTTGTCCTTAGCCATGTACTTCTGCCATGCCGCCAGCTGTTTGGAGACAGACTCCATCCGCTCGCAGGTCAGCGCGAACTGCTTGGTCGAAATCTGCTTCATGTCGTGGAGCACGCGCACCATCAGTTTGATCGATACCATCCGCTCGCGTGCCGCCTCGATCTGCGGCAGCTTCTCGACCGACGCATTGGCCCGGTAGATGCACAGACACAGCTCGATCACATCCTTCTTGAGCGTCTCGCCCACCGTATAACGAAAATCGCGCTGCACGGAGGAGGTGAAGCGGAGAATTTGCAGCAGCAGGTCGTAAGCCTGCTTGAAGACCGGCAGGTTATCATAAATCGCCATCGATTCTCTGCTTTAGCTCGGCAATGAACATAACGCACTGCACCGGAGTAGCCGATTCGAGCCGGAAATCGCGGATCATCCGGACGATCCGCTCCGCCGAGGCCTCCCCCGCACCTTTCGACAGTCCGGCCTGCAGCGACTGCGGCGACCCGGCGACCGGACAAGGGGCTCCATGCAGCTCAGCGAGACCGGCTTCTGCTGCCGGGACGGTCCGGGCCTTGGGTTCCTTGAGCGGCAGCGAGCTCTTCCAAGCCTCGAAAGCGGCCGCGTCGATCGCCTCGTCCAGCGGAATGACCAGCCGCCCGTCGGAAAGAGCTTGCGGCGGAGCCGGGAAATAACGAGTCAGATAACCGGCCGGAAAGCCGATCGACACGATGTCGCGGCCGAGGTACTTGATCCGTTTCTTGGAAGGTTTGAACGCCGAGATCCGAGTGACGAAAGCGAAGGCCGACCTCTCGTAGGCCTTGTAGAAAAGTCCTTCCGGGTAAAGCGCGATCTCCGCCCGGTTAACATCCTCCCTGGAGGCGATCTCTTCAAAAATCCTCATCTGGCAGCAAATTTTATAATGTAAAAGTAGAATTTTTCTCGATTTTATTGAATTTTCCGAGCGATTTGCCGGCAAAAATGTTTTTTTCCCAAACGGTAAAAAAAATCAAAAAAAATTACCGCCTTCGGCGGTAAAAAAGGCCGGAGCGCTCCAGCGCTCCGGCCAAATAATCGAATCAATCGAATACGCTCGTCTCGCTAACGCTCGCTCGCTACTTTCCTTGGACGCAACGCACGCTGAAGCCGTTGGCGCGACCGCTGTTGCTCAGCGGGCCGAC
>ERZ857827.1527-NODE-1527-length-23046-cov-8.455178_pt1 | contig 23046 bp, 17 predicted proteins | sample MGYA00519761_ERZ857827 | MGnify/ENA primary metagenome ERZ857827 (study PRJEB31778, sample SAMEA3449370) | human gut metagenome | biome: human gut; feature: human-associated habitat; material: faeces | place: United Kingdom | collected 2010/2012 ... | reverse complement strand
TGCAGGCCGGTCAGCTCGCCGTGGTGCATGCTCTCCGGATAACGGGAAAGCTCTATGTATGGGCCAAAGAATTCACCAAAAGTCTTCAAGTTCCAACAGCCTCCAAATTGGTATCAAACGGTTTGACGGGGAATCCCCCGGTTACAGCGCCTCCACTTCCTTGACCAGCTCGTCCACCAGCTTGTCCTCCGGCACTTTGCGGACAATCTCCCCCTTTTTGAAGAGCAGCCCCACGCCGTCGCCGCCTGCAATGCCGATGTCGGCATCGGAGGCTTCGCCGGGGCACGTCCCCGAAGCACCGCCCGCCGGGGACTCCTTCGAACATCCCCAGAGCACCGACGCTGCGCCCAGCAGCAGCGCAGCCGTGGCAGCACGCAACCGCGCAACCGACGCGGCACGCAGAGCGGCAACCCCAGCCGACGCCGCGCGGCCCGACCCGAGGGCCCGAAGCCCGGAGCGCAACCTGTTTCTCGTTTCTTCGCTTTTCATATATATCGTTCTTTCTTACTTATTTTTTGCTCGTATCTGCATTCCCCCGGCAACCTTTTCTCCCGCAACCTGAGGGTATCGCGCGATACCCTCAGGGGTTGCGGAAAGAGCGAGTATGAACCGATGATTTGATCAGGGTCCTAACGATCACTTCGTTTGTTCAGCCCTACTAGTTCACTCATTTAGGCAGCGGCAACCAGAGGTACCGTCAGTTGAACTCCCGCCAACCCATATGTTACCTCCTCCATATCCGCCAGAGCTCGCATACCAGTCGCCGTTCCTGGTGTATCGGCATTGTCCATTCTCGTTTTTGGGTAGCACGTAAAAGTCCTCATAACCCTTCCAGCCATCCCAGGAAAGGGATTTTGCTTGGTTAAGTGTTGGTATTCCACCCAAGTTCTTACATTTATCCTCGCAGGCTTGTACACTATAGTATCTACCGACAGATTTGGGTTGACGGTCTTGACTTATTGTCTTAATAGTTCTCCAACTACCGTCATATTCGTATTCGAAAGTCACGCTGCGGATAGATCCCGTAGTGTTTGCAGGTATATTTAGTCTGCTTGTGTAGTTCTGCTGGTCCGTGTAGCTCAAGTTTTGGGCTATCGTTTTTCCGTCACAGATCGCGCGGGTCTTAAACCCGCCCCAGCCGGTAAACGACACAGCGATGCTTTCCCCATCTCCACTTATACTGTTGTTTGAAATATTGACGGCGGTTACGTATCTACCCTGCTGCGTTCTGCTGGCTCCGATCAAGGTCCACGTACCGTTCCACTGGTATTCGAACGTTACCGAACGCGAACTATAACTTCCATTTCCCGGAACCGCCAGCTCTACGGCCGTACCCGAAGCGGTGACTTTGCCCGTAACGAGGGCCGTGCCGCCGCTGCTGGCCCGAACATCGACGCCCTCGTCAGGTAGGATTCCTGTCAGGGTAAGGCTGTAAGTCTTACCCTCACCGGGGATATCCCCGGCGGGCGTCACGTCGGCCGAAGAGATCGAGATCGGGACGAACGCCTGCGTGCGCGGTTGGCCGATCGTAATCCACTCGTCGCCCCACTGATATTGGAACGTCACCGTGCGGTCGGCGCCCGTTTTGTTGGCCGGAACCGTGAAGTTCACGTCAGCACCCGGAGTCAACACCGTAATATTGGTAAGCGACGTGCTGCCGTCCCAGACGCGCACCTTCACGAACTCTTCCCATGCGCCGTTCACCGTAACGACGTAATCGCCGCCTTGACCGGGAATATCCCCCTCCGGGGTAACCTTAGCGCTCGTAACGCCATATCCTGCCTGCGTGCCGATGCCGATCACGTTCCACTCGCCCTTCCACTCGTAAGCGAATTCGATCTGACGCTCGGCCCCGCCCTCATTTTTGGGGATTTCCAACATCGCAGAACCCGTATTGCCCGCATCGCAGGCCGCTGTGCCCGAGGCGAGCTCCTCACCGTCCACCACCGAGGCGCGCACCGGAATGCCCGACCCCGTCCAATAGCCGCTGAACGTGACACGCATCGTCTCTCCGTCCACAGGGATAGGAAGACTCAGGTCCGGATCGACCGTAGGCGCGCCGTCCAGATATTCCAGCGTGCCGGCCCACACGCGGTCGTCGCGCTCGGCCAGCAATTTCTGGTCGTCCAGCGTACCGCCGATGCGGACCCGGTAGATGTAGTGGCGGTTGCGCAGCACATTGAAGTCCGTAGTCACGTTCTCGCCCAAGTAGACATCGTGGAACAGGCCCTTGGTCGCATCCTCGGACTCGTGCGACTTGATGCGTGCATAGGTGGCCATCGCAGGGGCGTTATTTTCGCCCTTGTTCTTCTCCCACCGGATCACAGGATTCTGTCCCCGGCGGTTGTCGCCGACGTACCACGTGTGCGTCACCGTGCCGCTGCCCGGACTCGTCGGAGCAAGGCCCGGGGCATTGCCGATGCGGTAAGCGAAATTCGAAACCGTACCCGACGCAGGGTAATCCGTCACTGCGCCGCCCAACCCGTAGCAGGCCCCCGCGGGAACCTGATACAGCCACACGCCGTCCAGCTCGGCACCGCTGACGTTATACTCCAGCAACAGATCGACTTTGGCCATAGCCCGCGTGAGCGTCACCTCCGGAACCACCGTATTGTCGCTGCCCACGAGCACCTGACCGTTGTCGAGCACCCTGACGTTCGTGAGCTTGCCGCTCAGCGGGATCAGTTCGTCCGAGGCGGGCGTGACCGTATAGAGCATCTTGGTTTCGAAATCGGAGAGCGTGGCGGGGTTCGAGGTCGTAAGACCGTCCGAAGCCGGACCGTTCGCCACGATCCACACCGTATAGCCCTCGCCGCTCTGGAGCGCAGCCTTGACCCTCTGCCCGGCAGCCACCGTACCCACATAGGCGCACGCCTTGGTCGCACCCGCGGCGTCGAACTGCAACACCCAGACGTTCGAAAGCGACATGTCGGCACGCGTGGCCACGAACCGGCTCCGCGGAGCGTCCGCACCGCCCTCCGGGCCGAGGCTGACCGTGAACAGCCCATTGGCCCCCTCCGAAACCCCGTCATTCGCACACGCAGCACGGCTGCCCATAGGCTCCACCACGACCGCCTCGGCTACTGCGAGCGAGGGAAGCGTCGCTTCCACCTCGCGCGGGAAGGGGCTCCACCATGAACGGGAGTCCTCGCTGCATCCCACGAGCGACAGGCCGACCGCCGCGACACCCAAAAGGCAAAAGCCCGTTATTTTTCCTGACATCTTCATAACCTATCTTTTCTATCGTTTTCTCTTTGTCTGTCCATCCTTTCCGGCCGCCCGTTCCCACCGAAGAACGGCGCTCACGCCCCGGTTCCGACCCAGCCCGAAAGCCCTGTCCGTAAACCCGTCCCGGCCCCGGAAAGTTCCCCGGAAGAACCGGTCCCGACCCGGAAGGCCGCCCCTTGAAGGCCGCCCCGCAGGGCCCTGCCGCAAGGGTGGCGGATAGTGTTTATCCTGACCCTTAACGGATTAAGGGCATCCGCAGCCGCCGCGGGAGGCGGGTTTCGCTATTTTTAATTTTTACGTTCGTTTCTCAAAGCAGTTAATGTATTTATTATCAATACCTTAATCGCCCATCGTCTTTTTCACCCTTTTTTCCGCGACCATAGGGTTGCACGCGCAACCCTATGGGGTCAAAGGCAAAGCTTACGCAGTCGCACGCTAATTACCGTGTCACACAGTTTTTAGATAAAGTGACGTGGCGTCACGTTAACCTTACCAGTTCGTATCTTCATCAGTGATTCTGGTGATCATCAAGTCCGACCACACTAAAGGCGTCCCGGACACACGCATAACCATCGTAACCCTCCTCCCCCGGCAGCGGAATCCTCCATCTTACACCGTACGCATCGTGGTTCCAATGACTGATGTATGCCCGCTCCCCATAGAGCCCGATTTCGAACACTTGCCACCCTACACAATGTCCTGCCATGCATCTAATATCATGATGTAAGTCGAACAACCCATTCCATTTCCCATCCGTCCCGGGATATCGTCCTATTATGAAGTCTAACTCGGCCTTCTTCATCGACCGGTACCCATTCTTGCCGTTGCAGAAAGCTTCCACCGACGTCTTCTCACTCCACGGTACGTTCCATATGTATATTAGTTTGTCGGTTTTTTGAGTACGGCTTGTTATTGTTATCCATTTTCCGCCCCAGAAATACTCGAAAATAATTTGTCGATCTACACCCTTAGGATTCGCACTAACGGTCAGAGTGACACCAGAACCGGACGTGTTCGTATGACCACTTGCTATCCTTTCTCCACCCGTGGTTGCCTGTATATCTACTCCACCCGTCGGAAATGCTCCCCACAAGGTTACTTTCATTGTCTGGCCCGCACCCGAAATATCGCCTTCAGGGCTTACCGCAGCTTTCGTGATCTGCGGGGACGGCAACTGGGTGCGGCCGTCGATTCTCGTCCACGTGCCGTTCAACAGGTATTGGAACGTTACTGTACGATTCGAGGCTGTCGTATTGGCCGGAATCGTCAGTGCGCATGCAGAGCCGGAACCGGTAACCACGCCGGACGCCAGCACCGTATTGGTCAGCGCACGCACCTGAACACCTCCCGAAGGCAGATCTCCCGACAGGGTAACCGTATAGACACCGCCGCCATAAGGAATATTACCGGCAGGACTTACCGAAGCCGACGTGATATTGGGACCCGGCAGCTGCGTGCGGGTTTCGATATTGATCCACGTGCCGTTCAACTGGTACTGGAAAGCGACCGTACGGTTAGCCGTGAGGCTGTTGGCCGGTACGTTCAGCGTAACTCCGCTGCCGCTCGCCGTAACGGTTCCCGAAGCGATGGCCGAGCTGCCTGCATAGGCGCGAACCGGGATGCCTCCCTGCGGCATGACTCCGTTGATCGTGACCGTATAGCTGCCGCCTTCACCGGGAATATTTCCTGCCGGGCTGACAGTCGCGGAGCTGACCGTAGGAGTAGGCCACTGCGTACGGCTGTCCACCATCGTCCACACGCCGTTCCACTTGTATTCGAACACCACCTCGCGGGAGGTGCTGCCCGAGTTGACCGGAACCGTCAGCGTAGCGCCCGTACCCGCCTTAGTAGCCAGGCCCGTGCCGAGCGTAGTGCCGCCCGAGGTTGCGCGGACCTCCACGCCCTCCGCAGGAAGAGCTCCGTTCAAGGTCACCGTATATGTTCCGCCCGTGTACGGGATATCGCCCGAGGGGCTGACCGTCGAACTCGTAATCTGCGGCGTAGGCAGCTGCGTCCGGTTCTCGATGTTCGTCCATGTGCCGTTCCACAAATATTGGAAGGCCACTGTCCGGTTCGAAAGGCTCGAATTGGCGGGAAGGCTCAATACGGCACTCGCACCGCTCGAAACAACCGTTGCCTGTACAAGCGTACCGCCTGAGAAAGCGCGCACCTGAACACCTCCCTCGGGAAGAACTCCCGTCAGGGTAACCGTATAGTCGCCGCCGCCGTAAGGAATATTACCCGCAGGACTGACCGTTGCGGTCGTGATCCGAGGCTCAGACAGCTGGGTGCGGCTCTCGATCGTCGTCCACGTGCCGTTCCACAGGTACTCGATCGCCACCGTACGCTCCGAATCGCCGTCGTTGGCCGGTATGCTCAGCGTCTCTCCCCGGCCGCTCGCGGTGACCTTACCCGCAACAATGGTCGAGCCGTCCACGGACGCACGGATCTCGACGCCCTCCGCGGGAAGAAGACCGCTGAGCGTGACCGTATAGCGACCGCCGCTGCCGGGGATGTCGCCCGCAGGGGTGACCGTAGCGCTCGTGATACTGTAGCCCGGAGCTTGCATACCACGGTCGAAATTCTTCCATACGCCGTTCTCCTGATACTGGAAGACGACGATACGATCGGTGTGCGACCCGTTGACCGGAACCTTCAGTTCGCCGGGCTTGTCCGACGAAGCGTAAGTCCGGGCGAGCTCTTCGCCGTCGCTGAGCGCACGCACGGGCACCATACCGCAATCGCCGGTAGCACGGACCGTATAGGTAGCGCCGCCCCCGGGAATACCGTCGCCCGGATTGGGCAAGATCGTAATTCCGTCGATCGACATTCCCGGCTGGGTGTAGCTCCACTCCTTCGTATTCTCGCCGTACTGGGCCATGACCTTCACCGTGCGCGTGCTCCACGTCTCGTTGGACGGAACGCTCACCTCCAGACTGCGGGAAGCGTAGACATCGGCCTGCTGCGAAGCCGAGGTGCCCGGCGTGGCGGCGAGATTCCACGCCGCATTCGAAGAGAGCGTCGCCTTGACCGTCGTGCCGGCACGCGGAATATTGCCCGGAGCGGGTGTCACCGCCGGCTCGCCGTAGAAAGTCGGCACCGTACGCAGAAACAGCGTCGTGCGTGTGGCGGTGATGGAGCCGCCGACGGTGGAGAACGTAGCCACCGCATTATATCGCGTACCCGCCACGGGCGTACCGCTTTGGGCCTTGTAAACCACCGGCGTGAACGTAACCTCGCAGTCGGCGGGCTCGTCCTGACCGCCGCCCGTCTGGTCCGTATTCGCAGCCGCGCTCGACGAGGCGATCACCTTCGTACGATCGCCCGAAGTATAGCTGAAACGCCACTTGCTGTTGATGCGGAACGCGACCTTCTGTGCCTCAGGAGACTCCGCGTCCCCGAAGTCGATGCGTTCGGGCGTGAAAGAGAGGAATTTGGGGATGTAATCCAACCCCGTGTCGGGATGCCAGCCCGTGATCGTATTGTCAGCGATGCCTTCCAGCGGGCCGACCGTGATTCCGAAACCGTCGTAGCCCACCTCCAGCTGGTCGTCGTTGAAACCCGTGACCGTCAGCCGTGCGCTGTAGGCCGCATTGGCCCACAAATTATAATCGTCGATATTGTTCGCACCGAGATAGACGTTGTAGACGACGTCGCGGCCGGAGGAAGCGGCGCTATGGAACACCTTGCCCCGGATCGAAACATAGGTGCAATAGCTGCCCTGCCCTTCGGGAGCCGTCAGGGCGCTCTTCTCTTCGGCTTTCGTGGCCGTGCCCTTGCCGCGGCGGTTCGGGGCGATGTACCACAGATAAGAGGTTTCCGACCCCGCAAGTCCCGTCGTGACAGGGTCGTAATCGCGGAAATTGTCGGCTGAGGCCTCCGGGTAAACGTCGCCCAGATAGGCCGTATGCTCGGTCAGCGGACCGTAGGCGATCTTCGTCGGAGCGTTGCGCAGCGTTACCCCCGTCAGCTCCAGAAGCGGATAGCCGCTCGTGAAACTGTTGACCAGCGAGAGGCGCATACGCGAAACCAGCCGCGTGAGCTTCACCGACACCGACTGGGAACCGACGAGCGACACGGCGATCTGTTCGGTCTCGCCGAACATCGGCAGGCGGACCGATGCATCCGAGGGCAGCGAGGCCCCGGTCGTGGAGCTCACGGCGAACGTGCGTGCGCGCAGCTCGGTGAGCTTCGTGCCGGCGGGAAGCGTCGAAACGGTGAACGATTCGGGCGCGTTGGCCACCACGACGATCACGCAGCTCGCACTCTCGCGCAGCATGACCGAAGCCGTGACTGCCATTCCGCTCTGGACGATCTCCTGCGCGGGAATGTAGGCGCGGTGCACGAGCGAACCCTCGGCCGAAGCCTCCGTGTCGAACTGCAACATCCACAGGTCCCCCACGGCCGTCTCGTCGGGGCTCGCAGCGCGTGTCGCCGCCTGCGAACCGGCGGCGGATGTCAGACGACCGTTCGAGCTCAGATCGAGGGTCGCGGGGACCATGCCCTCCGAAACCTCTCCGCTCACCCCCGGAAGACCGCCGGAAACAGAGTTTCCGTCCTCCCTGTCGCTCTCGGAACACCCGGCCGCAAGGACGGCCAGCGCAATCCAAACATATTTCAACAACTGAGACATATATCTTTTATCTTTATTTTTCTTCTCCCGATATCTTCATTCGTCCTATCGTCCCTTGCCCCGGGCTCCCCAGACCCGGCACCTGCCTTTCATTTTCCCCGCCCGTTTCAGGGAAGGGGTAAATCGTCATATTATCAGCATCTTAATCGTTCTTCATCTTTTCCACCCTTTCTCCCGCACCCCCGGGGGTATTGCATGCAACCCTATGGGGTGAAGGGTATAGCCCCTCCTTTACGAACTTACTATCGTGATCTCTGCTTCAGGCATATTTCACATTACTCTCCCACACACCTGCAATACCCATCTCTGAATCGATAGGCATCGGCAGTCGTATAGGTCCAAGTGGAGTATTCGCTGTTTATCAGGCTGAAGCAATGCTTTCCGCCGACGCTCGGGTGCCACAGCATTGCAACACCTTTGTGTTTGAGATCGGTAGGGTCATTCCATCGCAATCCATCGGTGTTCGGAATTATTCGCTCCGCCGATCCACATGTTTCAACGCATTGATTGTATTGCAGCCTACCCCGGGTGATATATGCCGGGTAGAAGGCTTGGCTTAGCCGTGCAACCTCTGTCCAATTCTCGGCGGACCCATACTCTATAATCACTTCGCGCGAAGCATACTCGTTATTCTCCGGGATATTAATATTTGCAGAATAATTCCAGCACGCATTTTTTTCGGTCGAAATGATTAATTGGACGCCGTTGCCGTCGACGGCCCGGATCTGAAAACTGCCATAGCCCTCCAGTGTAACGGTGTAGGTGCCGCCAACTGCCGGGATATCCCCACGGGGCGTAACGGCGGCCGAAGAGACGTAATAGCACGGCTGCTGCGTGCAGTCTGAGCCGATTTTCGTCCATGTGCCGTTCCACAGATATTCGAAAGTTACCGTACGCGAATTTTTAATTGTATTGGCCGGAACAGTAAAAGTAACCGTGGCCGCTCCGTTCGAGCAGGCGGCATGCAGCAATCCACCGATATTGCCGCCGACAGACATCCGTACGGGAACAGAGCCCGTCCAATTGCCCGTAAGCCTTACGGAGTATTCGCCGCCCTCCGTCGGAATAACATTATCAGTCGGGGGGGGGACGAGGCTCGCATCCGCGATTTCACCCGTCACAGGTTCGTCACCCCCTTCTTCGCTCTCCCACTCGTTGTCGCCCCAGTCCTGCACGTCGCCGCCGCCGTATTCGGGCTTCGACGTGTCGAGGTCGCCCGAAATGCTCCCGCCGTCGTTCCACGGCGTCACCGTCGCCTTGCCGAAGACCACCTGAGCGGCTCCGTTGCGAACCGCCACCTCATACGTATAAGCCTTGCCCGCCTCCCACTTATCGACCGCATCGACGGGGAAAGGCGCCGACAGCAACTTGTCGTCGATCACCACGTTGAGCATCACCTTGCCCTCGTCGATCTTATCCACCGGCAACAGCAGCAGGTCGTAGAGCACGCCCTCCGCCGTCAAGGTCTTTTCGCTCTTGTCGGCCACCGTGTCCGGCCAGCCCGGCGTGACGACAGGCGTCGCCTGCGTCAGGTCGAGCGTCCCGTCGAGGTAGACGACACGATCGTCCGCGGCGACATCCCCGGCGTCGGCGATCCGGACGCCCGTGATCTTGCCCTCGCCCGTATAGTCACCGGAATCGGACGTGTCCGAAGTCCCCCGGTTCAGACGTATCTTCACGCGCGTCATGGCGTGCTGCATTTCGAGGAACATGGCCTGCGTATGGGTCGAGTGCACCGTGTCGCGCTGCCACACCACGTCGTTCGTATTCACGTCGTAAGGACCCGAATTGAGCGGTACGGCGGACATCGTAAGGCCGTAGGCGTCGCTGTACGGGAAATAAGCCGTCACGGTCGCCGCATCGGCATACAAGGGAATAGCCTCCCCCGTGATTTTCCACTTCTTCTGCGGACCCTCGCCCGGATAGTCGAGCTGCACGATGCGGTTATCCACATCCTCGTAACCGTCGCCGCGCAGGAACAGCCCCAGACGGTCGCGGTCGGTGAAGAACGTCGAACCCCCGCCGTCGACGATGGCCCGCGTCTGCGGCGTGCCGCCGTCCGCCGGAGAGGTCCCGGTCCTCCGCGCGCCGCCCAAAGCCCCGTAGTTGGCCTCGGCGATGGAGAGTATCACAGCCTCGCGGCCCGCGGGAGCGGCGGACTCTTCCCGGGTGCAACCGCCCGCAAGCAGCACTGCCCCGAACATATATGTCATCGCGACCGTCACGGTCCGCATCCTGCACTGTTTCATAAATCGTTCGTTTTGATTTCGGCATCCCGCGCCGCACCGGCCGCCGGGATCTCCGTTCCCTCCCCCACGGGAGGGCATATCTCGTATTCGTCTTGTCTTTCTCTGAACGGGCGTTTCCCCGATGCCGGGCCGCCCGTGCGGTTCCTTGCGGCGGAAACCGCGCGCCGTGTCTCTGTTTATCGGATCGAAGGCCCCGAAGCCCCGCTATCCTGCGCCCGTGCCGGACCTCCGGCGGGCCTGTGCGGCCGATCGGGCCGCGAAAATGAAAAAAAGGGGCAGGCAGGATTCCGCCTGCCCCGGATACACTATGTTTATTAACTGATAATCGAATCTTCGGCGTTACTCGATCTCCATGTCGCCACCGACAACCTCTACCCAGTCGGTTACGGTCACGGTCTCGATCGAAAGCGAGTTACCGGTGAACTTAATCGTGTAGGTGTAGTTCTTGCCGGCTTCCCACGCGGTGTGGGTCGCAACGTCGAACGGCAGAGCGTAACTTTGGGGGTCAACAGCCTTCGTACCGTCTGCGTTCATACGCTGGATCGAGATGACAACCATGATGTTTTCCGACTTGTTGTTGGCGTCGGCCGTAATGTTGGCCAGCGGGAAGAGCAGGTTGCTGACACGATACGAAGCGTCGGCAGCCGTCTTGTTGTTCGTTTCGTCGTCGGCCGTCGATCTTACCATCTTGTAGCCCTCGATCGTACGTGCGATCTCGCCGCCGGCGATAGTACCGGTGATCTCACCCGTCTGGATGTTCATGCGGGTAGCATTCGCGTCGGCCGAATACTTGAAGTTCGCGTGCAACTCGCCTTCTTCCAGATTGTTGGTCTTGTTCCTGATCGTGTAGCCCACGAACTGATAGTAGGAGTCGGTCTCGCCCTGAACGGCCTCCTGAGCCTCGGCCGAGGTGTACATACGGAACGATACGCGCGAAAGTGCGTGATTCATCACCAATTTGGCCGTCGTGGTCGTCTTGGCGCCTACGATGTCGTTGCGCGTGTTGTAGAGGAAGTCGATCTCGTCTTCGGCAGTGTAGGCTTTCTTGCTGTCCACACCGTCGAGCGTACCCTGGCCCTCATCGTCGCCCACGATGATGTTACCCATATTCAGGATCTTGACGGGGATCGTCGTAGCATCGCCGATACCCAGGACGTTGGCATCATCGGTATAGGGATAGTAGCCGAAAACCTTACCCTTCTCGTCGGCTGCGAAAAGAAGCAGTTTGGTCTTGTCCTCCGTGTTGACCGAAACCCAGCTGTTCTCGCCAGCGTTGTTGGCGAAACGGATGTTGCGGCCGTTAGAGTAATAACCGCCGTCGGCATTGCCGTTGCCGCTAGCCGAGGGAGTGAAGTCGGCAGTACCGGCTTCGTCAGTTACCATAACGCCGATAGCCGAGCCTACGGGGAGAACCGTGCCATCAACGGCCGTACGGGTATTGCTGACCGACGTCAGCACCTTGAGCTGCTGAGCCTGACTCAAATCGACCTTGGAGTCGTTTCCGCTGTTTTCATTCTCGTTGCAACCTACCATCGCTGCGGCTGCAAACGCCAATACAAAAAATTGTTTCATAAAAAAGAATTTGTTAATAAAATGGGTTAAAAAATGTTGTTTGTGTTTCATTATCTGCATTTCAGTCTGCATTCGTCACATCGCATTCCCCGCACGGGGTTCGGCCCTACACGCCCATATCGCCGCCGTCAACCTCGTCCCAGCCCACGACCCGCATCCGGCCCATCTGGAGCCCGTTCATATTCAACTCCAACGGTTCGAGCTCCAGCTCGAACTCGATGCGGGGATCGCCCGTCTGCTCGGCCTCGTCGAGCGCCTTGTTCACGATATCCGTAATGTCCCGCTCGATATAAACCGGGCTATCGCCGTCGGAGACGGGATCGATATAGGCTCGCAGGACAACCTCCGCGCGGTCGAGGCCAAAGACATAGAGGTACGACAGATAACGCTCATCTTCACGCACGGTCCGGGTCAGCGCCGTGCGATTCGGAGTTTCCGTGCGGCTCCCGCACACGAGCTTAACTTCCGGAACAACGCCCGAAAGGGTCAGTTCCAAGGATTTCACATCGGAAACCGTCCAGCCCTTGATCTGGCTGCGGAACGTAATCCCATAGCCCACAGGTTCGGGAACCAGCAGCGAACGGCCCTCACGGCGGAAATCCACTGTAACACCGGGAATGGAATCCCGGTAGAGGAAACTCTCCGCCTGACCGATGAGCTCTCCCCCCGCACGCGTATTCCACAAGGTGCGAAATGCATCGGCAGCCGACGCCTCTTCGGCCGCCAATGCCTCCACACGTCCGATAAGTTCGGGCGTAGGAACCTCGTTAACCGTAGCACGGGCCCGCTCGATATCGTGCAGATCGCTGTAAACAACGCCCTGCAATCGGTCGTTATAGGTCAGCACACGGTAATGACGCTGTTTCAGGTACAGCAGCGCACCCTCCTGCGGACAATCGTGCGGATCGCAGATACCGCTGCCGTCGTAAAGACGCAGGTGGTTCTGCCCCAGACAACTCTCCGCCTCGACACGGTTGCACCAGTCGTAATCGAAACGGTGCGGCACGGGGCAGTCGCCCGTATCCTCGCGGATGCAGGAGACCAAGACCGCACACGACAACAACAGTACGACGGTCGTCGTTCCGACAGCAGACAAAGTGCTATTCATATATTTCAACATCCTTTTCCTCATAACAAACAAGTATAAGCGCTATGAATGATCAGCCGTTACAAACAAAGCCGGAACGAGCCACACGAAGGACAGCACCCGTTCGCGGAGAGCATGCCGCCGCCGGACGCCCCGCGACGTCCGAAAACGGAGAAGCACGCGCAAGCCGCCCGAAAAGGCGGCAAGCACGACGAAAGAGGCCGAAAAGACGCTTCAGCCTTCAAAAACGATATCTCGAAAAGAGAGTTATCCCAAGCCCCGGAAAACGCCGCTGCGGTCAGCTCATCGACCGATGCGAGGGGGGGGGAAATTTGAAATACAAATACACGTACACATACACGCGCACCACGTGCGAAACACACGCAGCAAGCGACCGGAATGCCGCAGACGTCATACGCCCCGGAATTCGGCAGCAGCAGAAATCCGGAAGCAGTAATACGTTCGCAATATCTTTAAACCGATTCATCTGTACGAAATTTTTCCTTTCGGTGCCACAAATATAGATTTAACGAACACAAAGAAAAAGCCCCAAGTCTCATTTTCAGGAAAATTCAGAACTAAAAAAAGTCACATTATTAAAATTATTATTATTTTTGCCATGTTAAAAACCTAAAGATTAAGTGTCATATAATACTGATATAGCGAAATATAAGCAGATATAAGAACAAATATGAAAAAGATACTGACCAAAAAACTGGAAAGCCTGCAAAAAGCCGTATTCCATTACAGCGCATACGCCATATCGGTCTATTCGGCGGCCGAAACAATCGCCGCAATAAATACTCCCAACACACGGGAGGTCGTCACGGGAGCGCTCCTGTGCATTCTTGCGGCGGCACTCCCCGCAGTCTGCCGTTACCGTAAAACTCCGGTCAACAAAGCCTTCGCCGCCCTGCTGCTGCTCATCCTGCTGAAAACAGCCGCACAAACCGTGATAGCGGCAGCAACGCCCGACACCGAGACAGCCGCCATCGTATTCCGCGGAACGCTGCTGCTGGGATTCCTGCTCGTACTCTCCCTGTTCGCATACAACCCGCAACTGTCATACACGACGGCCGCCGCAGGAACCGCGGCCTACGCAACGGCGGCCCTGCTCAGCGGAGAAGCCACACTCAAAGACTCATTCCTGCTGATTTTCACACTCTTCGCAAGCTGCGCACTGATGGAACACTATATAATAAAAGAAATACGCTCCCTAATGCACGACAACCGCAGATACCTCGCGGAGCGGCGTTCGCTGTTCAGCCTCTTCAACATCGACGACGGACAAGTCAGCCAATTCATACGCTTGCTGCGAAAACGGGACCTGACGCCCGGACAGACCGAACAGCTGCTCAAACTCCTCGGCGACGAAACGGAACGCCGCATACGCCAGAGCGTCCTGCACTTGATGCAGCACCGTCAGACCGATTACAGCAAGCTCGACGAACGCCTTCCCTCCCTAACGGCGACGGAACGTAAGGTGGCTTGTCTGGTGCTGCAAGGCAAGACACACCCCGAAATAGCGCGCGAGCTGCTCAAAAGCCCGTCCAACGTATCCGTAATACGCTCCAACATCCGCAGGAAAATGGGACTGGGGCCCAAGGACAACCTCGCGGAATGCCTACGCGCACTGATGCAGGAGCCCGAAAGGACGGAACGGACCGACGAAGCGCCCCCTGCGAACCTGAACGCACTGTCCGAACAACAGATACCGATCACGAAATGATAGACAAACTGAACCTCTCGGAAACAACATCGCAGGCGGAACGCCAGCGACGTTACATATTCTTCTATACGTGCGCCGGATATATGGCCGGAATCTTATGGAGCTTCTTCAGCGACGCAGCCCCCAGAACCACGTTCTACCACTCGATAAACGCCCTGCATCTCGGACTGCTGCTCGTGCTGATGCTCCTGTTCCTGTCCGAGAAGGCGACGACTGAGAAGTTGACGGCGCTGTTTCTCGTCATCACTCAGGCAGAAATATCCTTCGAGATGATTTACGAAGCGGTAAGCAAAAGTCACACTGCAAACCTCGTAATAATCGGAAACATGGTCCTGCTGGCCCTGCTGCTGATGATATCCATAGCAAGCTATTACAGAATCATACCCTACCTGCTCGGAGGCGCAAGCATCGCCACATATGCCCTATGTACGTTCCTTGCGACTGAGATATTCCCATTCGACTTTCTGCCGGCATACGCCATCGCATTCGTCGGTCTGGGAGTCATGGGCGCACGCATGAACCAAACCATACGCGACATATCCGTCGAAAACAACGCATACCGAACCGAAAGGCAGTCCATGCTCGAACTCTTCCGCATGGATACAGACCAACTGACGGAGTTCATACATCTGGCCCGGCAGAAAGAACTGACCATGGAGCAGACCGAGACGCTGCTCGAACTCCTCGACGCCGAAACCTGCCAGAAACTCACCGACGCAATCACGGAGAACATCCGCGCAAAAACAATCGAACTCGCAAAACTCGAAGAGAAAATCCCCGGACTCACACCCGCGGAAAAAGAGGTATGCATCTGCATACTCAAGGGTAAAAGCCTCGCGCAGACCGTCAAGGAGCTCGGAAAAAGCCCTTCAAACATCACAAACGTGCGCAGCAGGATACGCCGCAAACTCAATCTCGAACACGACGAAGACCTGCAAAGCTGTCTCACACAGATCATATACAGAAAATAGGCGGTACAGCAAGCCCCGAAGCATCCGGACACGCACCGCGAAACGGATCGGCAAAGATCGTCGGCAAACACACGAAGTCAACACACACCCAAATACACAAACGATACGAATGGAAAGGACACACAACCTGCAGGATCTCTTCGAGGCATTGCGCAGACAGCAGAGAATAATCCGGAATCTATCCGGGATGGGTGCCGTGCAATCTGCCTTGAGTCCGGTGCGGGAGATGCGGGATCAAATCTCCGGCGGCCTGTGTCTTTATCGGGAAAACCCCGCCGGTCAGGTAACGGAGCGTCTCAAAACATACCGGAAAAACCTTTTCAAAGGAATCTCGACGGTATCCGACCCGCTAGCTCCGATGAGGCGATATCTGTCCGTCATAAACCGGGTAAACAGACAATGGCAGGAACAGTTCGCCGCAGTAGCGGCAAGCACACGGCAGCTGGACATCGCCCTGAACAACGCCCTGCTGCGAATGGATACCCGGCAGCAAGCAGCTTTCGGAATTTTCAATGCGGCGCTCTGCGGAACATCCGCAGCGTTCCTGGAAAACATCTCCTACACACAGACATGGCAGGAAGCAGCCATCGTAGGGACGACAAATTCCATCGTTGCGGAGACACTGGACGACATGTACGGCAGCCAAAACACAACTGCGGATGATAACGCATTCGACACATTCAGGGAAACCCTCCTCACGGAATTAACGAAACTCCTGACACGAACAACATGCCGGCGCGTCAGGGTATTTCTGATGGAACTGATAGGCATTACAAGCGCAATTCTTACGATATACAGCGCATTCACGGTGCCCGGAAAGGAGGATATCGCCGACATAGTAAGAACCGAACTCCGGAGCACTCTCGAAATCCGGGAACAGGAGATAGGCCAAATAGCCGGCAGATACCTAGCAAAAATACGCACGGCACGAATCGACGCACCCCTGAGATATGCAGCCATGAAGAACGCACGGATTATCGACACCGTGAAACAAGGACAACAAGTGACCGTCGTCGAGACATGGCACAAGTACCTGCTTATTGTCTATATCGACACACAAACTCAAGAACCCAAATCCGGATTCGTACTCAAAAAATATTTCCGGTAACTATCGGGCCGGCACAGCCGAAAACCTTTCCAATGCTCAAATTTCTCATAAGAATACAAGAAATATTCAATACGCAAAACGAAGCCCCTCTCCTTGCGCAGGTACCGTAGAAATCTTCGAACTTCCGCGAAGACAGCTCTTCCCGGAAGTTGGAAATCGTCCGAGCATAGCGAGGGAAACTTCGGCACACGCCCCTCTTTAAGGGCATCGGGATTCAAGTCGAAGCATCAGACAATAACGGTGCGAAGACAGACATCCGCAGGCCCACGAATCAAAGCCGGTATTTCTTTCTCCGCCGTCGCTGGATTCTTTGCTGCTCCTCGAAAGCCCGCACATCGGCCAAGTCCAATATCGTATCGACAATTCCCGAAACCGGATTTGCCGTGAGGTTTCGCAGCTCGTATTTTTGTTCCGAGTATTGCTGCTCTGCAAGCTGTTTGTCGTTTTTCAGTACCGGATACAATTCATTGAAGACATTTGCTGAAAATTCTTTTCCCAGTACCGACCCGTTGGCAACGATTCCTGCATTGTGGTCGATAAACGTTACGCCGTAAATCCTTCCCACGGGGTTGATCCGGAAAATAGTGTCGATACCGTCTGCCTTGAGCAGTTGCCGGAATTCGTCCCGTGTGTTGTGCGGGCTCATGGTATCCCGGACTGTCTGTCGCAGCCGAGCAAGGTTCCCGTCTTCTTTCAATTTCATTTTCGAGTTCTCGTAATACCTTTGAAGGGCTTTATAGCCGACATCTTTCCCTATTTTGCTTGACTTGATGGGTGTGCCTGTTCCATAGCCATCGTCGGTCAGGGCACCGTAGATTACTCCGGCATAGTTCCGCCCGTCGATCGTTCCCGTACGTTCCTCAACCGAGATGTTGAACAATTCCAGCAGCGTGCGGAGCTCACCGTAGGACGAGCATTTGTAATTCCGCAGGCACGACCTGACGACGGATGAGACCTGTTGCTTGACGTTTCCCGCCTTATAGTTTACTTTCCGAAGATCGGGGGTGTCCGTCTGTTCCTGACCTTTGATACTCGGATGCAGATCGTATTTGCGTTCTAATTCCCGCAATACGGACATAGAACGGTCGTATTCGTGCGAATCGCTGATTTTCCGTCCCAGCTCATCGACACGCAACGACACCAGATGGAGATGCTCTCTGGAAATGTCCTTATGCTTGAAAACGATATAAGGCTGGTTGCCGTAACCCATCCGTTCCATGTATTCCTGCGCGATGTCCCGGAGCTGATCGTCGGTCAACTTGTCTTCGGGCGAGGGATTCAGCGAAGCATGGAAAACCGTATTGGTCGTTCTTCTGTTAGCTTCGAGGTAGGGCCAGAAACCCTCCATGCAGGCGTCGACATCCAGTCGTCCGTGTTTATCGAACGGTTCGAGCATCTTCTGCCAGAAAAGCACCTCGGCTTCATCCTTATCGACCTTTTCCTTGTTATAGTGCAAAGCCCCGCCGGGCGAGGAACCCGATCTTATATTCGCAACCATTCCGCAGCTTGTTTGGCAAGGTTCAGAATCTCGATACTCAGAGCTTTCAACTCGCGGGTGCGTTGTTCCAGCATGGCGATCTGATGCGGGATAGCAATGTTGGAAAAGTGCGAATTGACAGCCTTTACAATCTGATTGTAGTTGTTCGCAAGTTTCTGGAATTGGAAATAAAAATCGTTCAGCCGGGCGACGAACTGCGTCTTCGACGGGTCGCGTTTGATGACGACAAACTCCTCGGCGAAGATTCTTTTGACGATAAAACGGCTCCGGTTATGCTCCGATCCGGCTTTGCAAAGCAGCTCGTTGAAGCGGATGTTTTGCTCTTCGTTAAGCCGAAACGAGTATTTATAACTCGGCGTTCGGGGCTTCTTGTCTGTCTTGTCTGTCTGTTTTCGGTTAGTATCCATTATATAGCTTAAAAATGGGTTGCGACTTGGGAGCGGCCCCGGCCTCGCAGAGCGAGCGTTTTTGTCGGACAAACCGAAGGTTGTCGGACAAAAACACAGCTCGCTGTTTCTTTGCAGAAACAAAAGTCCCGAGTCGCAACGCAATAGATTTGGGAATTGATTATTGAGTTAATTTTATAAAAGCCATTATGGGGTGAACATAACAGCTCGCAAGGATATTAGTCCTGTTGGTAGCATTTGTCCTCATCGATGACTTTCGGTTGCCGGGGATCTGTTAGGGTGATAGACATCTGGTCTTAAAAACAGCTTCAGTCGAGAGCAACTTATTATTAACTAAAATTTTATGCATCATGCAAAGTGAGGTTCATGTAGGAATCGATGTTTCGAAATTCACATTAGATGTATTTATCCTCGAAGTACGGTCGCACCGCAGATTCAAGAACAATTCGAACGATTTTCCGGCCATTCTTCAATGGATAGAGAAATGCACGAAGCACCAATCCGCTTTTATTTGTTTCGAACATACGGGCATTTATTCGATGGCTTTGGCTGCATTTCTGGAATCACAGCATATTGTATTTGCGATGGTTTCGCCTTTGGAAATCAAACGTTCCATGGGTATTGTACGCGGAAAGAACGATGTCGTCGATTCCAAACGCATTGCCGAATATGCCTCCAGATTCCGGGACAAGATCGTCGTGACGAAATTACCGGCCAAAGATATTACGAGACTGCATTTTCTTCTCACGTTGAGAGATAAGACTGCAAGAACCTTGTCCGGGTATATCGCGGCAGTAAACGAGGTTCAGAGAGGTATCAGACATGAGGAGCTACCGGAATTATTTGCTTCGTATGACGTCATAATAACCGCCTTGAAATCGGAAATCAAAAAAATAGAAGCGACTGTCAAGCATATAATTAACAACAACCCAGAGCTTAAAACCTCTTTCAAATTGGTGACCTCGCTAAAAGGCGTAAGTCTTATCGTGGGGACATACATGATCGTATATACCTGCAACTTCACCAAATTCGCGACATGGCGCAAATTCGCATGCTACTGCGGTATAGCGCCATTCGGCCATCAATCCGGAACCAGCGTCAAAGGCCCTGCGCAAGTAAGTCCTATCGCTAATAAACAACTGAAACGGCTGCTCCATTTAGCGGCGGTAAGTGCGGCTTCGCACGATCCGGAGCTGCATGAATATTATATCCGCAGGCAGTCGGAAGGAAAATCGAAGATGAGCACGCTCAACATAATCCGTAACAAGGTAGTTGCCAGAGCATTCGCTATTGTAAAACGAGGGACTCCGTATGTGAACATCAGACAATATGCGACCTGATAAGAAAATTTCCATATAACTATCTAAACATTAATATATTGGCCATATAAACCCTTTAATAGCAATCTTTCGGAAACAAAATTTTTCCCGCTTTTTCTTGCTTTTGAACTTAGGATGCTCCCATCTGGCGATGGGAAAAATCCGCGCCGAAGAATTGCTGCCGAAAGTTTCGGAAGTTCTCCATGACGGGTCCTGAGGCCGGGTCGTTTCCCGGTGCAATATTACAACCGTCCGGTACGAAAAAAAAGCCCGCCGAACGGACTGGAGCGGACTGGGGCGGACATTAGTTCGGACGCGTTTATCCTGTTGTATATTGCGGCAGGAATAAAAGAAAGCGTTTGTGAGCCATGAAATCGAATCATACTAAAAGGATATCGTGTCGGCGCGATGGCGATTGTTCCGGGATGAAATTCGTTGTTAAAATCGCTCTTTCCCTCTTTCGGAAGAAAAGATATTCATAAACGCTGAATTTCTGAAAGAGTGCATTTCTGAATGCAGCAAAAATGCAAAATTTGACAGAATGGCTACCCCCAAACGCGAGTTATCGAACCTTTTAAATTCTGTATTATGAACATCACCCCTGCAAGCATTGCCGTCTGCAATCAGAAAGGCGGCGTTGGAAAATCAACCTTCACGGTACTGCTCGCCAGTTACCTGCATTACATCGTCGGGCACGACGTGTTGGTCGTGGACTGCGACTATCCCCAATGGTCGATCCATGCCCAGCGAGAGCGGGAACTGTCGCTCATCGAGCATGACGATTATCACAAACTGTTGCTGATACGCCAATTCAAGGCAACGGGCCGCAAGCTCTGGCCGCTGCTGAAATGTATGCCGCCCGAAGCCTCCGAAGAAGTTGAGCGGCTGCGGCAAAGCGGCTACAATCCCCGCATTATTCTCTACGACTTACCGGGAACGGTCAATGCCGAAGGCGTCATTCGGCTCCTCGCGTCGTTGGACGCTGTCTTCGTGCCGCTGAAAGCCGACAAGGTCGTCATGGAAAGTGCGCTCTCCTTTGCCCGGAGCCTCACCAATAACCTTGCCCAAAATCCGGCCCTCACTTTACGGAGCGTCTATCTTTTCTGGACGATGATAGACCGTCGTGAACGAACGCCGCTTTACGACCAATACGAGGCCGTTATCCGCAAGCTCGGGCTATCGCTTATGACAACTCACATTCCTTACCGCTCGAAGTTCAACAAAGAGCTGCATCCGGATAATGCAGGAGTCGGTCGCTCGACGCTGCTGGCGCCGGAACGGATTTTTGCACGTGAAGCACAGATCGAGACCCTCGCAACGGAAATTCTCACGCTTCTTAACATCCGCTGACAATGGCTAAGAAAACCAAAGTCGAAGTAGACGAAGGTCTTGTAAGACAGGTGATCGCAGGACAGTTGCCCCTCACGACGAAAGTTACACGCGAGATAGAAGATCCTGCGCAGCAAGAGCCGCAGGCAGAACCGGAGGTCGCGGCCCGGTATTCCGAAGAAGAAACACAAGATAGTCCCACCCCGGCACCGGAGTCCCGGCGGCGACGGACAATGATCATTCCGGATTTTGAGCAGACCTATATGACTCGCCATGATATACACGTTCGCTCGGCCTTATATGTAAGTATCGACACCAAGCGAAAGGTATTGGATGTGGTTAAGAAAATCGGCAGCGAATATATGACTGCCACGTCCTATGTCGAAAATATCGTACGGCAGCATCTCGAACTATACAAAGACGACATCAATAGAATTTACAAACAAAAAAGCACCAAAAACCTCATCTAAAATGAAAAAGAATTGTTTTGCGCGTATGCGCGCGTCACTCAAAGCTGCGGCCATTCCCGATCCTCCTGCATCCGTTGTCGCCATATCTGAAGATTCCTCCAATCCCGATTCTCATCCCTCCGAAACGGTCGTATCCGAAAGGCAGGATGTGAAGCCGGAGAGTGCTCCAGTCCCGGATATACGACGGCGACGTTCGATGACATTGCCCGACTACAAAAAAACATTTCTTGTCCGGGTGGATTACGACCTCCGCGCCTCGCTCTATGTCAGCGCCCCTACGAAACGGAAAATCCTTGAAGTCCTGAAAAAAATCGGCGGCGAGCGACTGACCGCGACATCTTATGTAGATAATATCCTGCGTCACCATCTCGAAATGTTCCGCGACCAGATCAACCGCATACATCAAGAACAGAATTACCATAACATCATCTGAAACTTTTTCAATCATGTTGAACGACTATTTATCCGGTCTGCACTTTTGGGAGACGCTGGGTCTTATTATGTTCGGATCGATACTCCTTTGGAGTATTTTTTCTGGGATCAGCTCCCTGATACAGCATTGGCGGCATCTTGAGCGTCCCGATGCCCCGGCACCTCTTCCGGCCGATGACCGTGAGAATTTTATCCGGGATCGAAGAACGAAAGAGCCCAATAAACGAGAAATGCCGCTTCCGGATCCCTTCCTACCTCTGCGGCGTGATGACGACATCGTCACCGGCGACTTCGACCGAATGTTCCTGCAGCCAAGAAGCATTCGTACCCGCTCGACTCTTTATGTCAGCAGCGAAACCAAACGGAAAGTATTGGAGGTCGTCCGTAAGGTCGGCAATCAGCACACGACCGCGATATCCTATGTTGAAAATATTATACGTCACCATCTCGACCTATACAAAGACGAAATCAACCGACTGTATCAAGAGCGAAACCCGCAAGACCTGCTTTAAGACGAAGCATCGAGAACAGATCCGTTGTCACAACCTTAAAAACTTTCTGCCATGAACAGCATAATTCTTATTGCCGCCTGCGCCGTATGTTTGGATCAGTTGTTTTTCCGGGGGCGGCTCGCGTCATATGTCGTCGACAATCTGAAAGGCCCGAAGAAAAAACACACCGGGCACGATGCTGCCCCTCACACGCCGAAGGCCGGCTCTTTAGCCCGTCAGACCCCGGAAATTCTGGTCTCGAAATCCTATCGGTGCGGACTGGAGCGGACTGGAGCGGACATCGGCACCGCCCCGGCAGGCGGAGATGCTATATTTGCCCCGGCTTCGGAAGAGAAGTCTGCGATGCAGGGGTGGAACACCCTTGTCGTGCAACCCCCGATCGGCGAAGACGGCGAACTTGCTGAGCCCGAAGCTCCTGACGCCACACCGGCCCGTCCGCAGCTTCCGGCTCTCCCCGCCAGAGCAGAACTCCGCGATGCGGAAGTTCATGCGATGCTCGGAG
>ERZ857827.1517-NODE-1517-length-23239-cov-3.822464_pt1 | contig 23239 bp, 20 predicted proteins | sample MGYA00519761_ERZ857827 | MGnify/ENA primary metagenome ERZ857827 (study PRJEB31778, sample SAMEA3449370) | human gut metagenome | biome: human gut; feature: human-associated habitat; material: faeces | place: United Kingdom | collected 2010/2012 ... | reverse complement strand
AGCGACCCGCAGGTGTGACACGAAACGAGCGGGGACTACGGCAGTAGTCCTCCGCGACGTTTGAGTGGCAGCAGTGCCTCCTGCACCTCCACTTTTTTGCGCCGCTTCTCTTTTGCAGAGAGGCGGCGTTTTTTATTTGTTACGAAATTCACGCAGCGTTCATCATTTGTTCATTGACATTCACTGAGAAATCCATATAATTTTGAATGTTCCAATATTGAAATAATTTTGGAGGACAAAATGCCTGAGTGGAATCTGACTGGCTCCCGGATGTTCAGCCATGCCGCCAAATTTATTGCTGCCTATCACATGGTGCTTCAGCCCCTGTGCCGCGAAACAGGTCTGCCGCCGATGGCAGTGGACATTCTGCTGTTCATCGCAAACAACCCGGAAAACAACACGGCCAGCGATGTTTGCCAATGCCGCGGATTGAAGCCGGGAATTGTTTCGGTGCACGTGGACAGGCTGGTCAATGAAGGGCTGCTGGTGCGGGCGGAATCCGTGAGCGACCGCCGGAAAACGCGGCTTGCCTGTACGGAAAAGGCACGGCCGGTGATCGAGGAAGGCCGCAGGCTGCAAAAAGCCTTTGCCGCCAGACTGGCGGACGGCATTGCCGAAAGCGATATGGAGTCCTTCCGCCGGACCCTGGCCCGGTTCGGACAAAATCTGGAAGGCATTCTGCATCATGGGCTCTGATTCAGCTCAGGAAATAAGGAGGGTGAACCATGCTGAAACTATTCAAAAACATGCGCCGCAAAGAGGCGCTGATGGCGCTGATCTGTCTGGTTTTCGTCGTCGGACAGATCTACTTTGACCTGCGGCTTCCGGACTACATGACGGAACTGACCATGCTGATCAAAACGTCCGGCCAGACGTCTGATATTTTGAACGTAGGCCTGAAAATGCTGGGCTGCACCGCAGCCAGTGCGCTGCTGGCCGTCATTTGCGGCTATCTTTCCGCCCGGACGGCTTCCGGCTTCAGCTTCGTCGTGCGTGAGAAGGTCTTCCATCATGTAATGGACATTGGGCAGGAAGAAATGGCCGACTTTTCCGTTGCCAGTCTGATTACCCGTACCACCAACGATATTACCCAGATTCAGATGATCGTCGCCATGGGCCTTCAAATGATGATCAAAGCGCCCATCATGGCCGTTTGGGCCGTCATCAAAATTTTGGGCAAAAGCTGGGAGTTGTCCGCCGTTACTGCCGGTTTTGTGTTGGCCATCTGCCTGACGATTTTCATGGTCATGGCCACCTGCATTCCCCGTTTCCGCATTGTGCAGAAGCTGACAGACAGCATCAACCGGGTGGCCCGGGAAAATCTCACCGGCATCAACGTAGTGCATGCCTTTAATGCGGAAGGCTATCAGAACGAAAAATTCGACGGCCCCAGCAAAGAAATGATGAACGTTCAGATGAAGAACCAGAAGCTTTTCTCGCTGGTGCAGCCCACCATGACGCTGGGCATGAACGGTCTGGCGCTGGTTATTTACTGGCTGGGCGCGGCGCTGGTCAATCAGATCCCGCTGACGGATCCCATGACCCGGCTGACCATGTTCAGCGATGTGCTGGTCTTCAGCACCTACGCTACCTACATTGTTATGTCCTTTATGATGCTGGTCATGATCTTCATGATGCTGCCGCAGGCGCAGGTCTCCGCCGAGCGTATCAATGAAGTGCTGGATCGAAACGCCTCCATTACCGAAGGCAAGGTCAGCGAAGGGAAAGAACGCGGCTCGGTGGAATTCCGGGATGTCAGCTTCCGCTACCCCCATGCGTCCGAAGAAGAGCTGAGCCATATCAGCTTCCGGGTGAATCAGGGCGAAACGCTGGCCATTATCGGCGCGACCGGCAGCGGCAAATCCACGCTGGTCAGCCTGATTCCCCGCTTTTATGACGCGACCTCCGGGCAGGTGCTGGTGGACGGCGTGGATGTGAAGGACTATGCTTTCAACGCTCTGTACGATAAGCTGGGCTATGTGACTCAGAAGGCCGTTCTGTTCTCCGGATCCATCCGCGACAACGTGTTTTTCGGGGAAAGCAAGGCCGCCGCAGACGACGGCGCGCTGGATAGCGCCATTGAGCTTTCTCAGGCGAAGGAATTCGTGGAGAAGCTGCCGGAAGGCGCAGAGCATCATATCGCCCAGCTGGGCCGGAACGTGTCCGGCGGTCAGAAGCAGCGGCTCTCCATTGCCCGGGCGCTGGCCCGCAAGCCGGAAATTCTGGTGTTCGACGACTCCTTCTCCGCACTGGACTACCGCACCGACGCCAAGCTGCGGGAAGGCCTGGCCAAGCAGCTGCATGACACCACGAAGATCATCGTGGCTCAGCGCATCAGCACCATCCGGCATGCGGACAAGATTATCGTGCTGGATCGCGGCGAGGCCGTCGGCATGGGCACCCATGAGGAATTGATGAAAACCTGCGAGGTTTACCGGGAGATTGCCACTTCTCAGCTCAGCGCGGCCGAGCTGGCGTAAAGGAGGGAACAAATGATGATGAGAAATATGCATGGACGTCCCAATGAAAAAGGCGATATCCGCACCGCCTTGCCGCGGATGACGGATTATCTCCGTTCCAGCATGGGCGTGATTATCGTCGCACTGGTGCTGGCAGCGCTGAGCGCCGTCATGACCATTATCGGCCCGGACAAGATCGGCGGTATTGCCACCATCATGTCCGACGGGCTGATGACCGGCATCGACCTGAACGCCATTGCCAGAATCGGCATTTTTCTGGCTGTGATCTATGGGCTGAGCGCCCTGTTCAGCTTTACGCAGCACTATATCATGTCGGTGGTCACGCTGAAAATGTCCTACCGTATGCGTGCTGAGCTGTCTGAGAAAATCAACCGGGTGCCCCAGAAGACCTTTAACGTCACCTCTCAGGGCGACATTCTCAGCCGTATCACCAACGATGTTTCCACGTTGCAGCAGGGTCTGACCAACAGCCTGCCTACCATCATCAGCGCCGCCACCCAGTTTGTGGGCTGCCTGATTATGATGTTTGCCACTGAATGGCGGCTGGCGCTGATCTCACTGGCCGTCACCTTTATCGGCCTGCTGGCGATCATCCTGATCATGTCTAAATCCCAGCGGTATTTCTCCGCCCGGCAGAAGAGCCTTGGCGAGCTGAACGGCTACGTGGAGGAAATGTATTCCGGGCATGAAGTGGTACGCATCAGCCGCGCCGGACGCAAGGTCGGCGAGCATTTCGACCGCCTGAACGCCGCCGTTTATGACGCCAACTGGAAATCGCAGTTTCTTTCCGGCGTGATGCAGCCCCTGATGAATGTCATCGGCAATATCGCCTATGTGGCGGTCTGCGTCGTCGGCTCCATTCTGGCTATCAACGGAACCATCGAATTCGGCGTGATCGTTTCCTTCATCCTGTATGTGCGTCTGTTCACCTCGCCGCTGACCCAGATTGCGCAGGGCATGACCAATATGCAGACGGCTTCCGCTTCCGCTCACCGTATTTTCGATTTTCTGGAGAGCGAAGAGCTGGACGACGAAAGCGAAAAGACCGCTGTGCTGCCTCAGGTGCAGGGGGCCGTTACCTTCGACCATGTGCGGTTCAGCTATCCCGATTCGCCGGACAAGATCATCATCAAGGATTTCTCCGCTCAGGTGCGTCCCGGTCAGAAGGTGGCCATTGTCGGCCCCACCGGCGCAGGCAAGACCACAATGGTCAACCTGCTGATGCGCTTCTTTGAAATCAACTCCGGCAGCATTTCCATTGATGGGGTGAAAATCTCGGATATGCGCCGGGAGACGGTACACGATCTGTTCAGCATGGTGCTGCAGGATACCTGGCTGTTTGAAGGAACTGTCCGGGAAAATCTGGTCTACAATATGCAGGGCATTACGGACGAGCAGTTGGAGAAGGTCTGCAAGGCCTGCGGACTGGATAAATTCGTTCATTCCCTTCCTCAGGGATTTGACACGGTTCTGTCCGACAGCACCAGCATCTCCGCCGGTCAGAAGCAGCTTTTGACCATCGCCCGGGCCATGCTGCAGAACGCGCCCATGCTGATTCTGGACGAAGCGACTTCTTCCGTGGATACCCGCACGGAACTGCTGATCCAGCGGGCCATGGACGAACTGACCAAAGGCCGCACCAGCTTCGTGATCGCGCACCGTCTGTCCACCATCAAAAACGCCGATCTGATCCTCGTCATGAGGGAAGGCGATGTGGTGGAAAGCGGCACCCACGACCAGCTGATGGCGCAGGGCGGCTTCTATGCCGACCTGTACAACAGCCAGTTTGAACAGGCTGCCTAATTCAAAAGAAAATCAACAACCCCTCGCCCACAGGACGGCCTTCGGCTTCCAATGAGCGAGGGGTGTTGACATAAGAATACTGGAAGGTTTCTATTTTGGGCGCACATCTGTCCAACGCTGAACCGCCCATAAAGCGAAGAAAGATTATGCTATGCCAAAGGCTTCAGCATACTGCATGACGCCATGAAGAACCGGCGCTTCCTCCTGTAGTTTGCAGGCCATGAAGTTTTCCAGCGGCACCTCAAAGGGGGCAGCGATCCCGAAACAGGCTGCCGGCACGTAGCCAAACCGTGGATAATAGCTGCTGCTTCCCAGAACGACGGAATAGCCGTATCCCAGCTGCCGGGCTGTTTGATGCCCTTCCCGGATCAACGCCGTCCCGATCCCTTTCTTCTGATGCTCCGGCAAAACGGAAAGCGGTGCCAAAGCCAGAACGGACTCTGGCCCTACCTGCGCTTTCGTAAACAGAATATGTCCTATGATCTTGCCCTTTTCTTCGGCTACCAGCGATAATTCGGGGATATAGGCGCTTCCCGCCGTTAAGGCATGGAACAGATCCTGCTCGTTGCCGTCTGCATGCTCGGCGCTTTCAAAAGCAGTCTTTATGACAGCATAGATCTCATCATTGTCTCTTTTTTCCGCTTTTCTGATCCTCATATCGTTCCCCTTTTTTCGTGCTTTTTGAAAAGCGCTTATTTTTTCCCCTGTGCTTCCGCCTTTTTGCGGAAGATTTCCTTCAGGCTTTCAGTATAAGGCGGACGGGCAATGCCGTATTCCGTAACGATGCCGGAAATCAGCTCGTGATCCGCAAAATCAAAAGCCGGATTGTAGATCTTAACCCCGGCGGGCGCCATGGGCTGCTTGTACCACATTTCCGTTACTTCGGAGGCAGGACGCTGTTCGATGGGAATATCTTCGCCTTTTTCGATACTCATATCGATGGTAGAAGTGGGTCCAAGCACGTAAAAGGGAATACCGTAGTATTTCGCCAGAATGGCAACGCCGGAAGTGCCGATCTTATTGCAGGCGTCGCCGTTGGCCGCCACCCGGTCGCAGCCCACGAATACCGCGTTTACCCAGCCGTTTTTCATCACCTGAGAGGCCATGTTGTCGCAGATCACGGTGGTATCTATGCCGTCCGCCAGCATTTCAAAAGAGGAAAGACGGGCTCCCTGCAGAAGCGGGCGCGTTTCATCGCAGTATACACGAAAATGCATTCCTTTTTCCCGTCCAAGGTGAATGGGAGCCAAGGCCGTGCCGTATTTGGAGGTGGCCAGCTGACCGGCGTTGCAGTGGGTCAGTACGCCGTCGCCGTCCTTGATCAGGCTCAGGCCGTATTCGCCGATCTGGCGGCACATCCACACGTCCTCTTCCTTGATGGCAATGCATTCCTGACGCAGCAATTCTTGGATTTCGGCAACCGGCTTTTCCCGATGGTTCAGGGCGACCTGCTCCATTCGGTTCAGCGCCCAGGAAAGATTCACCGCCGTGGGACGGGAGGAATTCAGATATTCTTTGGCTTCGTGAAGCTGCCGGTAAAAGTCCTCGAAGCCATCTGCCTGAATCCGCCGAGCCGCCAGATACAGGCCGAAGCCCGCGGCCACGCCGATGGCGGGCGCGCCCCGCACCTGCAAAAGATAAATCGCCTGCCAGATGTCCTTCTGTTCTGTCAAATGCAGCATTTTGACCTGTCCCGGCAGCTTCGTCTGGTCAATGATGACCAGCGCATGATTTTCTTCATCCAGCGCCACGGTTTCGTAGCTCATAATGCTCCTGTCCGCCATGAAAAACGCCCCTTTGTTCTGTATTTTGCTGATACAAAAAAACGCCGTCCAGCAGCATTATAGCGCCGGCGGCGTTTTTGCGCAAGGATTTGCAGCAAACAGGCTGTATCTTTGCTGAAAAGGGAATGCTTCTTTTATGAGGCGGCGGTTCAGTCATAGAACTTGCCTTTATGAAAGTTCTCGTTGCCAAGCGGACGGGCCGTCAGCCGGAACATCACGCATCCGTCCGGACAAACGATGGTCTTTTCGTACTTGTCCTCGCCGCCCACATAGGTCAGGTCGCCGCAGCTGCGGACGGCTTCCATCAATGGATACAGCATCATCATCGTTTTGGAGCAGATGCCCTGTCCCTCCTGATTGACGGGGCATCCGTAGGTGCAATGGTAGGTATCGCCGATCTCTTCGCCGTTGCGGCAGTATCTCTCTGTGTGGTCGCCGCGCAGAAAGCCCGTTACTTCCACCGTGAATTCATATTCCTCCGCGTACCATTTTTTCATTCAAAGTGCTCCTTTGCATAATCAATCAAAGATAGGTTGACAAAAACGTCTCCAGCGGCGGAATTTCTTCCGTGCGCCAGTACTGCCGCCCGTCGTTTAGGCGGTTGAGCAGAAAATGATTGTACAATTCCCGCCGCAGCGTAGCCGGATCATGGAAGGTAGTCCAGTCGTCCAGAAGAACGTTGATTTCTGACTCCGAGTAGGTCTTTCCTGCCTCCAACCGTCCGGCCAGATACCAGAGCGCCATAAGCTGCTTTTTTCTTTTCGCAGGCCAAAGCTTCAGCTGCTTCCGTTCGTTCAGAAAAGACTGCAATTCATTCGGTATGCCGCAGCTTTCCATCGTATCAGCCTCCTGAAACATTTGATGCATTACAACTGTATTTTATTCTTTCTTTTCCGAACTGTCAACCATCCATTCCAAACGCCTTCCATCCGTGAAACGCAAAAAAGATGGAGGATTCCATCAGATGTCATTAAATCTGCGCCTTCATGCGAAGGCGGTATTCCCGGGGCGAAAGCTCCCGATGCGCCCGAAAAAAGCGGGACAGATAGAACGGGTCGCAGAAGCCCAGCTCTTCGGCGATGGCCTGGATGCTTTCATCGGACTGAAGCAGCCGCCGGGCGATCTCCTGCGCCAGAATCTCATCCATGTATCGGCCCAGCGGCGTGCCGAACTCCCTGCGAAAGCGTTTGGTCAGCGAACTTTCCGAAAGGGAGAGCTCCCGGGCGATCTCTGCGATGGTCAGCGAAGAGCGAAGCTGCTTCTGTACCGTGCGAAAAACCGCCTGCAAAAAGGCGGAGGGCTGATGCAGCAGCGTTTCTTCCAATCCGCTGGCGGCGATGCAGCGGGCCACGTCTGTTTCGACCCGGCTTCGCACCCTCATTTCTGGCAAATAGCCGCCGGAAAGATAATCCGCCGTTAACTGGGTTGCGTCTGTCTCTACCGGCAGTTCCACCGGCTGATGGGTTCGGGTGAAAAGATCATATCCGTCCGCCGTTCTGGTTTCCAGATGAAAATAAAGCTGCGTCATGCTTTTCGGGCACCGATAGGCAATCGTGGTTCCGGCCGGAAACAGATACACCTTTCCCCCATGCAGCTTGATTTTTTGCTTTTCTACGATCACCTCGCCCTCGCCGTCGATCATATAGTACAGGCGGGAGTAAGGCGGACGAATGCTGACGTCTGCCCAGCGCTGATCCAGTCTGGCGCAGCCGTGCGCGACAATATTCAGCCGAAGGACCGCCCCCGCGTTTTCAAACTCGGGCACGATCTGATGAAAGGGATTCATGACGTTTTCTCCATGTTTGATCTTGATTCTCCATTGCCGGAAAACCATGCCGTTATTATACTATATCCGAATGATCCTGTCACGAAAGAAGGAGGATTTCCCATGAGCAGCTATGTTATCAGAAAAACGCCCGGCGATACCGCGTGGTTCCGTCACGATCGTTTCGGCATGTTTATCCATTGGGGGCTTTACGCCATGCCGGCCCGTCACGAGTGGGTCAAGACCAATGAGCGCATTCCGGAAGCAAAGTACGACAAGTATTTCCAGTATTTCAATCCGGATCTGTACGACGCCCGGGAATGGGCCCGGCAGGCCAAAGCGGCGGGAATGAAGTACGCCGTGCTGACCACTAAGCATCACGAAGGCTTCTGCATGTGGGATACGCAGTATACCGACTACAAATGCACCAACACGCCCGCCGGACGCGATCTGGTGCGGGAATATGTGGACGCTTTCCGGGCCGAAGGGCTGCACATAGGGTTTTATTACTCTCTGATCGACTGGCACCACCCGGATTTCCCTATTGACATGCTTCATCCCCGCCGGGATGACCCGGATGCCTACGAGCAGAATCAGGGCCGCGACATGCGCCGGTATGCCAAATATATGCGCAATCAGGTCACGGAGCTTCTGACCAACTATGGCAAGATCGACATTCTGTGGTTCGATTTTTCTTATCCGGATAACGAAATCCCCGAAAAAACGCCCTGGATGCGCGGCAAGGGCAAGGACGACTGGGAGGCGGAAAAGCTGATTGCGCTGGCCCGCAGCCTGCAGCCCCATATCATGATCGACAACCGCACCGGCATCGAGCAGGATCTGTGGACGCCGGAGCAGTTTCAGCCCACGGAATGGGTGCGTCACCCTGAAACGGGTGAGCTGGTTAACTGGGAAGCCTGTCAGACTTTCTCCGGCAGCTGGGGCTATTACCGGGACGAGCAGACGTGGAAAAGCCCGGAAATGCTTATTCGGATGCTGGTAAACACCGTATCGCTGGGCGGAAACCTGCTGATGAACGTGGGGCCTACTTCCCGAGGATACTTTGATTCCCGGGCCGAAAAAGCACTGAGCGTCTACGCGGACTGGATGAAATACAACGCCCGCTCCATCTACGGCTGCACCATGGCCGAGCCGGAGTTTCAGGCGCCCGCCGATTGCCGCCTGACCCAGAGCGAGGACGGCAATCGGCTGTATGTCCATCTTTTCGCCTACCCCTTCGCTCATCTGATCCTGCGCGGTCTGGCCGGAAAGGTCGATTATGCTCAGTTCCTGCATGACGGCAGCGAAGTGAAATTCAACGACGGCAAAATGGCGCATTTCGGCGAGGGTCTGCCGGATCACGGCGATCAGCTGGTGCTGTATCTGCCGCCGGTGAAGCCGGATACGCTGGTGCCTGTCATTGAGCTGATGCTGAAATAATTATACCCAATGTGACAGAACACCTCTTGAATTTACAACATATAATAATGCTCCTTCGGAAGTCCGAAGGAGCATTATCATATGGAACGCATTGCAAGGGCCAGCCGTTGACAGCTTTGCCGAATCGACGGTGCCTTAATACTCCCTTGCCCGGTTCAGCATATTCGTATCCTGCAGCGGTATTCGCTGGCTCATGCTCTGCAGCTGCTCGGAAAAGCTGTCTTCCTTCATGGCGCTCAGTCTACTGACGCTGACCTCATACGCCACTTTGTTGAGAACGGTGCCGTCCGGAAGCTGTTTTTGATAATTGCGGCTCTGAAAGCGGCCCACCAGCTGAACCTTGTCGCCGATTTTCAGGTTGGCGGCATATCGGGCCGTGCGGCCCCAGGTGATGCAGGGAATGTAATCGCTTTTGCCGTAGGAACGGTTCACGGCAAGCATCAGATCGGCGATTTCCCGTCCAAAGGGAGTGGTTCGGTAGCTGGGCGCTTTGCACAGTGCGCCGGTCAACTGAACCCGATTGGGGTTTTCATCGTCCTCCTCCGGCAAAAGGCGCTGGGCAAAAGCCGTAATCAGCAGCCGGCCGGAGCCTTCCACTACCTTGTTGTAGCTGCGAAGCTGTCCGTCCAGACACAGAACGCTGCCGGCGGCAATGGGCTCGTCGATCAGCAGCCGCTCGCTCAGCGTGACCGGCAGAAAATCCTCCGCGCCGCTGAGACGCGGCACCCGAAGCGTCGTAACGAAAAACTGTTCGCCGAAAAGCTCGTGACCGAATTGCAATGGCTGGCATACGTGTCCCCGTAGATGGATGCTGTTTCCTGTTTCTTCCATGTTTCTCACCTCATGTTTGCTGCGGTTCTTGTGTTGGTTGCGTAGTTTGAACTGGATGCTGCTTTCCCTGCACGTCGATGGTGTAATCGCCCGGCAGAATCAGCTGGCCGACCGGAACGATGGTGTACCCAAGGCCCTGATAGTGCTGAATGACCGTCGGCAGAGCGTTGACGATATCGTTGGAATCGTTGTGGAACAGAACAATATCGCCGTTCTCCACCTTATAGGTGCAGCGCTTGATAATGTCCTGCGTTCCCCGGTCTTTCCAATCCAGTGAGTCGATGCTCCACTGCACGGCCTCATACCCTTCCGCCCGGGATACCTGCACGACCCGGTTGTTGTAGTCGCCATACGGCGGCCGGAAAAGCGTGGGGCGAACCCCTGTCAGTTTTTCCACTTTGTCCGACATCATGCGCAGTTCGTCCCGGATCCCCTCTTCCCCCAGCTTGCTCATCTGAGGGTGGGTGTTGGAATGATTGCCGATTTCATGGCCCCGGGCGAAAATTTCCTTCACCATGTCCGGATATTTGTCCACCCAGCCGCCTACCAGAAAGAAGGTCGTTTTTACCCCGTACTGATCCAGAATATCCAGAATGGGAATCGTTTTATCCGCGCCCCAGGATGCGTCGAAGCTGATGGAAACCACCTTATCATCCCGCTCGACGGAATAGATGGGAAGTTCCCGCTTCTGGGCTACCACCGTCGTGGCAGGCTGATTCAGCCCGACCGTATAGGCAGTGCCGATCACCGCCAGACAGAATCCCAGCCCCAGCTTCGTCCACAGGCTTTTCTTTCCTCTGAAAAGCCGCCGAACAGCCTTTTCCCGGCTCCCGGTCTGGGCCTCCGGCGCTTCCAGCGGCCGCCCCTTCGGAATCAGTTTCAGGGGCTTGTTGCTCATCGGTTATCGCCCTCCCTCCGCGTTTTCCGTTGCAATCATTGCAGTCGATTCATATGTATGCCTGAAAAGAGGGGCGTATGCAGGCAGTCGCTTCGATACGTCAAAACCCGCGTATTCTCCCGAAAGAAAGTGCCGGATTTCCACGCTTATGCAAAAAAAGATCCTAAACGACCAGAAGCCCAATATGCGCCTTGCCTCGCCGCCTGTATACGGCTGCTGCAAACGGGAAAAACTGGCTTCAGCCTTTGCTTGGCTTTTCATCACGTAAAATCGCTCGGGAGGATGCTGATATGGCCGAAGAAATGTACTGGCAGCAGGGGGATACACGCGCCTATCCTGCTTTGCGGGGGAGACGAACCGCAGACGCGGTGATTATCGGCGGCGGCCTGACCGGGCTGACGGTCGCCCTGTGGCTGTGCCGGGCCGGGCTGCGGGTGATCCTGCTGGAAGCACGAACTCTGGGCTCCGGGTCTTCAGCCTGCTGTCTGGGACGGGTCAGTCTGCTTGGGGGAACCTCACTGGTGCGGCTGGAAAAGCGCTTTGGGCAGGAAGGGGCCTCAGCCTGCGTATCCGCCCGTCAGAATGCCCTTTACGCCCTGCGGGAGATGAGCCGGGAAGATGGCGCTTCCTTCGGCTGGCACACGCTGGACGATCGGGTGCTTGGAAGCGGCAAGGCGCTGTTTCAGGAGGCCGAAGCCTTTCGAAGAGCGGGCGTTGCCCTCGAAACCGAAAAGGCGTTTTCGTCTCGTTTTACCGGGGAGGATTCTCTGATGCTTCGGGATATGGCGGCACTGCATCCGCTGCGGTATCTGCATTTTCTGGCCCGGCAGGGAGAGACGCGCGGGCTGAAAATCTTCGAGCATTCCCGGGTTGTTGCACTGGAAACCAATCTGGCGTCCACGGAACGCGGCAGCGTACAGGCACCTTATATCGTTGTGGCAACGGGCTATCCCATTGTAAATACCCCCGGCTGGTACTTTCTTCGAACCGTCCAGCGAAAGGGCTGCCTGATCCCTTTGAACGATGCTTCGGGACTGGAATCTATGCTGAGCGCTCTGGACGGACGCTTTGCGATCCGTCCGCTCCAAAGGGGCGCGCTTGCGCAGCTTTCCCTTTCACGGGTGGGTGAGAAATCCGACTGTTCGGCGGTGGAGCTATGCCGGGAAAGGCTGTCGCCCTATCTGGAAAGCCTGCCGTCCGGCCCATGCTATGACGGTACGGAGGTTTATTCCGCTGACGGACTGCCCTACATCGGTCCCTATGGCCGTCGCACGCCCAACCTTTTTGTAGCCGCCGCCTACAGTGGGCAGGGAATCCTTGGCAGCGTTACGTCTGCGCAGATCATCAGCGCGCGAATTCTGGGACTGCGCTGCGAGGGCGATTTACTTTTTTCTGGGCAGCGGAAGGCGGCGGCTTCCCACGTGGAGGCGCTCAAAACCTGCTGCTCCATCGGAACGCGCTATCTAGGCGGCCTGTTCCGTACCCGCGCGCCGCGCTGCCCGCATCTGGGATGCCGGATGCGCTTCAATCCCTCTTCGCGGCTCTGGGAGTGTCCCTGCCACGGTTCCCAATTTGATGGAATCGGTCATTGGCGGAACGGCCCGGCGGTACACGACGCGACGATACGGAGAAGGTAAAGACAAATGTGCCTGCGGGAAGTTCAGATCGTGCTTCCCGTGACGGGTGTAACAGTTGAAACGGAAGGGTAGGAATTTGCGAAGAAATATGATATAATACCGGCGCATGCCCCTTGAACCGGGCTGCTTTGTGAAACGTAAAGGAACGAAAGGAGGCCCTGCGCATGCAGTATAATACCGCGGGACAGCCCAAAAGCCGCCCTGCGCGGGACTACGCTCCGAAAAAGCGCAAGAATAAAAACCTGGCGAACCTGCCGCTTCTTTTGATCTTCGTAGCGCTGCTGGCGCTGATGTATGTGATCTTTCCTAAAGAGGCGGGCCGTCATGTTGGGCACTCCCAATACGAAGGACTGGTCATCAGCGAGGTCATGAGCGCCAACAATTCCGCCGTGCCGGATGAAAACGGCAATTTTCCGGACTGGCTGGAAATTTACAACGGCTCCGACCACGACATCGACATGGAAGGCGTGATGATCTCCCATCGCAGCGATCGGATCTCATTCCCTTTTCCTGCCTACACCTTGAAGGCGGGCGAACGGGTGATCGTGTATGCGTCCAACAGCTGGCAGAAGGACGATCCTACCAAGCCCTTCCACGGAAAATTCAAAATTTCGTCGGCAGGGGCGCATCTGGCGCTGTACGATCCGGATATGTACCTGATCGACGAGATCACCGTCCCCACCATGACGCCGGATACCAGCTATATTCTGGCTTCTATCGATGAAGACGGCACCCGTCATTACGAAGTGACGGATTATTACAGCCCCGGTTACGAAAACACGGAAGCGGGTTTTTTGGCCTATCGTTCCGTCAACGCCATGGAAGCGGGTTCGCTGGTCATCAACGAGGTATGCCCGGATCCCAAGGTGGGCATTCCGGATGAGGACGGCGATATGTCCGACTGGCTGGAATTGAAAAACAACACCGATCAGACCATTCGTCTCAGCGGCTATTACCTGAGCGATAAAGAGAACAAGCCCATGAAGTGGCGCTTTCCGGAAGGAGCGACCATCCCGGCAGGCGGCTACTATCTGGTCTACTGCAGCGGCAAGGACAAAATGCAGCAGAACGGCATTCCCCACACCAATTTCCGTATCAGCGCCGAACGGGAAACGCTGGTTCTCAGCGATGCGGGTGGCCACCTGCTGGATCGTGTGACCATTGAAAACGTGCCGGTGGATTATTCCGTCGGCCGCGATTCCAACGGCAATTGGGTGCAGTTCGTTTTGAGTACGCCCGGCCAAAGCAACGATGCCAACGGTCAGGCAAAGGCGGATGAACTGATCCGCGCCTACAATCCAACGGGGGTCATCATCAGCGAAGTGCTGGCCTCCAATGACGCTGTCGCCCTCGGCGCTTCCGGGGCGACAGTGGATTTTATTGAGCTGTACAACACCAGCGGCTCTACCGTTGATCTGTCCAATTACGGTCTGAGCGACTCGCTGAAGCGTCCCCGCCGGTGGCAGTTTCCGCAGGGAACGACCATCGGCCCGGGCGAATACCTGATTGTTTACTGCGACGGCAAGAGCACCCTGACTTCTAATACCGAATATCACACCAATTTCAAAATCAAACGGGCAGGCGGCGAAACCGTCTCCTTCTGCGACCCCACCGGCAAGGTGCTGGATCGGATTCCCCTGAGCCTGATTCCCACCGATCACAGCTATGGCCGCACTTCCGGCTATGGCGGCTTCTATTATTATGATTCCCCTACCCCCGGCGAGCCCAACGGAACGGGCTACTATGGCTACGCAAGCAATCCGTCGTTCTCTGAACGCGGCGGCGAATATAAAGGCACCCTGACCCTGACCATCTCCATTCCGGAAAATACCGTGGTCTATTATACCATGGACGGCTCCATTCCCACGGAAGAAAACGCCACGCGCTATAACGAGGGAGATACCTTTGAGATCAACAGCACCGTGGTGCTTCGGGCGCGGGCTTTCGATCCCAGCGGACTTCTGCAGCCCAGCGAGGTCATTACCAGCACCTATCTGATGAACCTGTACCACGCCTTTCCCATCGTCAGTCTGGTGGCCGACCCGGATGTGCTGTGGAACCCGCAGCGCGGCATGCTGACCATCGGCGACAACGTGGACAAGTCCAACGGCATTCCCTTCAAAAACACCGTTTACCGGGAAGTGAAGGAGCAGCTTGGGGCGCAGCCTGGCCACGTGGAATACTACGACAAGGAAAACAATCAGCTGCTGAATCAGGACATGGAGTTCAAGCTGCAGGGACAGTACAGTCTGGACATGCCCCAGAAGTCCTTCAAGTTCCGTTCCAAGGCCAAATACGGCGAAAAGTATTTTAACGCCAAACTGTTCCCGGATCGGGATTTTACCCAGTACAAGGGCTTCGTCCTTCGGAACTCCGGCAACGACTCCGTCTGGACGCGCCTGAACGACGGCCTGCAGAGCCGATTGATCGACCGCTTCAACGAGCAGACGGACAATCCTTCCACGGTTCTTCATCAGGCGTGGAATCCGGTAGTCGTTTATCTGAACGGCGCTTACTGGGGCCATTACAATATGCGCGAACGCGTTGACCGCTTCTTTGTGGCGCAGCACGAAGGCTTATCGCTGGAGGAAGCCGACCAGATGGACATTCTGGAAAGCAGCGGCACCCGTTCCAGCCAGATCTTCTACGGCAGCAACAAGGAATACAAGGAATTGGTGGATCGTGTTGAAAAATCCTCTCCCGGCACCAATCCCGATGATCTGCAATACATTCTGGACAATGTAGACGTAGACAACTACTTCGACTACATGGCCTTCGAAATGTTCTTCGGCAACTCCGACCCCGGCAACATCCGCTTCTACAAGCTGAAGCAGGAAGGCTCCAAATGGCGCTGGATCTTCTACGATGCGGACTACGGCCTGTTTAACTCCGGCTTTGACAGCCCCACCAGCTACCTGAAGGAATCGGGTGCGGGCCAGCAGAAGATCCGCAACACGCTGATCCGCAAGCTGCTGGAAAACGACGAAATGAAGGACAAATTCCTGACCCGTCTGGGAGAAATTTATCAGTTCATGACCACCGAAACCATGACCAATGAGCTCAATGCTATGGCCGCCATTCTGGAACCGGAAATGACCATGCATTTCAACCGCTGGGCAGAAGAAAACGACAAGGCCATCAACTTTGACTCTCCCACCACACCCGAGGGTGCGCTGCGCTACTGGAACACCCGTCTGAACTTCACCCGCAACGTGCTCAAGAAACGGCCCACCTACTTCTACGAGATGGTGCAGGAGCGTTTCAATCTCAGCGACGAGCAGATGCTGAACTACTTCGGCGTAAAGCCGGAGCTGCCCAGCGATGCGATTGTCACCGAAGGCAAGAAGTGGGGCTGACCAGGGGCAGTGCCCTTGGACCCCAGCTCGCGTTTCAGTTGTTCAGTTTCCCCCCACTGTCGCCGCGTGGATGGTTATGGGGCAGTACCCCTGGACTCCAGTTCACGTTTCAGTTGTTCAGTTTCCCCCACCGTCGCCGCGTGGATGGTTATGGGACAGTGCCCTTGGACCCCAGTTTGCGTTTCAGTTGGCCGGTTACACCTGCTACCGCCGCGTGGATAGTCAGGGTCAGCGTCCCTGAACCCCGGTTCGCGTTCCAGTTGGCTGGTTTCACCTGCTACTGCCGCATGGATATTCATGGTCAGCGTCCCTGAATTCCAATTCGCATTTCAGTTGGCCGACTTTCCCCCACTATCGCCGTTTCAATGGCTTGGGCAAATGCCGTGCCGCTGACCTTCACAATGTCAACGTGGCGGTCGGCTTTGGAAAATCACCCCATCTGATTGACAAGCCTCTTTCAATGCGTTACCCTATCATTATGCCATAGTCAAAGGAGGAACCCCTGTCATGTACTCTTCTTCCCTGCTGCAGCTGAGCAGCGTCGTCAATGCCACCGGATTGGCCGCGCAGTTTAAGTCCATCGTTCCTTCCGACCTGTTTCTGGCCCTTGGTCTGGGGTTTGTGATTGGTCTGATCATTGCCATTGTCTACCGCAAAACCTATCGCGGCGTTTTGTACAGTCCCTCCTTTGCCCTGACGCTTGTCATGCTCACCCTTATCACCACGCCGGTGGTTATGTGCATTAAGAGCGACATTGCGCTGTCCATGGGTATGGTTGGCGCTTTGTCTATCGTGCGCTTCCGTACCGCAGTGAAAGACCCGCTGGACACGGCCTACATGTTCTGGGCGCTGACCATGGGCATTCTGCTGGGCGCAGGCCTGTACCTGATCGCTATGATCGTGGTGCTTTGCATTTCCGTTCTGATGATCGTGCTTTCTTTCGCCAAGCTCTCTTCCACCAACGCCTATCTGCTGGTGGTGCATTATGACGAGTTCTGCGAAGGCGCTATCCAGTCCGAGCTGCACCGCAGTGTAAAGAACTCCAAGCTGCGTTCCAAGACTCTGACCCGGGGCGGCGCGGAAATGACCTACGAAGTCCGCATCGACGCCCGCAGCGAAGTGGTCACGCGCATGCTGGATATCGAAGGCGTTCATGACGCCACCCTTGTCGCCTGCCAGTCCGAGATCGGCGCTTAAGCAAGGCCTATTTCCATCTGTCTGATGCCTCGAAAGGAGTCCCTCCGTCATGGCCATTACCGTGCCCCTGCGGCATGAGCTGAAATTCTATATCAATCCCGTGGAATATCAAGTGCTCTCCCGCCAGCTGGACCGTGTGCTGGAGCGGGATCCAAACGGCGATGAAAACAACGAGTACCATATTCGCTCCCTGTATTTCGATACGATCTATAATGATGCGCTGCTGGACAAGCTGGACGGCGTAAAAAACCGTGACAAGTACCGCATCCGCATCTACAACTTTTCGGATAAATTCATCCGCATGGAGTGCAAGACCAAAGTAGGCTCCCTGATTTCCAAACGTTCGGTAGCGATCCCCAAGCTATTGGCCGAGCAGCTCATTGCGGGAGATCCTACAGGGCTGGAGCAGAGCCGGAGCGGTCTTCTGCGGGACGTATACCGGGAAATGAAAATCAACTACCTGCATCCGGTCGTCATCGTGGACTACGTTCGGGAAGCGTACCTGCACCCCGCCGAGGAAGTGCGCATCACCTTTGACAAGCAGCTGCACACCGGGCTGAACTCCATCGACATTTTCAATCCCTATGTTCCCACGATTTCCCCCTTCGATCATGACGAGATGATTTTGGAAGTCAAGTTCAATCGGGTGCTGCCCAATTATATCCGTGATTTGCTCTGCACCTGCGTTCACGGCGCGCAGAACAGCGCCATTTCCAAATATGTTTGGTGCCGCCGGTTCGAAAACTACGAATAAGATTCTTGAAATCAAAAACCGCCTTCGGTCTGATAAGCAGGCCGAAGGCGGCTTTGAATTTGCTTAGGATAGGGTTGCCGCCAGCTTTCGATAGCTGTGAGCGAAATAAAGAATTTCGGCAATGGCGGTGATCGTCCATGAGAACACGTACAGCAGATACAAAGAAGAGAGCGTGTGGAAATAAGCAAAGATCGTATACACCCAAATCACCCGGAAGACGCAGGAACCCAGAATCACAATGACGGTAGGCACCATCGCCTTTCCCAGTCCTCGTGAAGCGGCTATGGTGTTATCCATAAAGGCGGATACCATGTAGGAGAAGCCCATCACCCGAAGCCGGGCCATACCGGCTTCCATAACCGCGGCGTCTCTGGTGAACAGGGAAAGAAACTGCCGTCCAAAAATCACCAGAGAAAGGCCAAGAATCGCACCTGCGCCAAAGGAATAGGCCAGACTGATGAAATAGCTTTGCAGCATGCGCTTTTTCTTCCGGGCCCCCATATTCTGGCTGATGAAGCTGGAACATGCCATATAGAATGCGTTCATCACGTCGTAGACCAGTGCGTCGGAATTAGCGGCAGCGGAATTGCCCTCCACCGTAATGGCGTCGAAGGAATTCACGCCGGTCTGAATGAACAGGTTGGCAATGGCGAAAATCGCATTTTGACATCCGGCGGGAATGCCCAGCCGGAGCACAAAACGAGCCTTATCCGGGGTCAGCTTCAGGGCACTGGGCCTAAGCGCAATATTCTCCTTACTGCGCAGCAGGGAAGCGAGGATCAAAACAGCACAAAGCCACTGCGACGCCGCGCTGGCAATCGCGACGCCCGCAACGCCCAATCCGCAGACGATCACGAAAAACAGGTTCATCAGCACATTGGCCACACCGGCGGTGGTCAGGAACAGCAGCGGCTTTCGGGTATTGCCAACAGCGCTGAAAACGGCATTGCCGAAATTATAAACGGCCATGGCAGGCATGCCCAGAAAATAAATCCTCAAATAAAGCGCTGCATCATCGATCAGCACTTCCTTGGTATTGAGCAATTCCAGCATGGCCCGCGAAAACAGCAGACCCAGCGCCAGAATCACCCCGCCCTCTATCAGGCATAGAATCAGCGAAGTATGGACGGTCTCCGAAACGTCGCGGTCGCTGTGCGCGCCAAAATACCGCGCCACCATGACGTTGACCCCGTTGCCGATGCCGATCAGGAAGCCGGTAAACAGCGTCACCAGAATGGTCGTCGAGCCGACAGAGCCCAGCGCCTCCGGCCCGACAAACTGTCCGACCACCATAATATCGGCCATGTTGAACAGCGCCTGAAGCAGGTTGGAAAACATCAGTGGGACACTGAAGAAGAAAATCTGTTTGGCCAGTCTTCCTTCGGTCAAATCTTTGGTGACATGCTCCATTGCAGGTCTTCCGCCTTTCTTCTGAAATCGGGAAATCCCGACGGGCTATCATTATAGCGCGGAATCTGTTTTTTGCAATGGTCTATACACCCTTTTAACGGCCGGAACGGCTCTGAGATGCAGCGCGACGTTCCTGCCATTCGCTTCGAAGAAGCCCCATCATCAGAATATCGGCAAAGCTGCCGTCCTTCCGGCGATAATGCTCCCGGAGACGGGCTTCTTCCCGAAAACCGGCGCTTCGATAACTGGAGATGGCCCGCGTATTGGACGCAAATACATACAGGTAAAGCCGGTTCAGCCCCAGCCGCTCAAAGCCGTAATCCGTCATCAGTTTCGCTGCCTCGCTGCCGATCCCCCGTCCGCGGGCGGTTTCCTCTCCGATAAAAATAGCGTACTCTGCCCGCAGATGCTCCCGATTGATCTCCTTGAGAAATACCGTGCCTACCGGCTGATTCAGCGCCTTATCCACAATGATGAACTGGTCGCATTTTCCCGACAGCACCATTTCTTGCAGCCATTGCCGGTGCCGTTCCTCCGTGATCGGCTCCTGCCGGAAAAGTGTGCCGTAAACCCGGGGATCGCTCCGCCAGCGCACAATCAGCGGCGTATCCTCCGTCGTGATGGGGCGCAGAAAAATTTTTTCTCCTTCCATTCGAATGGTTTCGTTCATGCTTTTCCCCCTGTATCCGGCTTTTTCGTTTCGATTGTAGCCCTTTTGACGGTGCTTGACAAGATGCTATTCTTTTGCCCATCTCGGCGTATGGCCGGCATATTCTCGGTAGACCCGGTGAAAGGTTCGCAGACTGGAAAAACCGCAGGCAGAAGCCACGTCGGTCAGGGGCAGGCCGCTTTCCCGCAGCAGCTTTTCCGCCATCCGGCACCGCAGGCCATTGATATACCGGGTAAAGGAGCAGCCCACCCTTGCGTTAAAAATATGCGAAAACCGCCCGGCACTGTAGCCGAAGCGCGCTGCTGTTCCGGCCACCGTCAATTCCTCCGCAAAATGATCCTGCAGATAGATCAGAATTTCGCGCACCAGATCGCTTTCGGCGCTGGGAGCTTTTTCCTTGAGCCCGATTTTTTCGATCAGCAGGGCAAGCACCGCCAAATTCAGTCCGTTCATATAGAACGGGTTTCGCTCGTGGGCGGGTTCTGCTGCCAGCTGCAAAAGCCGGGCACACTCAGCCGCCTCTTCCGCGCCCAAAATTTCAGCGGCGAATTTCTTTTGGCTTAAGGCGTTTTGCAGGGAGGGCACCGTCGCCAGCGGAATGGTCGCTACAATGGTTTTGGCATAATCGGGCGTGGTATAGCCGTGAATCATATAGCTGGAATTGACTATTATTTCCCCGGCGGAAACCAGCCTGCTTTTCCCCTCCTGAATTGCCATCAGAGCGCCTTCTTCAACCAGAATCAGTTCGACGGCCCCATGAAAATGCACCATTGCCTGATTGTTGAGCGCATGCCATATCTGTGCTTCCATGCGCTGATCTCTGGCCAGTTCATAAAATTGCTGAATGGTTCTCGCCGCCTTTCCGCAATCGATCATAGCTGATTTTGGCACAATCATATCACAAACTGGCGCGACAGAAAAGCCCCTCCCGCTTATAATATTCTCAAACAAAGGCGCTGAAAGGCTGCCTGAAGGACAAGGAGCAGCGGCATGAACACGATCAATGCAGGCATTATCGGATTTGGTTATATGGGGCATTTCCACCTGAATAAAGCCCACCAGCTGGAAGAACTGGAAGTGGTTTCAGCTTACGACATCGATGCTGAAAAGCGTTCTGACGCGGAAAAAGAAGGCCTGACCGCGTATGACCGTCTGGAGGATTTTCTGGCGGACGAGCGCATTTCTCTGGTCTTCATCTGCACGCCCAATAACGTCCATGCCCAACTGGCCATTGCCTGCCTGCAGGCCGGAAAACACGTTATGTGCGAAAAACCCGTCACCATGAATTCGGATGAGCTGGAACAGGTCATTGCCGCTGCCGAAAAGGCAGGCCGCATTTTTACCGTTCATCAGAACCGCCGTTGGGATGAAGATTATCTCATGACCTGTCAGGCCGTGCAGAGCGGAGAAATCGGAAATATCACCACCATCCAGTCCCGCGTTTACGGCCAGCGGGGCGTTTGCTTCGGCTGGCGGGCTGACCCGGTGGCAGGCGGCGGCATGCTCTACGACTGGGGGATTCATCTGATCGACCAACTGCTGTGCATGTTCCGTGGGCATGAAGTTGTCAGCGTATACGCCCGTCTGCTCAGCATTCTGACCCCTGCGGTCGATGACAGCTTTGAGCTTCAGCTGGAGTTTGATAACGGCGTGGTGGGAAAAATTCAGGTGGGTACGTTCTGTCTGCAGGAACTCCCCCGCTGGTTTGTTTACGGCGACCGCGGCACGCTGAAAATCGATGATTTTTCCGGCAAAACCGGCGGAATGGCCCGCATCCGCCAGAATGTACAGGGATTCGACAGCGTATTCGGCAAGCATCTGGGCCCAAGCCGCACGATGGCTCCGCTGAAGCCGGAATTTGTGGAGCAGCTTCCCCTGCCTCAGGTTTCTACGGATCCGCTGGCCTATCACCGCAATCTGGTTCATGCCTGTGCCGGTCTGGATGTGCCCTGCGTTTCTTTTGCCGACATGCGGCGCGACATGAAAATCGTGGATCTGGCCTTCGAAAGCTCCCGGACGCAGCAGGTTCTAAAGGTTCGAGTGTAAAAGAATTTTTCAGGAAAAATCAACCCCCGCCGAAAGTGCAGCAAGCGTTTTCGGCGGGGGTTGTGGTATTGCTTTTCTGCTTATCACTCCTGCGGACAGTGAAGAACCATGTTGACTTCGTGGCAGTCCGGCTCGTCCACCACATCCGTCTGTTCAAAGCCCAGCGATTCATACAGCCGCGCGGCTACTGCATGGCCCCAGATATAGGTGGTGGTCATGGTATGCATGCCGTACTGCGTCTTCATCAGGCGAATCAGCTCCCGCAGAGCCTTTCGCCCGTATCCCCGGCCCTGCTGCTCTCCGGCGATCATATATTCCCAGAGGAACCATTCTCCCTCCTGAAACTTCCGAAGCATCGCAAAGCCCACCAGCTGCTTTTCTTCCCAAATATCAAAGGCAATGGTGTCCTCCCGCTGCACCATCCGGCGGATCATATCCGGTGAGCAGACCCATGGACGCTGTTCCGGCAGGACAGAAACCTTGATTTCGTTGGATGGGATAAATTGCATGAGAAACCTCCTTCGTTTCTAGCGTTTGGATGGCCAGTCGGAAAGCAAAGAAACATTGTAATGATAATTTCTTGCATTTTCATATTCTACAGCTTTACTTCCTGCAAAGTCAGAAGAAACCGGCTGGCGAAAATCTGTTCGCCAATTTTGTTTGGTGACAAGGTAATTTTGTTCCCCATAATAGTGAATTCCTTCTAACAGTCGTAGTTTTCCATTTTTAAGTTCATATTTAAGTATTTCATGATCGCTGGCACCATCGGAACCGATGTTAATTATTTTTCCATCATCTGTCAAATAATAACTATTTCTGTTCCAGCCTGTAAGAACTAAAACAGGTTTTTCATCTTTTTGAGTATACATAATTTGAACTTCATAATCTATATCTTCACTGCATATCATAAACATGAGTTCAGGAATTCCATCGTTGTTTATATCACTAATTTGGTAGTAAACCCCATTAGGATCCCAACTTGTTAAATCGGCATTGCCTATCCAGTAGCGCTCAAATATGCTATTGTCCCATTTTTGTGTCAAACCTGTGTACAACATATCTAGAATTTCAGCATATGAACCAAGGGGATAGTCGCCGCGATTTATATCCTCCTGTCCTTTGTATTCTTTTTCGGAACACCAACAATCTAGATAATCGCAGTTCACCC
>ERZ857827.1509-NODE-1509-length-23307-cov-4.873817_pt1 | contig 23307 bp, 19 predicted proteins | sample MGYA00519761_ERZ857827 | MGnify/ENA primary metagenome ERZ857827 (study PRJEB31778, sample SAMEA3449370) | human gut metagenome | biome: human gut; feature: human-associated habitat; material: faeces | place: United Kingdom | collected 2010/2012 ... | reverse complement strand
GCGCTCTCCGCGACGGTTCCCTCCCGAACGCCTGCGCCGTCGTCGCCCGCGCCGGGCTCCCGCAATCCGAGGTCCTCGGGATTCGCGGACAGTTCCTTTTCGTTGTCTTTATCGCTCATGTTCGTCGTTTGCTCTTGGAAGTCGTCAAATCAAATCCTCTACATAGTCGGCCTCGATGCGCAGGTTGCCGATGATGAAGCCTTGCCTCTCGGCGCTGTTCTTGCCCATGTAGAACTCGAGCAGATCGCAGATCGGATCGTCCTTGGTCATCCGCACCTTGTCCAGCCGCATATCCTCGCCGATGAAGTTCTTGAACTCGTCGGCCGAGATTTCCCCGAGGCCCTTGAAGCGCGTGATCTCGGGGTTCGGCCCGAGTTGGCTCACGGCCCGCAGGCGCTCCTCCTCGCTATAGCAGTAGCGCGTCTCCTTTTTATTGCGCACGCGGAACAGCGGCGTCTGCAAAATATAAAGGTGTCCCGAGCGGATCACGTCGGGAAAGAACTGCAGGAAAAACGTCAGCAACAGCAGCCGGATGTGCATTCCGTCCACATCGGCATCCGTCGCTACGATAATCTTGTTGTAGCGCAGGTTGTCCATGTCCTCTTCGATGTTCAGCGCGGCCTGCAGCAGATTGAACTCCTCGTTCTCGTAAACGATCTTCTTGGTCAGCCCGTAACTGTTGAGCGGCTTGCCGCGCAGGCTGAACACGGCCTGCGTGTTCACGTCGCGCGACTTGGTGATCGACCCGCTCGCGGAATTCCCCTCGGTGATGAAAATCATCGACTCCTCGGCCCGCTCGTTCTTGTCGGTGAGGTGGATACGGCAGTCGCGCAGCTTCTTGTTGTTGAGGCTCACCTTCTTGGCCATCTCGCGCGCCTTCTTCTGGATGCCGGAGATCGCCTTGCGTTCCTTCTCGCTTTCCTGAATCTTCCGCAGCAGCACGTCGGCCGTCTCGGAATGCTTGTGCAGATAGTTGTCGAGCTCGGTTTTCAGAAAATCGACGACGAAGTTGCGCACCGTCGGCCCGTCGGGTCCCATATCCTTCGATCCAAGTTTCGTCTTGGTCTGCGATTCGAACATCGGTTCCTCGACCTTGACGCTGATTGCCGCGATGACCGACGTGCGGATGTCCGCCGCATCGAAATCCTTGCGGTAGAACTCCTTGATCGTCTTGGCAATCGCTTCCCGGAACGCGGCCTGATGCGTCCCGCCCTGCGTCGTGTGCTGTCCGTTGACGAACGAATAGTACGTCTCGCCGTAGCCGTGCCCGTGCGTGATCGCCACCTCGATATCGGTCCCCGTCAGGTGAATCGGCGGATAGAGCGGCTCCTCGCCCAAATTCTCGTTGAGCAGGTCCAGCAGGCCGTTGCGCGACACGAAAGCCTGCCCGTTGACGCGGATCGTCAGCCCGGCGTTCAGATAGGTGTAGTTGCGGATCATCGTCTCGACGTACTCCATGTGGTAGGCATACTCGCCGAATACGCTCCGGTCGGCCACGAACGACACGCTCGTGCCGTTGCGGTCGCCGACGCCGCTCTCGGACGTGTCCGATATCTCCTCGCCTGCCTCGAAACGCACGGTGCGCGCCTCGCCGTCGCGGACGCTGCGGATCGTGAACTCGCTCGACAGCGCGTTGACGGCCTTGATGCCGACGCCGTTCAGGCCGACGGATTTCTTGAAAGCCTTCGAATCGTACTTGGCTCCGGTGTTCATCTTCGAGGCGACGTCCACGAGCTTGCCGAGCGGAATGCCGCGCCCGTAGTCGCGCACCGACACGCGGCCGTCGTCCCCGACCGTGACGTCGATCGTCTTGCCGAAACCCATCATATACTCGTCTATCGAGTTGTCAAGCACCTCTTTGATCAGGATGTATATGCCGTCGTCGGCCGACGTGCCGTCGCCGAGCTTCCCGATATACATGCCCGGGCGCCGGCGGATATGCTCCTTCCAGTCGAGCGTCCGGATATGCTCGTCGCCGTAGTCTGCTGCTGCGTTCATGTTCGTTCCTTTCTTCGGATGCGGGACCTTCCCGCGTTATGACGATTCCTCAAAATATTCTATTTCCCTTCGGAAAGCATCCGTCCGTGCGCCTCCTTCATCAACGCTTCGGTCCGTCCGGCCAGCTCCCGGGCTTCCGAGGAAGCGACCCGCTCGGGCGGAATCGGATCGAGCACCCGCACGCGGAAGGTGTGCGGCATCCGCACGCGCCAGCCTTTCATCAGGCTCCACGTGCCGTCGATCACGACAGGCTGTATGCCGACGCCCGCACTCTTCGCCACCAGAAAAGCCCCGTCCTTGAAGCGGCCGATCTCGCCGGTCCGCGTCCGCGTCCCTTCCGGGAACACGATGACCGAAGTACCTCTCGACAGGCGCTCGACGCAGCGTTCCATCATCCGCTTGGCGCTGCGGCGCGATCCGCGTTCGACCGGGATATCGCCGTGCATCCACAGCACCCAGCCGAAGATCGGCATCTTCTGCACCTCTTTTTTCGACACCCACTTGAAGTTGAGCGGCAGCACGTACATCAGCGGAATGTCGAGCATCGACTGATGATTCGTCACGATGACCCACGGACGGCTCCGATCGATCTTCTCCCGGCCTTCGACCCGCAGCTTCCATAGCGGGCACAACCGGAAGATCCCGTACGACCAGACGCGCGACGCCCAATGCAGCGCCACCCGTTCCTTATCGAAAAAAACGGTCAGCGCAAAAAGAACGGCGAACGGGACGAAACAGATCACCGTGAAGAGCGACAGAAGCAGATAGTAGATCGCAGAGGCCATATCGGCGCAGATTTTCCCATGTTAATCCTGCAAGTTTAGCACATTTTTTCGGTTTTTCCGACGCTGCGGCTGCGCAGTTATCAACATTTAATCAATTCCGGAAAGGTGTTCGGCTTGCTTCGCTCCGACACGTCGCCGCACACAATACATTGACCATGAGCACAATTCGCATCGCAATCCGGCTATCGAGCCGACAACGGCTCCCGGACGGTCAGCACCGAGTCGCCTCCGGACCTGCGAAACCGCGGAACTTTCTGTCGCCGCCGGCCCGGCGGAAGCCTCTCAAAAAGCGCGGCAAAGTTGGCCGTTTCAAAAAAATCTCAGATATTTGCATGTCATGGAAAACGCACCGAAGATCACGCTGGAACAAATCCAGGCCCCCATAGCCGACCGGATACGCAGCTACGAGCGGTACATCGCGTCGATCCTGCATAGCGACAACGCCTATGTCGGCTCGATCAGCGACTACATCCTCGGCAACCGGGGCAAGCAGCTCCGCCCGCTGCTCGTGCTGCTGTCGGCCGCCCTGCACGGCGAGATCGGCCAGCGGAGCTACATGGGCGCGTCGCTGGTCGAGATGATCCATACGGCCTCGCTGATCCATGACGACGTCGTCGACGAGGCTTACGTCCGACGCGGCAAGCCGTCCGTCAACGCGCTGTGGCACGCCCGGACGGCCGTTCTGATCGGCGACTACATTTTCGCGCGCACCTATCACGTCTGCCTGCAAAACAAGGGCTGGGACATGCTGACCGAGGTCACGCGTTCGATCCACGAGGTGAGCGAGGGAGAGCTGATCCAGACCGAGCAGACCGAGAAACTGGCGATGACGCGCGAAATCTACTACGACATCATCTATAAGAAAACCGCCGCGCTGCTCGGCGCCTGCGGAGCCACCGGGGCGATCTCGGTCGGTGCGGACGAAGAGCACGTAAACCGGATGCGCGAGTTCGGCAACAACCTGGGCGTCGCCTTCCAGATCAAAGACGACATACTGGATTATTCGCCTATGGAAGTGACCGGCAAGCCCACCGGCGGCGACATGCGCGAGCGCAAGATCACGCTGCCGTTGCTCTACGTGCTCGAGCAAAGCACGCCGGCCGAACGCGACCTGCTGCTCGCCAAGCTGAGCGACGTGCGCAACAGCCCGGACCATGTCGAATACCTGTGCCGCGCAGTCGAGCGGGGGGGCGGGTTGGACCACGCCCGGCAGTGCATGGCCGAGTACCGCGACAAGGCGCTCGCCTTTTTGGAAGGATACCCCGATTCGGACGTACTGCATTCGCTGCGCCTGTTCGCCGACTTCGTTCTCTCGCGGGACAAATAGCCGCTCCTGCGCCGGGCTCTCCCGTAGCCGCCGCGCCGAAGCGCGGGTCAGGACCGGAGGCGCGCCTCTAAAACAAAACCGACATGGAAACCCTGCTCCGATATTTTCCCGACCTGACCGCCGCGCAGCGCGAGCGCTTCGCCGTGCTCGACGAGGCGTACCGGACATGGAACGAACGCATCAACGTCATCTCGCGCAAGGACATCGATCGGCTCTACCCGCACCATGTGCTGCACTCGCTCGCCATCGCGAAAGTCTGCGCGCTGCGTCCCGGCGCGCGCGTGATGGACGTAGGCTGCGGCGGGGGCTTCCCCGGCATCCCGCTGGCCATACTCTTCCCGGAGGCGCGGTTCACGCTGGTCGACTCGATCGGCAAGAAAATACGCGTCGTCGACGAGGTGATCCGCGCTACGGGCCTGAACAACGTCCGTACCGTACACGGCCGGGCCGAGCAGGTCGGCGGCCGCTTCGATTTCGTCGTCAGCCGGGCCGTCACCGAAATGAAGACGTTCATCGGCTGGGTATGGGACAAGATCGACCGCGGCGAGGCGGCCGGCACGCTGCCCAACGGCATCCTGTACCTGAAGGGAGGCGACTTGAAAGACGAGCTGCAAGCCGCCGGCAAGCCGTACAGAACGTACGAAATCGCCGATTTCTTCGACGGGGAATTTTTCGAGACCAAAAAGGTCGTCTATTTCGGCCGATGAGCTACTGTGCTGAAACTGTGCGGGAAGTGTCCTGCGAAAAATCGCGGAAAAGTTTTTTTATAAACAAAAATGTTTTTACCTTTGCACTCCGCCGTGCCTACGGCCCCGTCGCTCGCATTTTCGGGCGCGGGCGGCAGGGGAAACGAACGACTTTACGGGAAATAAATATATAAATCATAACCGCGATGAAAAGGACTTTTCAACCTTCACAGAGAAAGAAGATCAACAAGCACGGCTTCCGTGAAAGAATGTCGACCGCCAACGGCCGCAAAGTGCTTGCCGCCCGCCGCGCGAAAGGCCGCAAGAGACTGACCGTATCCGACGATACCGGCTGGAAATAGTCTCCGGCCGCAACGAATGTGAGGGCTGCTCATCCGGGCAGCCTTTTCTCTGTCCCGAAACCCGACTCATGTTCGACTTGACCGACCCGCTGAAAGGAATCGCCGCCGAAATCGACGCAGGACGACGTATCACGCCGGACGAAGCGCTCGCGCTCGCGGAGCAAGCCCCGCTGGCCCTGCTGGGGCTGCTGGCCGTGCGCGTCAAGGAACGCAAAAGCGGCAAAGAAGTATATTATAACCGGAATTTTCATATCGAGCCGACGAACGTCTGCGTGTTCAACTGCCGCTTCTGCTCGTATCGCCGGCCGGCCGGCTCGCCCGAGGCTTGGGATTACGACGAGCGGGAAATACTCTCCCAAGTCGAGGCACACCGCGACAGCGGCGCGACCGAAGTGCATATCGTCGGGGGCGTGCATCCGCGCAACGACCTTTATTATTACGCCGACCTGATCCGGAAGATCAAACGCATCATGCCTCAGGCGTCGGTCAAGGCGTTCACGGCGATCGAGCTCGCGTACATGATCCGTCAGGCGGGCCTCGCTCCCCGCGACGGACTGCTGCTGCTCAAGCAATCGGGCATGGAAGCGATTCCGGGCGGAGGAGCCGAAATCTTCGCCGAGCCTATCCGCTCGCGCATCTGCCCCGAGAAAGGCACGGCCGACGAGTGGCTCTCGATGCACCGCGAGGCGCACCGGATCGGTATCCCGACCAACGCGACGATCCTGTACGGGCACATCGAGAGCTGGGAAGACCGCATCGACCACCTCGACCGGCTGCGCTCGCTGCAGGACGAGACGGGCGGATTCAACGCCTTCATTCCGCTCAAGTACCGCAGCCGCAACAATTCGATGTCCGGAATCGGCGAAGTCAGCGTTGTCGAAGACATGAGGATGACGGCTCTGGCGCGCATCTATCTCGACAATTTTCCGCACATCAAGGCCTACTGGCCGATGTTCGGCAAGACGACCGCCCAGATCGCGCTCGCTTTCGGAGCCGACGATATGGACGGCACGATCGACGACAGCACGAAAATCTACTCGATGGCCGGGGCCGAGGACCAGTCCCCGACCATGACGACCGCCGAGATGGAGCGGACGATACGCTCGGCAGGCTACGAGCCGGTCGAGCGCGACACGTTCTACCGTCCGGTCCGGAGAACGACCGATTGATCCGACGGCTGCCGGGCACGGTCGCCGGTATCCCGCCGGTCGCAGCCGCGATGAACCCGGAGTTCCGGGACGGCATATCCGAAAAAATATAGTATATTTACGCCGAACTGCGGCAGGCTCCCGGAGAAACGGCGAAGTTCCTGCCGCAAACCGGTTGCCCGCGCGCTCCGGACCGATCCGAACGAAACGATGGAACCTAAGAACAGAACGCCCCGTCGGAGCACGGCCTCCGACAGCGGACGCAGGCGGAACGGTCCTGCGTCCCCGCGACAAAAAAATACCGTATCACGACCCCGATCGTTTTCAGACATGAACCCTCTGCTAAAACTCGCCCGGCGCATCAACTCCAGCGTCATCGCGCGCAATCTGGTGCTGGCCGCCTGCGCGATCATCGTCTTCGTCTTCGTCGTCAACCTGTTGCTGAATCTGTTCACGCGGCACGGACAGGTACGGGTCGTACCCGACTTCAGCCACATGACCGTCGAGGAAGCCGCGCACGCAGGCAAAGAGGCATCGCTGAAAATCGAGATCAACGACTCGCTTTACGTGCCGGCCTATCCGGGAGGAGTCATTCTCGAACAGACGCCGGCCCCCGGCGAAAAGGTAAAGTCCGGGCGTCATATTTTCGTCACGATCAACTCGTTCCGCCAGAAAATGGTCGACGTGCCCTACGTGACCGGCTTCTCGCTGCGTCAGGCGAAGAACAACCTCGACATAGCCGGGCTCGGCATCAAGGAGCTGATCTACCGCGACGACATCGCCACGAACTACGTGCTCGAGGAGCGCTGCGGCGGCAAGGTGGTCGGTCCGTCGAGCCGGATGCAGGCCGAAATCGGATCGGGCGTCACGCTGATCGTCGGCAGGGCCCCCGACGCGGCCGCGCCTCAGGTTCCCAAGCTGGTCGGTTTCTCGGCCCGCGAAGCGAAGAACCGGCTGTGGGAAGCCGGATTCAACATCGGCAAGATTACGACCGGCGACGGCATCGATGCGCTGAACGAACACGAGGCCAAGGTATACAAGCAGAGTCCCGCCACGGGAAGCCGGCAGGCCCTCGGCACGCAGGTGCGCATCTGGCTCACGCTCGACGAGGAGCAGTTGGCCAAGGGACACAAACAATCGGACCGCGACGCGCGAGCCGCAGCCAAGGCGCTGGCCGACAGTTTGGAAGAAGCCGCATTCAACAACGCCGAATAATTTTTCCATGAGCGAGGAGGAACTGGACGACCTTTCGATGCCGGAAGAGATCGGCGAGACCGACTCTCAGGACGAAATGTACGAGCACTTCAGCGTGACCGTCGACAAGGGTCAGGGCATGCTGCGGATCGACAAATTCCTGACCAACCGGATGGAGGGCGTCTCGCGCAACCGTATTCAGGCCGCAGCCGACGCGGGGAACATCCTGGTCGGCGGCACTCCCGTCAAGTCGAGTTACAAGGTCAAGCCGCTCGACCGCATCTCGATCGTAATGCCGTACCCGTTGCGCGAACTGGAAATCGTCCCCGAGAACATTCCGCTCGACATCCGCTACGAGGACGACGACCTGATCATCGTCAACAAGCCGGCCGGCATGGTCGTACATCCGGGGCACGGCAACTACACGGGAACGCTAGTCAACGCGCTCACGTACCACCTCAAGGATCTGCCGCTGTTTCAGAGCGGGGACATGCGAGCCGGGCTCGTCCACCGCATCGACAAGAACACGTCGGGCATTCTGGTCATCGCGAAGAACGAGCGGGCGCACGCCCGGCTGGCCAAGCAGTTTTTCGACCATTCGATCGACCGGGTCTACCACGCGCTGGTATGGGGCAACATGGATTCCGACGAGGGCACCGTGACCGGAAATATCGGCCGCAGTCTGCGCGACCGGATGAAGATGGCCGTATTCCCCGACGGCGAGTCGGGCAAGCATGCCGTCACCCACTATCGCGTGCTCGAGCGGCTCGGCTACGTGAACCTCGTCGAGTGCCGCCTCGAAACGGGACGCACGCACCAAATCCGCGTCCACATGGAGTATATCGGACACCCGCTGTTCAACGACGAGCGATACGGCGGCGACCGGATACTGAAAGGAACGACCTTTTCGAAATACCGGCAGTTCGTCGAGAACTGCTTCCGCCTGATGCCCCGCCACGGCCTGCATGCACGCAGCCTCGGCTTCGTCCACCCGACGACCGGGGAGAGCGTCTATTTCGAGAGCGAGATGCCCGACGACATGCGCTCGGTCGTCGAACGCTGGCGGAACTATGTCGCAGGACGGGAAAGCACCGGAGAATAGCCGCGCCGTCCGCACCGGTCCCCGGTATCCGATCCTCCCCGGCGTCCGGTCCCTCGCTCCGGCCCCACGCAAATAACGGCACGGACCCGGCTGCCGCGCGATTTTCCCGAACGACGGAACAGACCGGCTGCAAGAACGTCACGACAAGCCGGGCTTTCCTACGGCTCCGCAGATTCCCCTTCTGTCCGCCTTTTCCCCGGACGAACAGACTGCACGCGATTTCCGAATCGCCGATTCGGGAATTCATATTTTTATCCGTCGGATTACAGCGGCTTACCCTTATTTATTCTATTTTGCCTCATACCGCTTTGGCATAAAAGCGCTCAGGCGATCTATGTTCTATCCTTCGGACTATACGGCCACCGCTTTCTATTTAGGCTATCGCCCCCTCTTTTTCCACGCCGCGTCCCCGTAAAAGCGTTTAGAAAACGCCATACGGAACGGATTCCCGAAAAACGAGCGCATCGGGACAACCCTGCCGACGGCATGGAGCCGGCCGACGCACATTCCATGCAAACACGACATCCCGAAATACAGCGCCGATCCCGCCGAGCGCATTCTTACTACGAAACGGGAACTTCGGATATCCGCCGGCCGACGGACTTTCCGCTTCAACCGGCATACCGCCATCACGGCAGGGAAACGCCGGACAAGGAGAACCCCGGCTGCCGCGACGGCTGAACACGCATGCCCCGCCCCGTCCGAAGCAACGACTCGCATCCCGGCACGACTCGGCGGCGCAACGGCAGCCGGTCCTCGACGGACCGCCCCGCCTACCGCGGCTCCATACGACGGAAATGACAAATGGTCCGATCGGATTCATCGTTCGGGAACGGAGCGCCCGTCGTTCCCGCTTTTTCTTAGGGAAAACGCACAAAAGGTCATCCGGAACACAGCGGGTAGGAACCCGATGCTTCCGACAAGAGAACCGTTCGGCAGTTCCCTCCCTCAAAAACAAAAATCACCCCTACCGGAGATTGTTCCGACAGGGGTGAAATCGTAAAACCGGACCGTCGGACGGCCCTTTCCGTTCCGGACCGCCGAACGATCGGGAAAGCGTTAGTCCTTCAGCTTGGCCGACAGGAACTCACGGTTGAGCCGAGCGATGTGGGCGATCGAGATGCCTTTCGGGCACTCGGCCTCGCAGGCGCCCGTGTTCGTGCAGGCGCCGAAGCCCAGCTCGTCCATCTTGGCCACCATCGCCTTCGCACGACGCGCGCCCTCGACACGGCCCTGCGGCAGCTTAGCGAGCGACGACACGCGAGCTGCGACGAACAGCATGGCCGATCCGTTCTTGCAGGTAGCCACACAGGCGCCGCATCCGATGCACGCGGCCGCATCCATGCTCTCGTCGGCATCGGGCTTCGGAATCGGAATCGTATTCGCGTCGGGCACTCCGCCGGTTCCGACCGAGACGAAACCGCCGGCCTGCAGAATCTTGTCGAACGCGCTGCGGTCGACGGCCAGGTCCTTGATAACCGGAAACGCGCGCGAGCGCCACGGCTCGATGGTGATCGTCTCGCCGTCGTGGAACTTGCGCATGTGCAGCTGGCAGGTCGTGATGTCCTCGTCGGGCCCGTGCGCGTGGCCGTTGATGTGCAGCGAGCACATGCCGCAGATGCCCTCGCGGCAGTCATGGTCGAACACGACGGGCTCCTCTCCCTTGTGGATCAGGTCGTTGTTCAGGATATCCAGCATTTCGAGGAACGAAGTGTCGGGAGAAATGTTCTCGACCGTATAATCGACGAACTTTCCCTGAGAATGGGCGTTTTTCTGACGCCATATTTTCAATTTCAAATTCATGGTCTTTCTTGTTTAGCGATTAACTCATTCGATGATACGGCGCAGATTAGTCCTTGTAGTTGCGCTGAGCCAAATGCACGGCCTCGAACACGAGCGGTTCCTTGACCAGAACGGGCTCCTTGTCGTCCCCGGCATACTCCCAGCCGGCCACGTAGAGGTAATTCTCGTCGTCGCGCTTGGCCTCGCCCTCGGGAGTCTGCATCTCGACCCGGAAGTGACCGCCGCACGACTCGTTGCGGTTCAGACCGTCGCGGGCCATCAGCTCGCCCAGTTCGAGGAAGTCGGCCAGCCGGAGCGCCTTCTCGAGCTCCTGATTGAACTCCTTGTCGGAACCCGGAACACGGACGTTGGCCCAAAACTCCTTACGAAGCGCCTGAATCTCGACGATCGCCTTCTCGAGGCTCTCCTTCGTGCGGGCCATGCCGACGTTTTCCCACATGATGTGACCGAGCTTCTTGTGCAGTTCGTCGACGGTATCCTTGCCCTGAATCGACAGCAGCTTCGCGATCCGGTCGCGGACGCTCTTCTCGGCCTCGTCGAACTCGGGCGTGTCGGTCTTCACCTTCGGGGACTGGATTTCATGAGAGAGATAATCGCCGATCGTGTACGGAAGCACGAAATAGCCGTCGGCCAAACCCTGCATCAGCGCCGAGGCGCCCAGACGGTTGGCTCCGTGATCGGAGAAGTTGGCCTCGCCGATGGCGTACAGGCCGGGGATCGTCGTCATCAGGTTGTAGTCGACCCAGATGCCGCCCATCGTGTAGTGCACGGCCGGGAAGATCTGCATCGGCTCTTTGTAGGGATTCACGTCGGTGATCTTCTCGTACATCTGGAACAGGTTGCCGTAGCGCTCGCGGATCGTCTGCTCGCCCAAACGCGCAATCGCGGTCGAGAAGTCGAGGAACACGGCCAGACCGGTCTCGTTCACACCGAAGCCCGCGTCGCAACGTTCCTTGGCGGCGCGCGACGCCACGTCGCGAGGCACCAGATTGCCGAAAGCCGGATAGCGGCGCTCCAGGTAGTAATCGCGGTCTTCCTCGGGAATCTGCGAAGGCTTGATCTTTTTCGCGCGCAGCTTTTCGACATCCTCCTTCTTCTTGGGAACCCAGATACGGCCGTCGTTTCTCAGCGACTCGGACATCAGCGTCAGCTTCGACTGCTGCGTACCGTGCACCGGAATACAGGTCGGGTGGATCTGCGTGAAGCACGGGTTTGCGAATACGGCGCCTTTCTTATAGCACTGCCATGCGGCCGAGCCGTTCGAGTTCATCGCGTTGGTCGACAGGAAGAAGACGTTGCCGTATCCACCCGTAGCCATGACGACCGCATGGGCGCCGAAACGCTCGATCTCGCCCGTCACCAGATTGCGCGTGATGATACCCCGGGCCTTGCCGTCGACCATGACCAGCTCGAGCATCTCGTGGCGGGGATAGCTCTTGACGGTTCCGGCGGCGATCTGACGGTTCAACGCGGCATAGGCGCCCAGCAGCAACTGCTGTCCGGTCTGACCCCGGGCATAGAACGTACGCGATACCTGCGCACCGCCGAACGAACGGTTCGCAAGCAGTCCGCCGTACTCGCGGGCGAACGGAACGCCCTGAGCGACGCACTGGTCGATGATCGAGTTCGACACCTCGGCCAGACGGTATACGTTCGCCTCGCGGGCCCGGTAGTCGCCGCCCTTGATCGTATCGTAGAACAGGCGGAATACCGAGTCGTTGTCGTTCTGGTAGTTCTTGGCCGCATTGATACCGCCCTGAGCCGCGATGCTATGCGCGCGACGCGGCGAATCGCTGATGCAGAATACCTTGACGTTGTATCCCAACTCGCCGAGCGAAGCGGCGGCCGAAGCGCCGCCCAGGCCGGTGCCTATGACGATGATGTCGAGTTTTCTCTTGTTGGCGGGGCTGACCACCTTGATCGCCGCCTTATGCTTGCTCCATTTTTCGGCCAACGGCCCCTGAGGAGCTTTCGATTCTAACTTAATCATGATTTCGTCTCTTTATTGTTTTTCAGTCCGTCAAAAAATGGATACATACTTAGAAGCCGGCGCACGATCCGCCGCAGACGCCGAGGCTGCGCAGATAGAACACGATCACGACGAGCGCGAAGCAAAGGAACACGATCGTGGCTACGACGTTGGCGATACGCTTGAGCCGCGGAAGCCACGTCTGGTTATCCCAGCCGATCGTATGGAAAGCGCTCCAGAATCCGTGCGTCAGGTGAAACCATATGGCGGCGAACCAAACGAGGTAGATGATGCAGTAGACCGGGCTGCTGAACAGCGCCGCGATGTAGGCCGCGCCATCGGCGGGCGGGAAGGGACCGAGCTCGTGGTTGCCGATGATCTCGGCGAACTGCATGTTGTACCAGAAGTTGTAAAGGTGCAGCAGCAGTCCGAGCACGATGATGATCCCGAGCACGTACATGTTCCGCGAAGCCCACGTAACCCCTTCGGGCTCGGCCGTCATGGCGTAGCGCTGGCTGCCCCGCGAGCTGCGGTTGTGAAGGGTCAGCACCGTCGCATAGACCAGATGCACGACCACGCCGGCGGCCAGGATCAGCGTGCCGGCGAGCGCGTACCAGTTGGCACCCAGAAACTCGCAGATCGCGTTGTAAGCCTCCGTCGAGAAGACGGCCGCCAGGTTCATCGACATGTGGAACAACAGAAACAGCACGAGGAAAAGACCCGAGACACTCATAATCAGTTTCCTCCCGATGGTAGATGTTAACAGATTGCCCATAAAAGTTTAAGTTTAGATATTTTGGTTACTCACAAGATTGGTCCCTGCACTTCAGCGCCCGAAGTCCGGAAAACAGAGCACAAAGTTATCCCATTGTTTTTTAAATAACAATCTTTTGCGAGGGAATCTGCGTCATTTCGCCTTAATTTTTCAGAAAATTGGCCTATCTTTCGATTCCGTTAATCGGCCCGATATGATGAACGAAAAAAATACGATCCGCAGCGAAATCCGGCGGCAAGCCGAGTTACGGAACGAACGATGGAGACGGCAATCGTCCGAGGCGATCCTTCGGAGACTCGAACGGCTCGACGCATTCGAGCGGGCCGCGAGCGTCGCGTTGTACTGGTCGCTGCCGGGCGAGGTTTTCACGCACGATCTGGTCGAGCGCTGGAGCCGGTCCAAACGGATCTATCTGCCAGTCATGCAGGGCGACGGATTGATCCTGAAGCGGTTCACCGACCGGAACGACCTGCGGGAAGCCCGCTTCGGGGTGCAAGAACCGGTCACGGGCGAAACGGCCGGTCCCGGCGACATGGAACTGATCGTCGTTCCGGGCGTAGCCTTCGACCGGCAAGGAAACCGGCTCGGGCACGGCAAGGGCTTCTACGACCGGCTGCTCCACGAGCCGGGTCTTTTGAAAGCGGGCGTCTGTTTCGATTACCAAATGCAGGAGCGTATACCCCACGAAGCGCACGACGTCGCCATGGACCTGCTCGTGTGCGGATCGGACCGGAACGCCGAGCTGATCGAATGCCGCAGGCCGAGAAGCGAAACGGCCCGGAACGCCTGAACGTTCCCCTCGACCGAAGGCGGACCGCCCGAACGGAACGAGCCTGTCCTCGGCACGGTTCCTGCCGCAGAATGGTCCGAAAACGAAATGCCGCGACAGCAGCGAAGAGCCGGCGCCGCGATGCCTGCGCAAGAGTCCCTCAAGGAGTGCGTTCCGCACGACCGGCCGGCGGAAAAGATGGTCTTTTCCCGAAAAACGGTTATCTTTGCATGCTAAGCCTCCGCGCGCGAGCGACAGAGGCGCAGCCTGCGAAGGCTGAACGGCCGCAAAACGACAAGACGGAAACTACATGGACATGAAAACTCATATCGTTCGCGCAGTCAAATACCTGATCTGGCTCGCGTTGCTCTTCACGCTGGTCTTCGCGCTGATGATCTCGACGGGAACCTCGCGCGTCGGAGCGGGCGAAGCGCTGCACGAGCTGTTCGGTTCGTCGCGGGGCATGCTGATGATCGCGACGATCGTCGTGCTGGCCCTGCTTTACCCTCGCTTCGGCTTCACGCGGCGAAGCGTCCGGGCCGATCTGAAGGCCGATCGGGAACGGATTCTGCAAACGCTGCATACGAGCGGCTACTCGCTTGTCGCCGAGAGCGAGGGGACAATGATTTTCCGAGCTTCGTCGCCGTTGAAGCGGGCCCTGCTGCTGTGGGAAGACCGCATCGCCGTGACGGCCGACGGCGAATCGATCACGCTCGACGGCATCCGCAAGGAAGTCGTGCGGGCGGAGTTCCGCCTGAAGTCTTTCCTCGAGCAGTAGGAAAGCCGCCCGAATCCGGTTCCGGACATACGCCGCAGGCGACTTTTCGCGTTATACGTCGTCAAGCAACCGAAAAACATGAAAAATATAACGAAATCCGTCCGCTACGCACTGATCGCCGCCGCGACGCTGGTCGCGGCGGGAGCGTTCACGGCCGCATCGAAGCCCGATTTCGCGCTCGGGCGCAACATACAGATTCTGTTCAACATGTTCCGCGACGTGAGCGCGTTTTACGTCGATTCGGTCGACACGGACGAAATGCTTCGGGACGCGGCCGCCGGAATGACCTCGAATCTCGACCCGTACACCGTCCTGATACCCGAGGACGAGATGGAGGAGTTCGAGATACTCACCACCGGCAAATACGGAGGAATCGGCGCCCTCGTGCGCCAGAGCGGCGACTGGATCGCGATCGCGCAGCCCTACGAGGGATTTCCCGCCGACAAGGCGGGGCTGGTCATCGGAGACAAGCTGCTCGAAGTGGACGGCCGGAGCATCCGGGGCCTCGACGTGTCGGAAGTCAGCTCGATGCTCAAGGGTTCGCCCGGCACCGCGCTGCGGCTCAAGGTCGAGAAGCTGCTCACCGGAGAGCAGGCCGACGTCACGCTACGGCGCGAGCGCATCAAGATATCGGGCATTCCCTATTACGGCATGATCGCCGACGGGGTCGGATACATCCTGCACGACGATTTCACGGAAGAGTGCAGCCTCGACATGCGCCGCGCGCTCGTCGAGCTCAAGAAGCAAGGCGCCACGTCGCTGATCATCGACCTGAGAGGCAACGGCGGAGGCATACTGCAGGAGGCCGTCAAGATTCTCTCCCTGCTGGTTCCCAAAGGAACCGAAGTCGTGTCGATGAAAGGCCGTATCGGCGAACTCGACGAGACGTTCACGACGCAGACCGACCCGATCGATACGCGGATGCCCGTCGTCGTGCTGGTCAACAGCCAGTCGGCCTCGGCTGCCGAGATCGTCTCGGGCGCGCTGCAAGATCTGGACCGCGCCGTACTGCTCGGCCAGCGGACCTTCGGCAAGGGACTCGTGCAATCGACCCGCCCGCTCGGCTACAATGCCTTTCTGAAAGTCACTACGGCCAAGTACTACATTCCCAGCGGACGGTGCATTCAGGCGCTCGACTACGCCCACCGCAACGACGACGGCAGCGTCGGAACCGTACCCGACTCGCTGATCCGGGAGTTCCGGACCTCCGGCGGCAGGAAGGTGTACGACGGGGGAGGCGTGATGCCCGACGTGCGCATCGAACCGCAGTATGTCAGCCGTTTCACGACGGTTCTTTACGGCAAGGGGTATCTGGAGGATTTCGCGAACGACTATTTCAGGCGCCACCGCGAAGGAGTGGACGTCGACCGGTTCACGCTGCCGGACGACGAGTACGACCGGTTCGTCGAGTTCATGCAGGACAAGGACGTCGAGGTCGAGTCGCAGACGCAGCGGACGGTCGACGAGTTGCGCCGCCAAGCCGAACGCGAAAAGTATCTGGACCGTATCTCTGGCGAGCTCGAAGCGATCGAGCGCAAACTCAAGGACGACAAGAACGCCGATTTGCAGGCATTCAGGGAGGATATCCGCAAGTTGCTCGAGAGCGAAATCGTCATGCGCTACCACTATTATGCCGGCGTGGCACGCCACTCGGCTCTGCGCGACCGGGAGGTGCGGGCCGCCGTCGAGCTGCTCGCCGACACGGCCCGCTACCGCCGGATACTCTCGCAACAGGACACCGAGCGCAAATAACCCCGCCCATGAAAAAAGGACTCGCATATCCCCTCTTCTCATTCCGCAACCGCGTGCTGATCATCGTGCTCGGTTTGGTGATCGGCATCTCGTCGCTGCTGTTCACCAACGACATGGCGCGCCAGCTTCGAGAGAAGGAGCAGAACGAGGTGGCTATCTGGTCGGCCGCGTTCCGCGACCTGGGCGTCAATCCGAGCAGCCCGCTGCTCTCGGCGCTGATCAACTCGAAAAGCAACATCCCGTTCATCATCGTCGACGGGCAGATGAACATAGCCAGCTCGCACCTGATACCCGACCACATCCTCAACCACCCGAACCTGAGACGCAAAAAGATCGAGGAAATGGCCGCGGCCAATTCCTTCATTCAGGTCACCACGATGAACAACGAGACGTTCTACATTTTCTACGACGAGTCGCGGCTGCTCAAGACGCTGGTCTATTTTCCCTACATCCAGCTGATGATCATCGTCGTGTTCGTCACCTTCGGCTACATCACGTTCCGCTCGAGCAAGCAGGACGAGCAGAACCGCGTCTGGATCGGGCTGGCCAAGGAGACGGCCCATCAGCTCGGAACGCCCACCTCGTCGCTGCTGGGCTGGATCGAGTACCTGCGCACGCAGCCCATCGACCAGACGGCCGTCGAGGAGATGAACAAGGATATCATCCGGCTGACGAAAGTGGTCGACCGTTTCTCGAAAATCGGCGCGGCGACGCCGCTGAGCGAGGGCGTGATCAACGAGATCGTGGGCAGCAGCGTAATTTATTTCCGCACCCGCGTGCCGAAAAACGTCACGCTGACCTACAACGGACTGGCCATGGCCCGACAGAAAGCCATGGTCAACGAGGCGCTGTTCGAGTGGGTGATCGAAAACCTGCTGAAAAACGCGATGGACGCGCTGCAAGGCAAGGGAACGATCGACGTACGGCTGTCCGACGACGCGAACTGGGTCTACATCGATGTGAAAGACACGGGCAAGGGGATCGCCAAAGGCAACTTCAAGCGGATTTTCGACCCCGGTTTTACGACCAAAACGCGGGGCTGGGGCCTCGGACTGTCGCTCAGCAAACGAATCATCGAAGGCTACCACGGCGGCCGGATCTACGTGCTCGACTCCGAGATCGACAAAGGCACGACGATCCGCGTCGCGCTGAAAAAAATCTACACCTAACGCCCGACCGAGCCGATGGAAACGCCATATCCGTTCATCCGGGACAGCCTTTCGCCGCGACCGGGTCCTCCGGAGGACACCAGAATCCCGAACGGGGCCGAGCTGTTCGGCCCCGAAAGCAGCGTGGCGCTCGTCCCGCCGGACGGTATCGCGGCCCGTCCGGCAAGCGCCGATACGCCGGGGCAGAGCTATGCCTACGAGGCCGTGACGTTGGGCGTGCTGGCGATCTTCTGCTATTTGCTGCACAGCTACCGAAGCAGTCTGGCCGAAGCGTTCAAGGTCGTCACGATGCAACTTTCGATCGAAAAGGCATTTGCCGAGCAGACGCTGTTCTTCCGACAATTCCTGACCCTTTCATCGCTGTGGGGCATCCTGCTGGTCAGCGGACTCGCCGTCCGCTACGGCGACCTGTACGGACTTTACACTCTGCTGCCCCTGACGGCGGACGCCGCAGTCGCAGCCGTCGCCGCAGCCGTCGCGCTGATCGTCGGCTATCGCTGCCTGATCGTGCGAATCGTCGGACTGGTCACGCAAAACGAGGCGTTTCTAGCCGAGCACCGCTTTATGAATCGGATTTTCTCGGCTTTCGCCTACACGCTGCTGACACCGCTTTTTCTCGTCGTCGCGCTCGTTCCGGCCGAGGAGGCGCGCGCCGCGCTGATCGGAGTCGCGGCGGTCTCGGCAATCCTGTATCTGACGTATCTGACAAAAAGTTATCGTTTCTTTGTCAAAAGGGATGTTTCAATTATGCAATGGATTTTGTACCTTTGCACCGTCGAATTTTTCCCGGTAAGCTTTTTCGTGCTGGCCGTTCTGAGAGGCCGCTGACCGCATCGTGGCAAGCCGCAGACGCGCTCGGGGGAGCGACATCCGCAGAATCACGTCTGCCTCCGCACGGACGGAGCGGTCTAACCATAAGGAGTGTAAGAAATTGAAGGTCAAGAAAATCTTAGTATCGCAGCCGGCTCCGGCCGTCGCCGAAAAATCGCCCTATCACGAACTCGTACTCAAACACCGCGTCGATGTCCGGTTCCACCCGTTCATCAAGCTCGAGGGAGTCACCCTGAAAGAGTTCCGCAGTCAGCGGGTAGAGATATTGGAGCACAGCGCGGTCATTTTCACGAGCCGGACGACGATCGACAACTTTTTCCGGATCTGCGAGCAAGCGCGCATCACGATTCCCGAGGGAATGAAATATTTCTGCAACACGGAGGCCGTCGCGCTGTACCTGCAGAAATACATCGTATACCGCAAGCGGAAGATATTTTTCGCCGACGGAACGTTCTCGGCGCTCGTCGAGCTGATCGCCAAGCACAAGGACGAGAAATTCCTGCTCACGCTTTCCGAACCCCACAAGCCCGAGCTGCCGATGGCGCTCGAGAAAATGAAGCTCCGGTTCGACAAGGTAATCCTCGCCCGGACGGTCAGCGCCGACCTGAGCGACGTCGACATAGCCGACTACGACCTGTTGGTTTTCTACAGTCCGTCGGAAATCACTTCGTTGCTCGGGGCTTTCCCGCGTCCGAACGGATCGCCGCGAATCGCCACGTTCGGGCACGGCACGGCCAAGGCAGCCGTCGGAGAGGGACTGACAGTCAGCGTCATGGCCCCGACTCCCGAGGTTCCGTCGATGACCAAGGCGATCGATCTGTACATCCATAAGCTCGACTCGGGCGAGGAGGTTCCCCCCGTTACGCTCGAGGAGCAGTCGCCCGATTTGGCATTCATCCAGTCGCAGGCGCTCAAGGGACGCAAGACGAAGCCGGTGGCCGCCAAAGCCCCGGCGCCCAAGACAGCCGTCACGACGAAAAAGAGCCCTTCCGCCGTACGCAAAAGCGCAGCGGCCGGAACGACGGCGAAGAAATAATCCGGTCGAACCGCCCAATCCTCCGACACCATGCCCCCTGCACCGGACAGAAGTTTTCCCCGTCGTGAACGACTGAAGTCGAAAAAGCGGATCGCCCGGCTTTTCGAGCAGGGAAAGAGCGGCTTCGTCTATCCGGTACGCTATGTCCTGCTCGACGACTCGGCAGAGGAGTCCGTTGCGGGGAAAGACCGTTCCTTGTCCGTACTGATCTCTGTGCCCAAGCGCCATCACAAGCGCGCTGTCGAGCGTAACCTGATCAAGCGGCGCATGCGGGAAGCCTATCGCCTGAACAAGCAGGCACTGTCAGGAACTCTGTCCGGCCCGTGCGCGCTGGGACTGCTCTATGCGTCGGGCGACGTAGCCGGGTACCCGCAGATCGAAAGCGCCGTAAAGAAAATTATCCGGATACTCCGCGAGCAGGCCTGAGCCCCGCCTCCGAACATTCTACCGGGGTTTGCCCGGACGAAACGGCGAACGAAGCCGAAACCGAAAGTTCCCGGCCCCCATAGCGGAAAAGACGGAAACCGATTTTGCCGAACCATACCGGATCATCCGGTTACGAGTCCGCCCTATGAACGAACGACGCAGCCGATACGCCCGCATTCTGCGGCAGATACTGATCGCACCGCCTATGCTGCTGATCTGGGTTTACCGCCATGGCATCTCGCCGTTCACGCCGCCCAGCTGCCGCTTCACGCCCACCTGCTCGCAATACTTCGCCGAGGCGCTCCGCCGGCACGGCCTGCTGAAAGGCTCCTACCTCGGCATTCGGCGGCTGCTGCGCTGCCACCCTTGGGGAGGCAGCGGATACGACCCCGTACCGTAACCGGTTTACCCGGAAACCGCGAAGCGCACGCCCTGCAACCGAAACGCACCGTTGCGGCACGACGTGCCGCCCGGTCGGGCCATGCAAACCGGTCGGTCGGAAAACCGATCGACGAAACGACCCGGCGAATCATCGTCGCACCAACGTGCAGACCGAAAGCGAGCGCGGCGGCCTGCCGGGTATCGCCTCGTACCGCAAACCGGCACCCTCGGCTATAAAGCTCCGGCGCTTTCAGGCGCCGGCCGATCCCGGGCCGCTGCATGTCGGCCACCCCATCCGGCCATACCGGACACGACATAACACCGGTCAGGGACACGGCCGGCCGGTCCCGACTTCGTGCCGGAATGTCCGCCGTTCCGACCGGCGCCGGCCGAAATCCCCGATTTAACGCTTGACCCGCAGCAACTTGCCATTCCGATCAAAAGTCGCTCCTTATACTCTTCCGGATTCGAGTCTTTCAGCAATTCGTTGGAGCGGGCGGGCAACAAACGAATATCGTTCCAAAGATCCCGTACCGTCATCGTAACTTCTTTCCCGTTGATCGGTTCGCATACGATCGTGGGCCCTGCATGACTTATATTCATTTTATAAACGATCGTGTAGCATATGGAATCGGAATATATGTCGCACGACAGATTCAGCCCCTCTCCCCGAACTTCGGTAGAATCGTCATACGTATCGTCGAATTCTTTCAATAATCTTTTGAGATCGGGATTTCTGATCTCATGCTCGATGATCCCCACGATCGATCGTCTCTTTCTGCCCCGTACCGTAGTCGTAAAGAACTACTTTCGGTGCGCGACATTGCACGGCCACCGCTATACAGCAGGCCATCAATCCTGCTTGGACGAATGAAATTTTTCCGGACATATCTCGAAAATCGGTTATTTTCATAGCGAACGGCCCGACGACCGAATATCCGGGAAGCGACTGCGATTCCGCAGCGAAATCCTTTTCGAGCCTCGTCTCCGTGTGTTCGGACCACTTTCCCGACTCCGGGAGAATACCTGCAAATTCGGGAAGCCGGCCTCGACCAATCAATCGCCGTTTGCGGGCAATCCGCGCGCTGCCGGCTCCTCTTGTTTTCAAAACGCTTCTCCTTACCGATCTACAACACCTCGGCCACGACATAGGTGCTTCCCCCGATGAAAATCATATCTTCCGGTCCGGCAAGCTCCCGGGCCCGCGCGAGCGCCTCGTTCACGGTCGGGACGCACTCGCCCTGCAATCCGTAACCGGCGGCCCGGCGCGCGAGCTCGCGCTCGTCGAGCGCGCGGCGGACAAGTCCGGCAAGCCGCGGCGCGAAATTCTCGTCGATCAGATCCGCGCGCTCGCCGTGGACACGCTCGTGCTGCCCAACGAGGCCGACGGCAAGGTCTATATTTTCCCGGAAGCGGACAAGATGAACCTTGCTGCGCAGAACGCCTTTCTGAAGCTGCTTGAAGAGCCGCCGCGCGGCGTGATGTTCCTCCTCTGCGCCGAGAGCCGCGAGAAGCTGCTCGAAACGGTGCAGTCGCGCTGCGGCGAGGTGCGCCTTTCGTCGTCCGGCGGCGCGCCGGAAAACGCCCATGCGCGCGCCTATCTGGAAGCCCGGCTCGACCGGGCGGAGCTGCTGCGCTGCTGCGTTTCCATGGAAAAGCTGGATAACGCCCAGCTTCTCGACGTTGTGACCGCCGCGGAGGAGCTCGCCGTGAAGCTCGTTTCCGACCGGCGGGAGCTTCTTGCGCTCGAAGCGTTTCTCCGCCGCGCGGAGGAATATCTCCGGCTGAATGTCGGCCCGAAGCACGTGACCGGTTATCTTTCCACCTATCTGCCGGACGGCACATGACCGCCGGTATCCACACACTCAAGGAAACGAGGATAAATCCGTGACAGAAGTAATCAGCATAAAATTCCGCGGCCGCGGCAAGGCGTACTATTTCGATCCCGCCGGCATTGCCGCAAAGGCGGGCGATACGCTCGTCGTGGAGACGTCCAAGGGCATGGAGCTCGGCGATTGCGTCAAGGGCAACCACATGGTTGAGGACAGCGAATGCGTGCAGCCGCTGCGTCCCGTTGTGCGCCGCGCCACGCCGGACGATCTGCGCATTGCGGAGCTCAACCGCAAGCGCGAAAAGGAAGCGCTCGGCATCTGCCGGGAGCTCATCGAAAAGCACAAGCTCGAAATGAAGCTCGTGGACGTCGAGTGCTCGTTTGAGGGGAACAAGATCCTCTTCTTCTTCACCGCCGACGGGCGCGTGGACTTCCGCGAGCTGGTAAAAGACCTCGCGGGCGTGTTCCGCACGCGCATCGAGCTGCGGCAGATCGGCGTGCGCGACGAGGCGAAAATGCTCGGCGGTCTCGGCATCTGCGGGCGGCCGTTCTGCTGCCACCAGTTCCTGGACGACTTCCAGCCCGTCAGCACCAAGATGGCGAAAACACAGTCGATGTCGCTCAACCCGGTGAAGATCTCCGGCACATGCGGGCGGCTGATGTGCTGCCTGCGCTATGAGCAGGAGGCGTATGAGGATCTGCTGAAGCATGTGCCGAAAAACGGCGCGTTCGTCCAGACCGAGGACGGCTACGGCAATGTTACGCTCGTCAACCTCCTGCGCCAGAACGTCAAGGTAAAGCTGGACGGCCCGGGCGAGGCGCAGATCCGCACCTACGACGCCGACGAGATCGCCGAGATCCCCGGCGGCCGGCCGGCGGAGGGGCAGCCCCTGCCCGACCTTCTCCGCAGCAAACCCAAAAAGATAAAGGAAGATCCCGTCGAGCCGGAGGTGAACGGCTGGATCATGCCTTCGATGATCGTGGAGGACGCGCACACCGCGCCGCAGCGCACGGAAAAGCCCTCCGGCGAGAACAAAACCAGCCGTTCCCGCCGCCGGAAGCGCGGCGGAGCGAACGCCGAAAAGCGCGCCGACAAGCCGGAGCGCGCCGAGCGCACCGAAAGAGCCGAGCGCGCGGAAAAGAAGCCGGAGCGCGGCGAGAAGAAGCCCGCCGGGGAAAACCGCA
>ERZ857827.1496-NODE-1496-length-23491-cov-5.073562_pt1 | contig 23491 bp, 19 predicted proteins | sample MGYA00519761_ERZ857827 | MGnify/ENA primary metagenome ERZ857827 (study PRJEB31778, sample SAMEA3449370) | human gut metagenome | biome: human gut; feature: human-associated habitat; material: faeces | place: United Kingdom | collected 2010/2012 ... | reverse complement strand
CACCCGGATGTGCGCGCCGAGGCGCGAAAGCTCGGCGGCATGCATGAAGCGGTTTTCGAAAATCGTTTCGAGAAATACGCTTGTGCCGGGCGTTTTGCAGGCGACGGCCATCATCGGGGCCTGCAAATCGGTCGGGAAGCCGGGGTAGACCATCGTGCGGATTTCAAAGGGCTGCTTGGCGCGGCCGAAGACCATCAGCCCGCCCGGCGTATCCTTGATATGTATGCCCGCTTCGCTGAGCTTGAAGAGCAGCGAGCGCAGGTGCTCCGCCCGCGCGCCGGAAAGCAGCAGTTCGCCCCCGGTGATGGCGCAGGCGCAGGCCATCGTGCCCGCCTCGATGCGGTCGCTGATGGGCTGCCAACTGACGGCGTGCAGCGCCCGAACGCCCTCGATGACGATGGTGGATGTGCCCGCGCCGCAGATTCGCGCGCCCATCGCGTTCAGAAACGCCGCCAGATCGACAATCTCCGGCTCTTTGGCCGCGTTTTCGATGCGTGTCGTGCCGCTGGCGAGCGTCGCCGCCATCAGCAGGTTTTCCGTCGCGCCGACGGAAGGCATATCCAGATAGATCACCGCGCCGCGCAGGCGGCCGGAGAGCGTCACGCCGCCGTGGTCAAATTTGACCTTCGCGCCGAGCGCGCTCATGCCCTTGAGGTGCTGATCGATCGGCCGCTGGCCGATGGCGCATCCGCCGGGCAGGGGAATCCGCGCCTCCCCGAGGCGGGAAAGCAGCGGTCCGAGCACCAGCACCGAGGCGCGCATCTTGCGTACATCCTCCTCATCCTGCGGATTTTGCAGCGCGCCCGCGTTTAGAACCAGCGCGTCGCCTTCTTTTTTCACGCTGCATCCGCAGGACGCGAGCAGCGCGCAGAGCGTCTTCACATCCGTCAGCTCGGGTACGCGCTCGATGCGCACGTCCTCGCCGGTCAGCAACGCGCCGCACATGATGGGCAGCACCGCGTTCTTGGATGTGCTGATGGGTATTTCTCCCCGCAGCGGCGGGCTTTCGCGAACCGCATAATGCGCCATGAGAATCCCTCCGTTTTTTCGGCTTTGCGGCGGCGAACCCGCCTGATGGCAGATTATGCCGGGGCGGGGCGATGTGTCCGCGCTGCCGCAAGATGATTTTGCCCGCCGCCGCGCGCGTCATCCGTTTTGAAAAAACGAGAGGAGCGCGGCATTTTCATTTTATGCTGGAAACGCGGCGGCCTAAACGGCCTGCGGCATAAAAAACGACGGCACAGAAAGTACCAGCGGCAAAAGCTGCCGCAAAAACCAAAGAAAAAAGGCATAAACACCGAAAAAACGAAACGAATTGGCCGAAATGCTTTTCTTAATTGCAATTTCGGGTCGAATGGTGTATTGTAGTATGGTATGCATCCCTCCCGGCGCCGATGGGAGCGCGGGAGAAATACGGCCCAAGGAGAGCACGCATGAGCGAATATCAGGATATTCCGTCGCTTTACGGCAGCAGCGTTTTTTCCGATAAGGAGATGCGCGCGCGCCTGCCCAGAGAGATTTACAAACGCCTTGCCGCCAGCATAGCGACCGGTGAGGAGCTTGACCCCGCCGTGGCGGACGCGACCGCCAGCGCCATGAAGGCGTGGGCGATTGAGCAGGGCGCTACGCATTACACCCACTGGTTCCAGCCGCTGACCGGCACCACCGCCGAAAAGCACGATTCCTTCATCAGCCCGCAGAAGGACGGCAGCGTCATCATGGAGCTGCGCGGCAAGGAATTGATTCGCGGCGAGCCGGACGCTTCCTCCTTCCCCTCCGGCGGCATCCGCGCCACGTTCGAGGCGCGCGGCTACACCGTCTGGGATATCACCAGCCCCGCGTTTCTCTACGACAACGGCGACACCAAAACGCTGTGCATCCCCACGGCGTTCTGCGGCTACAACGGCGAGGCGCTCGACCAGAAAACGCCGCTGCTGCGCTCGATGGAGGCCGTCAGCCGTCAGGCCGTGCGCATCTGCCGCCTCTTCGGCGATAACCTGACCCAGCGCGTGACCACATCCGTCGGCCCGGAGCAGGAATATTTCATCGTCGATCGCGAAACCTATCTGAAGCGCAAGGATCTCATCTTCACCGGGCGGACGCTTTTCGGCGCGATGCCGCCTAAAGGGCAGGAGATGGAGGATCACTACTTCGGCGCGATCAAGGAACGTGTGAGCAACTACATGAAGGATCTGGATATCGAGCTGTGGAAGCTCGGCATCCCGGCCAAGACGGAGCACAACGAGGCCGCGCCCGCGCAGCATGAGCTTGCGCCCATCTACAACACCACCAACGTGGCGACGGATGAAAACATGCTCGTTATGAACGTCATGAAAAAGGTTGCCCTGCGCCACGGGCTGGTATGCCTGCTGCATGAAAAACCCTTCGCGGGGGTCAACGGAAGCGGCAAGCACAACAACTGGTCGCTGACGACGGACACCGGCCACAACCTGCTCGAACCGGGGCGCGATCCGCAGAAAAACTGGATGTTCCTGCTCGTGCTCGCCGCGATGATGAAGGCGGTGGATGAGCACGCCGGTCTTCTGCGCATGAGCGCCGCCAACCCCGGCAACGACCATCGCCTTGGCGCGAACGAAGCGCCGCCCGCGATCATATCCATGTTCCTGGGCGACCAGCTCACCGCCGTGGTGGATCACATCATCCGCGGCAGCGAGGAAACCGTGCCCTCCGCATCCATCATGCGCGTGGGCGTTTCGACCCTGCCGTTCATCCGCCGCGACGCGACCGACCGCAACCGCACCTCGCCCTTCGCCTTTACGGGCAACAAGTTTGAATTCCGCATGGTGCCGTCCTCCGGCTGCATCGCCGATGCGAACACCGTACTCAACACCATCGCGGCCGAGGCCTTCGGCGCGTTTGCCGACGAGCTGGAAAAGGCGGAGGATTTTGAAGCCGCGCTGCACGCGCTCATTCGCCGCGAAATGACCGCGCACCAGCGCATCATCTTCAACGGCAACGGATATACCGACGAATGGGTGGCGGAGGCGACGCGCCGCGGCCTGCCGAACCTGCGGAGCATGGTGGACGCTGTGCCGGAGCTGGTGAAGCCCGCTTCCGTCGCGCTGTTCGCGCATCAGGGCGTGTTCACCGAGAAGGAGCTGCGCGCCCGCGCGGACGTATCCTACGAGCTGTACGCCAAGACGATCAACATCGAGGCGCTGACGATGATCGACATGGCGGGGAAGGATATCGTGCCCGCCGTCGTGCGCTACACCGGCGAGCTGGCGCGCGCCGCGCGCGAGGTGGAATCGCTCGGCGTGGACGCTTCTGTGCAGAAGGAGCTGCTCACCCGCGTCAACGTGCTTCTGCGTCAGGCCGGCGACGCGCTCGCCGATCTGCGCGTCAAGCAGGAGAAGGCCGCCGCGCTCACCGGGGCGGAACAGGCGCGCTATGCGCACGACGTGATCTGCCCGGCGATGGAGGTGCTCCGCGCCCCGGTCGATCATCTGGAAATGATCGTGGACGGCAGGCTCTGGCCGATGCCGACCTATGGGGATTTGCTGTTTAACGTGTAAGGAGGAAAAACCATGTGCGGAATTGTCGGCTATGTCGGCGTCAAGCAGGCTGCCCCGATTTTGCTTTCCGGGCTGTCAAAGCTCGAATACCGCGGCTATGACTCGGCCGGTCTGGCCGTGCGCGACGAGGCCAACGAACATATCGAGGTCGTCAAGGCCAAAGGCCGCCTCAAAAACCTGATGGAGATGACCGATTCCGGCAACGCCGTGCACGGCCTCTGCGGCATCGGCCACACCCGCTGGGCGACCCACGGCGAGCCGAGCACCGTCAACGCGCATCCGCAGTATACCCGCGAAAAGCGCGTGGTGATCGTGCACAACGGCATCATCGAAAACTATCAGGAGATCAAGGAATCCCTGCTCAAAAAGGGCTACACGTTCGCCTCGCAGACGGATACCGAGGTCGCCGCCGCGCTGCTGGACAGCTATTATGCCGAGGCGGCCAAGCGGGAGAGCGATCCCCGCGCCCGCGCACTCGACGCGATTCGCAACACGATGATCCGCGTGCGCGGCAGCTACGCGCTGGGGATTCTCTTCGGCGACCAGCCCGGCGTGATTTACGCCGCCCGCAAGGACAGCCCGCTGATCCTTGGGCGCTGCGACGGCGAGTATCAGGGGCACATGATCGCCTCTGACGTGCCTGCCGTGCTGAATTACACGCGCAACGTCGTCTACATCGACAATCAGGAAATCGCCTGCCTCACCCGCGACGAGCTGCACGTCTATAACATCGACTGCGAGGAAATCGAAAAGTCGTTTGTGGAGATCAAGTGGGATGCCGCCGCCGCCGAAAAGGACGGCTACGAGCATTTTATGATGAAGGAGATCCACGAGCAGCCGCGCGCCGTGCGCGACACGCTCTCCCCGCGCATCAAGGAAAACGAGAGCGGCGAACGGTATATCGACCTGAGCGAAACTGGGCTGACGGACGAGGATTTCGCCGCCGTCTCCCGTGTGTATCTCATCGGCTGCGGTTCGGCGTATCACGTCGGCATGGCGGCGCGCTATGTCCTTGAAAAGGCGGCGCGCGTCCCCTGCGAGGTCGATCTGGCGAGCGAATTCCGCTACCGCGACCCGATTTTGGAGGAAAGCGGGCTGGTGATTATCATCAGCCAGAGCGGCGAAACGGCCGACAGTCTGGCCGCGCTGCGCCTGTGCAAGGAGCGCGGCGTGCGGACGCTGGCGGTGGTCAACGTCGTCGGTTCCTCCATCGCGCGTGAGGCGGACAGCGTGATCTACACCTGGGCGGGGCCGGAAATCGCCGTCGCGACGACCAAGGCGTATTCCACCCAGCTCGCGGCGCTGTATCTGATCGCCGTCCATATGGCCGAAGTGCGCGGGCAGATCACCCCGGCGCGCCGCGAGGCGCTGATTGACGCGATGCTCGCCCTGCCGGATCAGATTGAGCGCGTGCTCTCCGACAAGGAGCGCGTGCAGTGGTACGCCAACAAGATGGCCGCCTGCAAGGATGTGTTCTTCATCGGCCGCGGGCTGGATTACGCCATCAGCATGGAGGGCAGCCTCAAACTGAAGGAGATCAGCTACATCCATTCGGAGGCCTACGCCGCCGGTGAATTGAAGCATGGCACGATCAGCCTGATCGAGGACGGGGTGCTCGTCGTCGCCGTCGCGACCCAGCCGGAGCTGTTTGAAAAAGAGGTTTCCAACATGGTGGAGGTGCGCAGCCGCGGCGCAAGCCTGTTCGGCCTGACGACCTACGGCCAATACGCCATCGAGGATACCGTGAATTTCACGGTCTATGTGCCGCGAACCGATCCGCTGCTGACCACCTCGCTGGCCGTCGTGCCGCTCCAGCTTCTGGCCTATTACATCAGCTGCGCTAAGGGACTCGATGTGGATAAGCCGCGTAACCTCGCCAAGAGCGTGACGGTGGAATGAAACTTTCCCTTGACGCGCCCCCCTTCAAGTGTTACAGTGGAAACAGGCGATGATAAATCGCATTTATTCCATCTTTGGCAGGAGGGACAGCGATGACGCTGCTTGAATATCGCATCTTTCACACGGTCACCCAGCAGGGCAGTTTTGCGCGCGCCGCGCAGATTCTGCACCTGACGCCCAGCGCCATCAGCCACGCCGTCAGCTCCATGGAGGAATCCTGCGGCTTTTCGCTCTTTGTCCGCGGCAAGGGCGGCGTTTCGCTCACCCGCAGCGGCGAGGCGCTCTATCCCGTGATTCGGCAGGTGCTTTCCGCCGACGAGGCGCTGACGCAGACGGTCGGCGAATTGAAGGGCGTTCAGCGCGGCAAGGTGCGCGTCGGCGCGTTCAACAGCGTGTGCGTGGCGTGGCTGCCGCAGCTCGTGGCGGAATACCGCGCGAAATACCCCGGCGTGGAAATTGAAATTGATCAGGGCACCTACGACGACGTGATCGAGTGGATCAAGACCGGCGTGGTGGATCTGGGCTTCCTCTCGACGGAATCCACGCGCGATCTGGCGGTGCGGCCGCTGTATCGCGACCGGCTGATGTGCGTGGCGCCGCGCGGATTTAAGACGAGAACGCCGGACGTGATCGTCCCTGAGGAGATGCGCGCGGAGACGTTCGTTGTGCAGGGCGACGCGACCGACGCGGACGTGCAGGCGTTTTTGGCGAAATACCGCATCACGGTGCGGGCAACCTGCCGCGTGGTGGACGATCTTTCCACCATCGCGATGGTGGAAAGCGGGTTCGGTATCTGCATCATGCCGAGCCTGACGCTCGAACGTGTGCACGGCGACGTGGAGACCTACGCGATTGAACCGATGGAATACCGCGAGTTTGGCATTGCGGTGCTCAATCCGCAGATGATGGCCCCGGCCGTGCGGCAGATGGCGATGTTCATCGAGTCCTTCGCGCGGCAGAAACGGCGCGAAGCGCCGGCGACAAACGCGGGCTTTGACCCGGAAAACACGTTCTGACGCGGCGCGTCGGCATTGAAACGGAATTTGAGACGTTAAAATCAACGGGTCGGGGCTGTTAAGCCAAAAACTGACCTTTCAAGAATAAAACTAGGTGTTTTTGCCCGAAGGTTTCCAAAGAGGTTTTCGGTTGTTGCTGCCAGTGACAGAAACAAACAAACGAAAACGGAAAGCCCTTTGGTGGGGCGATGGGGCAAAGCCCCATATCCAAACAATGCTTAGATATTTATTTCCTGAAATGTTCGGTTTAAGCATAGCAGCCTCGTCTTTTTATTGTGCAAAAACGCCCGCGCAAGCGGGACTTGGACGCTTTGCAGACTTCGGCGGAGGCAAGGGCGGGGTCAACCCGCCTGATTGTGACAAAATTGTGAATCGCCCATGAAGCCGAAAAGACAATTTGACGAAACGATTGCCTTTTGGCCGCGCGTCGCGTATAATGAAAGACATGGTTTTGATGCCGTAACAAACCGGCGTAACGCCGGATGCATCGCCGAGAAAAAATGTAAATCCCGCGGTTTCGCGCCCGCCGCGAAACGGATGCGGAAGGATTTGCATGACAAAATGGAGGGAAAATCTGATGAAGAAGAGTTTGCTGGCTCTGATGCTGGCCGTTGCGCTGGTTTCTCTGACCGCGTGCGGCTCGAAGGTGAAAGAGCCGGAAGCGACGGCGACGCCGGTTGTGACCGAAGCGCCGACCGCCGAACCGACCGAAGCGCCGACGGCTGTGCCGACCGAAGCGCCGACCGCTGAGCCGACGGCTGTGCCGACCGCTGTGCCGACGGAAGCGCCGACCGCGACCGAAGAACCCGCGGCCGAAGAAGCGGCGCTGACGCTTTCGGATGACGTGCTGGCCTCCGCCTACAACGGCGCGGTGACGGTGCTGAAATCCGAAATTCAGGATGAATACGACCAGATGCTCAGCCAGTATGTCGCTTACTACGCGCAGTACGGCTACAGCGTGGACGAGTACGACACGGAATTGCAGGCTTCTGTCGCGCAGGAGACGGTGCAGACCAAGCTGAGCACCTCTATCGTTCGCCACTACGCCGCGCAGAACGGCTATGAGCTGACCGAGGAAAAGAAGACCGAGCTGGCCGCGCAGGTGAAGACCGCGCTGGACAACACGCGCGAATATCTGGAAAGCTACCTCTCCGCTTCCGGCTTCACCGGCGACGAGCTGAATGCCGCCGTGGAGGAGCAGATGGCGCAGGCCGGTTATACCGAGGAGACCTTGATGGACAGCGCCGAGCTGAACGACGTGCTCAACTTCCTGTATGAGCGGGCGACGGCGGATGTGACCGTGACCGAGGACGAGGTCAAGGCGGCGTTTGACGAGAAGGTGGCCAAGCAGAAGGAAAGCTACGCCAGCGTGGATGCCTTCGTCAACGACTATGTGAATGAAAGCGAAATCCTCTACACGCCGGAAAACGTGCGCCTGATGGAGTGCATCTTTGTGGCCAGCGTGGAGGGCGAGGCGACCGAGGACGAAGCGACTGCCGACGAGGCGACCGAGGACGAAGCGACCGCTGACGAGGCGACCGTGTCCGAGGCGACCGTGTCCGAGGCGACGGCGGGTGAAGCGGCGGATATCGCGTCCCTGACCGGCTATGCCAAGGCGAAGGCGATTGCCGCGGCGATTGCGGGCGGCGCGGACTTCGAGGAGACCATGAAGGCCTATACGGAGGACGGCTCCACCGAAGAGCAGATGCTGCGCGGCTACCCGGTGGCCGAAAACAGCACGACCTACGGCGAAGCGTTCATGGCGGGCGCGATGGCGCTTGAGCATGTGGGCGACGTTTCCGACGTGATCGTGACCGATTACGGCTACTTCATCCTGCGCTATGCGAAGGATCTGGAATCCGGCGAGGCGGACTTTGAGGCTCGCAAGGAGACCGAGACCGAGGAAACCCTGACCAACAAGAAGAACGACGCATATTCCGCCTTTATCGACACCATTCTGGATGAAGCGGATATTCAGGTCGGCGATCTGAGCCAGATGTATCACGTCTACGTCGGCGAGGCGGTTGAAGCGACCGTCGCTTACGCCTCCGTGAACGCGGATACCAAGCTGCTGGATATGCCGGGCGGCGACGCTGTGGCCGATATGAAGGCCGGCGCGTCCGTGGACATTCTGGGCAGCATCGACGCGGACGGCAAGACCTATTCCTTCGTCGCCGTGCCGGGCACGGAGATCAAGGGCTATGTCGGCGCGGACATGCTCGACGAGATGGCGGAGGATGCGGCGCTGGCTGTGGATAACACCGCGCTGGTTACCCGCGTCGAGCAGATCGACAAGAACCCGACCTTCACCATCGCGATGAACGACGGCTCGCTGATCTACGGCGAATTGTACCCGGAGAAAGCGCCGGAGAGCGTGGGCAACTTCGTCTCCCTCGCCAACGGCAGCTTCTATGACGGCCTGACCTTCCACCGCGTGATCTCCGGCTTTATGATTCAGGGCGGCGATCCGAACGGCGACGGCACCGGCGGCCCGGGCTACGCCATCCGCGGCGAGTTCAGCAGCAACGGCGTGGAGAATGACCTGAGCCACGTGCGCGGCGTGCTGAGCATGGCGCGTTCCAGCGCGAACGATTCCGCCGGAAGCCAGTTCTTCATCATGCATGCGGACAGCGACTATCTGGATGGCAACTACGCCGCGTTCGGCATGGTGCTCGGCGGTCTGGATACCGTGGACGTCATCGCCTCTGTGCCGACCGACAGCAACGATAAGCCGCGCACCGAGCAGGTGATGCGCACCGTGTATGTCGAGACCTACGGCAAGACGTATACCTTCACCAAGCTGGAGGACTGATCCGTTTTGAGGGCGCGCGGCAGCGCGGCCGAAGAAATCAAACCAAGGAATCAAAGCGGCCTTCTTTCGAAAGAAAGAGGGTTGCTTTTTTTTGCGTCTTTTGCTATAATCGTTGAGCAACCCTTGCGGACTGTTCGAAACCATCCAGTCCTTAAACAAAACTATGGGCCGAAGGCGCGCTGCGCCTTCCAAGCGGCTCAGGCCGTTTTTTTATTGTAAAGTTTGGTCGCGTGCACTGATCTGCCGCCTGATGCATAACATGCGGCGGAAGTACATGCGGCCTTAGGCCGCCCCCCGCCGCTTGCCCTGTCGTTTTGCCGGTTAGCAAAATGAACAAGGAGATCGTTATCCATGAGCGCTTTGAAACCCCAAGACACCCGCGCGCTGGCTCGCGGCGCCATCATCGCCGCGCTGTATACCGCGCTGACCGTTCTGCTGGCCCCGCTGAGCTACGGCGAGGTGCAGATTCGCTTCTCCGAGGCGTTTACCCTGCTGCCGATCCTGATGCCGGAGGCCGTGCCCGCGCTGCTGGTGGGCTGCCTGCTGGCCAACATCCTCGGCGGCTGCACGATTTTCGATATCGTGTTCGGCTCGCTGGCCACGCTGCTGGCCGCGCTCTGCACGCGCCGCCTGCGCGAAAAATTCTGGCTGGCCGCGCTGATGCCGGTGCTGTTTAACGGCGTGATCGTCGGCGCTGTCGTGCATTTCTGCTATTCCCCGGCGATTGCGCTGCCGCTGTGCATGCTCTCCGTCGCCGCGGGCGAGGCCGTCGCGTGTCTGGTCGTGGGCCCGCTGCTCATCGGCGTGCTGCGCCGCGTGCCCGCCTCCGTGCTGAACTAAATCCCTTTTCCTCTTGACAAAGCCGCCCGCTCGGCGGTATTGTGTATGCATCGCGGAAGAATCCTTCCCGAAAGCATATTCATTTGTCAGGAGGTTTTATTTATGCGGATTGCGCTGATCAACGAAAACAGTCAGGCGGCGAAAAACGCGGCGATCGAGGCCGCGCTCAAAAAGGTTGTCACTCCGATGGGTCATCAGGTCGATAACTACGGCATGTACGGCAAGGAAGGCGAAAGCCAGCTGACCTATGTGCAGAACGGCATTCTCGCCGCGATTTTGCTCAACTCCGGCGCGGCGGATTACGTCGTCACCGGCTGCGGCACGGGCGAAGGCGCGATGCTGGCGCTCAACAGCTTCCCGGGCGTGCTCTGCGGCCACGTGGTCGATCCCTCCGACGGTTTCATGTTCGCCCAGATCAACGACGGCAACGCGGTATCCATGCCGTTTGCAAAGGGCTTCGGCTGGGGCGCTGAATTGAACCTCGAATATACGTTTGAAAAGCTCTTCGGCTTTGGCAGCGGCAACGGCTACCCGGCGGATCGCGTCGTGCCGGAGCAGCGCAACAAGAAGATTCTCGACGCGGTGCGCGCCCATACGCTCAAGGATCTGATCACCTGCCTCAAGGGCATTGATCAGGAGCTGGTGCGCGGCGCGGTTGCGGGTGAGCGCTTCGCCGAGCTGTTCTTCGCCCACGCGAAGGATGAAAACATCATCGCCTACGTCCGCGAGCTGCTGGGCTGAGCATGAAAAGGGGGTCGTTGTATGCTTCTTGATCTTTCCTATCTGAGCTATCCGCTGCCGCCGGATATCCAGCGGCTTTACGAGGCCGGCGACTTTGCGCGCATGGATCGCGTCATCCGCCTGCGGCTCGATGATCCGCGCGTGCCCGAGGCGCTGAAGGCGCGCCTGCGCGTGCAGACGGAGCTGGCATATGAGATTCTGCGCGCCTATCCGTATACGCAGGCGCAGATGCTTGAAATCCTCCAAAGCCACGTGAAGGACTTTGAGGAGGAAGAGCTGGAAACCCTGCGCGACGACGGCACGCTCGACTGGCGCTATGTGAACGGCGAGGTGCGGTTTAAGGATAACGCGCTGTCCGGACTGCTGAAAACGCGCGCGGAATACGCCGCGCGGGCGACCGATCCCGAAGTGAAAAACGGCGCGAAGGAAAGCGCCCGCCAGCTCCACGAGATCATCGCCAAGATGAAAGCCAACGGCGGCGTGCACGCGCGCTTTGAGCTGCACGAGCAGCTGACGATCCGCAGCGACCGCCTCACGCCGGGCGAAACGCTGCGCGTCCACCTGCCGATGCCCATCGTCGGCGCGCAGGTGAAATCCGCCGCGCTGCTCGGCGCGTCGCATCCCGTCGCGTTCCTCGCGCCGGAGGACGAGCCGCAGCGCACGATCTACTTTGAGCTTCCGTATCAGCCGGGCATGACGGTCAGCGCCGACGTCGCTTATGAAATCGACGCGCCGTATCAGCAGCCGCACGCGCGCGACGTCTATGCCGAGCAGCCGGTGTTCGACACCGAGGAGCAGCCGCCGCACGTGGTCTTTACGCCGTATCTGCGCGCACTGGCCAAGGAAATCGTCGGGGACGAGACGAACGCGCTGCTCAAGGCGCGCAAAATTTACGATTTCATCACTACGCAGGCGGTTTATCGCTTCATGCCGCCGTATCTGACGGTGACGAACATTCCGGAATACTTCCTGAGCGGGTTGCGCGGCGACTGCGGCGTGCAGGCCATCACGTTTGTGACGCTCTGCCGCCTGTGCGGCGTTCCGGCGCAGTGGCAGAGCGGCCTGTATACCAAGCCGGACAGCGCGGGGCACCACGACTGGGCGCGGTTCTATGTCGCGCCGTTCGGGTGGCTGTTCGCGGATTGCTCGTTCGGCGGCTCGGCCTATCGCGCGGGCGATCTGGATCGCTGGAATTTCTATTTCGGCAATCTCGAGCCGTGGCGCATGCCGACGTGCAGCGCGTTCCAGCAGGAGTTCAACCCGCCGCGCAGGTTCCTGCGGTATGATCCGTATGACAACCAGAGCGGCGACGTCGAGAGCCTGACGCGCAGGCTGTACGCGGATGAGTACGAGCACGACTGCCGCGTTCTTCGGTACGAGGAAATGGAATAAAACGACGGGGATGCGCTTGCCTTTGCGGCGGCGCATCCCCGATTTTTGTCCCAAAAACAAATCGCAGAATATATATCACAAGATAAACGATGCTTTCGAAAAAACACTTGATTTTGAAGGAAAAAACGCGCCATTATCGCCCGTGTAAAAGGTTTCTTGCGTGACTTTTGCGCAGAATGTGGACTATGATCTTACCAAAGAGAAAAGCCGCCCGGCGGTCTGCTCCGGAGGCGGCGCATGGGGAGAGATCATCGTGAATGGCAAAAAGTATTTTCGCGAGCGTTGCGCGCGCAGGGGAATCTGCTGCGACGCATGGTTCAAACTCGGCGCGCAAAATTCCGTGAACAACGGCGGCTACGTGTACCACTGCCCGCCGGAACTGAGGAAGGACGGACAGCGCTACGCCGTCAATTATGTGTGGGAGCGGGAGCTGTATATCGCGTGGAACGTGACGAGCCCCGACGCGCAGGGGCAGACGGTCTTCCGCCTGCTGCAAGGTGCGCTGGAGGGCGCGGAGCCGAATCGCCTGCTGGCCGTGGAGAAGGCGGAGGGGCACCGCGGCTGGGGAAAAGAGACGGTGTATGTCTTTGGCCGAGACGCGGTGGATGCGTTTTTGGATGTTGTGATGGCGGAAGAAATCGGCGGCCGCGGCCAATGAAGGAATTCGGACAGGAAAATGGACGCTTCTCTGTGCTTGGAGAAGCGTCCATTGTTAATATAAACCAATCATTGAGCAAAAAGCGAATGTTGCACAAAGCGCGGGCGCGCCCGCTTAACTCCTTCAGTCAGCTTCGCTGACAGCTCCCTCGAAGAGGGAGCTCTTTATCAGGTTATTTTCCGTCTAAACAATAAGTTACGCCGTGCCCGTAGGGGCGCGCATCGCGCGCCTGTTATCGGAATTTGTGCAAAATTTCGAATTTACTCATTTACTGTCATTGTAATCAGTGCCCGTAAAAAACGGAGAAGATTACTCGAACAGCTCCAGAAACTCTGCCGGGACGAGCGACAGCAGGGAGAACAGCTTCTGCTGGAGGCGCTCGGAGACGCGGCTTTGCAGCGCGGCGAGCTCTTCGCCGGTCGCGACCTCAAACTGGGTTTCCTGAAGGGCGGCGGTTTCCGCCGCGTCGTAAGCCCACGAGGAAACGGCGGTGTCAAAGCCGACGGTGACGGGCAGGCCGCCGACATCGACATTCTCGTTCATGTAAATGCTGCCGGAGAGCGCGCCGTCGCCCGGCTCAATGCGCAGGCCGCTCTCCACGAGGATGTCGATGGGGTCGTCGCTTTCGTCATAGATATTGGCGGTCATGGAGAACGTGCTCTTTTCGCCGTCCGTGGCGGTCAGGCTGGTCAGCCCTTCGCCGTTGTAGACGATGCGCAGGCCGCTGGTTTCATCCGGCTCGCTTATCGTCATGGAGAACACGGTCTTGTAGCCCGGCAGATTCTCCTCGGTGGTGACGGCGGTTTCCGTCACGGCGTAATACAGATTGAGCTCGGTGGATTGAACGTTGAGCTCGACGGAGAAGGCGTTGGGATCGGCCGGATCGAGAACGAGGGTCATATCCGCATCCACACGGTCGGAGAGGTCGCCCTCGTCGTCCGCTTCCAGCATGGTCAGGGTGAAGACGGTGGCGTTTTCCGTTTCGCCGGGGTTGATCTGGAGATAGAACGCGGCGGTCTCGTCATCCAGCGTCTGCGCCGCAGTGAAGTAGAAGGGCAGGCCGTCGTCGTTGTAGCCCACCAGAATACCGAGCGTGGCGTCTTCAAGCATGAGCGAGTCGGCAAATTCGCGCATACCGTCGAAAAACTCCGCGGTGGTCGTGGTGCGGGTCGTTTCGCCGCTGTCGCTGGTGAAGGTCACCGTGGTGTTCGCGACGAGCTGCTCGATGTAGGGCAGAAGCGCGTCGTCCCGCTCCATCTGATCGGCCAGCGTGTGGAAGAGGCGGCCCAGATCCTCGGCGGTGCAGGTGACGGAGATCTCGTGATCGACCGCCGGATAATCGCCCTCGGCCGCCACGTTGTCGCGCTGCTGAATATCCAGCGAGGCGAGGAAGTCGGCGAACGTGGCCAGATACGGCTCAACCAGCTTGCCGATTTCCTCGGCGGCCTGCGCGACGACGGTGGAAAGCTCCTCCATGGCGCTGTCCCAATCCACGTCGCGGAGCGCCATGATCTGGTTCACCTCGTCGTCGGTCAGACCGAGCAGCCGCAGCAGGGTTTCCCAGCGGATGCTCAGGCGCTCGCCTTCGATCAGGTTGCTCTCGATGCTGACGCCGTCGAGGGTCAGGTTCGCCGCGGCGGTGACAAAGACGTTGTCGCCGGAGGGCGCGGTATACGAGCCGCCCAGCTCCACGCGATAGCCGTCTTCGAGCTTGCCGAAGCCGCCCGCAAGGCGGACGCCGCCGATGACCTCCATCAGCGCGTCAAGCTGCGTTTGGCTCTCCGTGTCGCCTGACAGCATGGAGAGAATTTCGTCGCCAAGCTGAAGGGTCAGGCGCGTTTCGCCGCCGACAACCTGCCCCGCGTCCAGCGCGGCGTCGATCAGCGCCTGCGTCCGCTGGCCGGGCACATAAGCGTCCTCCGCCAGCGCGCAGGGGAAAATCAGCGCGAGGCACAGGAACAGAGCCAGAAGAAGCGTGTGGGTCTTTTTCATGGGTCAACCTCCTTATCAATCGGTCAGAACGATGCTAAGCAGCGTCAGACATGGGATTCGTCAGCTTCATTATAGAAGAAATGCCGGAAACCGTCAACGATATGACGATAAATTTCATTGGACGACTGACTGCGGACGAATTTTTCAAAAAAAGTGGCCGAGATACATTGACAGGCGAGGTATATGGAGATATACTGTATCTCGTCGGAGGTGATGAAATGCTCAATTCATCGGACATCCTTCGCGGCTATACCGATACGATCATCCTCGCGCAGCTTGCCGAAGGCGACAGCTACGGCTATGTCATCAGCAAAAACGTGCAGGAGATCACCCGCGGGGAATTGCAGTTGAAAGAGGCGACCCTGTATACGACGTTCCGGCGGCTCGAGGCGGCCGGGATGATCGAATCCTATTGGGGCAACGAAAACGCAGGCGCGCGCAGGCGCTATTACCACCTGACCGAGAAAGGGCGCGCGCTCTTTGCGGAAAATCAGGCGGACTGGCGCAAATACCGCGCCGTGATATCCGAACTGTTTGGAATGGAGGACGCATCAAGATGATGAACAAGCAGATTCGCAGAATGATTGATGAAATTTTTGCCGATATGAAGATGACGGCGGATAACCTCGCCCTGCGCGACGAGATGATGGCCAACGCGCAGGCGCGCTTCGAGGATTCCGTTCGCGCGGGCAAGACAGAGGAAGAAGCCTTCGCCGAGGTGGCCGCGTCGCTGGGCGACGTGCAGAGCCTGCTGCACGACATGAACGCCGAAAAGCCGGCCGAAGATAAAGAAGATAAAGAAGAAAAGACCGAGGAAAAGGCCGCGAAGGCCGAAGCGGACGAAGCGCCGGATTTTGAGGTCAGAACCGAAAAAACGCCGGATATCGGCGACGTGCTGGGCAAGGCCTTCGGCGCGCTGGGCGACGTGGGCAAGCAGATTGTGCCGCAGGCACAGAAGCTGGTTCGCCAGGTGGACGACCTGACGGGCGGCATGATCGGCGGCATCGGCAAGGCGGTCGGCAAGGGGCTGAGCGACGCGCAGAAGGCGGCGGGCAAGGCGATTGACAAGCTATCCGGCGACAAGGGCGAAATCGTCGTCGATTTCGGCGAGGAAAAGCCCAAGGCTCCGGCGGCGCTGCGCAAACGCGCCCAAAGCATCCGCGCCGAGGCGGAGCTCAAGCAGGCGGCGGGCGATCAGGAGGGCGCGCGGGCGCTGCGCGCAAAGGCCTACGCGCTGGAGACCGAGGCCGACGAGGTGGAAAAGAAGCTCGCCAAGCTGGCCGAGCAGGAAAAGGCCGAAAAAGCAGAAAAACCCGAAACGGACGACGAGCTTGACGCGCTCCGGCGCGAGATGGACGCGATGCAGGAAAGCCTGAACGCCGACGCGGCGCAGGTGGAGGCGGACGCGGGCTGCCCCAACGAGCCGATTGACATCGACGACGTGGTGCGCGACGCGGAAAACGCGGCCAGACAGGCCGAGCCGCTCAGCGGCGCGCCGGGCATGGTCGTCATCAGCCGCTATCCGGCGGCGGGGCTGCGCGAGGTGAACGTGAGCCTCGATTCCGACGACGTCACCGTAAAGGCGGCGGACGGCACGGATGTGCTCGTCGAATGGGAGGCCGGGCGCGAAGGTGTGGAGCAGCCGACTGTGACGATGGAGGAGCACGCGCTGAACGTGCGCCGCGCGAACCCGGATGTGTTCAAGACGTTCTTCTCCGTCTTCCAAAAGGAGGGCGGCAAGGTGACGGTGCGCGTGCCGCGCGGCTATGCCGCCGACTACGTGCTCGGCACGACCTCCGGCGACATCCGCCTGTACGCCATCGACGTGGACAAGGTGAAGGTGAACACGACCTCCGGCGATGTGCGCGTCGAGCCGGACGCAGGCATCCGCGCAAAGGAAATCGACGTAACGACGATCTCCGGCAGCGCGACCGTCAGTGCCTGCGCGGGCGACGTGGTGGTCAACACCGTTTCGGGCAGGCAGTTCGTCTCCTGCGACGCGAATCGGGCGGATCTGAGCGTCGTTTCCGGCCGGATTCACGCCGAGGGCGCGAGCGAGGAATGGGAGATCAACAGCGTTTCCGGCGACATCGAGGTGCTCTGCACCGTCGCGCCGACGCGCAAAATGCAGTTCAACTCCATGAGCGCGAACGCGCATGTGGCGCTCCCCGGCGACATCCGCGGGTTTGTGGCCGATATCAGCGGCATGAGCGGGAAGGTCGTCAACGAGTTCGGCCCGAACCGCTACGGCACCTGCGCCCTGCCGATTCACATGGATACCATGAGCGGCAAGCTGATGATTACCCGCCTGTAAGCATACGGGGTGAAGACGATGTGGGATAAAATCAAAGAGATCGTAAGCCTGATTTTCGGCAGCAGGCTCGTTGTCGAGGGCACGGGGCGAACCTTTGTCAAAGTGCCGATGTGGCTGGCCGTGCTGGCGTGCGTCGCGAGCATCCGTCTGGCGGTGCTGACGGCGCTGCTGGTCGTGCTTTTCGGCATGCGGGTTCGCGTGGTCAAGGCATGAGGAGGGATGAGCATGGATTTTGAAACCATCAAAAACAATGCGGTGAACGCTTTTCGTCAGCTATCCGTGCTGCGGGTGATCGTCACATCCCCCAACGAGAAGGTGGCGGATGTGCCCGCGCTGTATGCGCTGGCCGCCCTGCTGCTCGCGCCGTGGGTCTGCGCGGCGGCGCTCGTGCTCGGTTTTCTGTTCAAATACGGCATCCGGTTTGAAAAAGACGCGGTGAAGATGAACTAAAGGACAAACGCTTTCCGTCGCGTCAACCTCCCTCAAAAGGGAGGACTTTGAACCTGAATACATCCATATAAACACGAATCGGGACGAACCGTTCATGGTGCGCCCCGGTTTTTTTCATAAAAAATGAAATTTTCGCCCGTTTGCTTCGTCTATATCAGTAGAAGGGAGGAATTTCACGATGAAAACAATATGGGGCGCGGTTCTGCTTGCGATGATGATGCTTGCGACGGCGGCGCTGGCTGCTGACCTCGATACGCCGAAGGTCGGCGCGGCGGTCTGCGCGCCGGAGGAAGAAAACGGCTCGGTCGTGCTGCATGAAGCGCCGGACGGGCGGAGCGAAACGCTGATGCGCTATTTTCAGGGCGCGCCGCTGCAGGTGCTCGACCTTGCGGACGGCTGGGCGCATGTGCGCATGGGGATGACGGGCGAATCGCTGGAGGGCTATATTCGGCAGGAACGGCTGAAATACGGCGCGGAGGCGATGCGCGAGGTGCAGCAATACGCCGAAATGCCCGCATTTGACGAGGATACGCCGGTTTATGAAGCCTGCGACGAGCAATCCGGGGTGATTGATACCCTCGCGGCGCCGGGCGCCGTGAAGATCATGGGCTATAACGGCCAATGGGTGGCGGTCTGGGGCGAAAACGGCTTTATCCCCATGACGTGGACGATCCGGCCGCAACGATGGACTTCGTCATGGATGGTTCTGCCGCTGGCGGGCGAAATTACGCGGGACGATGCCATGCGGAAACTGCGCGAATGGGTGCCCCAAAAGCGGGAAGAATGGAACATTTCCGAGGTCTACACGGATGCGCGGGTGCTGGATGAGGAAATGCGCTGGGATTGCAGCGATTTGGTTTACGAGCCGCTGACGGGCAAGACGTATTATCACGTGTATATGGATGATCCGCTCCTCATGGACGGGCGGAAATGGTCGATGGATACGCTGATGGTGGAGATGTCCGCGAAGGGCGAGGTGATGAACGTTTACAACACCCTGCCGCAAACGGGCGTTGCCGTCTGCGCGCCGGTGGAGGAGAGCGACACGGTGACGCTCTACGCCGAGCCGGACGAGAGCGGCGACATGCTGTTCCATTATTACAGCGGCACGGTGGCGGAGGCATTGGAGGTTCAGCGCGCGTGGATTCGGGTGCGCATCGGTCAAGGCGAGGCGGCGCTGGAGGGCTGGATGCCTGCGCGCGACTTGACCTACAGCGTATGGCGGGAGCGCGACGTGGCGCACGTCGTTCGGTGGTACACCGCCGAGGCGGGCGAACAGGCGGTTTACGCTGCGCCGGACGAAAGCGCGAAGGTGCTGCGCCAAACGCTGCCGAGCGGAATTGTGGAAGTGAACGGAATCGGCACGGACGGCTGGATGCAGCTGAGCTGGTACGACAACGAGCCTGTAACGGGTTTTGCGCGGCTTGGAGACGATGCGGAATTGGGCAAGCCGATGCGTGCGGAGGTGTATCATGTCGATCCGCTGGACGATGAATTGAGCTTTGAAGAAGCGGAGGAAAAGGCGCGGGAATACGCCTGGCAATACGGAAAGAAGCATGGAAAAGGCTGGAAGCGCTCCAAAAAAGCCGTGGACGGCGCGGCATGCGAAATGCAGTTGATGTATGTCGAGCAGACGAGGCAGGCGGACTATCGCGTCTGGTTTTATCAGGCGGGAAACGAGGAGGACGGAATTGCCGTGGAGATGACCCCGCAGGGCGAGCTGATCGCAGCGGACGAGGGATTCGGCTGACTTGCATCGCGGGCGAAATTGTGGTAAGCTGAGAGCACGCAACAAAGGAAAGGCGGCTTGACGATGCAAAACCCGAACATTCCCGAGGACTGGAAGCAGACGATCAGGGGCTATGTCCCGAAGGACGAACGCGAGGCGGCGGAGAAGGCGGAAATACTGACCCTGATTGACCGGGAAGGCGAGCGGCTTCTGACGCGGGACTGCGCCTACGCACACGTGACGGCTTCCTCCGTCATCGTCAACCGGGCGCGCACGAAAACGCTGATGGCGTTTCACAAGATCTATCAGAGCTGGGCATGGACAGGCGGTCACGCGGACGGCGAAACCGACCTGCTGCACGTTGCGATGCGCGAGGCGCGGGAGGAGACGGGCATCGAGCGGCTCAGACAGATTGGAAACGGCGCGGCTTCGCTGGAGATTCTGCCGGTCTGGGCGCACGTGAAGCGCGGAAAGGCGGTCGGCAGCCACCTGCACCTGAACGTATCGTATCTGTTTGAGGCGGACGATTCGCTGCCCCTGCGCGTGGCGGCGGACGAGAACAGCGCCGTCGGCTGGATTGCGATTGACCGGCTGGCCGAATCCGTTCGGGAGAAGGACATGCTGCCGACTTATGAAAAGCTGCTGAACAGGACGAACGTTTGTTAATTCCTTACAATCAATATGCGATTTGGCTTGAAGAAAGCTGACAAATTCCGTATACTATAAGCGAAGAAAGGAGAAAGAGCCGAAAAGGCCAAGCGAACATTTTAAGGCAATCCCAAGGCAAAGGAGGCCGATTTCATGGTTACACGTTTTGTGATTAAGGATGCGCATGTTCCCGCTGGGATCGTTGAAACGATGGAGCGCAGAATCCATCAGCGTATGGACGCCTATTTCAAGGATGAGGCCGAGGGCGATACGGTGATCAGCGTTCGCATTACGGAACAGAAGAACACCTACAAGGTCGAAATGACCATGCCCTACATGGGTCACACACTTCGCACGGAAAACCAGGAGCGGGAGATTTCCCTCCCCGCGCTGGATAAAGGTATAGATGTTCTAGAGCGGCAGATGAAGAAGCTCAGGACGCGCCTGGCGCGCGACCTGAGGAAGAAGCCGCCGGTCGCGGACGCTGCGGCGGACGCGGACGAGGAAGAGATCACAGTGGTCCGCGTGAAGCGGTACGCTTCCAAGCCGATGAGCGTTGAAGACGCGATTCTGGAAATGGACATGCTCGGTCATTCCTTCTACATGTTCAACAATGTCGAAACGGGCAGAGCCGCGACGGTGTATCGCCGCAAGGATGGCGGCTGCGGCCTGATCGAACTGGAAAACCTGTAAACGACAGCGAAAACTCGCTGGCAGGCAACAACGAGGCCGCCTGAAGGGCGGGAAAAGAAAGGGTGAGTCCGATGCAGCCGGGTATGAAAGCCGTGGTCGCCGTGCTGGTGGTCGCGCTGATCGCTGTGATCGGTTTGATTGTTATCTCGCAGGGGAACAGCGCGCAGAAGCCTGCACCCACGGTGACCGCGACGCCGGAAACCACCGCAGCGCTGGAACAGGAGCCGAAAGCCACCGCCGAATTGGCGCAGGGCGATGACGCCGCGCAAGATACGATGTATGAGGGCGCGTTGGCTGGGCTGACCGAAGAAGAGATCGCCAAGATGGCGCTCGCAGAAGAGGAATCCAGCGAAAGGCAAAGCGATATCGGGGCGGAGGATTCCGTTGACTGACGGATCAGGCTTCATCCTCCGCATATAAAACCCATTCGGACGTGCGCGGGTGCGCGCGTGGAGCCAAAGGAAAATCAAAGGATAGCGGCCGGGAGAGCGTCGGAAAGGGGCGCTGCCCGGCCGTTTTGACGTGCGCGGCGCAGGCGCGGGAAGGAGGGGACGGGCATGAAAGAGAGAGCCTATATCGCAATCGACCTGAAATCCTTCTTCGCTTCCGTGGAATGCAGGGAGCGCGGCCTCGACCCGCTGGACACCAACCTCGTCGTGGCGGACGAGAGCCGGACGGACAAGACCATCTGCCTGGCCATCACGCCCACGCTCAAGCGCTGCGGGCTTTCCGGCCGGGGGCGGCTGTTCGAGGTCAGGCAGCGCGTCCGGGAGGCGAACGCGCTCCGCCGGCGCAGCGCGCCGGGGCGAAAGCTGGAAGGCACGTCGCATTTTTTCTCGGAGCTGCAAGCCAATCCGTCTCTGGCGATGGATTTCATCATCGCGCCGCCGCGAATGGCGTATTATATGGCGTACAGCAGCCGCATCTATCAGATTTACCTCAAATACGTCGCGCCGGAGGATATCGTGGTCTATTCCATCGACGAGGTGTTCATGGATGCGACGGATTACCTGAGCACATACGGGCTTTCGGCGCACGACCTCGCCATGAAGATCATCCTCGACGTGCTGGAGACGACCGGCATCACGGCCACCGCGGGAATCGGCACAAACCTGTTTTTGTGCAAGGTGGCGATGGACATTGTGGCCAAGCACATGCCCGCCGATCAAAACGGCGTCCGCATCGCGGAGCTGGACGAGATGAAATTCCGCCGCGAGCTCTGGGCGCACCAGCCCATCACGGATTTCTGGCGCGTGGGGCGGGGCATCGCCAAAAAGCTGGAGCAGAACGGGATGGTGACGATGGGCGACGTCGCCCTCTGCTCGGAGCGCAGCGAGGATCTGCTCTACCGGCTGTTCGGAAAAAACGCGGAGCTGCTCATCGACCACGCATGGGGCTGGGAGCCGACGACCATCGAGGCGATCAAGGCGTATCGGCCGAGCACGAACAGCATCAGCTCCGGGCAGGTGCTGCATTGCCCTTACGAGGCGGAGAAGGCGCGGCTCGTCATCCGCGAGATGACGGATTTGCTCGTGCTGGATTTGGTGGACAAGGGGCTTGTCACCGACCAGATGGTGCTGACCGTCGGCTATGACATTGAAAACCTGACCGATCCGGCGCGGCGGGCGAAGTATCGCGGCCGGGTTGAAACCGACCCCTATGGGCGGCAGGTGCCCAAGCAGGCGCACGGCTCGATCAATCTTGACGGCTACACCTCCTCCACGCGCCGGATCATGCGCGCGGTGACGGAGCTGTTTGACCGGATTGTGGACAAAAATCTGCTGATCCGCCGCATGTACGTCGTGGCCAACCGCGTTTTGCGGGAGGCGGACGCGCCGAAGAAGCGCGACGACGCCGTTCAGCTCGATTTCTTTACGGATTACGCCGCCGAGGCGGAGAAGCAGAAGGCCGAGGACGAAGCTCTGGCGCGGGAGCGGCGGATTCAAAACGCCACGCTTGCCATCAAAAAGAAATACGGAAAAAACGCGCTTTTCAAGGGGATGAACCTCGAAGAAGGCGCGACGGCCAAAGAGCGCAACGCGCAGATCGGCGGGCACAAGGCGTAAAACAAGCGGCACTCAAAAGCAAAAATTCGGTTTGACGGAGAAAAGGGGGACGCGGGATGAACCCGAACGGCAAATACGACGAGATCATGGGGCTTGCGCACCACGTTTCCAAAACGCGGCCGCAGATGCCGATGGCCGACCGAGCGGCGCAGTTCGCGCCCTACGCCGCCCTCACCGGCTACGACGCGGCCATCCGGGAAACCGGAAGATTGACCGACGCGCGGATCGAGCCTGACGAGGAAGCGCTGACCGCGCTGAACATGAAGTTTCGGCTGCTGATGGACGCGCTGGGCGACGCGCCGGAGATCACCCTGCTCGTCTTCCGGCCGGACGCGCGAAAGGCCGGGGGCGCATACCTGACCGTGACGGGCAGGGTCAGGAAGGTGGACGAATACGAGCGCCTGATGACCCTGCAGGACGGGACGAAAATCCCGATGGACGATATTCTGGATATGACCGGGGCGCTGTTTTCGCCGCTCGAATAACGCCAAGCGACTATCCCCTGCCTGCAAAAGAAAAAGAACGAAACGGGGGCGAAGCAAAAACGTTTTGAAGAAATTTCAAAAAAAGGTTGACAAAAATCGTGTAATCGTGTATTATATATTTCGTCGCCGCGCTCGACACGATCAAGCGATGCGGCGGTCCAGCTCGGGAGCATAGCTCAGCTGGGAGAGCATCTGCCTTACAAGCAGAGGGTCACAGGTT
>ERZ857827.1490-NODE-1490-length-23554-cov-24.064598_pt1 | contig 23554 bp, 24 predicted proteins | sample MGYA00519761_ERZ857827 | MGnify/ENA primary metagenome ERZ857827 (study PRJEB31778, sample SAMEA3449370) | human gut metagenome | biome: human gut; feature: human-associated habitat; material: faeces | place: United Kingdom | collected 2010/2012 ... | reverse complement strand
CAACACTTTTAATGTTGGGGTCTTGGGTTCGAGCCCCAAGCGGATCACCAAAGAAGGTCTTCAGCAATGAAGACCTTTTCTTTTCAAAAACATTCACTGCCTCTGATACACAATCAGTTATCCATTCTTTTGAGGCAGTATATAAGGTGGTAACACCATCAAAAAAAACGAGAAAAAGCGACACACTTGGACGTAAAAAGCCCCTTTTGGACGGATTTTGTGTTACCGTAGCTGTGTTACCTATCTCACAAATGTGTTACCATTATGAGTAAGTACGTAAGATTATTCTTCAACCGGAAGAAAAAAGCCACATCAACAGTGGCAGGAGCCATTGAAATCGTAGTTTGCCTACAAAGAGAACGCTGTTATTTTCATTCAGGGCATAATGTCACCCTCGACCAATGGGAGAATGGAATGGTGGTTAATCATCCGCGTGCCGTTGTTATCAATGAGGAAATCCAAAAGAAAATAACAGAGTTCGAGCATATTCTTATAGCCATGCAGGTGAATAAGGATGATATGACCATTGCCCAATTTAAGACATACCTAAGTGCAGACGGTGGCAATCGCCGTAACTTTATGGCATGGCTCAGGGAGCGTATCAATAATCGTCCGCTTCGCGAAGGTACTCGAAAAGGGCATTTAACCACATACAAGGCACTTGAACGATTCGGCAAGTTTAAAACCTTTGATGATGTAACCTTGCAACATATCTATCAGTTCGACCTTTTCATAAGGGAAGAACAAACCTGTACGATGAAAGGGAAGCCAATCATCAGAAGTCAGGCTGCCATACACAACTATCACAAACGGTTTAAGTCGTATGTGTCCGAGGCTTTCCGTCTCGGGCTTATCAAGGAAAATCCATACGAGCGTTTTCAGGATAAACGTGGGGAGAAAAGCGACCGTCCTCACCTCACCGAAGCACAAGTGAAAAAGCTAATCCGTATGCGGGAAGAAAGCACGGATGCCATAATGAACAGGTATCTTGACTTCTTCCTTTTCCAGACTTTTACAGGCATGGCATACAGCGATGCCAAATCATTCGATTATGAAAAGCACATTGTCACTCTTGACGGCAAAGATTACATTGACGGACGTTAAAATACCCCTATAATATCAGCACTTTTAGGCTTTTTCCTTACTTCCACGCCCTGAACATCTTATCCCCAATATTCTGCGACACATATTGCATCGGCAGCTTTGCATAGATTTCGGTTGTCTTTATTGAGGTATGCCCCATCATAAATTGTAACACCTCTTTGGATATACCCTGTCCGAGAGCCACCGTACAGGCGAATGTATGCCGAGCAATATGTGTGGTTAATGGGAAAGAACAATTGAGAGCCAAGCCTATACCTTTAAGGAATTGGTTGTATTTCTGATTGGAGGTTATTTCCATCTTGTAATTGTTACGTTCCAATATCTTTCGTGTGATTGGCAGGACTGGAGTAACAAACTCGTTTCCAGTCTTTATACGATGTCCCTTATAAGAGTTCAAAATTGAATATTTTTCAAAGTAGTGAATCGGGAAATGAGCTAATCATATAAAAATTATTCAATTATAGGGGATTATTCTAAAAAAAATAATAATTTTGTATTTGAATTGGAAATAAACGTGTCTCATGAAATCTCAAATTAGTTTTAAATATAGTAATAAAGGAGAATGTCAATATTCTATTGGACAGAAATTATCAGAGTTTGCACCAATGAATTATGAAGCGAAATTTGCATTTAATGAAAAATCTTTGGATATCATCATTGGGCTTGCACAACCAAATAGAGCGCACCTTAATGCTGACTGGTTACATATTAACCTTTTTATTTATCGAAATATACCTTCAATTATCATTACAACTGGATACATTCAAGTTGTAGGAAGTATTGTTGTTGGAAACATTACTAATGTTAATATAGAAGATTGGATAAATGGCACAGATGAATATGTAAATCTTGTTATATTGGATGATTTTGAAAGTTATTCAGTACAGGAAATTCGAAGAATAAAACTTCCCCTACTAAAGACGATTCGCAATATTGTAAGGGAGCAGATAGGATGTTTTAAAGGCGAAATTCAAAACACGTTAGAAATTATCGAAAAAGGCTTCCCAAAACCTTGGATGATTTATTATACAGATGAACAATGTAAGTATGTTAACGAGAATTCTGACATCCTTCAAACAGGAACATACATTATCAATGAACCAAAGGAAAAGAAAGTTCATGTGTATTTTTAATCATTTAAGCAATGCGTAAATTAGATTATACTACTCAAACACATAGCGCTCAAATTTTAACATCATTAGTTTCTTTTTTGAGGAGGAAAGGGCGAACTGTAGAAACGAACTCATGTCCTTGCGGATATGGTACGGTTCAAATCCTTTTGATGATGTACTTTTGAGGTACACCATCGAAAGAGTTATAATTGATATAGATAATGTTCACAACCTACAGCTTTAATTATATCAACCCATTTCTTTTCATTAGTCCAATATTTATCTCCTCGTCTCACATAGGCTAAATTGAATAAATCAAACAAATCATTTCTTTGCCATTTTCTTTCGCCTGTCTCCAAATCTTTAAAGACTTTATCTAATACTAATATTAATAATTCATACTCTTTTAGTGGTAATCTTCTTAGGTTAAACTTATTGTTAGTTGCTTGACGAGCCATAAAATCCAAATATTTGATTGTTAAATAATACGTATTTGTTTGTCTATGCTTTTTGTAACTCTTGATTCTATTTTTGCACTCAAGAGCAGTTTTGTTCAAATTATCAGATATCTGTTTAAGCTGATCTTTGGATTGTTGTATATAATGGTAGAATTCATCCTTTTGTTTTTCTTCGATATAATGTCCATTGGCTATTTTTTGTGTAAAAAGTAACATTTGCTCTGTATATATCCTTGTTTTCGCTCGATATTTCCTGTTTGCTCTCTTTATTAAATATTTCAAAGGTTCGGTAATAATCATTCTTTTAGAGCATACCATTACTTTTCTTATCCCGTTCCGTACCATGTCTAATTTATTATATAATGCGCCTGTATTAGACATCTCCCACAAATTATTATAAATTGGCGTAAGTTTATCTTTTACTTTATTGAATAACACATCATCTTTGCCCAATTGATACCAAACATTAGTATCAACTATAATACGTGGAACAAAACTTCTCTTTCTGCGACTTTTTCTTTTACGATGAAGCCTTTTTTTGTGTAGGCTCCATTTTTTATGATTAATTTTACGATTCATATATTCATTTACTATATACGTTATATTTTACTCTTTTATATGCAAAATTAAGATATTCTTTTGTATTTCAGTCGGCAAAAGTAAGAAAATGGTTTATTAGTAACCTATATTGTTGTTTCGTCCAATCCTGTAATCATATTCTCCACTGATAACTGATTCTACTTCTTTTCCAACCTTTTCCTCTTCCATTTTATCAAGTTTACCCTCCAAGACAGCCGCATTAACCAATGCGCTTCCGATGGCTTCCTGTCCCTTACGTATATCGGTAAAGCTGCATACTGTTTGTTTGATAACCGCTGCCTGTTCATTATGCAGAATGCTTTGATACTTACTTTGGGCAAAGTCAATAACCATCTGTACAGCTTTCCTAAACAGTTCACTGATGTGCATCAGAAATATTGCCAGTAAATCAATAGCGGCTTGCTGTAATTCTATCGTCGACTGCAAAGACATTCGGACAGTTTCTAATTCCGTTTCTACCAAGTTGGCTTTTCTTTGCCATACAAGCCATTGCTGTCTGTTTTGTATGGTTTCGGCTGTCTTTGTTTTGAGATGTTCATTGAGAGAAGCGACTTTTTTTGCTACTTGGTTATCTACAACTTTATCGAATTGTTCCTTTTGTAAGGCTATCAGTTTGGGCAACTCGGATTTTAGACGTTCATTCTCCTTTTCCATTTCACTGAATTTTCCCTTACCAATCATATAAGCCATACCTGAAATAATGATATTGCCGTTCTCTGTATTGACTTTACGTTTTTTCTCTTCAATCTCGTTATCAAGTTCTGCACTATGTTCTTCCTTGATTATGTGTTCTTGGATTAGTTGTTCTATTTCATGCTTTTGCTTGGCGATGATGAAGTCTGCTCTTTCCAGATGTTCCTTTCCCGTCACCTCCTTAGAGGTGCCCCTCTCCATTTCAAGACACTCAGCCAAAAGCGTCTGCATCTCGCTCATGGCTTTCTCGTCCAGCTTGCAGGATTTCCCGGTGTCGTGGTTCATCCAGTCCCATACGATATGGGCGTGAAGGTTGGGCTTCCATGTGGCGGTATCTCCGGGAGTGCCGTAATGCCCCTCGTCACGGTGGATAAAGATTTGCAAAGCTGTGATTCCCCACCGCTCCTTGCACACCTCGCAGAAATGCTGCAACTGCTCCAGCGTGGTATCATCCTTGATTACCACGACACCCTCTTTAAGCGGAGTGCTGCCGCGCACGATGGTCACCTTCCCGGTCTTCTTGTTCATACGCTCCCGGTCTTTGGTTTGCATCGCCCGACCTGTCTTTTCCTTTACCATCGCGGCTATCTGATTGTAGCGTTCCGACAGGGATGTGCCGCCGAAATCAGGTGCTACCCATGTCTCGTTTGCCGCCATGAGGTCGGTGCGGACATAGAACTTTTCCTTGCCGATATGGGCGAGGTATTCCACTGTCCGCCTGTTGTGCGCCTCGCTGCTTCCGATGTTGCAGGGTTTGATGTTGACTGATGTCTTCTGTGCCATAGGCTTGATGATGTTTACAGTTTACAATAGGGAATGGGTCATTAGGGCGGAGCCTTAATCGGAGGGTGCAGGGAGAAGGTCACTTCCTGCTCGGGGTTCTCAGGGGGCGAGACCTCTGAGCGGAGTTTCCAAAGAGAGGGTCACTCTTTGGTCTGGGGTGTTGGGGGGCTGACAGCCTCCGACCGGGTTCTCAGGGCAGAGCCATAAGTGGGACGGGGCAAAGCCCAGCCCCTCGGGAGAGCCCACAACTACGGAAGCGGAGCGTGTAGTTATAGTGGGCTATATCTGGGCAAGCCCAGTATTTATCCATGCCGCAAATCCTCTCCTGCAAACACCACCAGCCGGGTAGTTGCCTTCAATCTGGAAAGAGTGCGCTCTCCGTATTTATCAGCCAGTTGTTCTTTGGTACAATTGGTATTTGCAATTAGGAATTTGCCTCTGCGTTCGCAATCATCCACGAAATCAGGGAACACGTTGAAACGGTTGCCGTATTCTTGATATGGTTCCTCACGCCCTACATCGTCAATGATGAGTAAACGATTTTGCATCACTTCGGTGTAGTGGCGATTCATCTCACGTGCCAAACACATTGCCATAATTTTGTGAAGATAGTGTTGCATGATACACGGAAGTATCTGTAAGCAAATGGTGGTCTTTCCCCTACCGCAGTTGCCCATGCAGAACAGCCCAAGTCCTTTGTTATCGGTCAACCAGTCTGCTACCTTATCATATTCTGGTTGCCATTTATAATCACCGCCTAAGAAATGTTGCAGCCCTGCATTCATCACCTCTTTTGCATTGGGTAGATGAATCTGCAGCCGTTGTGGTTGCAGGCAGATTTTCCGTTCTGCGAAATTGCGCACTGATGCACTGAAGTCTATCATGTCATTTGAATTTGTGTTTACCATTCTGATATGTTTTTGAATTTGTTCGGATTATCTTCTGTCAATTTAACTCCCACTTGCTGAGGCGACAATGGCTTCTGCTTGTTTCCCTTACTGCATTCTTTTTTCATCAGCCAATTCACAAAATGCTTTTGAGTATCGGCAATCGATTTGAGTTTTGTACCGCCAGTTTGCAGGTAGAGGAAAAAATCTTCAAGTCTCTTCCCTATGTTTGTTTCATCCAGTTTGATTCCCTGTTTGCCGAGATATTCTTTTATACGCATTATCCATTCCCTATCATCATATAAAATATTTTGCAGCCTGTCCAAAGGAAAAAGTTCTTCCATAGAGATAGTAGATTCATTGTCTGTAGTCTTAAGTGTCTTTATAATAGTTCCGTCTGCGGTCTCATATGGTGTCACATTCACTGTTCCATTCAGTGTTCCATTTGTTGTCACATTCTGCTTTGTCGAATCTTTCGACTTTATCAGTAATCCATAGCAGGGTACTATAGAATTGTTCTTTCCCTCTTCGTAAGTAATAAGTCCACGGTCTTGCAGCTTTTTCCTCAATCGGCAGAGCGTTTGACGACTGATGCCGAGATTATTGGTTATTCGCTGCGTGCTGCATCCAAAAGGATTGCGCCAATACAGGCGATTGGACTCCGACAAGAAAAAGAAATACAATTGAGTTTCTTTTGCTGAAAACATTTGTACTTCATTCTCTCGCCAGAACTGCTTCATGTAATCAAAAGGATTCGCTTCCATGTCGTTTGCGATTAAGTAGGGCTGCATCCACTTCCAACTTACTAAAATAGAGATGCTTGGCATTGAGATGACAGGGCAACTGTTTACGCTGGCAACGCTTACGCACTGCATCAACCGACAGACCTAAATATTCCGCCACCTGCTTCACATTCATCACCACATCGGTATGTCTTTCCATACGTTGAACTACATCCTTCACTACTTTGATATAATTTTCCTGCTTCATATCTTATCTTTTTAAGAGTAAAATCCCTTCCGATTGTGGTACCTTCAATCAGGAAGTGACACAAAGGTACAGAGCTGGTCACGAGCAAAACAAATTTCCAAATCACTAAAGGCTGAAACTTAACGCTTATTATTATATGAAGGCGATTTCATACTCACTTTCATACTCGAACGCTATATTTCAAGTAGTTACATGGGAAATAAGAGAGACTATAATTTACGGAGAAAAGGAATGACCATTGCCGACAAAAAAGAAAGTAGAAGAAAAATAGCCACATAAAATGGGCTTTGTTTCAAAAGGAAACATTATCTTTGCAAAGAAGACGGACAAAGAGAGTCCGTCATGTGAGTTTATGAATATGTGTTACCACATTGTGTTACTCACTCAAATAGAACGCTGCAACTGAATATCGGAAGACTCTGATAATGAAAAGATAACGCTTGATATTCCGCCAATAAAAAAGGCTCAATTCGGATACCAAGCGGATCACCAGAAAATCAGAGAGTTACACAAAAGTAGCTCTCTTTTTTTATGCTCAAATTGCGTTGATTTACATGGTTCGGTTAAACCGAGAGTTAAACCTAGAATGAAAGCGACAGTCAATGAAGCACTGACACTGAAAAATCCGTCTCTTATGTATCAAAAGACTTTTCACTGGAATTGAATTAAATACTCGATAAAAATCTCACAAAAGAAACTATATCTCCCTCAACGCTTGCTTTTTCGAGGACCGCCATATATTCATCTCGTCTTTCCACCGGAATAATCAGCCAATCGTAGCCACCCGAAGCCAACATGGCATTCATTAAGAACCGCCCGACACGACCGTTTCCATCCATAAAGGGATGAATATAAGTAAACAGGAAATGCCCTAAAACGGCTCTTACACAGGCTTCCGGTTCTTCTCTAAGCAATTCGAACAAAGTGGTCATGGCATCACGAAGTGCATCCGGATTCAGAGGTGTGTGCATCGAGTTACGAATATAGACCTGATGGGAACGATAACCGACAATATCGGATGGTTTGATAATGCCTGCCGTTACGCAAGGCATGAACATTTCACTGTGCCATACCGATAAGTCCCGTTCCGCAACCTCAGCACTGTTACTACCTTCGAAAATATCGGATACGCTCTTTTTGACCTTCTGAAAGGCTTGCCAATAACCACGTGCCGCAAGCGCATTCTTTGAATCCATATCCTCTCCATCCGGCTTCCATACACCGCTTTTTACTTTATTTATTAATTCATCAGTGACCCGATACCCCTCAATAGACAAGGAATGATAAGCATCCAACTTGTACCGGGTTTCCATTCGCTCTAAAAATTCTTTGGCGGAAAGATTACTTTTAAGCCGGGTGAAATTAGCTATTACATCTTCTCTCATATTCTGCCACATCAAGCGCAAACGGACAGCGTATGGAGATTGCGACACATGAATTTCCATCACCCTTTCGAATGGGTCTTCTTCATAAATGATATATCCCATGCGTTTCATAGTTCCGGCAATTTCATCGGCCATGTCCGTTCGCCCGATATTACGGAATGCTCCAATCACCCTGCCTGCCCGGACTGTTTGCCCTGTATCAACCAATATCTTCAAAATATCCGAGCTATCATGAACCATTGCAAGGGCAGTCCGCATCGTTAGCGCATCGTTGCGATACATGGTAGGCGTAGCTACAATAATAGCTTCCGCCAATGTATAGAGGTTGAGATTATACGGATTGTTCGTATCAATCTTTGAGGGCAATTCCGCCCCTAAATTAAAAACAGAGGTCGGAGGAATTAATGGAACCATATAGTCGTTACCTTTAGGTGCTCTTATAAGAACTTGGTTCGGTATGATGGTGGCACCTGTATATATCGACAACGATTGTTCGGCAGATAGACACCATTCATTGCCGTAGCGTTCATTTGCATACCGGGTAATAAAGCTCCAAAACGAAGCATACCATGCCGTACTGTCGCCCGGCGTTGCCCTTGGGTCGGTAACCACATACCAGCCCTTAATGATGGGCTTGAGAAAATGATTATCTACCAATCTTTTTATGTGCGTCCGGGATAAGTCGCTACTTTTAATTATCGTAAAATCCTCACCCCGTTGTACTTGTTTCAGCGCATTCAAAGAAGATGCTAACAGTTCTGCTATCGTTGCCATAGTTCCGATACATTTATGTATTACACGAATATTCTATTATTGAGAAACACGAATATATCGCTTTTGTATTCCACGAATATTTTGCAAATATAGCCAGATATTATTTGAAAAACAAATAAATAGAAGCACAACAAAGTGCAAAGACTGATTTAATCTTTCAAGTTACACTCAAGTAATTCTCTTTTCTTTATGTCTGAAAAGCCCGTTTTACCTCCCGGTCCGGGCAAACCGGGAAGTAAAACGGAGAAGCATTTACTTTCGGCTGACGATTGTCCCGGTGGCCTGGTTGGCAGGCATTACCAGCACCTCCGCCACTTGTATATGTTCGGGTACGGCAGCGGCAAAGTACACCACTTCGGCAATGTCGTCACCGGTAAGCGGACGGATGCCCTTGTACACATTGTCGGCAGCGGCTTTGTCTCCACGAAAGCGCACTACGGAGAAATTCGTCTCCACAAGGCCGGGCTTGATGTTCGTCACCCGGACGGGAGTATCCACGAGGTCGATGCGCAAGCCGTCGGATAGGGCTTTGACGGCAGCTTTTGTGGCACAATACACACTACCTCCCGGATAGGCATAATCGCCGGCAATAGACCCCATGTTGATGACATGACCGCGTCCGCGCTCCACCATTCCGGGCACAACGAGGCGGGTCATGGCAAGCAAGGATTTCACGTTGGTATCAATCACCACATCCCATTCGTCCAGACTGCCCTCATGCTCTTTGTCCACGCCGATAACCAGTCCGGCATTGTTAATCAGGATGTCTATCGCCTTCCACGCTTCGGGAAGCGAATCGAGGGCGGCTGCCGCAGCCCGGCGGTCGCGCACATCAAAAGGAAGCAGGCAGACGTCCGCATGATATTCCGTTTCCAGCTCACGCTTTACGGCTGCCAGTTTCTCTACATTCCGTCCGTTGAGGATGAGACGGTAACCATTCATGGCAAACTTACGCGCACAGCCCTCTCCTATACCGGAAGAGGCGCCTGTGATAAATACAATTTTCTTTTCCATACTGATAGTTTATAATTCATTGTTTGAATTTCATTGTTTGTAATTCGTCTTCTGTAATTTATCATCAGCAAATCTTCTTCTTCTTCTTCTTCTGCTGCTGCTTCTGCTGCTGCTTCTGCTGCAATTCGTCATCAGCAATTCGTCATCAACAATTCGTCATCAGCAATTCGTCATCAGCAATTCATAATCAACAATTCATAATCAACAATTCATAATCAGCAATTCATAATCAGATGTTACGAAGTGCAAAGTTATGACTTATTTGCGAGCATCAACAAATAACTCGCAACTTATCCTCCATAACCCTTAAAGTTTTCAAGAAATATATGTACCTTTGCGCCACTTTTTGTGATGACTGACTATATCAGGTAGAGATTTGTTTAATTAGTTTGGATAAAGATAAGAAACGCTTATGCAAAAGTCCGATTGCATCATCGGTGTAGAGCACGTATCAAAATTCTTTGGAGATAAAGCCGTACTGAATGATGTGAATTTGTCTGTCCGTAAGGGCGAGTTTGTAACGATATTGGGACCGTCCGGTTGCGGAAAGACGACGTTGCTGCGTCTGATTGCAGGTTTCCAGACCGCCTCGGAAGGAGTGATTACCATTGCAGGGAAAGACATCACGCAGACCCCGCCCCACCGCCGTCCGGTGAACACAGTGTTCCAGAAGTATGCCCTGTTCCCGCACCTCAACGTATTCAACAACATCGCCTTCGGCCTCAAACTGAAGAAGCTCCCCGCCGCCACCATCGAAAAGAAGGTGAAACAGGCGCTCCGCATGGTGGGCATGACCGACTATGAAGACCGCGACGTGGACTCCCTCTCCGGCGGACAGCAGCAGCGTGTGGCCATAGCCCGCGCCATCGTCAACGAACCCGAAGTGCTGCTCCTCGACGAGCCTCTTGCCGCCCTCGACCTGAAAATGCGCAAGGACATGCAAATGGAACTGAAAGAGATGCATCAGAAGCTGGGCATCACTTTCGTATACGTCACCCACGACCAGGAAGAAGCGCTCACGCTGAGCGACACGATTGTCGTCATGAGCGAGGGTAAGATACAGCAGACAGGCACCCCGATAGACATCTACAACGAACCTATCAACTCCTTTGTGGCCGACTTCATAGGCGAAAGCAACATCCTGAACGGCGTCATGGTGCACGACCAGCTCGTCAGCTTCTGCGGACATGAATTCGACTGCGTGGACACCGGTTTCGGCGAACAGGCACAGGTGGACGTCGTGATCCGTCCGGAAGACATCTACATCTTCGACCCCTCGGATGCGGCACAACTGACGGGAACCGTAACAAGCTCCATCTTCAAAGGCGTGCACTACGAGATGCTGGTGCAGACCCGCGAAGGCTACGAGCTGATGGTACAGGACTACCACTGCTTCGAAGCCGGTCGCGAGGTGGGCTTGCTGGTGAAGCCCTTCGACATCCACGTGATGAAGAAAGAACGCACCTGCAACACCTTCGAAGGCAAACTGCTGGACGAAACCCATGTGGAATTCCTGGGATGCAGCTTTGAGTGCAGTCCGGTGCACGACATCCGTCCGGAAACACCCGTAAAGGTGGAAGTGGACTTCCAGAACGTCATCCTTGAGGACAACGAAGAAGACGGACGACTGACAGGTGAAGTGAAATTCATCCTCTACAAAGGTAACCACTATCATCTGACTGTGTTCACCGACTGGGACGAGGACATCTTCGTAGACACCAACGACGTATGGGACGACGGCGACAGAGTGGGAATACGAATAGCACCGGAGAATATACGAATCACTAACCACTAACCACTCAAAACAATTTGCCAATGAAAAGTTTCTTCATGCGGCGGCGTAACTGGACACTACCCTACGCACTGTTCCTGCTGATATTTGTGATAGTGCCGTTGCTACTGATTGTGCTGTATGCCTTTACGGATGCCGAGGGAGCATTCACCCTTGCCAACTTCCGCAAGTTTATGATGCACCCCGAAGCGATGAACACCTTCATCTACTCCATCGGCATAGCCATCATCACCACACTGGCGTGCCTGTTGCTGGGCTATCCGGCTGCCTATATCCTCAGTCAGAAGCAGTTCAACACCTCGCAGACCATGGTGGTGCTGTTCATCCTGCCCATGTGGGTGAACATACTGATACGCACGCTTGCCACAGTGGCGCTGTTCGACTTCCTGAACCTGCCGCTGGGCGAAGGCGCACTCCTGTTCGGCATGGTGTACAACTTCCTGCCGTTCATGATATACCCCATCTACAATACATTGCAGAAAATGGACCACAGCCTCATAGAAGCTGCCCAAGACCTCGGAGCCACCCCCTTGCAGATATTCGGCAAAGTGATCCTGCCCCTCTCCATGCCGGGCATCATGAGCGGCATCGTCATGGTGTTCATGCCTACGGTAAGCACCTTTGCCATTGCCGAACTGCTGACGATGAACAACATCAAGCTCTTCGGAACAACGGTGCAGGAGAACATATACAACGGAATGTGGAACTACGGTGCGGCCCTGTCGCTCATCATGCTGCTGCTGATAGGCGTCACCATCCTCTTCACGAACGAGGAGGACAGCGCATCCAATGAAAGCGGAGGTGTGATATGATGACACGTATTCTTGCCAAAGGCTATCTGTGGCTGCTGCTTGCGCTGCTCTACTCGCCTATCCTTATCATTATGATCTTCTCCTTCACCGAAGCCAAGGTGCTGGGCAACTGGACGGGATTTTCCACCAAGCTGTACAGCTCCCTCTTTACGGGCGGCATGCACCACTCACTGATGAATGCCATTTGGAACACCTTTGCCATTGCCATGCTGGCAGCCACCGCATCGACGGCACTGGGCAGCATTGCGGCTATCGGCATCTTCAACCTGCGCACACGCACACGTCAGGTGATGAACTTTGCCAACGCCATTCCGATGATGAACGCCGACATCATTACGGGTGTGTCGCTGTTCCTGCTGTTCGTCAGCTTCGGCATATCGCAGGGATTCACAACGGTGGTACTGGCGCACATCACGTTCTGCACCCCCTACGTAGTGCTGAGCGTGATGCCCCGTCTGAAAAAGATGAACCAAAACGTGTACGAAGCCGCCCTCGACCTCGGCGCAACCCCGTTCCAGGCATTGCGCAAGGTCATCCTTCCGGAGATATTTCCGGGCATGATAAGCGGGTTCATCCTTGCCTTTACACTCTCCATCGACGACTTCGCAGTAACCATATTCACCATCGGGAACGAAGGACTGGAAACGCTCTCCACCTACATCTACGCCGATGCCCGCAAAGGCGGACTGACACCGGAGCTGCGCCCCCTCTCCACCATAATATTCATTACGGTGCTGGTGCTGCTGATCGTCATCAACAAACGCGCGGAACGTGCACAGAAGAGTTGAAAAGAGAGAGCCGGCATCGTAAAGGATACGTTCATCCCGCGGGACGGATGTTTTCACCCCATGAGACGGCAACAGCCCGCCCATGAGACAAATAATTTTATCCCGCAAGACGGAAAAATCCATCCCGCAAGCCGAAAACTGAAAGTATAGTCAAAATAAACTTACCGAACAAAAAAATGAAAAGACTGACAGGTATACTCCTTCTCCTCTGCCTTGCCCTTGCCGCCGTTTCGTGCAAAGGTTCAGGCGAAGAGCGCAGCCACGTACTGAAAATCTACAACTGGGCGGACTACATCGACGAAGACGTGCTTGCCGAATTCCCCGACTGGTACAAACAGCAGACAGGCGAGGACATCCGCCTTGTCTACCAAGTGTTCGACATCAACGAAATCATGCTCACCAAGATAGAACGCGGGCACGAAGACTTCGACGTGGTATGCCCCTCGGAGTACATCATCGAACGCATGCTGAAGAAAGACCTTCTCCTGCCCATCGACCGCAACTTCGGCAAGACCCCGGACTATCTGCCCAACATTTCCCCCTACATCCGCCGGGAACTGAACAAGACCAGTCAGCCGGGACGCACCACCACAGACTATGCCGTACCCTATATGTGGGGCACAGCCGGCATACTCTACAACCGCAGCTTCATCACCCCCGACGAAGCCGGCAGTTGGCACTGCCTGTGGAACTCCAAGAACAAAGGCAAGCTCCTGATGAAAGACAGCTACCGCGACGCCTACGGAACCGCCATCATCTACGCCCACGCCCGCCAGCTTGCCGACAGCACCGTTACGGTGGAACAACTCATGAACGACAACTCCCCCGAAGCCATAGCCCTTGCCGAAAAGTACCTGAAAGCCCTGAAACCCAACATTTCCGGTTGGGAGGCCGATTTCGGCAAGGAGATGATGACCAAGAACAAAACATGGCTCAACCTCACCTGGAGCGGCGACGCCGTATGGGCAATTGACGAAGCCGAGGCCGTAGGCGTAGACCTTGCATACGAAGTGCCGCGCGAGGGCAGCAACATCTGGTACGACGGCTGGGTAATCCCCAAATACGCCCGGAATCCCAAGGCAGCCAGCTACTTCATCAACTACCTCTGCCAGCCCGAAATCGCCTTGCGCAATATGGACGCCATAGGCTACGTCAGCGCCGTTGCCACCCCCGAAATCATGGAAGCCAAACGGGATACTTCCATAGAAACACGCTCCGACCTCAGTTACTTCTTCGGTGAAGGCATGGGCGCGGACAGCCTGCAAATCAATCCCGTACAATATCCCGACAGGAAAATCGTGGAACGCTGCGCCATGATACGCGACTTCGGCGACCGCACCGAACTGGTTCTCGAAATGTGGAGCCGCGTGAAAGGCGACAACCTCAACACCGGCATCGTACTGCTGATATTCTCCGTATTCGGAGCACTGTTCGTTTGGCTGGTATACGGCAAGATACGCAAGTACCGGCAGAAGCAACGCCACCGCCGGAGGCGGAAGGGAAGGCCGGCGATTTAAAACACCGGATAAGCCATTTAACCCCCCGGATGTAGGAATTCTGATTTATAATACTTAATTTTGGCATCCGATAAACTTAAAACCTAAAAATGCTTACTCAAATTATAAACGGGCGCATATTCACCCCGCAGGGCTGGCTGAATGAAGGTTCTGTCCTGATACGTGACGGAAAGATTCTTGAAGTGACCAACTGTGACCTCGCACTGATCGGTGCACGTCTCATTGATGCCAAAGGCATGTACATAGTGCCCGGTTTCGTGTGTATGCACGCCCATGGCGGCAGCGGGCACGACTTCAACGAATGTACTGAGGAAGCATTCCGCAGCATCGTGCAGGCACACCTCAAGCATGGCGCCACAAGCTTCTACCCCACCATCTCCTCCTCCCCCTTCAGCAAGCTCCACCAAGCCGCCCATGTGTGCGAACGGCTCATGGAAGAACCGGACAGCCCCATACTCGGACTGCATATCGAAGGCCCTTACCTCAGCAGGAAAATGGCCGGCGAGCAATTTGCCGGACAGGTGAAAGAGATTGACGAACAAGAATACAGGGAACTTGTGGAAAACACCCGCTGCATCCGCCGCTGGGACGCCTCTCCCGAACTGCCGGGAGCATTGGAGTTTGCCGGCTACCTGCGCGAAAAAGGCATACTGGCAGCCATATCCCACACCGAAGCCGAGTATGACGACATCTGCGCCGCCTACAAAGCCGGATTCACCCATGCCGCCCACTTCTACAACGCCATGCCGGGCTTCCACAAACGCCGCGCATACAAATACGAGGGCACAGTGGAAAGCGTTTACCTGACCGACGGCATGACCATCGAACTCATAGCCGACGGCATCCACCTGCCTTCCACCATCTTGAAACTGGCCTACAAACTGAAAGGCGTGGAGCACACCTGCCTCGTAACGGACGCCCTCTCCTGTGCCGCAACCGAAGGCAAGGAAACCAGCAACCCCCGCTACATCATCGAGGACGGCGTATGCAAACTCGCCGACCGTTCCTCACTGGCAGGCAGCATCGCCACAATGGACGTGCTGGTGCGCACCATGACACAGGCCGGAATCCCGCTGGGAGACGCACTGCGAATGGCTTCCGAAACTCCGGCACGCATCATGGGAGTGTACGACCGCAAAGGCTCCCTGCAAAAGGACAAAGACGCCGACATCCTGATTATGGACAAGGAACTGAACATACGCGCCGTATGGCAAGCGGGAAAACTGGTGCAGGAAAGCTTCCTGAACTATAAGTAGCGACGCGCCCGAAAGCCTGTTTCTAAAAAAAAACTTTTTATAAGTTTCTTATAACTCTTTTTCAGTATCGTGCTCGGAGCCAAAAATCTCACACAAGGACCCATCAACCGCCAACTGTTCAGCTTGGCAATGCCCATTATGGCCACCTCCTTCATCCAAATGGCATACAGCCTGACGGATATGGCATGGGTGGGCCGTCTGGGCAGCGAAGCGGTGGCGGCAGTGGGCGCGGTGGGCATCCTCACGTGGATGTCAGGCTCTATCGCTCTGCTGAACAAAGTGGGGTCGGAAGTCAGTGTGGCACAGTCCATCGGGGCGCAGAACCGGGACGACGCGCGTGCGTTTGCCTCGCACAACATCAGCATCGCATTGCTCATCGCCATTTGCTGGGGCGGACTGCTGTTTGTTTTCGCCCGGCCCATTATGAGCCTTTTCGAACTGGAAGCACATATCACCGACAACGCCGTCACCTACCTGCGCATTGTCTCGACAGCATTGCCCTTCGTCTTTCTCTCGGCTGCCTTTACGGGCATCTACAACGCTTCGGGACGCAGCAAGACACCGTTCTACATCAGCGGTACGGGACTTGTGATGAATATCCTGCTCGACCCTCTCTTCATCTTCGGGTTCGGTTGGGGAACCGTAGGGGCAGCGCTTGCCACGTGGCTGTCCGAAGCTGCCGTCTTCCTCATCTTTGTCTATAAGCTCCGGCGAAAGGACGACTTGCTCGGAGGATTTCCGTTTTTCGTCCGGCTCAAGAGGAAGTACAGCAGACGCATCTTCAAACTGGGACTGCCCGTTGCCACGCTGAACACACTGTTTGCCTTCGTCAACATGTTCCTCTCGCGCACTGCAGCCGAGCAAGGCGGGCACATCGGACTCATGGCATTCACCACCGGCGGACAAATAGAAGCTATCACCTGGAATACCTCACAGGGGTTCTCTACGGGGCTCAGCGCCTTCATCGCACAGAATTATGCCGCCGGACAGAAAACGCGCGTGTGGCAGGCATGGAAAACGACGCTCTGGATGACAGGAGTGTTCGGCACGCTCTGCTCGCTGCTGTTCATCTTCTACGGCAGCGAGGTATTCTCCATTTTCGTGCCCGAAGAAGCAGCCTACCGCACTGGCGGCAATTTCCTGCGCATCGACGGCTACTCACAGTTGTTCATGATGCTGGAAATCACCATGCAGGGCGTATTCTACGGCATAGGACGCACCGTACCGCCGGCCGTTGTCAGCATCGGATGCAACTACATGCGCATTCCGGTGGCCCTGCTACTGGTAGAAATGGGTTTGGGAGTGGACGCCATTTGGTGGGCAGTGAGCAGCACCACCATCGCCAAGGGGCTGATTCTGACAGGATGGTTTATCTTTATTAAAAAGAAAATTCTCTAAAAAAACTGCAACAGTAAACTTTTTGATGCCAACAAATGTAATATATACATAAATTTGCATTAGTAAAATTTGAACCAACTAAAAAATAAAAGGTATGAAAAAGATGAAATTTACAGCATTTTTGCTGAGCGGCACTATACTATTGGGTAGTTGCGGAACCATGAACAACACAACCAAAGGCGGAATCATTGGCGGCGGTTCGGGCGCAGCTGCAGGAGCCATAATCGGCGGCTTGTTCGGCAAGGGCAAAGGCGCGGCTATCGGTGCGGCAGTGGGCGCAGCCGTTGGTACGGGTGCCGGTGTGGCAATCGGCCACAAAATGGACAAAAAAGCTGCCGAAGCCGCCAAGATTGAAGGCGCACAGGTGGAAGTGGTGAAAGACGCCAACAACCTGGATGCCGTAAAGGTGACGTTCGACTCCGGTATCCTGTTTGCTTTCAACTCCTCAACGCTGAGCAACGACGCGAAGGCATCCCTGCGCGACTTGGCCAAGATTCTGAAAGAGGATACTACTACGGACATCGCCATCATCGGACATACGGACAAAGTAGGCACGTATGAAGCCAATATGAAGGTTTCCAAAAATCGCGCTTATGCCGTAGAAAACTATTTGCAGGACTGTGGCGTGTCTCCCTCACAATTCAAGCAAGTGGAAGGCGTGGGATACAATGAGTACGATGAGAGCCTCTCTGCCAGCCAGAACCGCAGGGTGGTAATCTTTATGTATGCCAGCGAACAGATGATTAAGAACGCTGAAGCCGGACAATCGTAATCATCCTTCTCCCATGAAGTTTTCCAACCCCTTGCGGATAATCCGCAATCTGTTGCTCTTCTTCTTTGTATCCACTACTGTAATGGTAGTGGTTTATCGTTTTGTGCCGGTGTACGTCACGCCGTTGATGGTTATCCGAAGCGTGCAACAGGTTTTTAAAGGAGAAAGTCCCGCATGGCATCACGAGTGGGTGCCGTTCGACAGGATTTCTCCCCACCTGCCTATGGCCGTCATCGCATCCGAGGATAATCGCTTTGCCACCCACAACGGCTTCGACTTCATCGAAATACAGAAAGCCATGAAAGAGAACGAAAAGCGCAAGCGGAAACGCGGAGCAAGCACCATCAGCCAGCAGACGGCAAAGAACGTGTTCCTGTGGCCGCAATCCTCATGGCTCCGCAAGGGATTCGAAGTCTACTTCACATGGATGATAGAACTCTTCTGGTCTAAAGAACGGATAATGACGGTCTACCTCAACTCCATTGAAATGGGCAAAGGCATCTACGGGGCACAGGCAGCCGCCCGTTACAAGTTCCATACCACTGCCGCCAAGCTCTCTGCCGGCCAATGCGCACTGATTGCCGCAACATTGCCCAACCCCATACGCTTTGACTCCGCACACCCTTCGAGCTACATCCTGAAAAGACAGGGACAGATACTGCGGTTGATGAAGCTCGTAGCGAAATTCCCACCGGAAAAAACTGCGGTTTCCAAGAAAAAAAAGAAATAAACAGCTTTTGCCGATGCAACAAAAAGGAATATTCACTACATTTGCAAAAAGCATATCAGTAAAAATAGAATATTAAAAATAAAAAGTAGAAAAAAACATAAACTATTAAGTAAATGTAAAAAATCAGCTGATAATGCCATTTACTTAAATGAACAGAATTCATATAATTAAGGAAAAGCGTTTCCATTCATATACTTATTAGATATTGAGCTTTAGCTCTTATTCTCTGTTCTGAAAACCGCCAAATTGAAAGACCGTTGAGAATAAGTAAGTAAAAGTTCACGCTGTGAGGCGTGAACTGTTCGTACTTATTTATACGGTTGGGTGCTTGGCGGTACCTCGGAACAAGATAGGTTACGAATGGTTCCGCCTTTTTTCATGCCCAGCACCATGATACACATCGGACAAATGATAGAAGCAGAACTACATCGCCAGGAACGTTCCGTCATCTGGTTTGCAAAGAAACTGTATTGTGACCGCACCAATGTGTACTCCATATTCAAACGGCAAAACATAGACACTGACTTATTAATGCGCATCTGCTACATATTGAACTGCAATTTCTTCGATTATTATTCCACTGAGTTCAAAGAAAACCCTCTCTCCCATTCCGGCAAAAAAGACGGCATCAGGAAATAAATTCAACAAATATGTAGAATACAATTCTACACTTTTGTATAAACACCAACGACATCCGGAAAGACGTTTTCTTTTGTAAAGCAACTACCTTTGCCTCGTTTTTAATACTAATTTAATTAAAAAGATAAAATGAAAAAGTTTGAACTTAAATTTTGGCTGTCATGCGTAATGATGGCTTTGTGCATTGGCTTTACAGCTTGTAGTGATGACGACGAAGAAGGCATTGCCGGAGATGCCAAAACACTCATTGTAGGTACTTGGGAATCTACCTGGAGTAAAGGATATGAGATATACGAAGGTGAGAAAGAAGAATGGGACGAGGCCTATACCGAAGATGTGTACACCTTTAAGAACGACGGTAGCGGAACATACAAAGATGTATCAGGAAGCACTCCCTATACGGAGGACTTCACCTGGAGCATTTCCGGAAACAAACTTAAAATCACTTTCAACGGTTATAGCGATGAAGCTACCATCAAAACTCTGAACGGAACCACATTGGTAATCATTGCTCAGGAAAAGGATGAAAACGAAGAGTTTTATGACGAAATCAGTTTCAAGAAAAAATAACCAACCGGAAAGGAACGGATTATAGTTTCCGGTTACCGGGAAAGCATCCATAAAAGCAGGTGTGTCAAAACTATGACAATCATATCATTAGCTTCGCTCAAAATATCTTTTATTTCTTACGCTAATGTATAGTCTGTCATGCAGAACGTAGTGAAGCATCTCTTCTCCTAATCACAAAGAGAGTAGATTCTTGAATGACAGAGTAAAATGATAGTTAATGTTAGTTTTGACACACCTTCTTTCTCTTATATCTCCGGGCATCTATGATGAAAACTCCGGGACAACCGGAAGCAGATCTCCGGAGTTGCAAAATCAATAAGCATGTCCCCCTTCATCCTGCATCTCCTTCGCATCAATCTTCTTCCTGTCAATGCTGCGCCATGCGTAGAATATGTATGCAAGCACAAAGGGAACCAGAATAGACACGTAGGCCATCACCCTCAGCGTGAACTGGCTGGAGCAGCTGTTTGCCAATGTAAGCGAGCTTTGCAGGTCGGCGGTGGAAGGGTAATAGGCAGTGTTATTATAACCTGCCACAAGCAGCAACGCCAACACCGTAAGCACCGTACCTGCACCTGCAAACCATATTCCTTTATCGAAAGCCGGTTTCCACAACGTACGGATAATTCCCCACAGCACAGCAAGCACACCGATCAGGAATACAACCAGCACCACAGGCATCTCGATGAAGTTTGTCAGATACTTATAAGGCTCCATAAAGATCTCCCCGTTCTCCGGATTCACCGCATAGCCCTCGGCAAGCAGTGTGCGGATGACGAATGACAGGAAAAAGATCAGGAACAAGCCCGTATTGCCCCACAACGCACGACGGCAACGCTTCACCAAATCGGCATCACTGATATTATTGATGAAATAGAGCGAACCGAGAATACGCGCCAGGAAGAACACAGCCAGCCCCAGCACCACATTCCAAGGATTGAGCAACGCGTCCAGACCATGACCGGCATTGGCCCAACTGCTGATGACAGGCATCATCGTATCTGCAATATTGCCTTTATTGATATAGAACGCCGACCCCGTAAAGAACGTTGCCACAGCACCGCCCAGCAACACCGGTTCCACCACTCCGTTCAGCACAAGGAACACACGATATGCCTTCTTTCCCAGCAGGTTACCCGCCTTCGACTGAAACTCATAGCTGACCGCCTGCAACACGAAAGTAAACAGGATTATCATCCACAGCCAATAGGCACCGCCGAAGCTCGTGCTGTAAAACAACGGAAACGATGCAAAAAAAGCACCGCCAAACGTTACGAGCGTAGTGAACGTAAACTCCCATTTACGCCCCGTAGAGTTGATTATCATTTTGCGCTGCTCTTCCGTCTTGCCCAAACAGAATATCAACGAATTGCCACCCTGCACGAACAGCAGGAAAACAAGTATAGCGCCCAACAGGGATACTACAAACCACCAGTATTGTTGAAGAAATATATAGGTATTCATGTGAATTATAAATTATGGATTGTGAATTATGAATTATGAGTTACTCCCTTTTCCGGACCTTTCCGTATCGCTTTCAGCATAATACCCACTTCGGCAATCAACATAACGGTGAACAATACGAGGAAGATGAAGAACGTGGTCTGGACAGAACCCACATCCAGTTTGGAGATAGCCGCACCGGTGGGCAGCATATCCTGAATGGCCCAAGGCTGACGACCGCACTCGGCAACCACCCAGCCTGCCTGTCCGGCAAGATATCCCAGCGGAATGGTGAGCATTGCCACCCAATGCATCCAGCGCATCCGCGACAGATCTTTCTTATAGGCAAAAACAAGAACTGCAATGAAGAAAAGGATGAAGTATCCGCCCAATATCACCATTACGCGAAACATATAGAACGTAAGCGGCACATTGGGAACCAACTCGTTGACATCCTTTATATAACCATAGCCGAAATAGGCCACATTCTCCTTCAGCACCTTAGCTGCCACCTGCGCCTCGGCATCGTTGCCAGCGGCCTTTGCCTTACGATAGTCGGAGAAAGCGCCGATAGCCGTTTTCCCTTTCTCGATCTTCTCCCGGGCAGAAAGCGCGGTTGTGCCGTCTTTCAGAGGATAACCGCCTTTCAGCAAGTCATTGATGCCCGGCACAAAAGCCTTTGAGTCGCGCTCGGCAAGCAGCGAAAGGAGATTGGGAATCTCCATGCGGAAAAGGAAGGCATCCTTTCCGTCATCGGCGGTCTTCTTCTCCGGATTGAGAATGCCAAAGGCCACCAGTCCGGCCCCTTCCCGTCCCTGATAATAACCTTCCATGGCAGCCAGCTTCATGGGCTGTTTCTGCGCCACCTGATAACCGGAACCGTCGCCCGTCCATGCGGAGAGCAAAGCGGCAGCCAGTCCCACCCAGGCAGCTATCTTTATACTCGACAAAGCAAATTTCTTCTCACGATTCTTCCACAAATACCAGCAACTCACTCCCACTACGAACACAGCCGCCAGCACCCAGCCGGACAAGATGCTGTGGAAAAACTTGTTGACTGCCATCGGAGAAGTAGCCACCGCCCAGAAGTCCACCATTTCATTACGGGCGGTATCGGGATTGAACTCCATGCCTACCGGATTCTGCATCCACGCATTTGCCACCAGAATCCACCAGGCGGAGATCGTTGCACCCAGCCCCGTAAGCCAGGTGGAAGCCAGATGAAAGCGTTTGCTCACCTTGTCCCAACCAAAGAACATCACTGCAATGAACGTAGCCTCCATGAAGAATGCCAAAATGCCTTCGATGGCAAGCGGTGCACCGAAGATGTCACCCACAAACCAGCTATAATTACTCCAGTTCGTACCAAACTCGAACTCCAAAATCAACCCCGTAGCCACACCTATGGCAAAGTTGATTCCGAAAAGTTTCATCCAGAACTTGGCTGTGTGTTTCCAAAACTCATCACCCGTACGGTAATACGCCGTTTCCATGATGCCCATAATAACCGCCAGTCCCAAAGTCAGCGGTACAAAAATCCAATGATAGATAGCAGTCAAGGCGAATTGCGCTCTCGACCAGTCAATCAGGGAAGTGTCAATGTTTTCAAGCATGAGAGTTAAATATTAATTGTTAAGTATAAAGTATGAGATATAAGTTGAGGCAACGAAAATTGCTGTCCTGCCTCACTCCTCACTGAGCATTCCTCACTAATCGCTGTCCCCCCCTGCCCGCAGAATCAGTTCACGACTGACATAATCTTCCTTATCAGCGCCTGCGGCAGCTTCATTCAAATAGTTCGGGAAGAAGAAAAGACGGAGGATGAAGAACATAATAAAAAGCTTTATGGCTATTATCAACCATAAAGTGCGTCCTAACGTCATACTTCGGAAGCCTTCAACGTAGAATTGCCAGATGGCGGTCACGAGGTTTCTCATAGGGATTCAAATTATAATCATTACAAATATAAAATACTTTTATATACAATACTTCGGTAAATAATTAATTAAACACTTAAAAATCAGCGATTTAAATTAA
>ERZ857827.1482-NODE-1482-length-23639-cov-5.190129_pt1 | contig 23639 bp, 16 predicted proteins | sample MGYA00519761_ERZ857827 | MGnify/ENA primary metagenome ERZ857827 (study PRJEB31778, sample SAMEA3449370) | human gut metagenome | biome: human gut; feature: human-associated habitat; material: faeces | place: United Kingdom | collected 2010/2012 ... | reverse complement strand
TGCCCGAGGCGTTAAAGCGCAAAGCGAAGAAGCATCGTGTGCGAGAGAACAAAAAGCGCTACGGCACAAGCATTGCCAGCCGCCCAGAGATTGCATCTCTGCGTCTTGAAGAGGGCCACTGGGAAGGCGATACCGTGGTCGGCAAGCGAGCGGGTAAGGAGGCTGTTGTCCTCTCCCTGTTGGAGAAGAAAACGGAGAACTATATTGCCATTCGAATTCCCGGCAAGGATGCAGACTCCGTTCTGAACGCCATGCAGTCACTCAGGGAAGGATTCGGAGAAAAGTTCTCACAGGTCTTCAAGACCATTACCGTGGACAACGGCTCGGAGTTCTCTGCGTTCAGTCAGGTCGAGAGCTGGGGCTGTGCAGTCTACTTTGCGCATCCCTACACCTCGTGGGAACGTCCCCAAAACGAACGCCACAACGGGCTGTTTCGAACCTTCGTTCCGAAGGGCATGTCCATTGAGGCTTTCTCTGCTGAGTATATCTTGGCTGCAGCTGATGAATTGAACGGACGGCCTCGCAAGAAGCTTGGCTACCGCACCCCGGAGGAGCTGTTTGACGAGTTCCTCGACTCTGTTTACGCAGCCGAAGGCTGCGGCAGCATCGCCCAGGACGGAAGCCTGCGGCTTCCATCCTGACCGACGCTCTGGTTAACTAAGTTCTACTGTGCAGGTGTCCAATTTGCACTTGCAATTTGCGAAAGTTTTTCTGTCATGGCTTTATATATGTAAAATCTCTTTTGGAGTCTTGATAGCTTCGCCTCCATGATTAAAACGCTCAATGTCCAGCCGATTTTCATCGCCAGCCGGAGGAGTGCTTGGTCATTTTCATAAGTCTTATAAAAATCGCGCATCCGGCGCACGTTGCGCGGGGAAAAGCCTGCGCGGTCAGGGAAATTCGCCTGCAAGAATTCTGCGGCTGCGACCGCCGCGCCCTTCTCCGGGCGCTGACTGATGGCCTTGCCGATGGCGTACACTTCGTCCATCTGCGAAAGATTTTGCGTAAGAATTGCGGTCAATTCCCGGTACATCGTGCCGTAATCCACAGGTTTTCTGACGTTCATGGCTTCTCCTTTCCGCGCTGGTGCGCATTGGATATTCTGTTGTTTCAGCGAATAAATACTGTTTTGTGTGCTTCAACTCGGCTTTTTCACAAGATTTGAACGGCGATCACGAAGTGCGCTTCGTGGAAGCAGACTTCATTTCGACATAAAATCTCCATAGTCGATCTATTATAAACTATGGAGGTCTTCAGAATGAAACCATACCCGGCGCTGCTCGCAGAGCTTCTTTCCGAAGAATTGTCTTCTCTGCGGCAGCAGAAGGCATTGACTCAGGAGGCCATGGCGGAGCAGCTTCGTATTTCCAGCCGCGCATACAGTGATTTGGAGCGCGGGAGATATGCCGCCTCCGCCCCGACCTTGCTGTTTCTCTTTTCCATGCTGGATGCGGAGGCGCAGGGCGCTCTGGTTCAACAGTTTATGGATCGTGTTCAAGCACTGGAGGGGACGGATGCAGCATGAACGCCGTAACAGACATTGTCGAAGTATATGATCTGTTGTACCGACTCGGTTTCTCTGCAACCAACACCGCATTTTTCCATCTTTCCTACTCGGTCTATCTTGCCGCGCTCAACCCGCATTGGCTGGTAAAGCCATCGCAGCGGCTATATCCCGAAGTGGCAGACCAATACAACACCAATCCGCTTCAGGTCGTCCGAAACATTGACGGGTTTGCCTGCGCCTCCTGGCACAAAAACGCCGCGTTTCTGCGTAGTCTTACCTGCTGCCCGCTGATGGCAGCTCCGACAGCTGCACAGTTTTTGCGGATTCTTACGCACTATCTTCGGAGTGGAGCAGTATAGCGCATACTTTTGCAGAATGTAGACCACTTTCAACTGCTTTTTATCTTTAGCTGCAGGCGCGCATCATATATTTCGTCGTTTTGCGAATAGCCTGCTACAATATTTTGTGGTATGATTGCCCCGTTCGTTTGATTCTTGCGAGGGAGGAGCAGTCATGCAGTACACCGATACCGAAGCCGCCCTGATCGGCGGCCTGATCTCAACTTATTTCTTTCAGCCTGCCGTGTCCGCATCCTTGAAGGACGCTTATAGCCGTGTTTTGGAGCATCTGCATCAAAACGCCCTCACTTCTTCTGACCTTCAGCAGATCCGAAAGGCTGTGAATTTTCTGATGCCTATGTGCCAAACGAACCGACAGACGCAACGGGAGCTTATGGGCATCAATACACGGACAACAGCGCTTTTGAATACATCGCGCCGATAATCTCATATGCTTTGCAGGGCAAAGAAAAACACGGTTCCGTGACCGTGCTTCTCTTTGCCCTGTTTTACGTTCAGTGCGCTTGATCTTCTAGTCTTTCCAACTGTTCTACGCTGTCCAGAAAGCTCTGCTCAACCGGCGAAAGCCGCAGGTCCTGCTGCTTTTTGTATTTATCGTATTCGGCATGGGCTTTCTGTAATGCCTGCTGGTTCGACACATGACCGCTGGTTGTTAAAATCTCTCTGCGGGTCATTTTCAGATAATCGTCTATGGTTTCCAGCCAATCCTTCATATACATCGGCTCGTGATTTAATGCCCGGACTTCTGCAATGTCCAGATATACAGTTACGATTTTGTTGAGCGCGTCCAGTTCTGGCTGACTGAGATAGTTTTTCGTCACCTCAACGTCTGCACGATGGATCTGGTCTCCGCGCCACGAGGTCAGTCCCATATGCTCCTTTTCTGCATCCGCTCTTTGGTAGATAACCTCTGCCGCTGTATGCTGGTGTGCTGCCCAATGCATTTTGTTTTGAACCTGCTTGAAAAACAAAACGGTACTTTCAGCCTTGGGGTCATAATCAATGCTGGTCGCATAAATCTCCAGCACCTTCCGCCAGAATACCTTTTCAGAAGACCGGATATCCCGGATTCTGGCAAGCAGCTCATCAAAGTAGTTGCCGCCGCCGAGATTTTTCAAGCGGTCATCATCCAGCACAAAGCCCTTTTTCATGAACTCCTTGAGGATCGCGGTCGCCCACATGCGGAACTGAACACCGCGTTGGGATTTCACACGGTACCCAACCGATATGATAACGTCCAGATTGTAGTATTCAATCTGCCGTTCCACCTGCCGTTCGCCTTCTATCTGAACTGTTGCAAATTTTGCAACAGTTGCAGTTCTGTCCAATTCGCCCTCTTTGTAAATATTACCGATGTGGCGCGAAATTGTGGACTTATTTCTTTGAAACAGGTCCGCCATCTGGTCGATGGAAAGCCAGACCGTATCTCGGTCAAACGTAGCTTCGATTTTTGTCAAGCCGTCCTCTGTCGTGTATAAAATCAGGCTGGAATTTGTGGCACGTTCCATGCTGCAAGCCCTCCGTTTCGTTTGTTTTCATTATAAATGCAGACAAGCTGGTATGCAAGCAAAATACTCACACCATCTATGGCACCACATTGTGTTCTCATGTAACTACACTTTTCTTTTATAATATCCGTACCATCTGCTCGTAAAGCATAACGTACTTCTCATCAATGATCCGGTTATCATGGTAGTGTCCGAACAGCCAGTAGTGGAACTGGCTGCGGCTGCGAACTTCTTCCAGAAAATCTGTCAGCTTGTCTGGTCTGAAATTGGCATTGATCTTCTGCTGAATTGCTGTCGGGGCGCAGTGCGTGATGATGTAATCGACCTTCCAGTCCAGCCGCTCCAGCATCCGCATGGCTTCGGCATATTCCTCATCGGATGGCAGCTCCTCCCGCCACCATGAAATATGGTTGATGCGGAACTGACCGTGATTGCGGCGCAAGGAATCATATCGTCCATAAAAATCCGAGCTGTCCATATCCAGAACGCCGTCTGCAATGTCGTGGCTCTGCGCACCGCCCATTGTGAAGAAGGTACGGTCTTGCAGCTCGAACGCCTGCCCGCGCGTCAGGTGAATGACGTGCAGGCAGATTTTGTGTACTTTGCCGCCGTGCCATTGCTCCACGGGATATTCGCTCAGAGCATCAAAGTTTTCATGGTTTCCATCCACGAACAGAATCGTAAACGGCAAGGCCTCCAGCCGGTCAAGCTGCGGATCGTCACTCTTGTTGCCGTTCCAGACACAGCCAAAATCGCCGCAGACGATCATGTAGTCGATCTTGCTCATCTCCGCTTGCTCCGGAAAGTATTGCGGCTGAAAACGGAGAACGTTTCCGTGAAGATCGCCGGTTGCATATATCATTTTCATCGCTCCAATCGTTGCTTGATTTCCGCGCCGCCCTTGATCCGCACCAGAATCTCATCAGCAGAGAGGACAGTCACGCGCTCTACGATCTGCCGGACGGCGTTTTCGTTCCATTCTGTGATCGTCTGTGCGGTATTCTCTATGGCTTGCTCTGCCTGCTTCATGCGGGTGCTGACGCGGTCTGCGTCAGCGCTGCCTTGCAGAATCGTTTCCTTCTGCTTTTTGAGCGCAGTCTGCTCGGCAAGGATTTCTGCGAACTGTGCGTTGCAGGCTTCTTTATTTTCAGCATCAATGGCTTCCGCCAGTAGACGCTGGAATTGTTCGTCGAGCTGCGCCAGCCGCCGTTCGATATCGACAAGACTCATTGTCTGACCTTGAACCGGCAGAAGTTCCAGTGAAACCACATTCTTGATCTGGTCAACCAGAGCGGTTTTAACGCTCATGGCGGAGTTGATTGCTGCCAGAATCGCGTTTTGCAGCGGGATCTCCCGCAGAGTGGGGGACTCGTGACAGTATTTTTTGCCGTACTCCAAGCGGCTGATGCAGCGCCATTCGTGATAGATATTTCCCTTTACATTTCGTGTTTTTCGACGGTAGAGCGTCCCGCATTCGCCGCAGAACAGTCGGTCGGATAAAGCGTACTTGCTGGTGTAGCAGGATCGCCCGGTGACCGCCTCCTTGGACGGGCTGCGCAGGGCGCTCCGTCTTGCCATTTCAGCCTTCACCGCATTGTACTGTTCTCGGCTGACAATGGCTTCATGGTGATCGGGCATATAATACTGTGCCATCTGGCCGACGTTTTTGACGATCTTCTTGCTGATCACATCCGTGCAGAAGGTCTTTTGCAGCAGCACGTCGCCGCAGTATTTTTCGTTGGTCAGGATGCCTTTGATAACGGAAATCGACCAGTCGGCTGTGCCAAGGACGGTCTTGATCTGGTTTTCTTCCAGCCAGTCTTTCAGATTTCGCAGGCTTGCGCCATTCTTGTATCGCTCATAGATCTCGCGTACCACCTCGGCTTGCTCCGGTATGATACAGAACTTGCCGCCTGCATCTTTTTTGTAACCGTAAAGCCAGTGACAGGGGATTTTGAGCGTTCCGACCTTCGCGTGCATCTGTCGCCCGCGGCGGATGTTGCCGGAAATGGATTCGCTTTCGGACTGAGCCATCGCGCCATACATGGTGATCATAAACTCACTATCTGCTGGCAGGGAATTGATATTTTCTTTTTCAAAGAGGACGCCAATGCCGAGCTGCCGAAGAATTCTAGTGTAGTTGATACAATCGAGCGTATTGCGGGCGAATCGCTGAATGGATTTTGTCAGAATGAGGTCGATCTTTTTCTGTTTGCACTGACGGATCATCCGCAGGAACTCTGTGCGCTTTTTTGTAGACGTGCCGGTAATGCCTTCGTCCGCGAAGATGCCCGCCATCGTCCATTCTTTGTTGGACATGATTTTATCGGTGTAGTATTCGCACTGCGCTTCATAGCTGCTGGCCTGTTCTTCTTCCTTGGTCGAGACGCGGCAATACGCTGCTACGCGAAGCTGTTTTGTGACCGCAGCGGTCTGCTGCAATTCCGGCTTTGGCGGAATGATAATGACGCGCGGTTTTTCGTCTGTCATACCAAATCGTCCTTTCCGATGATCTGTCCATTTTTGAGCTGCAACCGCACCGTCTGGCGCGTCACCAGGACGGCGTAGACGGTGCTTTGCAGCAGCTCTGCGTTGAGCTCTGCCGAGTATTCAAAGGTCGTGAACAGCCGCCGCAGGCGTTCGGTTTCGTATTCTTCGTTGCCGATGTCGTCGTATTGCTCCTGCGCCAGCTTGCAAATCAGGCTTCTGGCAGCGTCCTCGTCGAGCGGTTGGGTGTTCAGAATTTCATCCAATTCTACCTGCGTGCTTGTATGTGCTGATGCAGGCGGCTTTTCCGGTTGCGTAATGCGCTCTGGCTGCTCTGCCAACTTGCCGAGCAGATGTGTGACCTGCTGTTCGATCTCCGGCGTAGGCGGTTTGGAGCAGACACGTTTGAGTGCTTTCTGCGCGGGTGTCCGCTCTGGCAATCGCTGCTTGGTCTGCCGCTTCTCGGCGGCTGCTTCAAATAAATTTATGTCAACCAGTTCCGGATAGCTGTCTGCACCGGTGTACGTGGCGTTTTCTAAGATTCGGGCAACCATATTCTTGTTCCAGCTCTTGCCCTCGTCGTAGGTGGGGCCGGTCTTGCTCATCTGTTCTGCAATTTCCTTCAATGACGCACCGAGTGAGTATTGCAGGAAAATATCCTGCACGGCGTTGGCTTCCGGCTCGTTTCGGACGATCTCGCCCATGCGCATTTGATACCCAAATGGCAGCTTCCGATTTCCCATCAGCGTCTTGTCCTTTCGATTTGCTCTAGCAGCTCCAAGCCGTTTTTCAGCCGAAACCGCAGGCACTCGTTGCTGTCCACGATGATCTTTGCCACAAGCGCATCGAACAGCTCCGCATCGAAGCTGTCGAGGAAATCCGGCCCGTCCTCCAGTGCGTCCATGAGATCGCGGGTGCGGTCTGCCAGATCGTCGCTGTCGGTGTCGAGAAGCCTTGCTTTTTCCTGTTTCAGCCTGCGAAACTGTTCGCTGAGCTTGTTGTTTGATGAGATAAAAGTATCAGGATCAACGCCGCCCGCCTGTTGGAGCTGGGCCAGGAATTGAACCTGACTGAGAATATCGGATATTTTCTTGTTGAGGGAGATCACGTCCTCGCTCCAGAGCATTCGGCTGTAGCGGATCTTTTGGAGGTTCGAGAGCATCTGCGTGAAGATGGATTCTCCGTGGTGTTTGAGTTTGTAGTACATGCGGCAGAAAGCCTGTTCTATATCCGGCGTATGATATGGCGGTGTAGGGCATGATGCAGCATTCTGGAAATGCGTATTGCAGACCCAATACATTTTATCATTTGTAAATTTCCGTTTGAGTGACCGCCCGCAATTTGCGCAATATAGTTTTCTGCTGAATGTCTGGTTTGTTGAACCAATGTGTGCGTTTTTTCTTGATTGCAAAAGTGTCTGTACTCTTTCAAATACTTCCGGGGATACAATCGGCGGATTACTATCTGACAGTAGGTACATTTCACGTTCACCATGGTTTCTGACTTTTTTATGCGGAAATGTAGTCGTTGAATAGCTTTTTCCGACCACTGCGTTCCCAGCATATCGTTCATTCTTCAAAATGTAGTATATCGACGAGTCTTTCCATGTTCCCATTTCGCGACCAGGCGGAATTTCCTGTTGGGACAAGGTATTTGCAATTTCGTATCCATTCAGTCCATTTAGATACAGTTGAAAGATGAAGCGAACAACCGCTGCTTCGTCTTCTATTATGGACAGTTTTCCTTCGTGCAGGGTAAAGCCATACGGCGCTTTGCAAGTATTGAACTTACCGCTTTCCATACGCTTCTGGTAGCCCCACTGGACATTTCCTGAAATTGACTCGCTGCCTTTCTGCGCCAGCGATGCCATAACTGCCGTCACCATCTCGCTGGACATTCTTGCCGTATCAATGCCCTGTTCTTCAAACAGAACGCTGATGCCGAGTTTCTTCAGTTCCCGGACGGCCGCAAGACAGTCTTTCGTATTGCGGGCAAATCGGGAAATACTCTTGACCAGAATGCGGTCGATTTTTCCTTTCCGGCAATCCTGCATCATGCGCTGAAAATCTTCGCGCTTTTCAACCGACGTGCCGGTGATGCCCTCATCGGCGTAAATATCGACCATTTCCCAATCCGGATTGCCGGAGATGAGTTCGGAATAGTATTGGTTTTGTACTCGATAGGAGTTGAGCTGATCCTCGCTGGAGGAGCTGACACGAGCGTAGGCTGCGACGCGCAGCTTTCGCGCGGTGATCTCGTCCTGCGCTGGGATTACGATGACCCGCTGCTGTTCCAGCGCAAGATTTCCGTCGGTCTGCTTCTTTGCCATGCTGTTCACCTCCCTCTGCAGCAACACACACTACCACACCAAGGGCGTAATAGCTATAACCAAAACGGAGAAAAATCAAGCGTAAAGTGTGAAATTTGCACCAAGCCCGACAGCGATCCGACGCGCGATCTTTTTGATCTCAGTCTCAGAAAATCCGACCGTTCGGAGCGCTTTCAGGAGCTGACAGATTCCTAAAAAATCAATGTTTGGATTCATAAGATTCTCCTTCAGCCACGGGGCGGCTCTGATTGCGCAGAGCCGCCCCTGCTTTTGAAATTTTGATACTCGCTCCTGTTCGACGCTTCTTCCCAGAGCCAAGGCAGCTACTGAACGGCAGCTGGCGCTGCTCACGGGTCTGCACCCCTCCGAGGATCTCTCCGAGCTGCCCCCATTACGTTCCGTTGTGGCTGGGCAGGAGTACCATTGTCCGCGAACGAGATCATTGCGAGGCAGCTTGCCAAAGCTGCTTTTGGATGGATGGGTACCGCTCGTCACCTTCTTGGGCCGTCTTTATGCAGAAGCAATGCTTTCCGCACAGGTGGTCTTCGCGCATCCTCCGCATCGCTGTTCCTTTTCAGGCGCATCCGCTTGATGTCATTCAGTCACTGGATATGTACTTTTCAAGCTGCGCGAGGGGGCTTAAAAAAGATCCCCTCATGTGGTAGGCAGCGAGAACGCGCTTTTTATGCAGTTTTCAATTATTTTTTCAAAAAATTTTTTAAGCGTGAAATTCTCCGAGAAATTTTGTACTGTTTTCCATATCCCATCTGTTCTAAATCAGACTGTGTGAAGCCCTGAATGATAAATTGTGTCAACAGTTCAAGATCTTCTTGTGACAATTCCTTTAGACGTGCTGCCAATCGTTCATCCGTAATATCTTCAATCCAGCCTGTACTTGTGCTTGCCGCATAATTATCCCACCGACTGATTGCCGACAAAAACTTTTTAAAAAGCGGCGATTTATCCTCCTGACTGTTGCCGTTGTCATATTGGGCTTCTCTGAATTCCTGCGTGTGAATAGCGTAAATCCGTTCTTTCTTGAAATTTTCCCAATCGTAGTCGTGCAAGATGTTGATCTTTTCATTTGACATGCCAGCCTTTTCATATTCGACACGGAGCTGCGTCCATTCTCTTTCAAACTTTGCCTTTTCGATTGCATAATTGAATCCCATTACGGATTCCTCCAATCTTTTGAAATTTTGAGAAAACCAAAATTTCAAAAGCGGAGGCGCTCGGGGCAGACAGAAAACAGCCACCGGCACATTCCTGCCGTTTCCGGCAAGAATACACCAATGGCTGTTGGTATTATCCCCTAATGGTTCATGATAAAAAACGGTATAGCTTAAACCGCAGTGTTCCGGATGCCACTTGTATGTAGATCGAACTGCGATTTGTTGGGTTGCTGGTCACCATCGGAAGCAGTCCGCCTGCTTCCGGTTTCTTCTATCAACCATACGCACTCCATCTAGAGCAGACATAACTATAACGATGATTGCATTGACACACTTCCAAAATGGCAGGTTGCAATTATTGCTGTTTCACAAGAAAAGATATGCCCTAGTAGTGGTTGCATTTTGCCACCAATGGAACATTTTCCGCAAACTGCCTTTCATGTAGAATAAAGGCGTTGGAGGTGATCTTCTGGTGGAGGAATTACATGATCCGGTTTCAAAGCGAGTTGGCAGAGTTCTGCGAAAAATCCGCGAAGAACAGGGTCTTACGCGCGCGCAGCTATCTGAAAAAAGCACCGTCAGTGAGCGACAGATATCTGCCATTGAGCTTGGCGAAAAGGGACCGAGCCTCAACTCCCTGGAACTGCTTCTTCGCAGTTTGGGCGCGTCTGCCGATCAACTCTTTTATCCGGAACTGTCCGAAAATGATCCCACGCTTGCAGAGATCTTGCATCTTGCAGGGGTCTGCAATGCGCAGCAAAAGCGTATGATTGTTGCATTCATCCAAATGCTGCAGGCTGAAGAATATGGAGAAAAAAATAGCAACCTTCGGTGGGAATGTTGCTACATTGCTTTATAATGAAATGGTAAATGTGAAGGGGCGGCTGAATAGCCGCCCCTTCTGTGTTGCTATGTGGTCAACTGGGAAAGATGCTCAGAAGCCTGCGTCAGCGCAGCTTCTTCCATGTCTCATGTGTACCGGACTTCGTGTAGGTGTGGCTGTTGGTAGCCTCCTGCACATCGAGATAGTACCATGCGCCGGTGTTCGCGTTGTCGCTCCAGGTCTTCATGCCGGAAAGCAGGTCAGAGACCGACTTCGGCGTGCGCTCCAGCGCACGGTTGATCATGGCCATCATCTCTGCACGGGTCACGGTCTGATCCGGGCGGAAGGTGCCGTCGGGATAGCCGTTGATCCAGCCGAGCTTCGCGCAGACAGCGATCGCATTGGCTGCCCAGTAGTTCGCGGTGACGTCGGTGAAGTAGTTCGGCGCGCTCTTCGTGTCGGCGAACTGTGCCAGCATCGCGGCAAGCTCTGCACGCGTGATTGCCTCATTCGGACGGAACTTGCCGTTCGTTCTGGTGTCGACGATCACGCCGGCATTTTCAAGCGTTGCAACGTAGAGGTTGAACCAGTCGCCGCGTACAACATCGCTGAACGAGCATCTGGTCGTTTCATACGTCTTGACACAATCTGCGTCCATGACGCGATAGAGGATTGCAGCCACTTCCGCGCGGGTAACGTTGCCATTGGGCTTTACCGTGCCGTCAGGATAGCCGTTGACGAAGGCGAAATGATCTTCTGTGTCGAACCTCAGAGAATCATCCTTCTTCGACGGAGTCGGAATGACAGTGGTGCCGCCGGTGCTGGGTCTCGGCGTGTACTTGGTGAAGGTCGCGGAGGCGACTTCGCTGTCGAGGTACTTCTCCTTGACGGCGATGGCCTTGACGGTCGTCGTCTCGGTGATCGTGAACACACCGTCATAGACCGGGCTGGACGCGGTGGGCGTCGTGCCGTCGGTCGTGTAGTGGATCACGGCGCCTTCGGTCGCGCAGGTGATCTTCACGGTCTGACGGCCGGTGAATCTGCCGCCGTTCGGGCGAATGACCGGGGTCTCGATCTTGCCAAGCTCGGTCTTTTCGAACTTGTGCGTCAGCGTCAGCTTGCCGGAAGCCTCGTCATAGGAAACGCTCCAGCCCTCTGCCTTCGTGTTCGCCGTGAAGAAGTGGTTGCTGTCGGGCGTCAGAACGACGGTCGCGGTGTATTCGGTCGCGTAGTCGAACTTGCCGTCCACAGGTGCGGGCGTCCAGGTGATCGTGCCGGTGAAGCCGTCGCCGTCCGCGATGGTGGTCTGCGCAGCCGCGCAGGCGACCGGAGCGGTCACGCTCAGGGCTACGGACTTGAGCTGCTTCTTGAGGATCTTAAAATCGGTGAACGCTTCGCAGCCCAGATAATTTGCCGATTCGCCGACAACTGCCTTGACGGTGTAGTCGCCGGCGTTGACCGGGATTTCCGTGGTGTAGGTGCTGTCGTCAGCGTCCTTGACCTTGTAATAGAAGGTGGTGGTCTCCGGTTCTTCTGTCTTGGAGAGGGTCACTACAGGCGTCTTGGGATCGTCGCCGTAGGTCCAGCTTGCGATCGACACGGAGCAGGTTCTGGGAGCCTTTTCGATCACGAGGGTGATCGTGCGGGCCTCGGAAACGAACTCGTTGTCGAGGTTTGCCAGACGGACGTTGAACGGCAGCGTGCCTGCGCCCATGGCCGTGCCGGTGATCGTGCCGTCGTCATGCAGCGTGAGGCCGTGGCCGAGGTCGGTCTTGCCGAGCGCATGGCCTTCGTCGTCGACCAGAACGAACTTCACGCCGCTCGTGATCTTAGCGCCGGTGGCGTCTGCCTTTTTGGCAGTCAGCTTGTCGCTGTAGACCGCCTCATGCACCGCGTGCTTCGGGTCGGCTGCAACGATGTAGGCATCGCCGACCTGAACAGCCGGGGTCCACTGCGCCGTCAGGGTCACATCGGTCGCGGGCATGGTGAAGGTGCCGTTGGCGTTGACGGTCTTTCTTTCGTAGCTGATCAGCCAGCCGTCGAAGACATAATCGGTTCTGGTCGGCACGTCAGCCGCCTTGACGACGGAGCCGACTGCATACTTTGCATCATCGGGCCTGATCGAATCGCCGCCTGCCAGATCGTAGCTGACGGTGTACTTGCCGATGGTGCGGAACTGCGCGGTGTAGGTCACGTCGCGAACAATGGGGCTGATTTCCGGATTCCAGCCGGTGAACTCATATGCTGCATCATCCGTGTCGACCTTGGCAGGCGTACCGCCCTTGTAGAACGGCATATCCTGATACTTGTAGCTGTTCTCAACGATGTCGGCCTGTCCCTCAACCTTCCATGTCACGGTATAGGTTCTCTCCGTAACCGTGTAGGTTGCATAATAAGCCGCGTCACACTTGACATTCGTGCGGTCAGGCGTCCAACCTGCGAATGCGTAGGTGTACTGGTTGTCGGCAGCCTTTGTCGGAACATAGCCGAGTACCGGCTCTGCACCGTATTCAAATTCCTTTGATGCGAGTAAAACGCCTTCGCTGTAGAATTCGATGGTATACTTACGGACTGCTTCGTCAAACTGTGCCGTGTAGGTCGTATCTTCAGTGGCTTCGGTGATTTTCGGATCCCAGCCCTTGAAGGTGTAGGTCTTATCGACCGTAGCGTCCTTCGTGGGCGTTTCGCCGATGTACTTTGGCGTTTCGCCGTGCTTGACGGTGGTCTCGCTGAGGATAGCGTCGCCGTTCTTCCACGTGATCGTGTAGGTCTCGCTGTCCCAGATGGCCGTCAGGATGACGTTCGTATCCGGCATCTTGAAGGTCGTGTCGGGCTGATAGACAGTGCCGCCGACATTGGATTCCCAACCCTTGAAGGTCTTGCCGTCCACTGCGGTCGGAGCTGCCTTGACGGTGACCCAAGCGCCAGCCTTGTAGCTGTCTGCGGATTCGCTCGACTCGCCATTCTTGTAGGTAACGGTGTAGCTTGCGGCTTCCTGTTCCCACTGCGCCGTCAGGACGACGTTGCCGGCGGGCATGTTGAAGGTGTCGCCGTTATGGACGATCGTGCCGGTGGAGGACAGGAGCCAACCAGCGAAGGTGTAGCCGTCCTTCGTCGGGTCAGCAGCCTCGATCTTGTAGAGTGCGTTAGCCTTGAGGCCGTTTGCAACCGCGTTCACGGTGCCGTCCACGCTGGTGGAGACGGTGTAGGTGGCTTCTTCCGGCTGCCACTGGGCAGTCAGGACAACGTTGCTGGCGGGCATCTGGAACTTGTCGCCTGTCCGATAGACGGTGCCGCCAACGTTGGAGCGCCAGCCTGCGAAGATGAAGCCGTCCTTCGTGACAGCCGCGTCCGTGACGGTGACAAATGCACCCTCGACATATGCGTTGCTGTCCGAAGCCGTGCCTTCGCCGCCGTCCAGGGCGTAGGTGACGGTGTACTTGGCGGGGTCAGCCTTCCAGACAGCGGTCATCTTGACATTGAGTTCCGGCATGGTGTAGCGGGTAGACGCTTCATAGACCTTGCCGTCCACATTGCTCTTCCAGCCAACGAAGGTATAGCCTTCCTTCTTCAGAGCATCCTGCAGCAGGACCAGCGAGCCTGCAACGCCCTTGGTCGAGTAGACGGTTCTGTCGCCGTCCAGGAACGTGACGGTGTACTCGGTCGGGTTCTTCTGCCACTGGGCAGTCAGGGTGACGTCGGTATCCGGCATGACGAAGGTGTCGCCCCGCTGATAGATCCGGCCCTCATGGCTGGAACGCCAGCCGGTGAAGGTGTAGCCGGTCTCCGACGGGTCTTTCTGCATGACTCTGACGATGCTGCCGACCTCGTATTCGACCGGTGCCGTCGTCACACTGGTCTTAATGCCGTACTGATAGGTAACGTTGTGCTTGACAGCCGGGACAATCTCTTCCCAGACAGCCGTCAGGGTGACGTCAGTCGCGGGCATCTGGAACTTGTCGCCGGGCTGATAGACAGTGCCGCCGATGTTGGACTTCCAGCCCTTGAAGGTCTTGCCGTCTACTGCGGCCGGAGCTGCCTTGACGGTGACCCAGGTGCCGACCTCGGTCTCGACTGCGCCTGCAGCGCCGTCGCTAACGGTGTCAACATAGGTCAGGTTAGCCTTTGCAGCCGGGACAATCTCTTCCCAGACAGCCGTCAGGGTGACGTCGGTGGCGGGCATGGGGAACTTGTCGTTGGGCTGCATGACTTCGTAGCCGACTGCGACGTTGCTTCTCCAGCCCTTGAAGATGTACTTCGTGGTATCAACATCCGCAGGCGCGCCTGCGACGACGACTTCGCTGAAGATATCGACATTCGCAGCGTCCGGGGCATCGCCCTGTTCGCTGACGTAGGTCAGGCTCTTCGTCACGTGCTTCCACTGCGCGTAGAGCGTGATCTGTTCGCCGTGTTTGACGGACTTATTCGTGAAGTCAGCCTTGTCGGCATAGGTATCGCCGGTGCCGTCAGCCGCGGTGTTCCAGCCGTCGAAGACATAGAGCTGTACGCCGTCCTTTTCGTCGGTGCGCACGAACGCGTTCTCTCTCAGCACCGCCTCAACGTCATAGGTGAAGACCTGACTTTCCATCGTGCCGGTATAGTTATCCGTGTTGGCATCGAAAATAACACGGTATTTGATGGGAGTCCACTGTGCCTGATAGGTCACGGTGCGCGTGACAGTGTCGGTGACAGGCGCGGGCGCGTCGCCGCTTACCTCTGCCCAGCCCTTGAAGTTGTAGCCCGCGCGGGTCGGATCCTCTGTGGGAACCGGGGTAGCCGTGCCGTACAGAACATCCTTGTTTTCCGCAAAGACCTCGTCGCCGTTCATGAACGTGACGGTGTAATAGGTCTTGACATTGACATAGACATAGTTCTGCAGCTTGCCGGCGTCGCCGAACTTGAACTCGTCGAGGGCGACCGTGCCGCCGTCCTTCTTGATCTCGACGGCAGCCTTGGTCGGGCCGTTGGCTACGTCAAGGGTGTTCCGGACGTAATCTTCCGCCCAGCTCTCCAGCTCGGTATACGGGATGGCCGTGCCGTAGTTGCCGGAGACGGTGCTGGTCATCTGGTTTCTGCCGTCGTACAGGACAGGTTCGCCGTTGAAGAACAGCTTGCCGGTGACCTTGTAGGCCGGGAAGGTGTACTCGCAGTAGATTTCTTCCTTACCGGTATGCAGTAGCGTCCGGATATCACGACCGTTCTTGTCCGTCGTCAGTGTAGCCGTTCTGCCGTCCTTGAGCGTGATGATGATCGTGCCGTTGTCATCGTTGGCAACCGCCCAATCGTGGCAGCGGTATTCGCTGTCTGCCTCGATATAGGTCATCTGATCCGGTTCGGGCTGATAGGTATCCGACCAGTAGTTGTTTCTGCGGATGACTGTGGCGTCCTTGATCTCTGTGCCGTCCGCATTCTTGAGCTTCAGGTGGATGCGGTTGCGGAGGTTCACGTAGATACCGCCCGTCTCAGCCGTGCCTTTGGCTTCGGTCTGCGCATTCGCTGCCTCAGCTTTGAACGCAACCGTTGCGCCAGAGCCGTTGATCTCCGTGACCTTGAAGGTGAAGGTATAGACTGCATTGCCGTCCGTGTCCGTGGTCTTGGTCGGCTTGCCGTCCTGCGTAAAGGCCGGGGACGTGCTGGTCACATTCACAGCTGCGGCTGTATCGCCGCACTTCACCGTCACAGTAACGGTATCGCCGAGGAAGTAGAGGTTCTTATTACCCAGCGTCGTGCCGGTGATCTCGAACGGGTTGATCGACGTGTAGACTGTAAGATTCTGCGACACAGACTTGCCCATGTAGCGAACTTCTACGTGGACAATGTTCTTGCCTTCGCTCAGCACAGCGGGCGTGCAGGTCAGACTGTAATGGTCCAGCTCCTGAGTGCCATACTTCACGACCAGATTGGTGAGATCCAGCGGGTCGTCTGCCTGATAGCCGGTCAGCCGAACCGCCGATGTATCCATCGTCAGCTTAGCGTCTTCCGTCGCGGTGATGTTTGCCGCAGAATGGTAGATCTTCAGGTACTTGATCGTGCCGTCAAAGTCGAACGGTGCGTCCTGCGTGAAATAGCCGAGAACGCCGTTGAACGTGTAATCCTGCGTGATCTTGTTGGCAGCTTCCATGACAAACGTCTTGCCGTCGACATTCGCCGCCAGCTTCAGGTTGCCGCTGCCGTCATGGATCAGATACCAGACCGTATTCGCACTCTCACGAATCTCGGTCGGGATACCATTGAATGTAGCCGCCGGCTTCGTATCGCTGATACGAAGCGAGATCCCGTTGTCATCCGGGTTGTCCAAACGGTGATCATTGAAAATGTAGATGTACTCGCCGCCCTTGTGCGGTGTATTCTGATCCGTCGTTTCGTTGTTGTTCGCGAGCAGAACGCTCTGCGCCGTCGTGCGGCCCTGCCACTCGATCGTCCACGGCTCATTCTTCGGCAGGACGACAGCAGTCTCCATGCCGAAATAGCCATTGCGGTTGGAGTTCTTCAGGCCGTCTGCCGTGACATCACCCATGGCGCCGTTGAAGCGCAGCGTATTCTTGCTCCAGCGGTCCGATGTCTCGGCTTCCAGCTTGTCGTCTGCCGCATTTGTGAATTTCCAGAAATAATCGTGCTGCGTCGCTGCATCAGCTGCACGGTTCGCGCTGTAGATCTTCAGGTACTCGATCGTACCGAAGTAGCACAGCGTCGCACGGCTTCCGAAGCGACCAAGCACACCGTTGTACGTGACCGGGCCGTTGATCGTTACGGTCGCCGAATAGCCCTTGTCATTGGTCAGCGTCAGCGTATGGTTGCCGTCGCAGCTCAGTCTCCATGCAGCAGTCTCCAGATTCTTCTCAAAGTCTGTCTCCTTCAGATTGAACTGCTTATTACCGCTTGCACCATATGGGCCTCCATAGCAGTAAGAGACATCATACGCACCCCCATCGCCGCCGTTGCGCAGATAGAGATACGGTGTCGTTCTGCCGCCATCGCCATCATAGTCGCTGCTGTTGTTGGACAGGAGCAGACCGTTGTTGCCCGTTGTCTGCACGCCGCGCCATTCGATCGTCCACTCTGCGGTGTCGGACAGCGTGACGGCCTTTTCCATGGAGAAGTATTTGCCGCCGTTATTGCTAAGACCAGCCGCTGCGTCGTGCGTCGCAGTGTTCTCCGTATACGTCAGCGTATTCGGATCCGCCTTGCTGGACAGCGTGACCTTGCCGGCATTCACGCCATACTGCGCGTCATCCGTGAAGTCCCAGTTGTAATAGAAGCTGTCAGCGGGTTCCGGAGCCGGGGTCGTGCCGCCGGACGCCTTGCTGAGCGTATAAGTCTTTCTGATGCTGTCAGCCGTGACCGTCAGCGTCAGAGGCTCATCCGGCATCTTGGTCGTGTCGATCCAGCCGCGGCTGTCCATCACGTCCGTGACCGGGCGGCCGCTTGCATCCGTCAGCGTCATGGTGACACCGCGGCTGGCCGCGCTGATGGGCAGCGTCCGCGCAACGATCTGCGCCTTGTTGGTATCGACGGTATTCAGCGTGCCGACAATACGCATGTTGCCTCCAACCTTGATCGTTTCGCCATTCTGATACTTCGTATAGCCGTTTTGGCCGATCAGCTCGATATCCGTAATGCTCGGCGTTTTGAAAAGTGCAGCATACATGTTGTCCGCCGCATCCAGACCGAGGACGTTATAACCGGACTGGTTGTAATGGATGCTGTTCGCGCCCATCTCCGCCTTGCTGTAGGTCAGCGGGTCGAACTTGGTGGACGCCGCCGTGAAGCTGACGTTGCCCGCCTCATGCCAGTCGTCCGTCAGAACGGTCGCCATGTAGATATCGGCATGCTGGTTGGCCAGATCCTGCTGCGCCACGCGCATGCCGCAGTATTCGATCGCTGCATAGCCGCTCTGCCGCGTGCGGCAGGAGAGGATCGCACCGTAGCTGCCAACGCCAGCCTCGTTTAGCGCAGCGGTGAACTCCCTGTGCATGGCACGGTAGGCATTCTCATACTGTTCTGCAGTCGGGTACACATCGTTTTCGCCATTACCTACATTTGTGAATGCGTCCGACTCGCCCTGCAGCCAGTAATAACCGGCATGCTTGATCTCAAAGTTGTTCGTATTGATCGCCTTGATGCAGTTCTGCACTTTTTTGGCTGTATTATATGTTCGTTCTTGCACATTGCCGTCGTAAGTTACCCAGTTCTTGATCGACGAACCAGAATAGCAATCATGGATGATAACGGTCTTCTCGCCCGTCCATGCATACCATTCCGCAGCCAGCGCCGGGTACCAGCCCACGCTCTTATTGCTTTCCCCCTGTTCCTGATCTGTAACCTTTTTAGACAGATCAATCAGCCCAGAGCCATCCCACCAATAGGAATTGCCCTTGTCCGGGGTGATTGCAGGTACATCAAGGCTCCCGTGAATACCGGTCGCATTGGACTGTCCGGCCACCAGAACGATGTTCAGTTTGGCCTTTTCAACCGTGACCGAGTATTCGGTTCCGCCAGCGGTGAAGGTTGCACTGCCGATGCCCTTCGCGTGAAGCTTGCCGTCAACGACTTCCAGCACAGTATCATCGGGAGCAACCGTCACATCGGATCCATAGTCCGCATAATCATCATACTGCATTGTGATGATTGTCGGAGCAGTCGAGTCCCCACCTTCGGCCAGAACGACCGTCGGCAAAAGCGAGAATACCATGCAGAGACACAAAAGCAGGGAAATTATTCGCTTCTTCAATTTATGTTCCTCCATAATTAAAAATATCTATAGAAGCCCACCAATGGCAGGCAGTATTTTTTATACGCTTGCGGCTTTTGTTTTGCCCGCGCAGACGGGGCAGCCGCATTTTCTTGCGACGGTTCGCGGGTAGATGGCAGCTTTCCAGACGTGCCCCAGCGGACACATCCACCAGACCTTTTTCCGGCTGCCCGCCGTGACCATTTCGGGCGTGAGACTGCCGTTCAGCGTCGGGTGCCACTCGGCGGCGATGCGCGGCTCGACGGTCGCCAGGTCGTTGAATCCAGCGAGCACTTTTTTGTTTGTGCAGTACGGGCAGCCGCTGCCGTTGACGCGCGAGGCGATGACCGCCTGATAGCTGTGTCCCTTCTCGCAGATCCACCATGCCTTGCGGTTGCTGGCCAGCGTGACCTGCTGCGGGGTGAGCGTTCCGTTTCGTTCCGTGTCCCACTGCGCGGCAAGCACCGGATTTTGTGACGCAAGATCGTTGAAGCCGGTCAGCACCAGTTTTCCGGAACAATATGGGCAGCCACTTTGCCTGTTCGTCCGTGCAGAGACCGCCGCCCGCCAGTGGTGTCCATGCCCGCAGACCCACCAGACCTTTTTCTCTGTCCCCGGCAGAACGTCCTGCGGGGTCAGCTTGCCGTTGCGCGCCGTGTCCCATTCCTGTGCCAGCTCCGGATCCACCGTCGCAAGGTCGTTCTCTCCAACGAGAATCTGCCTCCCGGCGCAGACCGGACAGCCGCACCCGGAAGCGCGGGAATGGATGCTTGCGCGCCAGCTGTGTCCTTTTTCACATTTCCACCAGACTAGCCGATGGCTGCCGGTTGTAACATCTGCCGGTAATACAGGAATATTCTTCGTATAATCCCACTGCCGCGCCAGCTCCGGATACTGCGTTGCCAGATCGTTGAAGCCTGCTTGTGCCTTTTTTCCGGCGCAGAACGGACATCCGCTGCCGTGGGTTCTCGTATAGACCACAGCTTCCCACTCGTGTCCGTTTTCGCAACGCCACCAGACCGGCGTATGACTGCCGTAGGTGACCGCCTGCGGCGTGAGCGGCAGATTGCGCTCCGCATCCCATTCGTCCAGCAGGTTCTGCTTCTGATATAGTCTGCAATAGTCAAAGAAACTCTGTCTCATGCGCGCCTCCGTTCTGCATCCGTCTGCGGAGAAAGATGCAGATGTTGGTGCTTCTGGCTGACGTTTCCGGCGCAGACGGGGCAGCGGTGCGCTTCTTTGCATTCGTGCGGTTCGAGATCGCCGTGCGCCAGACATGCCCATCCGGACAGAGCCACCAGACCTTGCGGTTGCTTCCTGCTGTGACCATTTCGGGCGTGAGCGCACCATTGAGCGTCGGATGCCATTCGGCGGCAATTTCCGGTTCGATGCTTGCAAGATCGTTGAAGCCTGCCAGCACTTTCTTGTTTCCGCAGTACGGACAGCCATTGGTACCCCGCGTCCGGTCCACGATCTCTGCTCTCCATTCGTAACCAAGCGAGCACCGCCACCAGACTGTCTGATGGCTGCCGGACACGACCTGTGACGGCGTGAGGTTTCCGTTTTTTGTTGGGTACCATTCGGCGGCGACGGTGGGGAACAGCGTGGCAAGGTCGTTATAGCCTGCCTGCGCCACATCGTTTGCGCAGATCGGACAGCCAGCGCCCATTCGGACACGCGTTTTCGGGGCAGCCTGCCATTCGTGACCGTTGGTGCAGAGCCACCAAACCTTTTTGTCGTAGCCGTAGCTGATTTTCTGCGGCGTGAGGTCGCCGTTTTTTGTTGGATGCCACTCGGCAGCAAGCGCCGGGTGGGTCGTAGCAAAATCATTGAAGCCGGGCAGGATTTTCCGGTTCGCGCAGACCGGGCAGCCGCAGCCGGAGGCGCGGGAGGCGATCGTCGCCTGCCAGCTATGCCCCTTTTCACAGCGCCACCAGACTTTGCGGCTGTTTCCGGCCATTACCATCTGCGGCGTCAGATCAAAGTTTTTTTCCCAATCCCATTGCGCACTCAGCGCAGGGTGCGTCGAGGCTAAATCGTTAAAGCCCGCAAGAACCTTCCGTCCGGCGCAGAATGGGCAGCCCCTGCAGAGTGCCGTGCGGCTGTAGATCTCCTGCTGCCATTCATGCCCAAGCCGATCGATCCACCAGACCTTCTGCCGCGAATGGCAGGTAACTGCGTCTGGGGTCAGCCCATCATTTTTTGCGTAGTGCCATTGCTGCAGCAACTCCGCGCGGCGGCTTCTGATGCAGTATTCTTTCAGCGTCATTCCGCGCGTTTCTGCGCTCATACGGTTACGGCCTTCCTTCTGTCAATTGGTGCGTGACATAGTACCACGCGATAAAATCCTCGTGCAATCCCTCGCCGCGTTTTCGCGCCCGGATGGCATCGTCTTTCTTTTCATACGCACCGAGATAATACGTTTTTCGTTTGAACGTGATCTGCGCGCACCATCTTCCGGTGCGCCTGTTCCGGTAAACGCCGGTCACGCCGCTGGTGTTGGTAGGGCGCAAGCGCCGTCTGCCAGCTTCCAGAATGGTAACGGACGTACCCTCGCAGAGCTTGAGATTTTCCAGAATCTGCTTCTCCTGCAGACAGCCGCAGCTTTTTGTCTTACCGCTCTGCAGGTTCGTCTGGCGTACAACCGTTTCCTTCCCGCAGTCGCATTTGCAGCGCCACAGGTGCTGCCCGTCCTCTTTGCCTGCATAACCGGTTACGGTCAGCATGGAAAACCGCTTGCCGAGATAGTCTTTCAAAGGCGGATGGCTCAGACAGCCGCAGCTTTTCCGGTAGCCCGCTGTAAGCTGATGCAGAGGCGCGTCGATTTCGCCGCCGCAGTCACAGATGCAGTGCCAGACGGTAGACCCGGAAGCGTCTCGCTCCGGCAAAGGGTATTGCGCGGTCAGACGCCCGAAGCACTGACCGGTGATATCTCGCTGCCCAGGCTTGACATGTGTATTGCATCCGCAGTCCGTGATGGTTCCGCGCTGCAAAGTGCGTGTGTCGAGCAGAATTTCTCCTCCGCAGTCGCAGCGGCAGCGCCAAATGGTGTAGCCATTTTTGTGCTGGGACGTTGCTTCTTCCACGCGCAAATGACCGATACGATAGCCGATGGCAATTTTTGCGCGCGTTGTCTGTGCGGTCATATCGATTGCCCCATAGAACATAATTTTTCTTATATAGTAAACGGGCATGGGAGAATGCGTGAGGATGAACGACCAAACGCTGCACTGAAACGCAAGCCATGCCCAAATGGGCGCAAAAAAACAGGCCAATGAAAAATGCAGATTCATTGGCCGATTTTCCATATCGTTCTGTTCGCCTGACATGGATGAATCATGGTTCTTGAATGATAAATCTACGATTTAGGCTTGAAGAATTTCATAAAAAGTGTTATTATTCCTAATAAGTAGCGGGTGCAGTCTGACCATTCGGTCGGCGCGTCTACTACATAAGAAAAATAATGTTGTGTCCCGTTGCGCTAAGCAAGCAAACCCAGCTTTTCCATTTGATGGCGGTGCTCTGTGCCGGTGGACATGATGTAGATGCGCGTCGTGTTGATGCTGCTGTGGCCGAGAATATCTGCCAGTTTTGCAATATCCTTCTCCATACGATAGAAAGTCCGGGCAAAGAGTTTCCTCAGATTGTGGGGAAACACCTTGTCCGGATTTACGTTTGCCTGCGCACACAGCCGCTTCATGGCAGACCAGATATTGCTGCGGTTCATCGGCTTGCCGGTCCGGGTACGGAAGATATGCCCGCTTTCGATTCTCGCGCTGCGCACGTATTGCAGCAGGATGTTTTGCAGCCCCCTGGGAATCAGAATGCTTCGCGTCTTACTCTTGCACGCGACGGAAATTTCTCCGGCTCGGACAGCCTCCACCGTAAAATATTGCAGCTCGGATACGCGGATTCCCGTGGCGCAGAGCGTTTGCAGCAGCAGCCACAGCCGCTGATCTTTCCTGGCAGCGTGCAAAAGCCTCTGGTATTCTGCCTTGCTCAGTTCCCGATTTGCAGCCAGATATGTTTTCTTCTGCACGCGATACAGCTTAACCTTGCAGTCCGCCCTGCCGCAGAAAACGAGAAAGCTGTTGAGCGAGGCGAGCATGGAGTTGACCGATAAAATCGTGTAACCTCTGGTCGGAAGATCACGCTTATATGCAATTGTCAGGTCTTTCGTGAGCGCTTGTGAACCGGCGTATTTTGAAAAAGTACGGACATCTCGGATGTATTTTTCGATGGTGGCGCTGCTTTTTTCTTCTTCGTACAGCTTGTGGGCATACCGCGCAAGCAGCTCGGTGGTGATATAAGTCTCATTCATATTGTTCTCTCTTTCTGTGTCCCTGCACCCGGACGCAGACTTATTATACCGTTCTTTCTGCAAAGTGCGTGACCAGCTTTGGAGGACTTCTTCAAAAAACTCTCTCCTATTCGCAGCTTTCTGCTGAACATTTTTCCGGATGTCTTGTGTTTCTTCGGATCTTCGTATATCATGTTCCATATTGAGTATGATCTCCGGCAGGGCAAGCACCTGACGGATACCCCTCTGCATTTTAGCATCCGCAAAAAGGAAGTGAACGCTATGACCTGCGACGAGGCTTTGTACCGCCAATATCTGAACGGCGACGACGCGGGGCTGGAGGCCCTGATGAAAAAATACGGTGACCACCTGACCCTGTATATTGACGGCTATCTGCACGACGTTCACGAGGCGGAGGAGCTG
>ERZ857827.1476-NODE-1476-length-23770-cov-4.158845_pt1 | contig 23770 bp, 16 predicted proteins | sample MGYA00519761_ERZ857827 | MGnify/ENA primary metagenome ERZ857827 (study PRJEB31778, sample SAMEA3449370) | human gut metagenome | biome: human gut; feature: human-associated habitat; material: faeces | place: United Kingdom | collected 2010/2012 ... | reverse complement strand
GAGGCAGTGCCTCCTGCTCCTCCACTTTTTTGACACTCTGAACGGACTGATCTTCCAATGCGGAAAGTCAGTCCGTTTTTTGATCCTTTTCAATGCTTACAGTCCCGCCGCCGCGTATACCGCGTTATGCAGCAGACGGCGCACCCGGAAGATGGCCGTGCCCTCCCGGGAAGGGCAGACCCGGTTCGTCAGGAAGATCAGATACAGGCCCGTGGTGGGGTCGTAGGAAAAGCTGGTGCCGGTAAAGCCCGTATGGCCGATGGTCTCCTTCGGGAACAGATCGCCGGTATAGCCGTTGTCGTACCAGGGCAGATAGAAGCCCAAGCCCCGGCCCTGCGCCATCCCCGGCGTGCGGTTCTGCATGCTCAGGCGCACGGTGGCAGGGCAAAGATAACGGCTGCCGTCGGGAAGCTCCCCCTCCGCCGCCAGCATCTGCACAAACAGCGCCAGATCGTCCATGGTGGAAAACACGCCCGCATTGCCGCTGACGCCGCCCAGAAAACGGGCGTTTTCATCGTGAACCGCGCCGGTCAGGCAGAAGCCGTCATCCTGCATTTCCGTAGACGCGATATTGCTGCCTGCCGGAAGGTAGGAGGTGTTTTTCATTTTCAGGGGCCAGAAGACCTCCTGCACCGCCAGCTCGTTCAGCGGCAGGCCGTAGATGCATTCCAGCAGCTGCCCCAGCAGTATAAAGCCCGTGCAGCTGTACTGCACCCGGGTGCCAGGCTGGAAATCCAACGGCGCAGCCAGAATCAGCTCCGTGCTCTGTTCCGGCGTGCGGGCCAGCTGCCACAGGTGCAGTCCCGGCGGGAAGCCCGCCGTATGGGTCAAAATCTGCGCAATGGTGATCTCCTGCTTATCGGCGGGCGCGTCGATAAAGGTGCCCAGCTTATCCCACAAGCAGAGCTTTCCGCTTTCCAGCGCCCGCAGGGCCAGCATGCCGACCACCAGCGGCTTGGAAACGGAAGCCAGATCGAAGCGGGTCTGCTCGTTGCACAGCCCGGCGTCCTCCTCAATGGACAGCCTGCCGTAGGCCCGGCGGAACAGCACTTTTTCCCGTCGGCCTACCAGCACGCAGGCAGCGGGGAACACCTCCTGCTCCAGCGCTTTTTCCACAACCTGATGAGCAAGGGAAAAATCCGGCGTTCGCTGCATGGCGTTTCCTCCTTTTGTATAATCACAGGAAATAGCGATTATTCTTTCCCAGGCGGCGTCCAGCGGACAATCTCGGCGTTTTTACGGCCTTCCAGCGCCTTGCGCAGCTTGGGCTTGGGGTTCACGCCCACCTGCCGGGCGCACAGCTCCAGCATGTTCAGGTCGCTGGCGCTGTCGCCGTAGGCCGAGGACGCTTCATAATCCAGCCGGTCTCCCCGGGCAGCCAAATATTCCGCCAGCCGCAGGGGCTTCTGAATGCCGCGGCAGTTATCGCCGCAAATATCGCCGGTATAACGCTCCCGGTCATCCACATTCATCCGGGTGCCGATAACCGCTTCCACGCCCAGCATGCTTTCCAGCGGTTCCAGATAAAAGGAAGGCGAAGCCGTTACCAGCAGGACGCTGGCGCCCCGGGCCTGCTCCTGCCGGATCGCTTTCAGGCCCTCCGGGTACATCTGGGGCACCAGCACGTGCAGGCAGAAATCCGTGGAAAACGCTTCCGCCTCCGGCACGAGCCGCCCCTTCATCCAGCACAGCGCCGCCGCTTTGGCACGCTCCGCCGAGCAGAGGTGCAGACCGTAGCCCACGGCGGAAACGACGCCCTTCAGCAGCTGGCCGGTGGTACACAGCTTCCGCCGGTGGGCGTAAAGGCACAGGGAGACAATGGAATCCCCCTTTCGCAGGGTTCCGTCAAAGTCAAACAAGGCGTAGCTCTTTTGCAAAACAAACCCCTCCGGGTCATGAAATCAGCGGTTCAAACCGTATGCAGTATAGCACGAAAACAGGGAAAATGCCATCCTGAGGGCGCAGGAGAATTTCCCGCGCGGCCTTCTTTCCCCATTCCGCGCTTGACTTCTCCCCAGGGGCGTGCTATGCTGAACGGGCAATGGGGCGGCCAGGCGATCGCGTGGGAAACCATGAGGAAAGTCCGAGCATCACAGAGCAGGGTGCCAGCTAACGGCTGGTGGAGGCAACTCCAAGGAAAGTGCAACAGAGATATACCGCCCGGGCGTCCGTCCGGGTAAGGCTGGAAAGGCGAGGTAAGAGCTCACCCGGGGCCATGGCGACACGGCTCCGCTGTAAACCCCACCCGATGCAAGATCCGACCAGAGGCGATACGGCTGCTCGTCGTGCCTCTAAAGAGATCGCTGGAGCTCTGCGGCGACGCGGAGAGTAGATAGATGATCGTCCAACGACAGAACTCGGCTTACGACCGCACCCATTGTTTTCGGCTCCGAAGCATTTGCTTTGGCGTCGTTTTTTTGTTGGCTTTTTGAGGAAAAGCCCCGCCTGCCGCAGGGCAGACGGGGCAAAATTTCTGCTTCCGTTATTTGTCTTCCGGATGGGACTGCCGCCACAGCTCGTCCGCCTTGGGCTTCCAGCAGGCGGCGTACTTCTCGCACTTGTCGCAGAGATGATCCACCGTCTCCGGGGACTGCAGGTCCGTGGAGCGCGCGCCGGTCTCCTTGACGATTTTGCGCAGAAGGTCCGGGTTTTCCAGCATGGGGCAGGGGCGCAGGTGGTTGTGGTTGAAGGGCTGGCCGTCGTGGTAGGCCATGAAAATGGGAGACTGCAGGCCTTCCAGCAGCGTCTTTTCCCGAATATTGGAATCGGAATAGTGGATGAACACGCAGGGGTCCATATCGCCGTTGGCGTTGATGTGGAAGTAGCGCCGTCCGCCTGCGATGCAGCCGCCCACAAACTCGCCGTCGTTCTGGAAATCCATGGCGAAAATGGGCTTGGTGGCGCGGATGTGGCGGATCTGGTGGTACATGTATTCCCGCTGCTCGGGCGTGGGCAGCAGCTCGGGGGCCGCGTCGTTGCCCACGGGCATATAGTGGAAGTACCACACGAACTTCGCGCCCCAGTCGATCATGTGATCCATGAATTCATTGGAAGCGATGGAGTCGATATTCTTGCTGGTGTAGCAGCAGCTCAGGCCGAAGGCAAGCCGCTTCTTCTTCAGAATTTCCATGGCATGGATGACCTTCTGATAGGTGCCGTGGCCCCGGCGGCCGTCGGTGGCCTCTTCAAAGCCCTCGATGCTGATAGCGGGCACAAAGTTGCCCACTTCCAGCATCTGATCGGCAAAGGCTTCGTCGATCAGGGTGCCGTTGGTGAAGGACAGGAACACGCAGTCGTTGTGCTTGCGGCAGATCTTGATGAGGTCTTCCTTGCGTACCAGCGGTTCGCCGCCGGTGTAGATATAAAAGTACACGCCCATTTCCTTGCCCTGGGTGATGATGGAGTCGATCTCCTCAAAGCTCAGGTTCAGCTTGTTGCCGTATTCCGCGGCCCAGCAGCCGGTGCAGTGCAGGTTGCAGGCGGACGTGGGATCCAGCAGGATGACCCACGGGATGTTGCAGTTGTACTTCTTGCGGTATTCCTCCTCAATGGGCCAGCCCAGAATGTTGGCGTTGAGGATGAAATTGGTGAAGAAGGTCTTCAGCTGATCCCGATCCACGTCGTTGAAAAGGTTCAGGATGAGCTGATGCATGTTGTTGGTCGGATCCTCTACCACAGCGCGCACCGCCGCCCGCTGGCTCTCGAAGCTGTCGGGGCCGGTGCCGGCCAGCTTGTCCACCCAGTTCATCAGCTTGGGCATGTTCTTCTCCGGGTCTTTTTCCAGATACCCCAGCGCCGTTTTCAGCGCGATTTCTTTGATCGCCTTGTATTTCATCGTAAAAAATCCTCCTTGTCCGAATGCGCTTTCGGCGCTTTTCGGTTGGTTCACATTTACTGTACCGGTTCGGCCCTGGGGCCGCAATGGACAAAAACAGGGCCCTGCCGGAAATCGGGGCATTTGCCGCGGCCTGTCTGGTTTTCGAACAGGGACGGCCGCCCCGCCTGTTTTTTGGTCACGGAAAACAGAATGACCATTGCGAAAAAGGGCGGAATTTGTTATACTGCGGAGGGATATTTTTCGTTTAGAACGCTATTTTGCCGCGGATCTGCGGCGGCCCATGGATACGAAAGGAGCCGAACCCCATGCCCTCTTTCACCCGGAAAGCCATTATGCAGTCGTTTTTGAAGCTGGTAGATCAGCGCCCCATCAATAAGGTCACCATCAAGGACATCGTGGAGGACTGCGGCATCAACCGCAATACCTTCTATTATCATTTCAGCGATATTCCCGCCCTGATCGAAGCCATCGTGCAGGAGGAAGCGGCGGAGCTGTTCAAGGCTCATCCCACCATCAGCTCCTATGAGGAATGTATCCGGCTGGCCATTCAGGAAATTCAGAAGAACAGGCGGGCGGTGCTGCACATCTACAATTCCTCCAACCGGGATATTTACGAGCATTACCTGATGCAGGTGTGCCAGTATATTGTGGAAACCTACCTCAACACCCTGCTGGGCGACAGGAAGATCGACCGGCAGGACCGGGAGATCATCGTGGCCGTGTACCGCTGCCAGTGCTTCGGCCTGTTCATCGACTGGCTGAACAACAACCTGAGCGACGAGTTCCCCCAGCGGGTGGAGCGTCTGTGCGAGCTGCGCAAGGGCATGCTGGAGGAAATGCTGGAACGCTGCGGGATGGAATGATCTCGCTCAAAATCTTGCGCCGGAAGCCGTGCTTTCCGGCGCTTTTTGATTTCCGAAAATTCCTTTTTCCATAGCTCCTTTCAGACAATTTCCTTTTCCTGTCTGGTTTTTAGACACCTCTCCGCCCCTGTCTGCTTTTTGAACAAGGGCGGCGAGGTGTCCGTTTGTCTGCCGGTTTTTCGATGCTATACTCTCCCCGAAAACCATGGGAAGGAGGTGAGAAACCGTGCGTTCCGAAAATCCCATTCGGGCGGCCAAGATCAGCTATATCGTTACGTCCGCTGCGTTCTGCGTACTGGGCGTTCTGCTGATTGTTCTTCGGGACTGGTCGGTTTCCTTCATCGGCGTTGTAACCGGCATCATGCTGATTGCCTTCGGCATTGTGAAGCTGCTGGGCTATTTTTCCAAGGATCTGTACCGGCTGGCTTTCCAGTTTGACCTGGCCTTCGGCATTCTGCTGATGGTGCTGGGCGTGATTATTCTGGCAAGGCCGGAGCGAGCCATGAGCTTCGTCTGCCTGATGCTGGGCGTGGCCATTCTGGCCGACGGGCTGTTCAAGCTGCAAACCGCCGTGGACGCCCGGGAGTTCGGCCTGCGTTCCTGGTGGGTCATTCTGGTGCTGGCCATTCTGGCGGGCGCTATCGGCACGGTGCTGGCGCTTCGCCCCACGGAGAGCGCCGTGGTCATGACCCTGCTGGCCGGAGCCTCCATGGTGGTAGAAGGTGCGTTGAACCTTTGCGTGGCCCTTTTCGCCGTCAAGGTGGTTCACAATCAGCGGCCCGATTCTCCCCGCCGGTGGCTGGACGTGTGACCGGCTGCATTCAAGAGCAGCGCCGCGCCAATCAGGCAGTGCGATAAGGGAAAAAGCCCGTTAGCACTGCTGCCGAACGGGGCGGTGCTGCCCAAGCACGAACCAAAGAGAAAGGAAGGATTTGCCTCATGCGTTTTTCCAAGGCGGTCGTCAAGTACCGCGTGGCCATTCTGATCGTAGCGCTGGTGCTGCTGGCGCCGGCTGTGCTCGGCATGGTCAATACCCGCATCAATTATGATATGCTGGACTATTTGCCCGAGGACATGGATACCGTCATCGGCCAGAACGAACTGCTGAACGACTTCGGCAAGGGCGCGTTTTCGCTGGTGATTGTGGAGAATATGCCCGCGAAGGACGTGGCGGCGCTGAAGGAAAAAATCGCCGCCGTGGAACACGTGGACAGCGTGGTCTGGTACGACAGTCTGGCCGACCTGCGCCTGCCCATGGAGCTTCTGCCGGACAGCCTCTATGAGAAATTCAACACGGAGAACGCCACGCTGATGGCCGTGTTCTTCGATTCCGCCACCTCGGCGGATGTGACCATGGACGCCATCCGGGAGATTCGTTCGCTGGCGGGGCAGCAGTGTTTCGTCACCGGCATGTCGGCGCTGGTCACCGACCTGAAAGACCTGTGCGAGCAGGAAGAGCCTGTGTACGTCGGTCTGGCCGTGCTGCTGGCCTGCGCCGCCATGATGCTCCTTCTGGACAGCTGGCTGGCCCCGCTGGTGTTCCTGTTCTCCATCGGCGTCAGCATCGTCTATAATCTGGGCACCAATGTGATGATGGGTGAGATCTCCTACATCACCAAGGCTATGGCCGCCGTGCTGCAGCTGGCCGTCACAATGGACTACTCCATCTTCCTGTGGCACAGCTACAACGAGCAGCGGGAACAGATCACCGATCCCAACGAGGCCATGGCCAACGCCATCCGCGCAACGCTGACCTCCGTGGTGGGCAGCTCGGCGACCACCATTGCGGGCTTTGCCGCCCTGTGCTTCATGAGCTTCACGCTGGGCAAGGATCTGGGTCTGGTCATGGCCAAGGGCGTGCTGCTGGGCGTGCTGGGCTGCGTTACCCTGCTGCCCTCGCTGATCCTGCTGCTGGACCGTCCTTTGCAGAAGACCCGCCATCGTCCCCTGATCCGGAACGCCGACGGCTTTGCCAAGGGCATCGTCAAGGCTTTCCCCGTGATGCTGGTGATCTTCGTGCTGCTGGTCTATCCGGCCCTGTACGGCTATCAGAAGACCAACGATGAAGTTTACTACGACATGGGTCAGTGCCTGCCGGAGGACATCGACTACGTGATTGCCAACCATAAGCTGATCGACGACTTCGACATTGCCTCCACCCATATGATGCTGGTGGATGCGAGCCTGTCCTCCCGGGAGCTGCGGGCCATGCAGGACGAGATGGAGCAGGTGGACGGCGTGCGCTACGTGCTCAGCCTGCAAAGCCTGCTGGGCAGCCGGATGCCGGCGGACGTACTGCCGGACAGCGTGCGCTCCATCGTAGAAAGCGACAAGTGGCAGCTCTGGCTCATCAGCTCCGAGTACCGGGTGGCCAGCGACGCGGTGAACGAGCAGATCACCGGCCTTCAGTCCATCCTGAAGAAATATGATCCCTCCGGCATGCTCATCGGCGAAGCCCCCTGCATGAAGGACATGATCGATACCACCGATCACGACTTCCAGGTGGTCAACACCGTGTCCATCATCGCCGTGTTCCTGATTATCCTGCTGGTGGAAAAGAGCCTGTCTCTGCCCTTCATCCTGATTGCGGTCATTGAGCTGGCCATTTTCATCAACCTGGGCCTGCCTCACTATCTGGGCCAGTCCCTGCCCTTCATCGCCCCGATCTGCATCAGCACCATCCAATTGGGCGCGACCGTGGACTATGCCATCCTCATGACCACCCGCTATAAGGCGGAGCGCGTGGGCGGCAGCGCCAAACGGGAAGCCGTGACCACCGCGCTGGGCGCGTCTACGCCCTCTATTCTGGTCAGCGGTCTGGGCCTGTTCGCCGCCACCTTCGGCGTGGCTCTGTACTCCGATATGGACATCATCCGCTCCATGTGCATGCTGATGGCCCGGGGCGCGCTGGTCAGCATGGGCAGCGTACTGCTGTTCCTGCCCGCCTTGCTTCTGCTGCTGGATAAGGTCGTCTGTAAGACCACGCTGGGCATGAAAGTGAAAAACTAAGGAGGAGATCTTCACCATGAAAAGCAATTGGAAGCGCATTTCCGCGCTGGTTCTTTCTCTGGCGCTGCTGCTTTGCGCCGCGGTTCCGGCGATGGCCGAGGCCGCCAAGGATGAAACCGTGTACATTCTCTCCGACGCGCAGGGCGAGGCCCGGCGCATCATCGTCAGCGATTGGCTGAAGAACCCGGACAAGCTGGACGAACTGACCGACGCGACCCGGCTAACGAACCTGACCGTGGTGGAAGGCAGCGCCACCTTTGAGCGGGACGGCGACAAGCTCACCTGGGATGCGAACGGCAAGGACGTTTACTATCAGGGCGACAGCGAGGAAGAGCTGCCCCTGACCCTGCAGATCACCTATCTGGTGGACGGCGAGGAAGTCACCGCCGCCGATATGGCCGGAAAGAGCGGCCATGTGACCATTCGTTTTGCCTATACGCCCGCCGCCGACCAGAAGGCGCAGTTTGCGGCTCTGTCCGCCGCCCTTCTGGACAGCAGCAAATTCACCAACGTGGAAGTGACCAACGGCGCGGTCATCAACGACGGCGACCGGCTGCTGGTGCTGGGCGTAGCCCTGCCCGGCCTGAAGGAACGGCTGGACGTGGAAGACAAGGACGGCAAGCTGCCCGAGACCGTTGAGATCACCGCCGATGTGGAGGACTTCGCCCTGCCCCTGACCGTTACCGCGGCCAGCAGCGAATGGAGCAGCCTTCTGAAGGATATGGATCTGAGCCTGATCGACACCGCCGACGGCGACATGGATCAGCTGACGGACGCCATGACCCAGCTTTTGGACGGCGGACGGCAGCTGTCCGAGGGCACTGCGGCCCTGAACGATCAGACGGCCGCGCTGTCCGATGGCGTAGGACAGATCTCCGGCGGCCTGAGCACCCTGAGCGAGAACAGCGAAAGCCTGAACGCCGGTGCGCTGCAGGTGTTCGAACTGCTCCTGCAGACCGCCAGCCAGCAGCTCAAGGCCTTGAATCCTCAGGTGCCCGACCTAACGGTGGACACCTATGCCGCCGTGCTGGACGGCCTGACCCAGCAATTAACGGCCGCCAAGCAGACCCAGACGGAGGCCTTCCAGAGCCTGCAGACGCTCAAGGCCCAGCTGGACGGCTACAACGAGTTCTACACCGGCCTGACCGCCTACACCGGCGGAGTGGATCAGCTGAACGCAGGCGCGGCCCAGCTGAACGGCAGCATGCCCGCCCTGACGGAAGGAGTATCGGCGCTGAACGACGGCGCGGCCCGGCTCTACGAGGGTCTGCAAACGCTGGATCAGGAGGGTCTGCAAACGCTGACCTCCATGGTGAACGACGAGTGGAAGCCCCTGTTTGAGAAGACCCGCGCGCTGGCGGAAGATACGGAAGCGTATCAGTCCTACGCCGGCAAGGCCGACGACGCCGAAGGCGTTGTGCGCTTCCTCTGGCGGACCGACGCCATCGGGGAATAAGGTATTGAATATTCTGTTCCTTTGATGCTCTGTTATCCTTAAAATTCAACGCTCCCCGGCCTGTGCTTTCGGCACGGGCCGGGGAGTTTTTTAGCTCGGCAGCTTTTCTTTAGGACGATCCGCTCATACAATCCGCAGCTTGGCGCATTCCTCAGCCCATGCGTCAAACCCGGCAAACAACTGGATTTCTCCTTTTTCCAAGGTCAGGAGGCCGTCCGGCAGATAATAGCCAAGCTCCTCCAAACCAAGCCTGAAAACAAACTCCGCCGTTTCTCCCGCTGAAAGCGTCCGGCGTTCATAGGCTTTCAATTCCCGCAGAGGCCGAGCCATGGAAGCGGCAGGATCCCGCAGATACAGCTGAAGAACCGTGTCGCCGTCCCGCTCGCCGGTATTGGATACCCATACATGAAGGACGGCTTTCTCGCCCGCCGACAGCTCGGCAAGGGAAAGGGTTTCCTTTTCCAGCCTCGCCTTTTCCACCTGAAAGGACGTGTAGGAAAGGCCGTATCCAAACGGATAAAGGGGAGAGCCGCTTTCGTCGATGTAATTCCGGCATTCCGTATAATACCCGTTGACCGGTCTCCCGCTGGGCGCTGCGTTATAGTACAGCGGCAGCTGGCCGACGCTGCGGGGAAGCGTCATGGACAAATGACCGCTGGGGTTCCGATCCCCAAACAGGAGCTCCGCAGCCGCCATTCCTGCTTCACAGCCTGCGTGACCGGCATAGAGAACTGCGTCAAACAGGGAAATCGTATCTCCCAGGGCAATGGGACGGCCGAAGCAGAGCAGCCCTACCACCTTTTTCCCAAGCCGCCGGGCCCGAAGCGCCAGCGCCGCCTGATCCTCGGGCAGAGAAATATCCGCCAGACAGTGGAATTCTCCCGAAGCCCGGGCAGATTCGCCCAAGGCCAAAATGACCGTATCCGCCTGCTCCATGACGGCGGTCATATCGCTCAAAAGCGTGCAGCTTTCGGTGAAGAGCTCCAGCTCCGGGGCAACAGCCCGGATGCCTTCTTCGATGGTGATGACGCTGTCCGCACTGCCGTCCGGCGTCCAGGCCCCCATCAGGGAGTCGCGGTTTTGAGCCATGCAGCCGGTCAGCACCACTCGTCCCTTTTTGGAAAGCGGAAGAAGGTTCCGGTCATTTTTCAGAAGCACCATAGACTCTCCGGCGATCCGGCGCGCCAATGCTCTGTGCTTTACCCGGTCTATGTTCACTGTTTCTCTGACCGGCTGCCGGAAAAGCCCGGCCCGCATCTTCGCCTGCAAAACCCGTTCCACCGCACGGTCGATTTCTTCCATGGAGACTCTGCCCGCCATTACCTCCGCTTCCAGATGCCGCGCGAAGCACTGATCCGCCATATCCATATCCACTCCGGCCTGCAGGGCGAGCCGGGCGCAATCGGCCCCGTTTTCCGCCACGCCCTGAGCTTCCAGCTGTTCGACGCCGCCCCAATCGCTGACCACAAAGCCATCGAAACCCAGCTGTTCCCGCAGCACCTCCGTCAAAAGGCGGCGGCTTCCCGTTACCGGCTGTCCCGACAGCTCATTAAAGGAGGCCATCACGGAACCGGCGCCTGCCCCGACTGCCGCACGGAAAGCCGGAAGATATTGGTTTTGCAGCGCATAATCACTGATTTCCGTATGATGATAGTCGCGGCCTCCCTCGCTGGCGCCGTAGCCGATGAAATGCTTGGCGCAGGCCAGCAGCCGTCCCTCCTGCGCGGGACTGCCGCCCTGAAAGCCGCGCACTGCGCTGGCTGCATAGCGGCTTCCCAGCAGCGGATCCTCGCCCGGCCCTTCGATCACTCTGCCCCAGCGGGAATCGCGGCTCAAATCCAGCATGGGCGCAAAGGCCCAGCGCACGCCCGCGTTTCCCGCCTCCGCCGCCAGGGCGGAATAGCATTCCTCAATCAGCCGGTCGTCAAACGAAGCGGCCATCATCAGCGGAATCGGGAAAATCGTCTCAAAGCCGTGAATCACATCGCGCCCCAGCAGCAGAGGGATTTTTAACCGGCTTTCCATAGCGGCTTCCTGCAACTCCCGGGTGAAGTCCAAATCAAAGGCTTCCATTCCGCCGTTTTCCGGAATAGCGCTTCCGGAGAAAAGCAATGAACCGATTTTTCCTTCCCGAACCTCCTGTTTGATCTCTTCCACATGTTCATCATAGGCGCAGATGTTCCGCTGATTCAGCTGGCCGATTTTTTCCTGCAGGGTCATTTGGCTCAGAAGCTCCTGTATTTTGGGGGAAACATTCCATCCCTTCATTTCATCATCTCCTGCATAAACTGCATAACGTCGTCCTTCTGCCCCGGCAGATCCTCATGGCCGAAGTCGGGATAAAGCTGATAATCCTTGGGCGCTTGAATATGATTATAAACGGCAAATTGCGTGGACGGAGGGCAAAGCGTGTCCATCAGGCCGGTGTATAGCCGGGTTCTGGCCCGAATGCGCGAAGCCAGATGATGAACGTCGATATACCCCAGTCTGGTAAAGATCTCCTGTTCCCGAAGATGACGGGGATCAAACCAACGGAAGAAATCCTTCAATTCCGCATAAGCGTCTTTATCCAAATCCATTTCCCACACCCGGCGATAATCGCTGAGAAAAGGATAGCGGAGCGCGGCGCGCGCCAGCCAGGGCGTCAGTGCGGCGCAGGCAGCGGCAAGCCCGCCGCCCTGCGAGCCGCCCATCGCCCCCACCTGCCGTTCGTTTACCTCCGGCCGGGCGGCGATGATTCTGGCCAGCTGTGCGGTATCCAGAAAGACGTTTCGGTAGTACAGTTTTTCCGATTCATCTTCCAGTCCCCGAACAATGTGTCCCCGCAGCGTGGTTCCCAGCACGGAGGCCGTATCCTGCGACAGTCCTCCCTGTCCCCGGCAATCCATGGCCGCATAGCAGAAACCGGCCGCAGCCCATCCCAGCACCTCTGAAAACGCTTTGACCGATCCGGCGTAGCCGTGGAACTCCAACACTGCCGGGGCGGGACGAGTCACATTCGTCGGCCGGATGTAAATGCCGTGAATGATAGAGCCTCCCATCCCCTGAAAATACAGATGAAAGCATTCGGCATTCTGAACCTGAAAATCCGCCCGGCGAAACTCCGCCTCTGTCCCCAGCGCTTCCATTTCCCGAATTCCCTTATCCCAAAAAGCGTCAAAATCATCCGGCTTTTCGTTTCGGCCCCGGTATTCCAGCAGTTCTTTTTCACTCAGATCGACTAAAGGCATTTTCGTTCTCCTTTTCTCTTTTTTCAAAGAACCGTTTTCCGCTGTGATGCATTGACAGCGGAAAACGGCCTTTCTGTTCTTTATCTGACTTTTTGCAGTCGGACCATCCCGCATTCCGGGATCTTCCATTCCACCAGGCCTTCCGGCTCCCATTCCTCTTCCGTCTGTATTTCGCCAAGACAATTCCAGACGGTCGCCTTCCATCTGGCTTTCTGATCGAAACGCGCCAGCATGGTGCTGCCGGAGTTGGCGTTGATGAGATAAACGTCGTCCAGACGGGAGGCCGGTACTTCGGCCAGTACGCCGTGCTGATAACAGGCGATCACGGATCTTCCCTTTTCTTCTGTCCGCACCACGGGATAAAGCATTTGCGGCTGCTCCGCATAGAGAGGAGCCTCCTGCAGCAGATGCTGCTCGTCCTGCATCAGCCGGGTCCAGAAGCGCATCATGCGCAGGTGTTCTTCCGGGATGCGGTCCAAACGGGCCGAAAGCTGTACATTGGCAAACAGCACGTTTTCGATCTGGCAGGCGGCATTTTCAACGCGGTCTTCCGGGTTCCACATCAGCATATCCGAGTGGACGGCCGTCCGGCCGCTGGTAAGCCGGAGATCCACGATTCCTACCCGATTGTAGGAGGTGGAATAAGGACAGTCTCCCACCCGGAACATATTGCCGTACTGCCGCATGACCGGCCCGGTATAGTTTTGACGGAATTCAATCAAAACGTCGGGGCGCAGTTCGTGCAGCTTCCGGGTCAGATCGGTCATCAGCCGGTGAACGTCATCCTCCAGCACGCCGTAATCCATCCCTTCGCGGAAGGCGGGCGTTTCCTTCGTCATACGGAAGGAATCGATAAAATCCAGCTTAAAGCCATCCAGATCCCAATCCCGCATCATCCGCACGTAATGACTGACGATATACTCCCGCACCTCCGGATAACGGGGATCCAGCGCATAGGTTTGAATGGCGTCGATATACTCCAGCGTTTTGCCCTTGAACGTCTGCGCGGCTTTCGAATGGAGACCCGCAAAAGGAACCGCGCACCAGAGCATATATTTCATTCCCAATTCGTGGATTTTCCGCACATGCTGACGCATATCGGGAAATTTTTTAACGGAGGTCTGAAGATCGCCGCCGTAGGCATAGCCCCGTTCACAGTCGTCGTCTTCCCAGCCGTTATCCAGAATCAGCGTTTTCATGCCGAAGGGAACGGCCCGCGCGCATTCGGCTTCGATCTGATCCGCAAACAGAAAATGGTGGAAGCTGTACCAGGAAGAATACATGGGAAGCCTTGCTTCCGGGGGAACGTTCACAGGCGGATATTTTTCCTCCCACCATTTAGCCACCGCCCGAATCGCGTCTTCGTAGCGGCAGTTCGTTTCGTCGATCCAGAGCTTTACCCGGTAGCCATCCGTCAGGCCGGACGCATCCAGCGGAATGGAAAAACGCGCGTGAAGCGTGCCGTCCTCTTCATGAACGCCGATGGAGCGGGTCAGCAGTGTAACGCAGTCATCCAGCGCTACGGTATATCGATTCCAGCCCGCGTCGTTGAAAAAGCAGTGCAGCGGGCTGCTTTTGGACAGCTTGCTCTCTTCATCGCAGCCCCAGTCCGGCTTCAGCGCCCGGTCAAAGTGGCACTCGCTGTGCCACTGATATTGAATATCCAAAATCGGCTTTTCCCACGAAAGCGTGAACACCGGCTTTTCGGGAAGGTCCTTGCGTTCCCAGTGCAGTTCAAAGCAGTACAGGCTGCGCGCCTCTTCGCGGCTGTCTGTGCAGGTGATCCGGCAGGGGAAATTGACTTCCGCCCGAAGCATGCCAAATTGAATTTCGCTCATATCCACAATCCTTTCCGGTCCGCAGTTTCCTTACAGCCAAATGACTTCGTCCGTTTCCGACTGCTTGCGGATCACGACGGGAGCCTGATCGCCATGTACCCGCACTTTCCAGATCCGCTTCTCGGCCTTTCCGGCATACTCTCCCACCCGCTCGCCGATGGTCAGCTCCACCTTTTCAGCATCCGCACGGCAGAAAATTTCCGTCCGGCAACTCTGCCGGTTTTCATAATCCAGGCTGATGCCGTCGTCCTCCCGGAACACATAGCGGCTTTCGCCCAGCGGGTAAACATCCAGCTCTATTTCCGAATCGTCATACTGGTAAACATAATCCCGATCCTTCCACATCGGCACAATAGCGCCCCGGCGGACGAAAAGTCCTCCGCCCTTTCCGGCGGGAGGCGTATAGGGAACTGTGCAGGGGCCGCAGTACCGCTCGCCGGTGAAGAAATCCTCCCATTTGCCTTCCGGGAAAGTGACCTGAGTTTCGAACACCGTCACCATCAGCCATGGCCCCAGCATAAACTGCGTGATGCAGTCCGCCAGCTCCTCGCTTTCCGGAAAAGCCAGCGGCATGGGCCGCACGATGGGCATATCTTCTTCGTGCCCTTCCAGCGCGGCGGAGTAAAGATAGGGAAGAAGCCGGTAACGCAGCCGGGCATATTCCGTAAAGGCCCGTTCGTTTTCTTCGCCGGCCCACCACGGCTGGCTGAAGCCGATCCAGCTATTCAGATGGCCCCATGGGAGCAGCAGGCCGAAATGAATCGCCTCCACCGAGCTGACGTCCATATCGCAGGTCGTATTCATCGCCCCGGACAGCGCCAGATTCAGAATCCATGTCAGCGCGCCCTGCCGGCCTCCGTTGTCGCCGGTGGTCATGGCTCCCCAGCGCTGGCAGCCGGTGTAGCCGCCGCAGTAATGGTGCATGGGGCGGCGGCCCATGGTTTTGGCAAAGCCCTGATACATCTGCTTAACGATCAGCGTCTGGTTCAGGTTATCTGCTCATCGCAGGCGCCGTTTTTGTAGTTCATATCCGGGTGAACCTCGTACACCAGCTCGCAGGGGTCGATTTTGAAAGCGTCTACGCCCTGCCGGACAAAGGGAACCAGATGATCGAACCACGCGGGCGGATCGCAGGTCTCCTCCCCGCGGACGATGCGCTCCTCTTCAGCCGTCAGATCATGATCTACGCAGAGCCATAGCTTCAGATGAAAGCCATAGCGCTTCAGCGCCGCGATAAAGGATTCCGGGTGCGGCTGATCTGCCGGGCCCCAGTTGGGCACATGAAAGCGGGTTTTCTCCCACTGCTTGTCCAGGCCGTGATCGTAGAACTTTGTCATCCAGCCCGGCTCCAGCGAAACCATATCGCAGGGAATATGCTTTTCGCGGAATAAGCGGGCATGATCGGTCACGACAAACTCCGTAGCGTAAATAGGCGCAATATAGGTCAGGCCATAGGCCCATTTGGGCAGCAGCATATTGTGTCCGCTCAGTCTGGCGTATTTTTTCAGCACTCCTGCCATGGAGCCGCCCCAAAGCAGGAAAAGATCCAGCTCTCCGTCCTCGCCGAGAATTTCCAGCCGGTCGGCCCGGCTCTCGCCTACGTCTACAAAATGCTTCCAGTCGTTATTGATCAGAATGCCCCAGCCTTCCTGACTCATCAGGAAGGGAATGGGCGCTTCATCAAACTGATAATAGGCCCAGTTTTGATAGGTATGCCCCCGCAGATTCAGCCGCTCGCTGTTTCCCTCTCCCAAGCCGTAGAAGCGCTCCCCGGGCAGAATGGAAATGGAAATGCCGAAGGGCGTATGCACGCCCCGTTCCACGGGCGCATTGTTTCGTGTCGTGCCGTTGGGATCGCCGATAATGACGCGCTGTCCCGCGCAATGCTCGGAAAAACGGTTTTTGAGCTTTTCCAGCTTCTCCTGCCATTCCTGCGCGTTTTCTTCGGTGCGGAAGGAAAAGCAGAGACTGCGCCCGTTGGGCAGGCGGATCTCCTGCCCGTTCCATTCGATTCCCGATTCGCATCCCGCAGACTCCGTGTGAAGAACGCCGTAGCGTTCCAGCAGGGAAGGAGCGAAATTTTCCGACATTCTTAACCGGAGGATTCCCTTGTCAATAGCCTGTGCCCTGAGTTCCATGCCTTTTTTCCTCATTTCTGTCCCGTATTCTGGCTCAGCCCTTCACAGCGCCGATCATGACGCCCTTCACAAAATACTTTTGCAGGAAAGGATAGATGACCAGGATCGGAACGGTGGTGACTGTAATGGTGCAATACTTGATCAGGTCTTTCGCATAGCTTTCCTCTACCAGATTGGCCGCGCTGTCCGTGGAAGACATTTCGTTGAGGATCAGCAGTTCGCGCAGGATCATCTGCAGCGGGTACAATTCCCGGCTGCGGTGAAAGATCAGAGAATGATACCAGCCGTTCCACTGGGCCACGGCGTAGTACATTCCGATCACCGCCAGAACGGAGGAGGACAGGGGAAGCGTGATGCGGGTAAGCACCTGAAAGTCGTTGGCGCCGTCCAGCAGCGCGCTTTCTTCCAGCGCCGCGGGGATGGATTTGAAGAAGGTGCGCATGATGATCAGATTGTAAGTGGATAACGCCGCCGGGATCACGATGGCCCAGCGGGTGTTATACATGCCCAGATCCCGGACCACGAAAAACCACGGGATCAGTCCGCCGCTGAAAAACATGGTAAACAGCATGCCTTTCATCATCACATTCCGGGGCAGGAAGTCTTCGCGGCTGGTAACGTAGGCTCCGGCGATGGTCAGCGCCATGCTGATGGCCGTGCCCACGACCACGTAAAAAATGGTGTTGTAAAAGCTGTGCAGGATATTGGGGTTGGAAAAAACCATGCGGTATCCTTCCAGCGTAGCCGGCTCCAGGGGCTTGAGCAGCAGGTCGCTGCTTTTCATCAATGCCCGCGCATCCGAAAAGGAAGCGCAGATCGTGTAATACATCGGATAAATGGTAATCACGATCAGAAAAAGCATGAGAACGACGATCAGGGCATTGGCGATTTTATAGGTTATTTTTCTGGCTTCAACATGATGCATTGCAAGGCCTCCTTACCACAGCGCGGTTTCATTCACCCTGCGTGAAAGCGCGTTGGCGCCTACCAGCAGCATAATATTGATGAGCGAATTCAGCAGTCCTACCGCCGAGCCGAAGCTGTATTCAAATTTGCTCAGACCCATGCGGTATACATAGGTGGAGATCACGTCCGCCGTTTCATAAACCCGCTCGTTATACAGCAGGATGATCTGATCCCAGCCCAGATTCATCAGGCTTCCGATGCGCATGATCAGAAGGATCACCACGGTGGGCATAATGCCGGGCAGCGTTACGTGAAGCATCCGCCGCCAGCGCCCCGCGCCGTCGACCTGGGCGGCTTCGTACAGTTCGCTGTCCACCCCGGCCAGAGCGGCGAAATAGATAATGGAATCCCAACCCAGATTCTGCCAGATATTCATGCCGATATACAGCGGCTGGAAATAGCGGGGCACCGTAAACAGGTTGGTTTTCTGCATGCCAAGATGGGAAAGCACGTTGGTCAGGATGCCGTTGCTGGAGCAGAACTGCACCATCAGACCGCAGATGACCACGGTCGAAATAAAATGGGGCATATACGTAATGGTCTGGGTCACGCGCTGAAAGCCGCGGCTGGGGATCTCGTTCAAAAGCAGGGCGAACAGAATGGGCAGCGGAAAACCCACCAGCAGCATGCCCAGATTGATGCTCAGGGTATTTCCCAGCAGCCTGCCGAAATAGCGGCTGGTGACGAGCTTTTCAAAATGCTTCAGCCCCACCCAGCGGCTGCCGGCAATTCCAAGCGCGGGCTTGAAATCCTGAAAGGCGATCACAACGCCGTACATCGGCAGATAACAGAAAATGATATAATAAGCCGCCACCGGAAGGGCCAGCAGATAAAGCAGCGGATGGTTTCGAATATTATCCAAAAGACGCCTGCGCAGCGGCACACGCCTTACAGTGAGGGATTCTGCGTTCAAAGCGATTCCTCCTTACCGGAAAACCGCCGCTGTGCGGCAGCGGCCCGAAAAATAAAAAAGGAAACGGTTCTGTGGCAGGATATGCCATCTGCCGTTTCCATGAGGCTTACCGGGGAAAGAGGCCGGACGCCCCCTTTCCCGGTAAAATGGTTGACGGTTAACGGGCGTTGAAACGATCCAGCGCCGCCTGCTCGGCGTCGATGGCTTTCTGGATTCCCATGCCGTCCAGGTTGGCCACGGCGGCGTCCCAGTCCTCCAGGGAGGCTTCGCCGCAGATGATCTTCAGCGCCAGCTCGGACATGTAGGTCTTGATCTCGGTCATGACTTCGGACACGGTGCGGCTTTCGTCGCTGGTCAGGCTCACGCCGCCGGGAACCAGCTTTTCATCGCTGACGCCCTCGCTCCAGACCTTCCAGTTTTCCCGATGCTCCGGCAGGTCGTACTGAGACAGTTCCATGGAATCTGGCACTTCGGTGGTCAGGTTCTGGATGTAGTGACGGTTGGTGCCGTTGGGGTAATCGGGGTTTTCTTCAGAGGTCATCCACGCGGAACGGACGTAATCGCCGTTTTCGTTGATTTCATAGGTGGTGTGGCCGTCGCCCAGATCGCCGATACCAAAGGTGGTCAGCAGGTTGATCTCCGGCTTGAAGAGGCAGTCGATCCACTTCATGGCCAGCTCGGGGTTCTTGCAGGCGGTGGAGATAAAGAAGCGGCTTTCGGTGCTGACGCGCTTCAGGCAGGAAGCGGTGCCCAGGACGCTGTCGTCGCCCGCCTTGCGCAGGGTGCTCATGGGAACGGAGTGGAAGTTGGGATCCTCGGTGGGGCCGGTCTGAATGAGGGTACGGGTCTCCCAGTTGCCGATGCCGATGACGGCGGTGCGGCCGGTGTAGTACATCTTCTTGCAGTCGTCATGCGTGCGGTTGATGTTATCCACGTCGATGATGCCTTCGCTCATCCAGCGGGTCATCATTTCCAGGAAATCACGATAGCCGGCCTGCAGATAGGAGTGAGTGACCTTGCCTTCATCGTTCAGGATGAAGCCGTCCCAGGTGACGCCGTAGCCGGCGGCCAGCACGTTGCTGTTGTTGATGAAATAATCGTCGAACTGAGCGAAGGCCAGCGGAACGGTCACATCATAGGCTTCCTTGATGGCCAGCATGGCTTTTTCGAAGTCCTCATAGGTCTTGGGAACCTCCAGACCCAGCGCGTCCAGCCAGTCCTTGCGGATCTGCAGGCCGGTGTGCTGGATGCCGTTGACCACGTTGCTGCCCAGGCCGGTCAGCTTGTACACGCCGCTGTCGGTCTTCAGGACCAGCTTATCCTTATCGGAAAGCGAGTTGTACATCGCCAGATAATCGGGCGCGTACTTTTCGACCAGCTCGTTAGGGTTGATGACGATGCCATCCTCGATCGCGCCGTCGGTCTGACCGGGATAATCCCGACCCAGCTCATCCGCCGCAATGAAAATATCCGGATATTCGCCGGAGGCGACCAGCATATTGAAGAAGGAACCGTCGTCGTTTTCCGGCGGGCAGATGAATTCAATATGAACGTTGGTCAGCTCTTCCAGCTTCTGGATGGTAGGAGACTCGTTCAGGTCGGTCATCATGCTCAGGCTGCCGGAGGGGGCCTGCATATAAACCGTTAACGTGGCTTTTTCTTCCGTCAGAGGAAGGGTAACGGCTTCGGGCTCCGCCAGCGCGCAGCTGCACAGGCAGAGCATAAGGCACAGAATCAAAGCGAGACTTTTTTTCATGGCTGTTTTCCTCCATATTTTATTGGTTCCGTTGGTCTGCCGGTCTGGCGCCTTGACCGGACAAACTGCATGTGCTATTTTTACGGCTTTTTGGTCAAAAAAGCAATAAGCAAAATCCGTCGGTACCGCCAAAATGTGTTTTATTGCTAAAAGCGCGCCAGATTGGGCAAAAATAGGGCGAATCGTTTTTTGACGATGCCCGTATCGGATTTTACGTATTCTTTTTGCACCAAACGCCGCTCCATCGCCTTGAAAAAACTTTGGGCTTTCGGCTACAATAAAAAAAGCAGCAGATATGCTCAAACTGTCGCTCCTCGCACAGAGCTGCCGAAGGAGCCGCCGCCCTTTTCCGCTCCCTTTCACTATGCGGCGGGGCTCGGCCATCCCCCGCGCTTTGCGCAGCATTTCTTCGACGATTTGAGCCAATATCCCTCTATCAGACATTAGGAGGATTTTGAAATGCATAAAGCCAGAAAACGTCCGCTTCTGCAGAGCCTGATCCTTTCTTATTTGCTTGTCCTCTTTCCGCTGGCGCTGTTATGCTATGTTCTGTTTCAAAATCATTCCGCAGTGCTGGAAGGAAACCTGCAGCAAATGCAGTACGCGCAGCTGCACCGCTATCAGACCGCCCTGCAGAGTGAATTGACGGATCTGACCTTATTGGCCAATCAGTTCTATACCACCGTTTCCCAGACCAACGCCGTCACCCGCAGCCGCGCCGATCTGCAGAGCACCGATCATACGACCATGGTTCGCCTTCGCACTCAGCTTTCCAGCGCGGTCAACACCTCCCGGAGCGTGGAGGAAATCCTGCTTTATATGGGAAAAAGCGGATATGGGATTACCTCCAAGCGCGTCCTTCCTTTGGATCAGCTGTATTCGCTGACGGAAAACCATGAAGCTCTTTGGAAAAGTCTGGATGAACTAAAGCAGCTGCTGAGCTTTACCCGTCGGGGCGGACTGCAGCGCGTGGATGATACGCTGTATTTTTTTACGGGATTGGGAAATGGTTCCTGCGTCCTTTTCAATTTGCGTCCCGATTATCTAATCGACCTGTATGGCGAAAACTCTACGGATGAGTATTTTGCTTTTACCACGCTTCAGGGAGATATTTTATTCCAAAACGGAGAGGATTTTCCGCTGGACACCGTTCAGTTTCTGGCAGAGGAAGGCGAATTTGCTTCTAACAAGTGGTTGGTCACGGCGCTGCGGCTGGACGGGTATGATTACCGTATTATCAGCGTCAGATCCCGGACGGCCATACGCACGGCGCTGTTAAAGCAGACCACCGGCCTGCTTGCGGCGATCCCGGTATGCACATTCCTCAGCTTTATGGTCATTATCCTTTCTCTGAAACGAAATTACACTCCTGTAGCCGAGGTGCTGCGGATGGCTAACGACAGCGGATTTGATACGGATGAGGAAAATCACGAATTTGATCAGCTTCATACGCTGCTGCAAAAAGCGCTGGATGACCGTCAAAAGCTCAAGCAGCGTGAAGACCGAATCAGACTGCGGCAGGACGACGCCAGACTTTATACGGAACTTGGCACTTCTCAGGCGGAGACAGCCGCTGCAAAACGCTTTGCCCAATGCCGGCAGCCCTTTCCCATGCCCTACTGGTGCTATATTGAAATGACGCTGGTCGATTACGGAGACGTTCAGGATGACGAAACCATCTTCTCCATCGCGCAAGAATTGATTCGAAAAATGCTGGAGACAAATTTCAGCGTAGTATCCCTGCAGACAGGACAGCAGCTGCTTTTCCTGATGGGATTGCAGCATAGCGGCGATTCGCAGATTCCCCTGTTCAGGAACGATCTGCAAAGGGCTTTGAGCTTTCTTCAGGAGGAATATTCAGCAGAATTTGTTTGCTGTGCGACCGATGTTGCCGCTGTGGGAGAGTCCTTTTCGCAGACTTCCATCACCCTGATGGAGCAGCTGTCTCAGATGCGGCTGCTGCCCTGCAGCGCCCCCATCCAGATGTATCAGGAAATTCCGGCCATGGAAAGCCATATTCTTTCGATTCTTTCTGCCATGCAGCAGGCTGTGCTGACGGGAAACGACAGCGCATTGCAAAACGACGCCTCTCAGCTGTATCTGCTGTTGGAACGCGAGCGGGAAAAAGCCTCCGATTCATCGGCGAAAAGCGAAGGGCACCTGCTTGAGCAGGTCATTCAACTGGTTCAATCCAGCTACTTTGACCCTGATCTCAATGTGTCGGCGATTGCTCAGCGTCTGGGACGAAATCCCGACGTAGTCTCGCGGGCGTTTCGGCAGGGCATGCAGATCGGCCCGCTGGAATACCTGCATTCCGTGCGGATTCACGCGGCCACCCGCCTGCTGAAAGAAAATCCCGATCTGACCATCCGCCGTGTGGCCGAGCTCTGCGGCTATATCAATATCGATTCGTTTAACCGTGCCTTTAAGCGGATTATCGGCACGACAGCCGGAAAATACCGGGAAAAACTTTCGGAAATGGAATCAAAGAAAAACGGGAACGACGAACGCTAGGCCATCCTGCCCTCATTTGTGCGGCGTTGCCCTGCCTTTTTGGGTACGTTATTCCCCTAATGAAAATTTGACGATTCGTGCCCTCGCTCCCCTAGTTTCAGCATCTCCGCAGCCGGAAAGCATCCGCCGAATGTTTTCCGGCTTCTTTTGTTCCGTTCTTTTTCTTCTGTCCTTTTCTTCAAAAAATGACAAATAGTCACATTTTGCATCTTGACGTTCCTGTTTTCTTTCTTTATAATCGAAAGTGTTGTTTCACAATGGAATGATTTTACGAAAGAAGAGGAGCGGCATGGGCAGAGAAGTGCTGGCAAGCATCCGGACGCAGTATCCCTCATTTACGCGCGTGGAAAAAAGCATCGCCGATTACGTTCTGGATCACGGCGGCGAAGTGGTGAACCTGCGCATCCGGGAACTGGCGTTTCGCTGCTCTGTGGGCGAAAGCAGCATCGTCCGCTTTTGCCGAACCATCGGCCTGGGCGGCTACGACGATCTGCGGCTTTCTCTGGCGGCGGCATTGGAACGGGAACCCCTTCCGGCGGATGAAACCGAGGCCGCTGCGGGGAACATCGCCGACGAGCTGTGCCGTCTTCACTGCCAGAGCCTTCAGAACGCCCGAAGCATTCTGAAAGCGGAAACCCTTCGGGCGGTTTCGGAAAAGATGCTGGCGGCGCGGCAGATCTATTTTTTCGCTCCAGCCGGGGCCCATGCCTTGGCCGCCCACCTGAGCGATACGGTTTTGCAGGCGATCGGAAAGGGCGTCAGCCTGACCCCGCCTTATCCCAAGGCGCTGTGCCGCCGGGAAATGAACGCGCAGGATTTGGCCTTTTTACTCTCGACAGACACTGCCTCGGATAACGCGGACGTGCTGGAAAGCGTGGCCGCTCAACTACAGAAACGGGGCGTGGAGCTGGTTTCCTTATCCTGCTGCGGCAAAACGCCTGCCCAGCAATATTGTCAGGAGAAGCTGTTCTGCGGCACCATCGAGTTCTTCGGCGGCTCCATGCCGGACCGGCTGGCTCTTTGCTACGTGATCGAAACCCTGTGCGCCGCCTGCGTGGCGGAAATCCACCCTTTTCCGGACATGGACAACGAATAGTACAGCGATCGGGGTACTGCGAAGGAAATACAGCCCTGCCGACGTTTTTTCCCAAAAGAGCCGGAGTCTATAGATGACAAAAGGAATGGCGAAAATTCGCTTCAGAGTGTCAAAAAAGTGGAGGTGCAGGAGGCACTGCTGCCACTCAATCGT
>ERZ857827.1475-NODE-1475-length-23781-cov-4.256133_pt1 | contig 23781 bp, 26 predicted proteins | sample MGYA00519761_ERZ857827 | MGnify/ENA primary metagenome ERZ857827 (study PRJEB31778, sample SAMEA3449370) | human gut metagenome | biome: human gut; feature: human-associated habitat; material: faeces | place: United Kingdom | collected 2010/2012 ... | reverse complement strand
AACCCTTGTGCCGCAGCACTTTCCCCGCAAACCAGCGTAGCGCTGTTTGCGGGCGCAGGCGGCCGATCAGGGGTTTTCGACAGTCTGAAGGGCCAAACGCCGAAAGGGCGTTTAGCCCTTCGCGATGACGCGGCAGGCGGCGGGAAAAGCAGGCGCACATCGAATATCAGGAGCATCAAGAGCCGGGGAGGAAAAACGCTACGGAGCTGAATGCGTTTTGCCCGCAGGCTCGTCCTCCAAACCGTGTACGAGCAGATTTTCCTCACCGCCGCTCAAAGCAGCAAGCGCATCGCCTGGGTATTTCATTTGTCGTTGCTTCGTTTGTGAAGCGTCGGCCTTGGCGCTGCCGTCCAATCGTTCGGACGTTCGACGGCTGCCGGTCGCCCTACGGCCCCGGCAGCCGTTGCCGTTTCTTTTTCGGTGCGCTCACGACGGTTTTTCGGAAGCGTCATTTTTTGCTTGACAATTATATCGTCATCCGTTATAATCAAAGTACGATATATCGAGCGACGATATATCCAAGAGGGAGTGAGAACGCAATATGAATGAAAACATGGCGTTAACCGAGTCTACCTATTATATCCTGCTGGCGCTGGCTCAGCCCCGGCACGGGTACGGCGTCATGCAGCAGACGGAACGCATGTCCGGGGGCCGGGTCAGGCTGGCGGCGGGAACCCTGTACGGGGCGCTGAATTCCCTGTGTGAAAAGGGCTGGATCATCCCGGTTCCCTCCACGGAGGAAAGCCGCCGCAAGGAGTACCGGCTGACGGAGCGCGGGCGGCAGGCGCTGCAGGGCGAGCTGGCCCGCCTGCGGGAGCTGGTTCGCAACGGAGAATCCATTTTGGAACAGGAGGCGGAGGCATAATGGAAAACCGGACGGAAAGAAAAACGTTCTTTCGCTGGTGGTGGGAATGGGAATTTGAAAAAGAGGAGTTGTGGCTGAACCAGATGGCCCAGTCCGGCTGGCTGTTGGACAAGGTGGGCTTCTGCGTTTACCGCTTTGTGCGTTGTCAGCCCGGCGAATACGGCGTCCGGCTGGAAATGCACTCTGCGGACGCGGACTACATCGCCTTTATGGAGGAAACGGGCGCGGAGTACATCGGCCGGATGCTGGACTGGGTCTACTTTCGCAAAAAGCTCACCAACGGGCCCTTCGACCTGTTTTCCGACCTCGACTCCCGCATCCGGCATCTGAATCGCATCGGTAAGACCCTGCTGGTCATCGGCATGGCAAATCTGGCGTTGGGCGTCAGCAATTCCCTGCAGTCCACGTTTCAGCTGGGGTGGCTCAATTTGCTGTGCGCCACGCTGCTGATGTACGGTCTGGGCCGCATTCACGGCAAAAAAGAAGCGCTGGAAAAAGAAAGAATGCTGAGGGAATAACGCCCCGGCATGGAAGCCGCCGCCGGACGACAACGTCCTGAGGCGGCTTTTTGCATCCCCCGAGAAAGGCAAAGCCGATGGACGCTTTCGGAGAAAAAGCAAAATTTAACCTGCCTTTGACGCTGGCAGTGTACCGATCCTGACCTTCCTTTGGTAGAGTGATTCCGTGTCCGGAAAACACAGAGAAGAGGAAGGAATATGCCTTACAGAGCTGTCGTTGTCGACTACGCGCCCAAGACCCGGCTCATGGCCGCCGAGGCGGAGAAAAAGGCCAACGAAATGGAGCGGGAGGGCTGGGAGCTGGTGACGTTTGCCGTCACCAATTCCGCCAAGGGGATTCTGATCTTCCGCACGGCTGAGGAAAAGCCGGAGGAATAACGGGACGCTTCTCTCCATACGGGGGGGATCGCCGTCAGATGGGGCCTCTCCCCGTATGGGAGGAGGCCCCCGGGGCGAAAGAGCGCGGAGTCGGAAAGGGGAAAACGAAAAAAGGGAATGAAAAAAGCCTGTTCCAAAGAACAGGCATTTGGCAGCTCCAAGGGGAATCGAACCCCTGATTTCGCCTTGAGAGGGCGACGTCTTAACCGCTTGACCATGGAGCCATGGCTGGGGAACTAGGATTCGAACCTAGACAATACGAGTCAGAGTCGTAGGTGCTGCCATTACACAATTCCCCACCGCATCATTGGATGCAGGAGCTATTATATAAAAAGAGGGAGGAATTGTCAAGCATTTTTCGGGAAAAAAACGCGATTACGCAAAAAAACCTCCATGAACTACCCGCCCAGCTTCTCCGACATCCTCTCCCCTTTCTTTTTGGCAAAGACAGAAAGAGTACATGACAATTTCCACGGAAAATGCTATGATAGGCAGGAACAAATCCTCGATCGCAAAGGGGCGGGAGCAATGAGCAAAACCTTTATTCCGGCTGGTTATGAGCCGAAGCTGAGCCTTTATGAAACCCAGGCCGCCATCAGCCTGATCAAGCGTACTTTTCAGGATCATCTGGCCCAGGCGCTGAATTTGAAGCGCGTGTCCGCGCCGTTGTTTGTGGAACCCTCCACCGGCCTGAACGATGACCTGAACGGCGTGGAGCGCCCTGTCAGCTTTGATATTCCCGCGGCAGGCATGGACGCGCAGGTGGTGCAGTCTTTGGCCAAGTGGAAGCGCATGGCCTTGTACCGCTACGATTTCCACCCGGGCAAGGGCATCTATACCGATATGAACGCCATCCGCCGGGATGAAGAGCTGGACAACCTGCATTCCGTCTACGTGGATCAGTGGGACTGGGAGCGGGTCATCACCCCGGAGACCCGCAACCTGAATACCCTGAAGGACGCGGTGCGGGAGATCGTGGGCTGCATCAGCGACGCTTCGCTGATTGTCAACGGCCGCTATCCCAAGCTGCATACCCAGCTGCCCCGGGAGGTCGCGTTCGTCACCGCGCAGGAGCTGCTGGATCTTTATCCGGACAAGACCCCCAAGGAGCGGGAGTATCTTTTCGTGCGGGAGCATCCCATTACCTTCCTGATGGGCATCGGCGGCAAGCTGTCCAACGGCCAGCCCCACGATGGCCGCGCCCCCGACTACGACGACTGGACCATGAACGGCGATATTCTCTTCTATAATCCCGTGCTGGACTGCTCGTTTGAGATCAGCTCCATGGGCATCCGTGTGGACAGTCAGGCGTTGGATCGCCAGCTGACGCTGGCAGGCTGCGACAGCCGCCGTCAGCTGCTTTTCCACAAAATGCTGCTCAACGATGAACTGCCCCTGACCATCGGCGGCGGTATCGGCCAGAGCCGTCTGTGCATGCTGCTGCTGGGCAAGGCCCATATCGGCGAAGTGCAGTCGTCCATCTGGGATGAGGAGACCCACCGCATCTGCCAGGAGGCCGGCGTGACGCTGCTGTAAAGAACCCAAAACAAAATCCGGCCCGTGTCCGAAACGAATGCATCGCATCGGATACGGGCCGAATCGTTTGATTGGGGGGAAAAATTACAGCTTGTTGATGAGCTCGTACAGCTCCCGGTCGAAGTTCTTCTTCATGCACAGCGCGTCGGCGATCGGCATGTTGAACACGCGGCCGTGACGGATACCGATGGCCTGGTTGGCAATGCCCCGGTTGAGCAGCTGCACGGCCAGATAGCCCGCCTCAAAGGCGAAGGCGCTGTCCTGCGCGGTGGGCTGAGCGCCGCGCTGGGTGTAGCCGATGACGGTGGAACGCACTTCCGCGCCGTTGCACTTCCGCTTGAGGATGCTGGCCAGGTATTCGGCGCTGATGGGTTCGCCGGGATACACGGTCTTGCCGTTATCGTTGAGGAACTTGCGCCAGTCGAAGGGCTTCATGTTGTCCCAGCAGTGCTCGCTGATGACCAGCGTAGCGCGGGTGTTGCCCTGCTCAATCAGATGATTCAGGCGGGCGGCCACTTCGTCCACATCCCACTCCATTTCGGGCACGACCAGCATTTCAGCGCCGGTAGCGATGGCGGTCTTCATGGCGATGTCGCCGCAGTTGCGGCCCATCACCTGCACCACGTGGGGACGGTCATGGCTGCGGCTGGTGGCGCGGATGGAGCGCACGGCCTCCACGCACACGTTTACCGCGGTATCATAGCCCAGCGTAGCCTCGGTGTAGCCCAGATCGTTGTCGATGGTGCCGGGGATGCCCACGCAGGGGATGCCCAGCTCGCACAGGTACATAGCGCCTGTGAAGCTGCCGTCGCCGCCGATGACGACCAGCGCGTCAATGCCCAGCTGGCGCAGGTTTTCCGCGGCCTGCCGCCGTACTTCGGGCTGCTTGAATTCCACGCAGCGGGCAGTGCGCAGGAAGGTGCCGCGCTGATCGGCAATATCCAGCACCGTTTCCAGATCAAGGGCGCAAATATCGTCCTCGGGATTCTTGCTCAGGCCCAGCAGGCCGTTATAGCCGCGCTTGATGCCCATGAGCTGGATGCCGTTCATAGCGGCGCAGCGGGCGACGCTCACGACGGCTGCGTTCATTCCGGGGCTGTCGCCGCCGCTGGTCAGGATACCAATCTTCCGGATCATATCGCACAGTCTCCTTATCGTATAAAAAAAGTATGAGGATGGATTACCATTGTTCAGTATAGCACAGTCCGAAAAATACGCAAGCCTTTTTGTGCAAAGGCTTGCGCTGGTTTTTGAAAAAAGTTTGTCCCTCCGGTGGCTGGGCCGCAGGGCAGCTCAGGCCCGGTCGTCCGGCTCCATGGGGCCGACGTGCTTGAGGTAGGCGGTGGGGCTCATGCCGACCACATGCTTGAACTGCTTGGAAAAGTGATAGGGATCGGGCATGCCGATTTCCACGCCGGTCTGGCGCACGCTCATGCCGCCCCGCAGCAGGGTCTTGGCCCGCTCCATCTTCTGGAACTGCAGGTAGCCCAGCGGCGGAATGCCCAGCTCCGTGGTGAAACGCTTGCGGAAGGTCTCCATGGGCATACGGCTGATGGCGGCCATTTCCGCCAAACTGAAGTTGGCCTGATACTGGCTTTGCCGCATGGCGTCCACCACCCGGGCGATCTCATGGCTCAGCACCGCGTTGGTGGCCACGCTGTGGCCGCTGTGCGCCGCCAGCAGCGCCCAGAGCAGCTGCGCCAGCTGGAAGCTGGCCTGATCGGTGCCGCTGTGACGCACCAGCACCTGCACGATCTGCCGAATCAGCAAAACCTGATTGGGCAGGATGCCCTGCCGGGCGGGAACCAGATTGTAGGCGTTCATCTGCCGCAGGAACGCCGTGGCCAGCGCACCATCCACCGTGAACCACAGAAGGCGGCTGTCCCGGGCTTCCTCCAGACGGCAGTCCGTCGTTCCTGCGGGAATGACGAAGCATTCGCCCTTCTTGAAGCGAAGGCGCTGGGCGCCGAAGGTCATGGTCATGTCGCCCTCGTCGGCGATCAGCCAAAGCGTATGATGAAAGGGCGCGATCTGGTACTGATCCTGCGTCAGAATGGCGCTGCCCGCCTCCCGGATCCAGACGCCGCTTTCTTCTACCAGCCGTGCGGGGACGTGGGTTCCCTGAACAAAGACGCCGGGGTCGCTGTCTTCGGTGTTGATAGGAATAAATCGAAGCTCATCCATCTTGCTGTATCTTCCTTATATAGTTCTGGCCAGCTTTCTGACCGTATATAACATTGTATGAGAGTCTTATAAGAATGTCAAGAAAAAAACGCTCCAAAATTCGGAGCATTTTTTAAGAAAATAGAAATAAAGTTCGGAATCAGGGTTCCTCTACCCGCTCATACACCGTTCCGACGGTGTTGCCATAGCTTTTGATGGAGAAAAGCTCCCGGTAGCCCTCCGGCGGCACGGCATAATAGACCCACCCATAGGTAGCCCCGTAATAAAGGTACGGCTCGTCATCCTCGTGGGTGACGGTCAGCCGGGTCCGCAGGTCGGCGGGCAGCTTGTAGGCTGCCGGGATCAGATCGTTGAAGTAGCAGCCGATGGTCACGTGGCCTTCCGTCTGGTTCAACAGCTGCCGGTACGCGCCGGTGGGGCATACGTTCCAGGTATCCATTTCCATGGTTTCGGTGGCGTCCCGGGGAATCAGCACATTGTAATAGGCGCATTCATAGGGATGATTCAGCCCGATTCCCACGGCGCTCAGGGCCAGAAATCCCGCCGTCAGCCCAATGGCCGTCCGGCGAAGCACCCTGCGCTGCCGCAGACGGCGCAGAATGCCGTCCAGCCCCAGCGCCGCCAGCAGCACCATTCCCGCGTAAACAAAGTAGAAATGCCGCCAGCCGTTGTACATCAGCGGTTTGCCCACGCAGCTGTACAGGACGGGCGCTGCGAACGCCGCCAGAAAGGCCAGTGCCAACAGCTGCCGAGGCTCGGCCAGATTCCGTGTTTTCCGGCGCAGCGGCTCCCAGAGGGCCCGCAGGCTTCCCACAGCCGTCAGAAACAGCGTGGGCAGCGGCACCGTGACCAGAATCATAAACGGCAGATAATACCAGGGAAGGGGCGTTTCATGATTGATGTCCCAGAAACGCGCGCCCCGGAACAGCACCTCGCTGCCGAAGCGGGAAAAATTCACGGCGTTGTCCATGCACCAGCGGAAAAAGCCGATGGGATCCGACCAGAGGGCCGGCGTCAGCAGCGCGTAGAAGCCAACGAAGCTGAGAATAGTCGCAGCAGCCAGCCCGACCATGGAGCGGTTCCATTTCTTCTGCACCGTCAGGGAGACGATCACGGCAAGGCCCATCATCCCCCAGGCGAAAATGCCCACGATTTTGGTGTTGAACGCCATGGCTCCGAACAGGGATAACAGCAGTCCCCGGCCAAGGGTGGGCTTTCGAAGCAGCCACGCGCCCTGCCAGAAGGTGAGCAGAAACAGGCACAGCAGCACCACGTCTTTATTGTTATAATGTCCCTCCGCAAAGAAACGGGGACAGAGGTACAAAAGCAGCACGGCGGCGCAGCTGACCGGGCGGCTCATGGCCAGATTGCGGCACACGCCGTACACTGCCAGACATCCCAGCAGGAACCAGCACTCGGTCAGAAGGCTCCACACCAGCGAATAGGTGCAGATATCTTCCCGGATCAGGGGCAGCAGCGGGATCAGCGGGTAATAGGCGCAGATGCCGTGATCCTTTTCGATGCTTTGGGAGATGGGCACGTCCAATTCCTGAGAAAAGAACCCCTCCCGGATGGGAAAAGGCCAGTGCAGGCGGTATTCTTCCACGTTGCTGTGAAAGATGTCCATTTCCGTGTACTCGTCGTAGGGCATGCCGTAATCCCGCACCGTCCCAAATCCAATCAGCGCCAGAAGCAGGAAAAACAGCGCCGTCAACACGCGCGCTGTCTTTTCCGAAACACCAGAGTATCCTTGCATTTGAATTCCCCTTTTGTTGATCCTGCGGCGGGCGCCCGGTCAGCCTACCACATCGCCCACGCCGTTGAGAACATACCGGGGCCGATACGGGAACCGGCTCATTTCCTCCCGGGTGGTAACGCCGGAAAGCACCAGCACCGTGTCGATGCCGCTTTCTACGCCCGCGATAACGTCGGTATCCATCCGGTCGCCGATGATGGCGGCTTCATCCGTGCTGACGCCCAGACGGCGCAGGCCATGGCGCATCATCAGCGGATTGGGCTTGCCCAGAAAATAAGCGCTGCGGCCGGCGGCCAGCTCGATGGGAGCAATCAGCGCCTTGCAGGCGGGCGCGATGCCGTTTTCAATGGGGCCGGTCAGGTCGGGGTTGGTGCCGATCAGCTTGGCGCCGCCCAGCACCAGCTGCACCGCCCGCTCGATCTTTTCATAATTGTAGGTGTGAGTTTCGCCCAGCACCACATAATCCGGGTTGACCTCGTTCATGGTAAAGCCCGCGTCATACAGCGCGCCGAACAGACCCGGCTCGCCGATGGCGTACACGCTGCCGCCGGGGCACTGGCCCTTGAGGAAGGCCGCAGTGCTCATGGCGCTGGTATAGAAATGGCTCTCGTCCACGTCCAGCCCCAGCCGGGCCAGCTTTTGCTGCAGCTCCCGGGGAGCCCGTTCGCTGGAGTTGGTCAGGAACAGAAACCGCTTGTCGTTCTTCTTTAGAAAATCCACAAAGCGCTCCACTCCGGGCAGCAGCATGTTGCCGTGGTAGATCACGCCGTCCATATCAATAATATATCCCTTTTTGGCCCTCAGGGCTTCCATGGTGTAGGGATGGGCCGTTTCGTTCAGGCTCATGAGGTTCTCCTTTCCGTCCGGCGGCTGCCGTCCTCTTCAGTATAGCATAAAGCGCTTCGCTTCACCAGAGGAAATGAAGGTCAAATCCGGGTCAAACGGGCCGCTGACAGTATCTTTCGCAAAAACATCCCCCGAAGCGGAAAAGCTCCGGGGGACGATTCAGATGATTCCTTCAAAAAAACCGGCGGTTTTCTTTATTTGACCTTCAGAACCACCTTGCCCACATTCTGCCCTTTGTAAAGGATTTCGTGGGCCGCCTCGGCCTCGGTGATGGGCAGCACCTTGTAAATGGTGGGCTTCACCGCGCCGGACTCGATCTTCGGGAAGACCTTTTCCACCAGCTCAGCCAAAATCTGCGCCTTGACGGCGGGCGTGCGGGAGCGCAGCGTGCTGCCGATGATGCGCACATTGCGGACGTAAATGTTTTTCAGATCGATCTGGGTCATTCGGCCCGCCAGCGCCGCGATCATGATCCAACGCGCGCCATGGGTCAGATAAGGCAGGCATTGGCCCATGATTTCACCGCCCAGACAATCGATGGCTACATCCACGCCGTGGCCGTCCGCCAGCTCTTCCTTCAGCGCGTCCACGATGCTTTCCTTCGGCGTAACCACCACGCGGTCCGCATGCAGGTGGGCGATGGAGGCGGCAATCTCGTCGGTCAGGACGGTGGTAATCACCCGCGCGTCAAAGGCCTTGGCCATGGGAATAATGACGCTGGCCAGACCGGAAGCCCCCGCGTTCATCAGCAGGGTATTGCCGGGCTGAAGACGGCCCTCCCAAAACAGATTCAGGTAGGCCGTGGCAAAGGCCTCGGGAATCGCCGCCGCCTCTTCCATGGTGCAGTTTTTCGGCACAGGCATGAGCATATCATATTTCACAGCCGCGTATTGCGCATATCCGCCGCCGCCCAGCAGGGCGCAGACCCGGTCGCCCGGCTTCCAGCGGGACTTTGCCCGGGCTTCCTCGCCCATTTCCGTAATGACGCCCGCGATTTCCAGCCCCATCCACTCCGGGCAGCCGGGAGGCGGCGGATAGTCGCCTTCCCGCTGCATCAGATCGGCCCGGTTCAATGCGGCGGCATGAATCTCCACCAGCACTTCTTCGCTTTTCAGAACGGGGTCGGGTACGTTATCCCACCGCAAGCTTTTGTCGTCGTTTACCAAAATGGCCTTCATCCGTCATGACTCCTTTGCATATTTTTCCAGCTCAATGCGGATTCCTTCTTTGATGGAAACGAAATCCGCCTGAGACAGGCCGGTAGCCTGAAGCACCTTCGTATTGTCAATGACCCGGTCGAACAAACGGTCGTATTTCAGAATCCAGGGATCCTGCTGCAGCTTGGGGTTGTCCCGGAGATAGTCCTCCGTGTCGACCCAATCCACCTGAAGCCCGGTCAGTTCCGCATACGCCTCCGCCACCTGCCCCCAAGTCCAATTTTGGGCGGAGGAAATGGTAAACGCCTCGCCCAACGCCTGCGGCTGAAACAGCAGACGGGCGATCAGCTTGCCGGAGTTGCCCGCCCAGTCCAGCCCGGCCGTCAGATCACGGCAGATGTTCGGCAGGGACAGGCGTTTTCCCTGCCGGACGGCTTCGGGGATTTCATGCCCGGAACGAGTGACCAGGTCAAACCTGTGGCGGGAAAACGAAATCACAGGCCGGACGATGATCCAGTGCCCGCCGCCGCATTCTTCCCGGAGAAATTTTTCGCCCTCCGATTTGGAAACGGCGTATTTTTCCTTCTGCAGGAAGTCCTCGTCCACACCCTGAAGAACGTCGTACAGGATGGGCGCGTTTTCGGTGATGGGATGCGCCCGGTCCGCATAGATGCGGTAGGAGGAAAGAAAGACCACCCGCCCGGCGGAGGCGGACAGCAGCCGATAAACAGGCTTGTAATCCTCCGCATTCGGATAGTGCAGGTAATTGATAATGCCGTCGTAATGCCGTTCCTTCAGAAACGCCGCCAGATAATCCAACGTGGCCCGGCCCTGATAGAAACAGAGGCCTTCCCGCGCGGGCTGGTTGTCTTCCAGGCAGATCACGTCCACCTGACAGTTCATCCGAAGCAGCTCTTCCGCCGTATAGGCGCCCAACGTTCCGCCGCCGCCGATCAGCAGCACCTTTCTGGCTTCATTCATGACTGTTTTGTCTCCTTTTCAACGAACTTCTGTGCATCCGCAGGACTTCAGAATCAGCTTGTGCAGCCGCCGCTCGTATTCATAGGAGAAGGGGTTCTTTTCCTCGCCCTTCACATAGGCCGCAAAGGCCCGGAACATCGCGTCGTACCGTCCGTGGGAGGGCGTATCGTGATAGCTTCCCCGGACGTGCCAGCCCGGATCAAAGGCCTCCCGGACACCGGTCTTCTGAGAAGAAAAGACTTTGGCGTCCTGATCCAGCCATTCAAAGGGCTTGAGCTCTACGGTGCCCTTGGAGCCGCAGACCACCAGCTGACGGCGCTCGAAGCCGCCGTACTCCACCGCCGTGCTCTTGGCAAAGGAAATACCGCTGCGGTAGCGGAACACCACCATGCCGAAATCATCGGCGGTTACGCCGTCCAGACCGGAAGGCATGCTCATGGGGAAAATTTCCTCCGGCTCGCCCTGAATGGCATAGATCAGATCGATCAGATGGCAGCCCAAAAAATAGAGCATCCCGCCGGGATAGTTGCCGAGCCAGTTTCTCTTTTCAACGGTATGAAGGCAGTTCATCTGAGCCTCGACAGAATAGATTTCGCCCAGCCGTCCCGCGCGGATATCCTCCATCAGCTGAACCACCGCCGGATTGTAGCGGTACATATAGCCGGTCTGGAAGGGAAGCTGCTTTTCTTCCACCAGATCCATCAGCCGGTCAAAGTCTGCGTCGGAGGCGCTGCCGGGTTTGTCCATGTGCATGGGAAGGCCCCGTTCCGCCGCCCGGATGGCGTATTCCGTCAGCCGCCGGTCTTCGGTTTCGATGCAGACCGCGTCAAGGCTTGGGTCGTTCAGAATCTCGTCCGCGGTTTTCCGGCAAATGCCGTCGTAAACCTGTTTTGTCTGTGCAAAGACTTCTTCATCGCCGGGAACGACGGCAAAGCCGGTCAGCTCGTACAGATCGCTCTGCTCCTTCAGCGTCCGAATCGCCGCCGTAGCGTGATCGTGGCCCGTGCCGATCTGGGCAATTTTCAGCTTTTTTATTTCCTTCATTTCCTTCATTTCATTTTCCTCCAGTCAAACTGAACCGCAATCGGGAAATTCCGGTCAAAGGCCAGACGCTCGTAAACCGCCGCGCACTCCTCGGGAGAATGGGTTTCTTCCACCATCTCTTCCAAGTTCAGCCGCCCGCCCGCGCACAGCCGAAGCGCCGCCTGAATATCGTCCCGATGGGTGAACCAGCCCGGATGAGACTCCACGTTCGGCCGGGCGATGGTGTGCGCGCCAATGACGGTGATGCCCGGGCCATGGATTTTCTTGTAATAGTCTACCGTGAAATCGGCGTTTCGGGTGCAGCCCAGCAGCGCCACCCGTCCGAACTTCGCCATGCAGTCCAGCGCCTCGTTGAAGCCCGCGCCGACGCCCGTGACCTCAATCGCCGTGTTCACGCCGCCGTGCGTTGCGTCTTTCACCTGCCGGGCAAAATCCTCCTGCAGGGGATCGAAGGCATCATCCGCGCCGTATTTCAGGGCCAGTTCCCGCCGCCGGGGGTTGGGGTCTGCGGCGATTACCGGCACGGCCCCTGCGGCCCGCAGCAGCTTGACGGCAATCAGTCCCAGTACGCCCAGCCCCATCACAAGGGCGCTTTCGCCCATTTCCAGCCGCGTCTTGCGGATGGCTGCCATGGGGAAGGTCGTAATAAAGCTGAGCGCTCCCGTTTCAAAGGAAAGGGAATGGGGCAGACCTTCGCCGTCCAATGGGATGACCTGCTCTTCCGGCACCACGTTATAGTTCTGATGCTTGCCCCAGTAGACCACCACCCGGTCGCCGGGCTTCACTCCGGTCACGGCGCTGCCCGTGCGCACGACGATTCCGGCGCTGTTGTAGCCGGAGCTGCGCGGGAACGACACCCGAGACGCTCCGTTAGGATCGACGTTGGGGTCGCCGGTGAGATTGGCGCGCTCCGTCCCCGCGCTGATGGTGGAAATCACCGTCTGCACCATAACCTGATGCTCGCCGACCTCCGGCAGCTCCACGTCCAGCAGTTCCGCACGGTTGGCAGCAGTAAAAACGATCTGTTTTCCATTCATGAAAATTCCTCCCTTCAGGGTTTCGCATTGGAAAGCTGAGGTCATTATATCACCTTGACTTCTCCGCCCCGGTATGCTATTCTCCAAATTAAGAGGTAATTTTCTCTAATTATAATGGGGAGTTTTCCGATGAATGACGCAATATTCTCCAGCAGCTTTTATTTCCGCACCATTACCCACGTCCGCTTTCATTATACCGATAACCGGGCCGGTTCGCCCAGCCATTATTTTGCGATGATGCTGAACGGCCGCTTTCGAATCACGGACGCCTCCGGAAGCATTGACATTCATGCGGGAGAAATCTTCTACATTCCCAAGGGCGTGCGTTACCAGTCCTATTGGTACGGGGAGCCGGAAGTGCGGCTGATTTCGCTGGGCTTTCACTTCCTGCCGAATTTTGAAGGGCATGCGTATCCGATACAGGTGATTCCCTTTGACGAGGACGCCGCCGGGCTTTTTCGGCAGATTGCAGCCGCGCCCCGGCTGTCCGCCCGGGAAATCGGCCTGTTCTATACGCTGACAGCCCTGCTGCTGCCGCGAATGAGCTACTGTACGCCCTGCCGCACCCGGCAGATTGTGGATACCACCCGGCAATACCTGATGGAGCATCCTCACGCACGGGCGGCGGAGCTGGCCAAGCATAACGCCATCAGCGAAGCCGCGCTCTATGCTGCCTTTCAGAAGTCGTCGGATGTGACGCTCAACGCGCTGCGCGGCCAGCTGCTTTTAGAGCGCGCCCGGGATCTGCTTCTTTCCACAGACCAGCCGGTGGAATCGGTCAGCGACGAGCTGGGCTTCAGCTCCGCCTCCTACTTTCGGAAAAAATTCAAGGCCCATTTCGGCATGACTCCAGGAGAAATGCGGAAAAAGTATCGAATCTGACCGGCGTTTTACTGCTTCCTGCGGCAGCCGTCGATTTGGATATTCTGGGCGGAAATATAGCTTGCTTCGTCGCTGGCCAGGAAGCAGATCAGCGCCGCGTTCTCAGCGTCGCTGCCGGTGCGGCCCATAAAGGAAAGCTGGCTCGGCTCCGTGTACGTAACGTCGGAATGTTCCGAAGGGCTTACGCTGCCCGGGGCCACACAGTTGACGGTAACGCCCTGCGCGGCCACCTCCTTGGCCAGCGCCTTCGTCAGCGCGATCAGCGCGCCCTTTGTAGCGGAATAATGAACCATGTTTGCGTTTCCGTAAACGCCTGCCACGGAGCCGACGTTGATAATCCGCCCATAGCCTCTTTCCAGCATGCCGCCCAGCACGGCCCGGGTGCAGTACACGGTTCCCAGCACATTTACGTCGAAGAACCTTTTCCATTCGTCCGTCGGAACCTCCAGAAAGGGGGTCCAGCAGCGCCACAGGGCCGCATTGTTTACCAGAATATCCACCCGCCCGAACTTTTCCACCGCTTCCCGAACCGTTTCGTTTACCCGCTGCTCGTCGCTGATATCGCAGGGCCGGACAAACAGCCTGTCGCTGCCGCCTGTCCCCATTTGTCCAAGAAGCTCCTCCCGCAGCGCCTCCAGTGTTTCCAAACGGCGATCCAGAAGAATCAGGCAAGCCCCTTCCTGCGCCATTCTGAGCGCACAGGCCCGGCCGATTCCCACGGAGGCTCCGGTAATCATGGCTGCCTTTCCCGTAAACATCATAAAAGGCGACTCCTTCCCATGAATCAAAATTCGAAAAGAACGGCTTTTTAGGAACGGCTTTCTTTAGGAACGGCTTTTCTTTCGCCGCTGCCCGGGACAATCAGAGGATCATCCGATCCCGGAGCAGCTTCATATCCCGAAGCAAAGGCTGTGCCGGGGAGGCCAGACTGTCCCGCTCATAGACGCACAGATACATGCAGCAGCCAAGCTTGCCCCCGACCCGCCGCAAAAGTCCGCACTGCCCTGTGCTGAGAAACAGAAAGGGAATTTTCAGCGATTCTTTCAGCAGCGTAATGATCCGCAGGTTTTCCAGCTCCTCCGCCACATCGGAAGCGCCCGCGACGATCTTGCAGATGTCCGCGCCCCGCCGCTGCTGCTCCAGCGCGATTTCCAGAACCCGCTCCGCCGGTGTAAAGCGGAAGATATGGGAGGACATAAGCACTTTTGCACCCCGCTGATGAAGCTGTGCGATCAGCTCTTGCTGTTTTTCAATAGCCGACGGATGGACGGCCATTTCGTCGGGCTGGCGGTCGAAGTAGTCCCCCATCATGTCGCATAGCGTCGCACCGCATTCCGCTATGTCCAAAAGCTCCGCCGCCAGCTGGTCGTCCGTCTTTTCCCCGTTATAGCCAGTGCGGTAATTGGTGGCATATACGGGGCGGATGCCGGCGAAGGCGAACAGCTCCCGATAGGTTTCCTTCGTTCGGTATTCAGGCCGCAGCTGTTCAAACTGCATGCCGAAGGCCTCTGCGCCCTCCGGAATGGAAAGCGTCATCAGTTCCCGGATCCTGTCCGGATCGGCTCCCTGCACCATGACGGTCAGCATCTCCGGTTCTTTTCCAAAGGTTTTCATTTTCCTGTCCCCTTCCTGCGCGATTTTGAAGTCCGCGGGTTTTCGCTCTTACTATAAAAAAAGCCGTGCGGCAATACAATGGGAAAACCGCTCCTACATTGACCTTTCCGATCCTAAATGGCTGTTTTTCTTGAATTTTTTAGGCGAAAAGGATATAATCGGCCTGCCTGAAAACCCCAAGTCGGCCGCCAGCGCCCGCAAACAGCGCTTCGCTGGTTTGCAGGAAAAGTGCTGCGGCACAAGAATTAGGGGCGCTGCCCCTATAACCCCGGCAGGAGGCAGTGCCTCCTGCACCTCCCCTTTTTTGACACTCTGATAATAACGCCATTCTTTTCAGGAGGCCGAAAAAAATGCTGAACCAGATGACTGTTCTGGATGTGAAGCAGATTTTTACGGTTTTTTCTCCCGCCGGGAGAAGAGAAACGATTGAAAACCGAAGAACCTACGGCCTTTCTTTCTGTCAGGAAGGGCAGATCACGTACCTGCATCAGGGAAAGCAGGTGGTATCCGATTGCAGCCATGCGGTGATCCTGCCTCAGGGGGAAACCTACAGCCTGCGGGGCGACCGGACGGGAGTCTTTCCGGTGATCAATTTCACCTGTACAGGCCTGCCGGGCCATACGTTTCTTTCCCTGCCCGTTTCCAATCCGGCCGTCTGCCTGCGGGAATTTGAAAAGCTGCGGGCGCTTTCCCTGTTCGAAGACCGGCGGGCGGAGAAGCTGAGCGTCTTTTATCATCTGTTGGATCTGCTGTCTGCCCAGAGCTTTCCCTGTGAAACGCTTCGTCCGGCCATTCGGTATCTGGAGGAGCACTATCAGGAGCCTGAGCTTACCAACGAAATTCTGGCCCGGGAATGCGCCGTCAGCGGGGTCTATTTCCGCAGGCTCTTCGTCCGGCATTATCGGATGACGCCCCGGCAGTATTTGATCGACCTGCGGCTGAACAGGGCCAAGCAGCTATTGGCGGAGAACGCGCTGAAAATCGGCGCGGTCGCCCAGCAGTGCGGCTTTTCCAATCCCTACCATTTTTGCCGTCTTTTCAAAGAAAAAACGGCTCTGACTCCCACGGAATACAGGAGACAGAACCGTATCAGTAAAATTTAAGGCTAACGGCCTTTACCACTCCGGGGGCGACCAAAGCGTCACAGCGCCCGTCTCCCGGGTTTTTTTCATGTCGATCAGCCGCTGGTTTTTGCTGCCGCAGTAAAGCAGCTCCAGCGACCGTTCCTTCAGGCGGAACGGCCCGTCCACCAGCACGTCGATCTCCGAAAGAAGGGCGCTGACCCCTTCGTCCTGCCCGGCCAGTTCCAACAGCCGCTCATAGGTGTAGCCGCTGTAGGCCCATACGTTCAGGCCCTTCCGATGAGCCCGGCGGGCCAGCTCGGCGCAGGCCGCAGGCTGCTGAAAGGGCTCGCCGCCGGTCAGGGTGATGCCGTCCAACAGCGGGTTGCCGGTGAACTTCTTCTCCACCTCGTCCAGCGTCCATTCCTTGCCCGCCGCAGGGTCGTGACTGCCGGGATTATGGCAGCCCTCGCAGTGATGGGGGCAGCCCTGGGTAAAGATAGAAACCCGGAAGCCGGGGCCGTCCACGATGGAGTCCGTCACCAGCCCGAACAGGCGGATAACAGACGGAATTTCACTCATGCTTTTCTTCCTCCCTTGTATCCTTCGCGCATTTTCCGGCCATGGCGCAGCCGGAGCAGCCGCAGCCGCAGCGCCTGCCGCTCTTTTTCAGGCTGCGGGCAGCCAGAACGGCCAATACAAGGATACTCGCCAGAATCAAAATGTCCAGTAGCGTGCTCATTCTTTTTCCTTTCGGGAACTTCTCGGAAGTTCATCGGAAGCCGGCCTCGTCAGCCCAGCCCCAGCAGCCGTCCCAGCTGGAACACCAACGTGGCCAGCGTCCAGGCCAGCGCCGTCTGGGCGGCAATGGTTCCGTAGGCCCAGCGGCTGCTTTCCATTTCCCGGCGCATGGCCGCTACCGCCGCCACACAGGGCATGTACAGAAGCACAAATACCAGGAAGGAAACCGCCGCCAGCGTGGACGGGAAAATCTGATTCATCACGGCGACCATCTGGGCGCTTTCCGCGTCCACGCCGCTCAGGACGGCCAGCGTGCTGACCACGCTTTCCTTGGCCATCAGGCCGGTCAGCACGGCGGTGGAAGCCTCCACGGAGCCGAAACCCGCCGGGGCGAACACCGGCGCGATCAGCCCGGCGATCTTGCCCAGCATGCTTTCGCCGATATCGGCGGTCATTTCCAGCCGGAAGGTGAAGTTCTGCAGGAACCAGACGACCAGCGTGGCCAGGAAGATCACGGTAAAGGCCCGCTGCAGGAAGTCCTTGGCCTTGTCCCACATCTGCCGCAGCACATTGGCCGGAGTGGGCAGACGGTAGACCGGCAGCTCCATGATAAAGGGCGCCGCGTCCCCGTGGAACACGGTGCGCTTCAGCACCAGTCCCGCGCAGATGGCGACCACAATGCCCAGCAGATACATGCAGGTCATCACCCACACCTGATTTCCCGGGAAAAAGGCCCGGGTGAACAGGGCGTAAATCGGCACCTTGGCGCCGCAGCTCATGAACGGCGTCAGCATGATGGTAAACCGGCGGTCCCGGTCGTTGTTCATGCTCCGCGCGCTCATGACGGCGGGCACGGTGCAGCCGAAGCCCATCATCATGGGGATGAAGCTGCGGCCGTTCAGGCCCAGCCTGCGCAGGGGCTTATCCATCAGGAAAGCCGCCCGGGCCATATAGCCGCTGTCCTCCAGAATGGACAAAAGCAGGAACAGAATCACGATGGTCGGCAGGAATTTGAGCACGCTGCCCACGCCGGTCAGCACGCCGCCCACGGCCAGATCCTGCACCCATTCGGCCACGCCCGCATTGCGGAGGGCGCGGGCGATCAGCGCCACGCCGTTATCGACCAGCAGGGCAAAGCCGTCGGCAAAGAAGCCTCCTACCGGCCCGAAGGTCAGGAAAAACACCAGGAACATCATCAGCAGGAACACGGGGATGGACAGAAGCGGATGGGTCAGCACGTTGTCGATCCGGTCGGTCAGCGTGTTTTCCTCGGTCTGCCCCCGCTTGAAGCAGGTGGACAGCAGCTTTTCGATAAAGCGGTAGCGGGTATCCGCCATGACGGCGGCCCGTTCCATGCCCACGGTTTTTTCCATGGAGGAAAGGATTTCCTCGATGATGTGCCGGGTCTCGTCGCTCAGGCCCAGCTCCTCTTCCAGCGGCTTGTCGCCCTCGAAGAGCTTGGTGGCGGCGTAGCGGGGCTGCATATGATGCGCCTTTGCTTCTTCCTCCACCAGATGGGCAATGGCATGGAGTGCCGTATGCGCCTCGCCGTCGCAGATATCCAGCTTCGGGGGCACGGTCTTCTTTTCCGCCGCCTCCATGGCCCGGCTCACCAGCTCGTCGATGCCCTCGCCCTTTCGGGCGCAGATAGCGACCACCGGCACGCCCAGCCCCTTTTCCAGCCCGGCCAGATCAATGGAATCTCCGTGGCTGCGCACCTCGTCCATCATATTGAGGGCCACCACCACCGGCCGTCCCAGCTCCAGAAGCTGCAATGTCAGATAAAGGTTCCGCTCCAGATTGGTGGCGTCCACAATATTGATGACCACGTCCGGCTGATCCCGGACGATGAAATTCCGGGAGACGATCTCCTCCATGGAGTAGGGGCTGAGGGAATAGATGCCCGGCAGGTCCACGATGGTCACGTCGCTGTACTGATCCGGAACCGGCTTGCCCTCCTGCTGCTCCCGGCGCACCCGCCAGGGGAGGCCCATATGGGTTTTTCCGCCGTGGTGATGGTGCAGCATGGTGCCTGTCTTCTGCTCCACCGTTACGCCGGGCCAGTTGCCCACGTGCTGGTTGGAGCCGGTCAGCTGATTGAAAAGAGTGGTCTTTCCGCTGTTCTGGTTGCCTGCCAGAGCGAAGGTGTACTGCATGAAAAGATCTCGCCTTTCCCTTTTGGAATTTTGAAAAGAATAAACAGCGTGTCAAAAATGGAGGTGCAGCAGTGCCTCCTGCACCTCCACTTTTTCAGCAAGCTGCTACTTTAACGTGATTTTCCGCGCATCATCCAGACGCAGGGTCAGGGCATAGCCCCGAAGATGAATCTCGATGGGATCGCCCATGGGGGCGGTCTTCTGCAGAAGCACCTTCACGCCGGGCGTGATGCCCATATCCAGCAGGTGACGGTGCAGCGCGTCCTCGCCGCCCACCGTATCCACGATTCCGCTTTCCCCGGGCGTCAGATCGGCCATGGTTCTTTGTTTCGCTTCGCTCATTGCTGCACCTCCGGCCGCACCAGTACGGGGGACAGGCCCTCCTGCCGCAGGTACTTGCGCAGCTCATGTTCGATGATATTGGCGGCGTTTACCGCGCCGTCCTCGCTTTCCAGACGAATGCCCAGCCCCCGGGCCGCCACTTCATAGCGCTTTTCGCTGGTCAGCTCGATCAGGGCCCGGCTCAGCTTCCGAGCGGTAAGGCGCTCCCGGGGAATCGGCTTGGGGCCGACGCCCAGCGCCCGCACCCGGTCGCCCCAGAAGGGCTGATCGCCGCCGAAGGGAATGACCAGCGTCGGCAGCCCTGCCGTCAGCCCGGCGGCCAGCGTACCCGCGCCGCCGTGATGCACCACGGCCCGCACCCGCTTGAACAGCCAGTCGTGCGGCACAAAGCCCGCTACGTAGACGTTATCCGGCAGGTTCGACGGCAGGTCGCCGCCGCCCCAGCCCTTGGACAGCACCGCCCGGATGCCGCTCATGCGCAGGGCTTCCAGCACGATTTCCAGCGTTTCGCCCATATCGCCGCTGACCATGGAGCCGAAGCCCACATAGATGGGCTTTCCGCCCTCGGAAAGGAACTGCTGCAGCCCGGGTTCGGGCGTGTACTCCTGGGGATTGTCCGCCAGCCAGTAGCCCGTCATGTGGATGTTCGCGCCCCAGTCTGCGGGACGGGGCATCACCAGCGGGCTCAGGGCGTACAATACGGGAATGGTGTGGCCGTTCATTTCATAGGAAGCATTTTTTTCCAGCTTGCGGGGCGGCAGGCCGTGCTCCTTGCGCCAGTCGTCCAGATAGTACTTTTCCAGCGTACTGATAAGGAAATAGCCCAGATGATAGCTGGCCGCGTTCCAGGCCTTGCCCATGCGCTGGCCGGGGGCCGAGGCAATGGGCGCTTCCGTGTTGTAATCCATCACGAAATACTGGGTCTGGATGAAGGGCAGGCGGCGCATTTCCGCCATGGAACGGATCACCTGGCCGAAGAACGTGCCGATGATGCAGTCGCATTCCGCCGTGGCGTCCTCCAGATCCCGCATGAAGGGATCCACCACGTCCTTGAGCGAGTTGCGCACCTGATTGAGGTACGTTACGCCGTTGACGCCGGGCTTCATGATGTTTCCCATGAATTCCCGCACATCGCCGGACAGGCCATGGAAGCCCAGCCCTTCATCGGTAATGGTCTTTTCAAAATCGGAAAAAGCAGTAATGGTCACCTGATGGCCCCGGCGCTTCAGCTCGCGTCCCAAAACAATGTAGGGGCGCACATCGCCGGTGGAGCCAATGCAGATCATGGCAATACGCACCTGGTGGATCGCCTCGCTCTCGTCAAAATTGGATCGGCCTGATTCGCGTTTTCCTGATTTTTGGGCGTTTTTCAGCCCCGGAAAAGGCGCGGCAGCCGTCAAAAACGTCCCAACCGGGATGTGGTAAGTATAGCGCACCCCGCTCTGAATTGCAATGCTTGGAAATTACCCTGTGCTAACTTTCGTCCCTCTTGACAGAAAATCTCAGGCTGCCTATAATGTCATTTTGAAAATGAAAATCATTTTCAAATAAAGTGCTTTTTGAAGGAGGATGCGCCATGGCGGTTCGGGGTTCTTATCAGACCCGCCAGCAGGAATCGGTCGCCCGGCTGTTTGAAAGCCGCCCGGACAGCTGCCTGACGGCGGAAGAAGCCTATCAGGAGCTGGAAAAGGAGCTGAACCGGGAAGGCCGGGCCATTGGCAAGACCACCGTCTACCGGGCCATCACCCGGCTTTGCGAAAGCGGCGAGCTGCGCCGCTACGCCCCGCAGGAAAGCGGCGATTCGGCCCGCTATCAGCTCAACCGCTGCCGGGAAAACCATCTGCACATCCGCTGCGTGCGCTGCGGAGCCATGGAGCACCTGCACTGCGGCGAGATCGACCTGTTCCGGGAGCATCTTTCCCGGCATCACGGCTTTGCGCTGGACGAGGGACGGACGCTGCTCTACGGCCTGTGCGCCGCCTGCCGGAATAAGGAGGAAAATCATTGACCACACGGAACCTTTTTTCGCTGAAAAGAACGATTTTCAGCCTTCTTTTCTCTTTCATCCTGCTGTTTTCCGCCGTTCCCATCGGGGCGCAGGCGGAGGAACCGGCCCGGCTGCATCTGGTAGCTGCGGTTTTCCCCGCCTATGATTTCGCCCGGGTCGTGGCGGGGGACGCGGCGGAGGTCACGCTGCTGCTTCCGCCGGGGGCCGACGCTCATTCCTATGAGCCCACGCCGCAGGATATGATCGCCATTCAGAACGCCGACCTGTTTCTCTATACAGGCGGCGAGAGCGACAGCTGGCTGGAACGGGTGCTGGACTCACTGGGCGACGACGCGCCGGAGACCTTTGCCATGGCGGACTGCGTGACCCTGCTGAAAGAGGAGCGTTCTCAAAGCATGGTGCAGGAGCACGGCCACGATGGGTACGACCACGAAGAAGACGGGCACGAAGACGGTCATGAGCACGAAGACGAGCACGAAGAAATGGACGAGCATGTCTGGACTTCCCCCAAAAACGCCCAGAAGATCGTTCAGGCCCTGCGGGAGACGCTGTGCCGGCTTTCCCCCGAAAACGCCGGGCTGTTCACCCAGAACGAAGCGGCTTATCAGCAGGAGCTTTCCGCGCTGGACGAACGCTTTGAGACCATTGTGGCGGAAGGCAAACGAAACCTGATCGTCTTCGGCGACCGCTTTCCCTTCCGGTACTTTGCGGCGGCCTACGGCCTGCGGTACGACGCGGCCTTTCCCGGCTGCAGCGAGGACAGCGAGCCCAGCGTGAAGACCATTGTTTCGCTGATCCGCACCATCCGGGAGGAGCAGATCCCGGTGATTTTCTACATCGAGTTTTCCAGCCGCAAAACGGCGGACATTCTGGCGGAAGAGACCGGCGCGAAGGAGCTTCTGTTCCACAGCTGCCACACGGTCTCCCAGCAGGAAATGGACGAGGGGGCCAGCTATCTGACCCTGATGAACCGCAACGCGGACGCGCTGAAGGAGGCGCTGAACTGACATGGCTCTGATTACCTGCGACCATTGCTCCTTCGCCTACGAGGGGCACACGGTGCTGGAGGATCTTTCCCTCTCGGTGGAACGGGGAGAATACCTGTGCATCGTCGGGGAAAACGGCTCCGGCAAATCCACCCTGATCAAGGGTTTGCTGGGGCTGATCGCTCCCGCCAAAGGAAAGATCACCTATGAACCCGGCTTCCATAATACGGAGATCGGCTACCTGCCCCAGCGTACCGACGCCCAGAAGGATTTCCCCGCGTCGGTATGGGAAGTGGTCTCTTCCGGCTGCCGGGGACTGAGCCTGTTCCCCACCCGGGCCCAGCGGGAGTTGATCGACCGGAACCTGGCCCTGATGGGCATGGAGAACATGAAAAAGCGCAGCTTTGCGGAGCTGTCCGGCGGGCAGCAGCAGCGAACGCTGCTGGCCCGGGCCCTGTGCGCCACCCAGACCATGCTCCTGCTGGACGAGCCGGTGGCGGGGCTGGATCCTATCGTGACCCGGGAAATGTATCAGACCATCGAAATGCTGCACCGGGAAAAGGGATTGACAGTGGTCATGATCTCCCACGATCTGGAAGCGGCGCTGAGTCAGGGGGACCGCATCCTGCACATTTCCCATGAAGGGATTTTTCTGGGAACCCCGGAGGAATACCGGCATTCTCCGCTGGGGCAGCGGTTTACGGGAGGATGCAGCCATGATTGACGCTCTGATCGAAATGTTTTCCTATCGGTTTATGGTTCGGGCGGGCGTGGTGGGCCTGCTGGTCTCCCTGTGCGCGGCTCTTTTGGGCGTATGTCTGGTGCTGAAGCGGTATTCCATGATCGGCGACGGCCTGAGCCATGTGGGCTTCGGCGCGCTGGCCGTGGCCTCCGCGCTGGGCCTTGCCCCCATGACGGTGGCCGTTCCCGTGGTGGTGATCGCCGCCTTCCTGCTGCTGCGGCTGTCGGGCCGGGGCAAGCTGAAGGGCGACGCCATGATCGCCATGATCTCCACCGCCGCGCTGGCCGTGGGCGTGATCGCCCTGTCCCTGTCCAACGGCACCACCGGCGATGTGAACAACTATCTTTTCGGCAGCGTGCTGGCCATGAGCGAAAGCGACCTGAAGCTGAGCGTGGTGCTGGCGGCGGTGGTGCTGAGCCTGTTCGCCGTCTTTTACCGCAAAATCTTCTCCGTTACCTTCGACGAGACCTTCGCCCGGGCGACCGGAGAAAAGGTGGAGCGCTACAACGCCCTGCTGGCCTTTCTTACCGCCATTACCGTGGTGCTGGGCATGCGGGTCATGGGCGCCATGCTGATCTCCAGCCTGATCGTCTTCCCCGGCCTGACGGCCATGCGGGTCTTCAAAAGCTTCCGCAAGGTGCTGCTCTGCGCGCTGGCCGTTTCCGTGGTGTGCTTCTTTGCCGGGCTGTGCGCGTCGTTCGCCCTGTCCATCCCCACCGGGGCCAGCGTCGTCGCGGCCAACGTTTTGGCGTTCCTGCTGTTTTCTGTGCTTGGCAGGCTTCGCCGGGAAAAATGAAGAAGAAAAATGAGCAGAGTGTCAAAAAAGTGGAGGTGCAGGAGGCACTGGCCGGGGTTATAGGGCGGCGAGAAGAAGCGCATCCAGTGGATGCAACTGCCGAAGGCAGCTAGCGACTGGCAGCCGTCAACCGAAACGAGGATTTGGCACG